>Ga0172376_10005592_pt1 | contig 13968 bp, 10 predicted proteins | sample Lak35m_FD_121114 | JGI IMG/M metagenome (GOLD analysis project Ga0172376, IMG submission 121114) | Freshwater microbial communities from Kabuno Bay, South-Kivu, Congo - kab_092012_35m | ecosystem: Environmental > Aquatic > Freshwater > Lake | place: Democratic Republic of the Congo: South-Kivu...
CGCACCTTGTCGATCATCTCCGCGACCTGGCTGCGGATGCCTTCCATGAAGACCGCGGGTTCCAGCTGGCCGCGCTCCATCTCACGCAGCCGGTGCTCCCATTCACCGGTCAGCACGGGGTCGGCGAGGAGCAGCAGTTCGTTGCCGGACAGGAAGCGCTCCAGCTTGAAGGCCTTGCCCGTGGGCACCAGTTCCTTGCCCTGTCGCTCGATGTACTTCTGTGACAGAAGCCCCTCGATGGTGGCCGCACGCGTGGCGGGCGTGCCGAGACCGCGCTCCTTCATGGCCTCGGCCAGCGCCTCGTCGTCGACCAGCTTGCCGGCGTTCTCCATCGCGCCGAGCAGCGAGGCCTCGTTGTAACGGGCGGGAGGCTTGGTCGCGTCCTCCCTGATGTCGACGCCCAGCACGTCGGCCCGGGCGGGATCGCCGTCGGCGGCGCTGAGCGCGGGCAGGCTGGCCGAGCCTTCCTTGTCACGGTCCTCCTCGGCTTCGGCCTCCTGGCCCCAGACGGCGCGCCAGCCGGCCACGACGAGCACCTTGCCGGACGTGCGGAAGGCGTGCTCGCCCACCTGGGTGATGCGCACCGTCTCCTCGAACTCCGCCTGCGGGAAGAAGACGGCGACGAACCGGCGTACGACGAGGTCGTAGATCCTCTGTTCCACGTCGGTGAGTCCGACGGGGATGGTGCCCGTGGGAACGATCGCGAAGTGGTCGCTGACCTTCTTGTTGTCGAAGACCCGTCGACCCGCCGCGTCGACCCATCCGTTCGAAAGGGCCGTGCGGGCGTGTTCGCCCGAGGCGTGCCCCGTGGCGAGCTGGGTCAGGACCTCCTTGGCCGTGGCCACGTAGTCCTCGGGCAGATGCTGGGAGTCCGTGCGCGGGTAGGTGAGCGCCTTGTGCTTTTCGTAAAGGGACTGGGCCACGCCGAGGGTCGTCTTGGCCGAGAATCCGTAACGGCGGTTGCCCTCGCGCTGGAGGGTGGTCAGGTCGAAGAGCCGCGGGGCGGAATCCTTCTTGGGCTTCTTCTCATCCGTGACCGTGCCGCGGCCGGCGGCGCGGGCGGATTCGGCGACGGCCTTAGCCTGCGTCTCGTCGTAGAAGCGTTCGGCCTCCTTGCGGTCCTGGACGCCGGGCACCTGCGCGGAGCCGCGGTACTGTCCGGCCCGCACTCCGAAATCGGCCTCCACCTTCCAGAATGCCTTCGGCACGAAGTTGCGGATCTCCAGCTCGCGTCGCACGACCAGCATCAGCGTCGGGGTCTGTACGCGGCCGACGGGATGGACGCTCTCCTTGCTGATCTTGCCTCCGCCGAGCATCTTGGAGGCGGCCCGCGTCAGGTTGAGCCCCACGATCCAGTCCGACTGAGAGCGGCAGATGGAGGAGGCCCGGAGGCCGGACTTCTCGGACTCGTCCAGGAGGTGGTCGAAGGAATCACGGATCGCGGAGGGCGTCATGCTCGTGAGCCAAAGCCGACGTTCGGGCAGCTTCGACCCGGCGAGGACGCAGACCATATGGAAGATCAGTTCGCCTTCGCGTCCGGCGTCGCAGGCGTTGACGACGTCGCCGACGTCCTTGCGCTGAAGCAGCTTCTTGAGCAGCTGGAAGCGCTCGCCGGAACCGCGCTCGGACCTGGCGCGGAGCACTTCCTTGCTCAGGCGACCGTCGAACTGGGGCGGCAGGATGGGGAGGTTGCGCAGGGTCCAGGATTTCCAGTCGGGATTGAGTTCGTGCGGTTCGACCAGCTCGGCGAGATGACCCACCGCGGAGGAGATCACCCAGCGGTCATCCTCGAAGACCTCGCCGGACTTCGGGACTTTCAGGACCTTGGCCAGGTCGGCCGCGACGGACGGCTTTTCGGCGATGACGAGGGTCTTGCCGCCGTTGGGGACGGCGACGTCGGACTTCTTCTGGGGCTTCTTGGGCATGCGTAGGATGATAACCGACTGTCAAATCGGGTCACATCCCCTGCTCGGCGAAGGCGTCGTCCAGCGCGGCGATGAGCGTGCCGATCGTGGCGTCGGTCTCGTCACCCATGTTGGAGATGCGGAAGGTCTTGCCCTTCAGCTTGCCGTAGCCTCCGTCGATGACGATCTTGTGGCGCGACTTGAGCGTCTCGTTGAGACGTTCAAGGTCCGCGTTGCGCGCGTTGCGGAAGCAGTTGAGTCCGCGGGTGCCGAATTCCGGGGAGGGCAGGAGGGGGAAACCCTTGGCCAGGCCCCAGGCCCTCATGCGTTCGTTGAGCCGGAGATGGCGCGCGAAGCGGTTCTCAAGCCCTTCCGCCTCGATCTCGGTCAGCTTCTGCTGAAGACCGTAGAGAAGGGAGATGCAGGGCGTCGACGGAGTCATGCCCTTGACGTGGTTGTCGTGGAACTCGATCAGGTCGAAGTAATAGCCGCGGTCCTCGGACTGCCTGGCGCGCTCCCGGGCCCGCTCGCTGACGGAGGCGATGGCGAGCCCCGGGGGCAGCGCGAGGGCCTTCTGGGAACCGGTCAGCAGGATGTCGATTCCGAGTCGGTCCTTGTGGATCGGCAGGGTGGAGAACGAGCTGACGGAATCGACGATCGAGATCACGTCAGGAAACTCCCGGATCACGGCCATGAGCTCCTCGATGGGGGAGAGGGTGCCGGTCGAGGTCTCCGAATGGATGAAGGTGACGCAGTCGAACTTGCCGGAGGCGAGCGCCTGCCGGACGGCGGCGGGATCGACGGGGGTTCCCCACTCGAACTTGAGCGCCTCCGCGGACCGGCCGCAGCGTCTGGCGACGTCGTTCCACTTGTCGGAGAAGGCGCCGTTCATGCAGTTGAGCACGCCCTTCCGGCAGACGTTGCGGAGGGCTCCCTCCATCACGCCCCAGGCCGAGCTGGTCGACAGGTAGACGGGGTCCTTGGTGAAGAACATCGACTGCAGCTTGGGCTGCATCTCGTTGTAGAGGTTGACGAAGGCCTTGGAACGGTGCCCGACCATGGGACGTCCCATGGCCTTGATCACGCTTTCGGACACCGTGAGGGGTCCGGGGATGTAGAGACGGTTGCTCATCGTTGGAAAGTGCTGAGGAGGTCGGCGGAGGCGTCCGGGCTGTCGATGCGCACGAGACGACGGTTGCGGTCCGCCAAGGTGGCGGTGCGGGGTCGCCAGGCGGCGGCTTGAGCCGCCTCGACCTCCGCAAAGCTCATGACCACGAGCAGGTCGCCGGGCTTGCCGAGGTGGGCGGTCGCTCCGTTGAGGCAGACTTCGCGGGTGCCGGCCGGCGCCGGGATGGCGTAGGTCTCGAAGCGGTGACCATTGGCGAGATTGCCGACCAGGATGCGCTCGTAAGGAAGCATGCCCACCAGCGCCATGAGCTCCCGGTCCAGGGCGAGGGAGCCCTCGTAATCCAGACGAGCGGCGGTGACCTCCGCCCGGAGTAGCTTGGTGCGCAGCAGGTGGACGTACATGGCACGGTAATGGCCGTTCTCAATCGGCAAGGTTGCCTTCGTCAAACAACTTTGCATCTTATTGCGTCATGTCCGCCAAGCACAGAGGGCTGTTTTCCTCTACGGCCGAGGCCGTCGCGGCCTTCGCGGTGGACGTCGTCTACGAGCGTCGAAAGGGGCTCGGCGCCAGCCTGCTGGCGGCGCTCCTGAGGGCGCTGTCTTGGATCTTCAGCCTGCTCGTGAGGCTGCGGATCTGGCTCTACAAGCACCGGCTTTTCCGCGACACCCCGCTTGGCTGCAAGGTGGTCGTGGTCGGCAATCTCACCGTGGGCGGCACCGGCAAGACGCCCGTGGTCCACAAGATGGCGCAGGTGCTGGCGCGCCGGGGGCGTCGGGTGGCGGTGCTGTCCCGAGGTTACAAGGGGGCGAGCGATTCGATGCTCAAGCGTTTCTGGCGTTGGATCAGCCATGGCAGCCGCCCTGAGCCGCTCGTGGTGTCCGACGGCAGGAAGGTGATGGCCGGACCTGATGAGGCCGGAGACGAACCCTTCATGCTGGCGCGCAATCTCCTGGCCGACGGCGTGGTCGTCATCGTCGACCGCGACCGCGTCGAAGCCGGACGCTTCGCGCTCCGTCGGTTCGGGGTGGACACGATCCTGCTCGATGACGGCCTCCAGTACCTGCCCCTGCGGGGACAGATCAATCTGCTGCTCGTGGACAGCCGCGACCCCTTCGGCAACGGCGCCATGCTCCCCCGGGGCATCCTCCGTGAGCCGGTCTCCAACCTCAGCCGGGCGTCGTACGTCTTCATCACCAAGTCATCGGGTCCTCCCGATCCGGAGCTGGTCGCCCTCATCCGCCGCCACAACCCCAAGGCCGAGATCATTCCCTGCGCCCACCGTCCGTCCGAACTGGTCGCGGTGGACGGCGAATCCGTCCGGCCGCTCGATTGGATCCGGGGCATGAAGGTCGCGGTCTTCTGCGGCATCGCGACGCCGGAACGGTTCGAGGAGACGATCGCCGCGCTGGGCGCCGACATGGTCAGCAGCCGCAGGTTCCTCGACCACCACGCCTTCACGGACGAGGACCTCGACGAGGTGCTGGAACAGGCGCTCGCCTCGGGCGCCCAGGCGATTGTCACGACCGAGAAGGACGCGGTGCGGCTTCAGTCGCGCTTCAGTCCGCCGCTCCCGCTGCTCTACGTCAGGCTGGAGGTCGACATCCTCGGCGATCCCGACGGGTTCAACGGCGCCGTCGAGCGGATCTGCCTCGGGCCTTCCTCGTCGGGGCGCTGACCGGCTCCGAGTCGTGCCTGGAGGCGAGGGAGAGGAAGGCATCCTGGGCGCACCGGCCTCGGCGCCCTTCGGGCACGCACGGGGCGTAGGTCCCGTCGATCCTCAGCTCCTGGGCGTCACCGAGACGTTCCGCGTAGGTGCCCAGGACCTCCTGCTCGATGCGCCGGCGGAGCGACTTGTCCCGGACCGGAAACACGCACTCGATGCGACGCACGAAGTTGCGCTGCATCCAGTCCGCGCTGCCCAGCAGGATGACCGGCTCCCCGCCCGAATTCTCGAAGCGGAAGACGCGGCTGTGCTCGAGGAACCGGCCCAGCACGCTGCGCACCCGGATGTTCTCGCTGAGCCCCGGCACGCCGGGACGGAGGCAGCAGACGCCGCGCACGAGCAGCTCCACCTTCACGCCCGCCCGTGAGGCCCGATGCAGGGCCTCGATGACCTCGGGGTCGACGAGGCTGTTGACCTTGGCGAAGACGCCCGACTTGCGTCCGGCCTTGGCCGCCGAGGCTTCCGCGTCGATGAGGTCGATGATGCGCCTCGAAAGCTCGAACGGAGCGACGAGGAGGTGCCTGAACTTCGGCCGGCCGAGATTGCCGGTGAGCACGTTGAAGAGCAGGCCGACTTCCGCGGTGATCTCCTCGTCCGCGGTCAGGAGCGAGAAGTCGGTGTAGATGCGGGCGGTGCGGGGATTGTAGTTGCCGGTGCCGAGGTGGGCGTAACGACGGAGCCCCGCCTTCTCCTTGCGGACGACGAGGCAGGCCTTGCAGTGGGTCTTCAGGCCGGTGATTCCGTAGACCACGTGCGCGCCGGCCTCCTCGAGCTGCCGGGCCCATTCGATGTTGTTGAGCTCGTCGAAGCGGGCGCGAAGCTCGACCAGCGCCGTGACCTGCTTGCCGTTGCGGGCGGCGTCCTTGAGGGCCTCGACGACGGGCGAGTCTCCGCTGGTGCGGTAGAGGGTGAGCTTGATCGCAACGACGCTCTCGTCCTTGGCGGCCTGACGGATGAAATCCACCACGGGCCCGAAGGATTCGTAAGGGTGGTGGAGGAGCACGTCCTGGCGCGCGATGCGTTCGTACAGCCTCGAAGGATCCGCGCATTCGGCCGGAAGGGCGGGGATGAAGGTCGGGTAGAGCAGGTCGGGACGCGCGACGAGGTCGACGAGGCTGCCCACCCGCATCATGTTGACGGGGCCGGCGACCCGGTAGGCGTTCTCGGTCCTGAGTCCGATGGACTTGAGCAGCCAGGCGAGCTCATCGTCCGGCGCGGAGGCCTCGATCTCCAGGCGCACGGGCGCCCCCTTGCGCAGGTTGCGTATCTCATCCTCGATGGCCTCGAGCAGGTTGCCCGCCTCCTCCTCGTCGACGTAGAGGTCGCTGTTGCGCGTGATGCGGAAGGCCCATGAGCCCCGCAGCTCGAGGCCCGGAAAGAGACGGTCGATGAAGGCCTGGATGACGTGGCTGAGCAGGGTGTGACAACGGGCGTGCTCCGTGCCGTAGGCAAGGACGCGGGGCAGCGCCCGGGGCACGGGGACCACGGCATGGCGGAGCTCCCCGGTCTCCGGATCTCGGAGCAGCACCAGCAGGTAGAGACCTTTGTTCGTCAGGACGGGGAAGGGGTGCGAGGGGTCGATGGCCAGCGGAGTCAGGGCCGGCAGGATGTCACGATCGAAGCGCGGCGAGAGCTCCCTGAGTGCTTCCTCGTCCAGCTGGGGCCTCGACCTGAACCTGATGCCGGCCGTCTCCAGCGCGGGCAGCAGCCGGTCCTGCCAGCAGGCCTGCTCGGCCTCGACGAGTCGGCGGGCTCCCTCGAGCACCTCCAGCAGGAACTCGCGGGTGGCGGGGTGGCTTGCCGACTCCTCCTGCTGCATGATCCCCGCGACCCTGATCTCAAAGAACTCATCGAGGTTCGAGCTGACGATGGAGAGGAAGCGCACGCGCTCGAGGAGCGGCACGGTGTCGTCCTCGGCGAGCTCCAGGACCCTCCGGTCGAAGCTCAGCCAGCTCAGTTCACGGTTGAACATGGGTTTTTCATCTTGCCCGGTGAAAGACCGGGTTGCGAACCAAAGTCACGTCCTCACGGTCGATTTCCGACCCCAAAAGACGCTCAAAAGGTTAAATCGGTGTTACGGAATCCAAAGCGGCTCAAGGGCCGACGGACCGCTCAGGCGCAGTTTCAGGGACGATCCGGCCTCGAAGCGAACCACGCCGCCCCGACGGAGCCCGGAGGCGTAGGCCTTGATCTCATGCTTGGACATGCCTCGGGTCGGCACTTCGACCTGCTCCTCGACACCCCGCCTGATCACGATGAAGCGGATGAGTCCTTTGATGGTCTGCACGTCGGAGATGATTCTGGCCGCGCCCGATGGCGGCGGAAGCGGGTCCCCGTTGACGAATGCGGCGTAAGAGAAACGAACCTCCCTCAGGTCGCGATGGAGCCTGCGGTTGATGAACTGCGCCGAACCGGGCGCGACCCACGGCACCGACTCGTACTCCCAATGCTCCCGTTCCGAAGCCAGCAACGGGGAGGGCAGGTCCTCGAGCTGCGGTCCGATCCGCCGGTGGTGACCCAGGGAGGCGACCCGGTCGGAGGCCCTCAGCAGCCTTTCGGCGGCGAAACGCAGGGCGGGTTCGATCACGAGGAGAAGGCCGCCCTCGGAAAGATGACCGCAAGCCGAAGTGATCCAGCCGGCGGCGGAGTCCTCGCCGTCGGAGCCGAGCTCATTCAGGACGAAGCCCGCGACGATCAGGTCGAACTTGCCCTCCGGCCATGAGGAGGGATCCCTCGCGTCCGATATCCTGGCCGTCACCTTCGTGACCGGACTGAGCATGGCCCGACCGAAGGATTCAAACCCGGTGAGGGCGCCGGGAGAATGGTCGATGCCGATGAGTTCAGACGGTGCGAGTCCGCCCTCGCTCAGGGCGTGAGCGATCGAGACGCCGCAGGAGCCCGGCCCGCAGCCGACGTCCAGCACCCGCGGTGAAGCGGAGGCCGGCTTCCACTTCCTGAAGCGGACGCACTGGTCCAGCGCCGCCGCCGCCCTGGTCCATCCCTGCGGCAGGAAGAAGAGCGCGTACGCCGAAAGCGCCGCAGGGTCGCCGAAGTAGTCGGGGTAGGCTCCCTCGGGCCGTTCCGTCGTGAAGAGGTCGGATAGACGGGCCACTTCCGGGGCCAGTCGTTCCAGACCGTCGGCGGCGACCCCAGCATCCACCGAGGTCCGCTTGAGCCAGAACGCCTCAGCCTCGTCCGGATAGCGGCCCTCAGCCGCCCGCATCGCGTCTGCCCTCCAAGGCGCTCCTCAACGTCGCCGGGTCGGCGAAGGTCAGGCCGCTGCCGCTCGGGAGGCCGAAGCCGATGCGACTGACCTTGGCGTTCGGACGCGCGAGCTGGACGGTCTCGCGGATGAAATGGCAGGTCGCCTCGGCTTCGACGTCGTTGCCCAGGGCCAGCACCACCTCGTCGATCGGCTCCGCCCTGAGGCGCGCCTCAAAGCTGGCGAGATTGAGCTCGCCCGGCCCCACGCCGTTGATCGGCGAAAGCCGGCCATGGAGGACATGGTACGTTCCGCGATGCGCGCCCGAGCGTTCGACCGCCAGGAGGTCGGGCACCTGTTCCACCACGCAGACCGAAGCCCGGTCCCTGCGGGGGTCGGCGCAGACCTGGCAAGGGCCTCCCTCGGCGATGTTTCCGCAGGTTCCGCAGCGAGAGACCCGGCCCGCGGCGTCGACCAGGGCGTCCTGCAGGGGACGCAGTTTTTCCGGACGCTCGACAAGCAGGTGGAGGGCGATCCTTTCGGCGGAGCGATGACCGAGACCAGGAAGCTGCTTGAGCAGCTGCCTGACCTTGTCGAACGAGGGCGTCACGGGATCAGAAGCCCGGAAGCTGGAAGCCTGCGGTGGCCTTGGCCATGGTCTCCTCGTGCTTCTGCCGGGCCCGGGCCGAAGCCTCCTGCAGGGCGGCAAGAAGGGTCGATTGGACGACCGAAGGATCCTCCTTGAGGAACTCGGGGAGCAGGACGAGCGACACCGCGTCGCCATGCCCGTTCACGGTCACCTTGACGGCGCCACCGCCGTGCGACACCTCGATGCGCTCCTCCGAGAGACGCTGCTGCGCCTCGGAGATGCCTCGCTGCATCCTCTGGGCCTGTTTGAGCAACTTGCCGACGCCTGCCATGGTTTCCGTAGTTCAACCGAGCCGCCCCCGGAGTCAAGCGGCGTGCGGACTTGCGGACGCCGGCCCGCGAACGTAGGAAGGGGCATGCCCAAGCCCGCTGCGATCGAGATCGTGGGACGATTCCTCGCCATCCGGTGGGAGGACGGCCGGGATGACCTCATCGACGCGGAACGGCTCAGGGAAGAGTCACCGAGCGCGGAAAACAAGGGCGAGGTCGACGTGCTCGGACGGAAGTGGGGCGGGGAGGCGCCGAGGAGGCATCCCGGCGTCACAGTCATCGGATGGTCCCGGGTGGGCAACTACGCGCTGTCGCTTGAGTTCAGTGACGGACACCGGAGCGGCATCTATTCCTGGGACCTGCTGAGGTCGCTCGCCGGCGGCTGAGACGAAACAGGTTGCAGGGGGCCGCGCACCTCGGAGTATGAGTCCCGTGCGAAAGACCTACGTCCTCGATACGAACGTCCTGATCCACGACCCCGACTGCCTCTTCAAGTTCGACGAGCACACCGTCGCGATACCCGTCGAAGTGCTCTCCGAACTCGACCGCCTCAAGACCCAGCCCGGTCAGCTCGGAGCCAGCGCCCGCAAGGTCAACCGGTCGGTCCGCGGTCTGTTCGAGAACCGGCCGTTGAAGGAGGTCGTCGAGGGCGATCCCGCCAGGCCGGGCGCCCTGCACGCCCGATTGAGCGACGGCGGCGAGCTGCGGGTCGTGGTCAACGAGTCGCTCATCCGTGATCACTTCACCGGAGCGAGGTCCGAGCGCCTCCGCGCGGTCTTCATGCAGGTCGACGCGCCCGACCATCGCATCATCGCCTCCGCGATGTACCTCCGCGACACCACCGACGGGCCCGTGGTGCTCGTCACCAAGGACGCCTGCATGGCCCTCAAGGCCCAGGCCCTCGGCCTCGAGGTGCAGGACTACCGCAACGACCGCGTGGAGACGAGCGACGTCGGCGAATACCGCACGCTGCAGGTGGAAGCGTCCTTCATGCGCGACTTCCGGGACCTCGGCCAGGCCCAGCTTCGCGCCCAGAACCTGGAGAACCCTCCGCTGGTCAACGAATACGTCATCCTGGCGAGCGATTCGTGGAGCGAACCAGCCAGGCACGTGGGCGAGGGGGCCTTCGTCCCTCTGCCCCTCTACCGCGAGTTCCTCTCCACCGCCTCGGGTGCCCGCAAGGGGCTGCAGATGCCCCGCGGCATGCGCGTCATCCCCAAGAACATCGAGCAGTGGATCTTCATCGACGCCCTGCTCAATCCTGAGATCCGGCTGGTGACGTGCTTCGGCCGCGCCGGGACGGGCAAGACCTTCCTCGCCATCGCCGCGGCGCTCTCCCAGGTGCTCAGCGACTTCTCGCCTTACAAGAAGCTCTACGTCTCGCGACCGGTGGTCCAGATCGGCAAGGACATCGGCGCGTTGCCGGGCAGCAAGGAGGAGAAGCTCTCCCCCTACATCCAGCCGTATTTCGACAATCTTGAGGTCCTGTTTTCCAAGAACGGCTCGGCGGCGCCGCAGCCCCAGCAGCCCGCCGCACGGGAGGCCGTCGCGACGGACAGCCAGCGGAAGAAGAAGAAGGCGCAGGCGATGAAGGCCGCGCAGCCGATCTTCGGCTCCCAGTTCCAGCAGCTCGCCCAGCCGCGCAAGCCCTACCAGTGGCTGATCGACTCCGGCCTCATCGAGATCGAGGCGATGACCTTCATCCGCGGCCGGTCCATCGGCCACGCCTTCATGATCGTCGACGAGGCGCAGAACATGACGCCGCACGAGGCCAAGACCGTCATCACGCGCATCGGGGAGGGCTCCAAACTGGTGCTCATCGGCGACCTCGACCAGGTCGACACCCCCTACCTCGACGGCAAGTCCAACGGCCTCATCCACACGCACGAACGCATGAAGGGCCATGCCATCACGGCGCACGTCCGCCTGGTTCACGGCGTGCGCAGCGCCCTCTCCGAGCTGGCCTCGCAGGCGATGTGAGCAACCGGCCGCGGCCGTCACCAGTCCTGCCTTGCCGAGACCCCGCGACGGCTCTTCCTTGGCCTCGTGGCACAGGAGACGCCGATGCAGAGGCAGTACAGGGAGTTCCGCGAGAAGCTCCCCGGAGGCACCCTGCTGCTGTTCCGTCTCGGTGATTTCTACGAGGTGTTCGGCGAGGACGCTGAGATCGCCTCCCGGACGCTCGGCCTTACGCTGACGAAGCGGCACGAGACGCCGATGGCGGGCCTGCCTTACCACGCGGCCTCCGCCTACGTCAACCGGCTCCTGGCCGCAGGTTGGAAGGTGGCCATCTGCGATCAGCTGGAGGCGCCGGTGGCAGGCAAGCTGGTGCGCCGCGGCCTGACCCGCATCCTCACGCCGGGGACCGCTTTGGAAGACTCCCAGCTGGATTCCAGGAAGGGCAATTTCCTGGCCGCACTGGCCTGGGATCGCTCGGGATGGCATGCCGCCTGGCTCGACGTCTCGACCGCAGATTTCCGCGTGGCCACGGACGCGGACCCTTCGCGACTCCTTCCGCTGCTCCACGCGGTGGCGCCCCGGGAGGTGCTGCTCCCCGAAGGTCTCGAAGCCACGCCGGAACATCGTTCGACGCTCGACGCCCTCCTGCAAGGGCGTCCTGTCTCGCGTCTTCCTGGATGGAACTTTGACGTCGAGGCCGGCGCCCGGCTGACCGCCCAGACGCTTTCCGTCCACGGGCTCGGGGGATTCGGACTCACGGATTCTCACCCCGCGCTGGGCTGCGCAGGCGCTGTGCTCGGTTACGTCACGGATTCGCTGTGCGACCGACCCAAGAACCTGCGACGCGTGGTTGAATCGAGACTGGGCGGCTCCGTCCTGCTGGACGCGGCCTCCGCCCGTAACCTCGAACTGTTCAACGCGACGGGAGGGGGCAGGGAAGGGTCCCTGCTCGACGCGATCGACCGCACCTGCACTCCGGCGGGCGCACGCCTGCTCGCGTCCTGGCTCGCGGAGCCCTCCACGGACCTGGCCACGGTCCGTCGGCGACAGGAGGCCGTCGGCGAATTCGTGCGTCACCCGGGAGCGGCCTCCAGGGTGGCCGAGTCGCTGCGCGGCGTGCGTGACGTGCCCCGCATCCTGGCCCGACTCCAGAACCGTCTCCGCAATCCTCGCGAACTCGGCGGCATCCGGGACACGCTCACGGCGCTGCCCGCCCTCAAGGACGAGCTCTCCGCCATGCCGGGAGGGTCGCTTGCCGACCTTGCCGCCCGCCTTTCCCCCGAAGAGCCTCTGCTGGCCGTCCTGCGCGCAGCCCTGTCCGATGAACTTCCGGCCGACCTCACCGACGGGGGCGTGATGCGGGCTGGGTTCGACCAGGAACTGGACCGGCTGCGTTCGCTCGCCAGCGACAGCAAGTCGTGGATCGCTGACTTTGAAAGGCGCGAGCAGGAGCGGACGGGCATCAAGTCCCTCAAGGTGCGCTACAACGGAGCCTTCGGCTATGCGATCGAGGTGACCAAGGCCAACTTGGGCTCAGTCCCCGCGGACTACGTGCGCAAGCAGACGATGGTCAACGCGGAGCGGTTCACGACCGAGGAGCTCCGCGTCAAGGAGAAGGAGGTGCTCCGGGCGGATGAGCAGGCGCTCGCCCGCGAGGGAGAGCTGTTCCAGACCCTGGTCGCCGAGGTGCTGGCCCGTTCCGAGGCCCTGCTGGCATCGGCCTCCGTCCTGGCGGAAGCGGACGTGCTGCGCGGCTGGGCGGATCTGTCCAGGGAATGCAAGTGGTGCCAGCCGACGGTGGACGAGTCCGACGCGCTGGAGATCGTCCAAGGCCGCCATCCGGTCGTCGAGAAGATGCTGCTCGGCCGACCGGGCGCGGGTTCGTTCGTGCCCAATGACACCCGCCTCGCCGGTTCCGCCTGCCAGATCGCCCTCATCACCGGTCCCAACATGGCCGGCAAGTCGACCTACATCCGGCAGGTGGCGCTCATCGCGCTCCTGGCCCATCTCGGCTGCTGGGTCCCGGCCCAGTCCGCCCGCATCGGACTCGTCGACCGCATCTTCTGCCGCGTCGGCGCATCCGACGAACTGGCCCGAGGCAACTCGACCTTCATGGTGGAGATGAACGAGACCTCCAACATCCTCAACAACGCCACGCAGCGCTCCCTGGTCGTCCTGGACGAGATCGGACGCGGCACCAGCACGTATGACGGCATCAGCATCGCGTGGGCCGTGGCCGAACACCTCCATGGCGCCGGCCCCTCGGGCCCCCGGACGCTCTTCGCGACCCACTACCATGAGCTCACGCGCCTCGCCGACTCGCTGCCGCGGCTGAAGAACTACTCGGTGGCCGTCAAGGAGTGGAAGGACGAGATCGTGTTCGTTCGCCGGGTGGTCGAGGGTGCCGCGGACCGTTCCTATGGCATCCAGGTCGCCCGGCTGGCCGGGATGCCCCCTACGGTCGTCGAACGCGCACGGACCATCCTGGGTGGCCTTGAGTCCGGCGAGGGGCTCCCACGGACCGCTCAGATGCCGGAGGGCGTGAGGGAGGCGCCGGTCGACGAAACCCGCGCCGCCAAACCCAAGGCGCGCTCCGACCGGAAGTCAGGCGGTCAGATGGACCTCTTCTCCTGAGGGTTCAGACCCTGCGGTTCCACTCGTCCGAGTTGAACTTCGCCCAGGTGCCTTCGTGGTCGAACTGATCGTAGATGGGTTCCGCCACGCTGACCGGCGGGCTGGAAAGTTCCCGGCCCAGGGCCGCGATGAAGTCGCGCTCAAACCGCTCCCAGTCACAGCCCGGAAGGTGCGGCTTCCAGACGTAACCTTCGATGAGCAGGCCGCACTTGCTGCGCTTCTGAGCTGCGCCGGCGACCTTCCTGCCGTCGTCGCTCCTGACGAGGTCGTTGGGCTCGGCGCGCTCCGCGCAGTGATCAGGCTGACGATAGTCCCTCGGCTCCTCCTTGTGGGGCACCTGCCTGACGGACTGTCCCTGGGCGACCAGGGCCTCCGCCATGGCCCTGTGGACCAATGCGTAGCTGGACATGGCGTCCTGGGACGCCAACGGATGCGCAGCCGGTATGACGAGCGCGAAGGTCCAGTCGTCGAGATGGCTCACCAGACCGCCGCCCGTGCA
>Ga0172376_10005595_pt1 | contig 13966 bp, 11 predicted proteins | sample Lak35m_FD_121114 | JGI IMG/M metagenome (GOLD analysis project Ga0172376, IMG submission 121114) | Freshwater microbial communities from Kabuno Bay, South-Kivu, Congo - kab_092012_35m | ecosystem: Environmental > Aquatic > Freshwater > Lake | place: Democratic Republic of the Congo: South-Kivu...
CTGCAGTTGGCCACGGTGTACATGCTTGGGCCCCTGTCCCACGCGTGTCCCACCCCTAGGAAGTAGTCCATAACAACCAGTAAAAACACAATTACCAACCTGTTCGAGTACTGCTGCGGCACGTTGTACACAGCGATCCCCACCCCCGCCATGTACCCCAGTATGTTCGCGTTGGCCGCCGTCATCGCTCCCGCGCCCGCGCCCGCGCCTTGCGCGTCCGGCCCCGCGCTCTGGTAGCCCCCCGCGCGCTGCTCGTCCGCTGACCTGCACAGCTGCGACAAGAAGTGCACCATCAGGTACGCCGCCGCGCCCCCCGCGAACGCGTCCACGGGGCTGCAGGCCGCGATAACCGCGATCAGGTGCGCCCCCGACACCACAAACCAGAACATGGCGTCCCACAGCCCAGCCTGCGCCACCGCCTCCGCCGCGTAGGCCGTTTCGTCCGACAGGATCCCCCCGTCCATCAGCGTGCGCGTGCTCGACACAAACGCCGCAGCCGCAGCCGACACCAGCAGGCACGGCAGCGGGAGCATCATCCGCACCGCCTCGGTGCTCCCGCACGCGTGCGTCAGCGTCCCGTTGGACACGCACGGCTTGTACACAAACACCTGCACGCTCGCGAGGGGAAAGTACCACACCACGCCGAACATTATCGCCAGCTGAGAGATCCCAAGCCCGTACCCGACGCCCTCCGCCGTCCCGCACATGTCTCTCTATGTCGATGAGCGTTCGTACACGAGCGTTAAATATTTAACCGCTGAGGGGGTGCAGAGCCACGATGACGGAGAGGGAAGGTATCGTGGACATGGAACAGGACGGCGCAGACTGCGGCGCCGCCACCCAGTTTGCCTTCGACGAGGACATGGGCCACATGCCCCCGTGCGAGGCGACGCTCGGCAGGGCCGCGCCAAGGCAGGGCAAGGGCAATACAAACCTCCTGCCTGACCGCCCCTACTGGGAGACCAGGCCCTTCCCGCCGCTGCCCGCGCCCCCAGTGGAAGAGCCAAAACAGCCCGCCGCCAGGGAGCCGCCCGCTTACGCGTACGCCCCCTTCGGAAGGGTCCCGGCGCTCCCGGGGGTCGACGTGCCAGCGCCGCCCCCCTTTGCCAGGCCGCGCGCGGATGAGGTCATCACTATCCAGGACGACGACGTTTTTGAACCCCCTGGCCGCGTCGTAACCATCCACGACAAGGAGGAAGGCCAGGACCTCGTCGCCAGGCCGCGCAGCCGCAGGGGCAGCAGGAGGCCCAGGCCCAGCGCATCCGCAGCCTCCTCCTCGTCGTCAGCTCTGGTCATCGACGTCGACGCAGACGACAGCAACAACGTCCCCGAGCGCGGCCAGCGCGCACCCAGGAAGAGCCGCTCGCCCCGCCTCGCGCGCCCTCCCGACGCGCCGCCGCCGCGCCTCGGCCGCAGCCTCTACGACGCCGTCCAGACCCACGGCCACTTCGGCATGGTCGACTCCGGCGAGTCAGACGGCGGGCTCAGGCGCCTCGTCGTCCACGTCCCCAAGCGGTCCCGCGGCTACATCCTCGACATACGCCCGGGGGAGGTCATACACGCCAACAGCGCCAGGGGCAAGGCCGTGGGCGGCAGGCTCGAGGTCAAGTACGTCACGAGGCACCAGTACTTCGCCCCGGGCAGGGCAGTCACCTCCTGCGTCATCGGCGTCCCGGAGTGGCAGTGGGAGAGGTTCATGTAGCAGGATCACGCCCGCGGCGATGACAACAACTAGCATCAGGTGGCATAATCACCCCACGACGATGACCCGTGAGATCGCCCCCGCGTGGTATTTAAGCCCTCCCATGGCCGCCCCCTCGATTCATGGCAACAACGGACGCGTCGGCCAAGCCCCCGCAGGAGCTCTCCTCCATCCTCACCCAGGTCCAGTCTCTGCAGAGCGACCGGGAGCGGCTCATGCGCGAGCTCGAGGAGGCCAAGTCCAAGATGGACAAGCTCCAGGTCCTGTGCGACGCCCCCGACGCGCGCCTGTCGATTTTGCTCCTTTTGATTTCCGCCGCGTGCCTCGCCCTGACCGTCAGGCTTTTCTTGCGCCGCAGGAGGGGAAAAGAGAAGAGATGAAGAAGGTGCTCGACACCGTCATCGCGCGGTGGCTCGCGGACAGCGTGAAGAGCGACGACGCGCGCAAGCAGTTCTCGGAGGGCATGGAGCGGCTCGTCAAGGACACGCGCGCGGAGAGCGGCATCTGGACCGTCGCGTGCGAGGCGTCGCACGCCCACGCGTCGAGGCTCGAGGAGATCGAGCGGCTCCGCACAGAGTGCGAGTCCCTCAGGGCCTCCAGCGGGGGGGCATTCAAGGACGAGGCATCGAGGAAGCGAGGGCGGGACGAGCCCTCCGCTTCCTCCTCCAACGACATCTGGGCGGGATTCGAGCTCGACTTCTCCAAGGTTTAAGTTTTTTTTTTGAGCGGGATTCGAGCTCGACTTCTCCAAGGTTTAAGTTTTTTTGAGTTTTAATGAACAAACAACAAAAACCAACGCTCAAACAAGCCTCTGGATAGTAGGCTGGCTGTTGATCTTGTAGCCCTTGCCCGCGCGAAGCGACGCGCACCCGATGAAGTCCGGGCCGTGGTGCCCGCTCCCCTTCACGTCGTCGATCACCATTCCGTCCGCGCTCAGCACCCGCATCGTCCCCTGGAACGCCAGCGCCTCGGAAGACGCCTCGTTCTCCGTGGCGGCAAGGCCGGCGTTCTTCCGGATCGTGTGCAGCTCCTGGAAGTTCGGCATCTTCATGTGGTACGGGCGGTACCCGTTCTCGTACAGCGGGTTGTTGAACACCCGGAACTGCTGCGCGTCCACCACGTGGATGTTGTCGAAGTCGGCGCTCGCGCGCACAGTCATAGGCCCCAGGGTGTCGTAAAACACGATGGGCGACGGCCAGTTCGACTGGAAGTGCTCTTTAAACACCCGCGTGTGCTGCCCGCCGCGCACGCGCGCGTCCGCGTGGTTGAACGCCATCACCATCATCGACGGGCCCCGGTAATTTCGGGTCACGTCCATCGTCGCGTTGTCGAACGAACGCCGAGAGTTCGGGCGCGTCTCGTCCACGCTGTCCCACTCCACCGCCGAGTCCTCCTTGCCCCCGACGTACCCGTCGTACGCGATGTCCCACAGCCGCACCAGGTTCCGCTCGTTGATCACGATCGCCCGCTCGTTATACTTGTACGACATGCCCCAGATGCCGTGCATCGAGTCGTCGTAGCAGCTCAGCTCGGTCTGCCCCCAGAACGTGCTCCCCAGGGACTCCCCGCCCTGCCCCAGAATAATCCCCAGCATGTGGTGCTCGATGTTCGGGCGCACGATCACGATCTCCACGTTCTCCGTCGCCGCGCTCAGCCGCGCCTCCGCCATCGCGGCCGCGCCTCCTCCGCCGCCCCCGCCGCCGCCGGGACCGCCGGGACCGCCGGGACCGCCGTAGATCGGGTCGGGGTACGCAAAGGTCATCGTCCCCACCCCAAAGTGCGGGTGCGGGTAGTTGATCTGCGGGCTCAAGAACGCGTGCACGTACGGCCAGTTGGCGACCCCCATCTGGTACACGCTCTGCAGCGGGATCTCCTGGTCCGCCCACAGCCGCCACGCCAGCATCCGGTAGAAGTTCAGCGCCACCTCCTGGTCCGCGTCGGCCATCGCCGCCGGCATCCGCACAGCAAGGTTGATCTCGTCCGTCGATGGGACGCCATTTCCAGCATTGTGAATATCTGTCACCAGCTGGTCCGTCACGGTAAGCTCTCTTGTAAACTCAGGAATGGCCCGAATAGCAGTGGCCCATGGCTGCATGTTGCGCTCAGAGAACACCTCCTCCTCGCTCCTGGTCGTTCGCGGCCAGAGCCAGTACCAAGCCATATTATTTTCGACTCTGGACTGCTGATTGAAGTTTAGAGCCCCCGCTGTTTGGTTAGCCTGAAGCGCTGCTTCAATAAGCGGCTTCAAGACATCTGCAATGTGCGATCGGGTCATGGGCGCGCCAGCCACGTCCGCAGCCAACATTTGCGCCTTGAGAGTGTTCAAGTGGGTTGCAGTGGTGTTGAGCAGCGCCGTGTGGCTGGCGTTGTTGAAAACAATGTCGTATAGGAACGTCGACTGGTAGATCGAGGGGTCGACAGCCAAGTTGTCAGCATTAGACCTCTTTGTCAGCTCAATGACAAACTCCCTCGACATCAGCACGTTGAATCCAATCAGGTCTCCGATGTTTCTGAACGGAAGGTTTCGCTCCTTGAAGTGGTTTGGGCAGTTGAATGCGCCCCGGTCCCTCAGGATTTGGTCAAGATGAAAAAAGCCTGGCACATCCGTGTCCTCCATCACTCGGAGCGCCGTGTCGATTTTCGACCCGCTTGCCCCCCATGGTTCCCTCACAATTTGGGTTGGAACGCCATACCGGTTGTAGTTGCGGATCGCCATTGCTTTGCGAAGGCGATTATCTGCCGCACTTCCGACTGGTGCGTATAATGTTCCAATAGGATAATGCAAATTTTGTAAGAGACGGTTTATGTCGTTGTCGGGCGCTGCAGCAGCTGGCGCTGCGGATGGTAGCAGCAAACCATGGTACGTCTGCCACGCTGCCGAAGTCCCTGCCTGTCCGTTCCTGGCTATCGCTCTATCTGCCAACCGAACCATCTGTGCTGGGTCAGTTGAATTAATTGGAATGAAATGCTCCGGAAAATTAAGTCTTCGATGATGGGTATTTACAGCGCCCCCTCTATCTATGTCTGTGGAAAATGTGTTCACGTCCCTCGGATACGGGGCCACAGACTGAATCTGGATCTTCCCGAGGCGCTGTTCCGGAGCCCCCCACGTGGTCCTGTCCCAACCGTCCATGGCCTTGCGGACGAATGGAGGGTACTGTGCGATGTTTGCTGGATTGTTGATGTTGTCATACAGTGTGTTTCTTGAAAAGTCCATCGCGCCTGGCACGTACACGACGCTCTTGTCCACAAACTGCACGTTGTAGAAGAACTCGGTCATCAGAGTCCGCCTGAAGATCTGCCTGTACAGCTCCGTCAGGTTCGCCATCATGAGCTCGTCTGCGCTCTTGGTCTCGAACGCCACCCCGAGCGGCTGCGCCCTGCCCTCGCCGCGGCGCGAATCCGCCCTCTCCGCGCCGCCCGGCGCCTCCGCGCCCATGAACATGTTCACGATGCCGCGCACCTCGTGGTCGTTGGTGTGCCCGGGGTACGCGCCGTTGGTCACGGCCTGCCCCTTATCGCACCTGGCCTTCTGCAGGAGGTCCTGGAACGTGAACGTCGACCACGTGTCCCGCTCCTCGTTGTACAGCTGGAACAGCCGCTTGTGGTTGTCCTTGTGCGGCAAGATCCGGTAGTACTCGGCGACCCTCACGCGCCGCCTCAGGATGTCCCTCGGCGGCGTCCCGGTCTCCATCGAAAACGCCTTGGTGTGCACGATCCCGATGCCGCGGTACGACTGCAGCACGGGCCCGGCCTTGAGCCTCTTGGGCCCCTCGGGGCCCTGCGTCACGTAGTTCGTGACGTCGGGCGTCATGGTCAGCTGGAACGTCAGCTTCGAGTTGCACAGCATGAAGTCCGGCATGGGCGCGCCCCACGTCCGGAGCTGCCCCTTGGCCTCCTCGATCAGGATGTCCAGCGCGTTCTGGTTCTTCTGCACGAACCCGAACATGTCCACAAACTCCCTGCAGATCTGCGTCGCCGACTTGTCGTTGGTCATGTACTTCTCCTGCATCGTCTTCTGGTACGACGGCGCAAGCACCAGGGCGATGTGCACGTCCAGGTCGTTGGTCAGCTGGATCGACCCGATGAGTTGATTCAGCTGGTTCTTGAAGTTGGTCCGCCCGGCCTCCGTCATCATGAAGTTGTGCTCCAGCACAATAGCCATGCCCTGCCGGATCGTGTACCCGGCGTACGACCGCTTGCTCTGCTGAAGCGTGCGCGCCGCCGACTCGTACGGCACCCGCGACGCCAGGCCCTCGTCGAAGCTCCACACGTTCCACTTGATCTTGCCGTCCACGTTGGTGATGTACTTGTACGGCAGGATCTTGCTCGTGAACGGCGAGTTCGTCGCGTCCGTGATCAGGCCGTCGATGCGGTCCGTCAGGTACTGGTTCGGGCCCTTCAAAATGTCCGGCAGGTGCCACCTGCCGTGCCGCTTGAACCTCTGCAGGTCCTGCTTGATGTCGCGCGCGGAAGGCCCGAAGATGTTCTCGTACGCCTCGAGGGTCGGCTCCACGCTGTGGGACGTGTACGTCCCGCCGCCTTGCCGGCCGGGGTCGCCGTTCGGAATGTAGGACGGGCCCGCGTCGAACCTCTCAGCGCTTCTCAAGCCTTCCTGCATGCTCACGTATTTGCTGGCGGGCGCGGGGCGGCATCTTTATATACTGCGCGGAGTGGATTCATTCATTCTCAGGTGAGCGCGCGGTCGGTGTGTGGCACTGCTGAACCCGTTCATTCATTCTCAGGTGAGCGCGCGGTCGGCGTGTGGCACTGCTGAACCCATTCATTAAACCCGTGCATTCATTCAACACGGCATGCTCGCCCGCGGAATCTCGTACACAACCTTGAGCCGCGCGATGTACTGGTACGGCGTCGTCACAAACTGCCGCAGGTGGTGCTCCTTCTCCCTCTCGATCTCCTCCGCGCTCCACTTGCTCTTGACCCTGAACCCCTGCAGCGCGACCGTCCCGTCCCCGAGGTCGTCCCACGTCTCCGCGTGCGGCCGGTGCAGCTGCAGGCTGAACATGTTCATGTCCGCCGTGTGCATATTGTCCAGCACCTGCGTCCGCAGCGTCTTGCAGCACTCCCCGAAGATCTGCCGCGTCACCTTGTAGAACTGCCCGTCGATCTTGGGCAGCTTCTCCATGTCGCACGACAGCTGGTCCGCGTTGAACCGCAGCACGCCCATCGCGGGGTGGTCCTGGTGCACGAACAGGTACGGCTGGTTCGGCACGTCGATCACCCCCTCGGACTCCAGGTTCGACTTGTTCCACTTGCTGAACTTGAGCCTCCAGTCCGCGTCCTCCTGCAGCGACGCGTCGCACGAGTACACCGTCTGCGGCGACGAGATCACCGAGTGCGGCAGCACCGTGTACGCGTACTGGTCCCCCAGGTCCGTCACCTCCGTGGGCCGCACGCAGCTGATGCTCACGCCGAGCGTGCACGGAAACGTGCTGCGCTGCTCCTGGATCGTCAGGCTCCGCACCACCGCGTTGCGGATCGCGTTCGTCATCTCCGCGGGGTCAGCGCCCCCCTCCATGCTCGGGCAGAACAGCTCGCGCTCCCGCCCGTTCGCCCCCTTCCACATCGCGGCTTGCGGGCCCGCCAGCGCCAGGTTCGCCAGTGAGCCCGTCAGGGTCACGCACAGCGTCCTCTCGATGAGCACGTTCGCGTTCGACTGCTGCTGCTGCGCCGCCAGGTCCGACACCACCATCGCTTGCATAATCTTCCCGGGGCGCCCGGCGGCGGCTTAAATATTCCCAGCGGCCTTCCCCAAACGCCGATTTTTTTTCCGCGAGGCCCGCGGGCGTCCGCCAGCTTACTTAAGCGCGCCGCTACCCACCCCCCCTCAAAACACGCATGGACGCGTCGGAGCTGGCCCGCGCGGTCCGCCGCGCCGTTCAGTTCACCATAGCGACGAAAATCGCGGCTCTCCTCGCGGTCAACGTCCCATCCCTCTCGGGGCGCTCCGTCCTCGCAGTCGGCGTCAGCGCCATCCTCGTCGCGGTCCGGGACCAGACTCGCCTGCCGTCCTCCTCCGTCGCGGCAGACCTGTCCCTCACAGTCACGTCGTCCACCCTCATCCAGGGCATCGCGGCCAGCGGCGCGGACAGCCTCCCGCTCACCGTCGCGCACCTCTGCGTCGTCCTCGAGGCGGGAGGCGTCGTCGCCCCGCTCCTCCTGGGGCACCTCGCGGACTCCTTCACGGGCAACGTCCAGTACCTCTTCGCAAACGCGGTGGCAGCGGCGCTCCTCCAGGCAGTGTCCCCGGTCGTCGCCCTCGCAGTCGCAGCGGGCATGGCGGCGCTGTCTACCATGGGGGGGCGCGCGGACCCCGCACTCTCGTCGGGGCTCGCCATGGCCTCCACCTCCGTCGTCAAGACCATGCTCCTCCAGTCCATCCCACCGGGGCTCCAGCTGCCCTCCATCGCCGCGCTCACGTGCTTCTTCCGCCCGCTGTACAGGTCCCTCGGCCTGGGCGAGCCCATATACAACTTCGCCCTGTACCAGGCGGGGGAGGCACTCCAGGGCGCAGTCGAGGCCGCCCTCTCCCCATTCGTCGCGGCGGCCCTAGCAGCCACACTGTGCCTCGTGTCGCCCATCCCGGCTTTTCGCGCCATCGCGCAGATCGCAGCAGTGGGGTCCGCCACGGACTGGGTCGTCGGGGGCATCCAGGAGGCTGCAGACGCGGACCCCTTCCCGTCCCTGCTGTCCATACTGGTCTTCGCCAAGGTCATACTCGCGGCTTTTCCAGTATAGGCAACAACTATTTATTGTGATTGTGGGCGCATGTATCCAATCAACGCTCATGTATCTTCTGGAATCAATTACACTGGGGCAAATTATCAACGTGTTTGACACGCAGATATCCCCCATTCTGCGCAATTTCAATCACGGAGATAACATTAAGAACTGTCTGTATAGATGCATTGGAACTCCATCTGCCGAACAAGTACACTTGTCTACGAGTAACTTAAATTTTACCTCTGCGCTTCTGCGCTCTGTGATTGCACCCATTGCAGCTGCAGCCGGAACTCAAATCCGAGACGAGCACGTGGAACATGAAACTACGACTCTTACGTTGTATACGTGCAAGCTTCACGACACTCTTTTTACCTTTCGAATAGAGCGCACTCCCACTCGCTTTCGATACATTTTCCTCACTGAAGACTTAATCAGCTCTGAGCCTTACTCCAGCGACAGTGGTGATGAGCGCGATTCACTGCATTTTACAAGTGATGACGAGGACGTGGACATGCGCTCTGCAATGTCATTCATGCGCAGGCGTGTTGCAGCACTTGAGGCTCAATTTTCACAGTTGTCTTAAAAAAGCGCGTTCCAATCTTCCTGGTAGCCCCGCGCGCCCGCCGCCCCAAATATAAAACAAAACATGTTCCCCAGTGACTGGAGCACACAGACAGGGCAGCGCCGCAACAAGAGGCGGGCAACGGACGACCCCGCTGCGCCGGGCCCCGCCGACGCCGCAACCCCATTCGGTTCGGAGCCCCCGCCCTCCGCCGCGGCCCCCCTCGAGGACCTGAACCTCCCAAGCCTCATCCTCCGCAACGTAAACACCGCGTCTCGCGCGCCCGCCACCCCGGCCGAGCTCAACCTCGACGCCATACTGTCCCGCGTGCCCTACCGGGAGATCCTCGAGAACCTCTACGGCAGAGAGCACTACCCGCACCCGGACGTCCCTGTCATAACGCGCGCCTACGAGGAGGCTTTCCTCAGAGAGCCCATGCCCAACTCAGGAGAGAGGCCGTGCGTCGCGGGTGAGCTGTGCGAGTGCAACTTCATTGACCCGTGCATGCCATTCGTCGGCGTCGAGTTCACCCTCCCCAGCGAGTCCATCACCAGGCCGGAGATCCCCCAGTTCTGCGTCCTGTGCTCCAGGAAGGTCACGCAGAAGCTCTTCTACGACGTCCTCTTCACGGGCAAGGAGGTCCACGGCGTCATACAGCGCTACGGGAACATATGCAGCGTGCCAGGTGCGCCCGCAAATCTACATATGCAGCGTGCCAGGTGCGCCCGCAAATCTACATATGCAGCGTGCCAGGTGCGCCCGCAAACCTCCTCTCCAGCGTCGCCACGCGGTGCCTGATAGCGTAGAGAGCGTCCAGCATAGCGTCGAGGTGCTTGTCGTAGACGGCGAGAATCTCCCCGTACACCTCGTGAACCCGCTTGAAAGCCTCGTCCGCCTCCCGAATATCCTCCTCGGACCCCCCCCTCTGCCGCACCTTGTCCGGGTGCAGCCGCAGCACCGCCTTCTTGTACGCCCGCTTGAACTCGGGCATGTCCTCCTCGCCCATGTCCTGGAACCGCTTCGCCTTGTACCCTATGGTGTCCAGCAGCCACTGGGCGTCTTCCGGGGATAGCTCAGGGCGCATGCGGCTCGCCCCGGCTGATCCCCCACCTGCGCCACCGCCCCTATTCGCCCCGGTGGATTCTCTATTCCTATTCGCCCGCTCCCACTCTCTCTGCTGCCTCTCCGCGTTCTCCCGCTCTCTACGCTGCCTCTCCGCGCGCTCGCGCTCCCTCTTCAAGTGCTCCTCGTGCTCGGCCTGGCGCTTCTTGGCCTGCTCCCTCCACATCTGCTCCCTCTTCTCGCGGAGCTCCCTCTCCTCGTCGGCGCGCCTCGTCCGCGCCTCGCGGACGCGCCGATCCCATAGGTTCTGGTCGAAAGGGCGCGGCGGTGACTCATATGGAGTGGGCTTGTAACTCGGAGTCGGCGCCGGCCTGTAACTCGGAGTCGGATCGGGCTGCTCGGGCACGAAACCATGCGTCTTTGCGTACCTCTCCCTGATCTTGCGCCCCTCCTCCGCCAGCTGCTCCCTCGTTTTGAAGCTCCTGTCCAGTTGCATTCTCCGCATACCTCCCAGCCCCAGCCACTCTTTTTTATACCGCCCCTGACCCTCCCTTTCCGCCTTGGCAGGGGAGTACGCCAGGGAGTGCATGCTCGTGTGCCCGCCGCACGCCCCGCTCCACTGCATGCCCCTGCCCGTCATGTCCCACCAGCGCAACAAGTACCGCGTCCGCATATCCAACGGCCTCAAGCACATAGAGCAGCTCCGGGTCAGGCACGAGGATTTTGCTACCCCCTTGACGGAAGAACAGAGCTGAAGGTCCACAGCCTGCTGCCGGTGCCCAGGTGCCGCGCATTCGCCAAGGGGGATCTCGAAGGACCCCCCAATCATGATGATGACAACGACAACGCCGAGCCCCGCACAGCCGAGGCCACCTTCATACCGGGCCACCCCCTCCTCAACGCACGCGTAGCCCACCTCCACGCCAGGCTGCCACACGACGAGCACGCGCAGGTATTTATGCCGTCCACACGCCTTTTTTTATTTCAAATGGACGCGTCTTTGCCCCCCCACAAAGCAAGCTCTGAACCCTCGGACTTGCCCCCATTGACAAGGCGCGATTTGGAGAGCTTTCAAATAAACCTCAATGCGCGCATGGGTGCGATTGACGGATGTAAGTATCAGATTCACGAAATGGAACGCAAGCTGAATCAGCTCGTAGAGTTGGTAAATCTTTATATCAATGTCTCCTTTGCTTTCATAATAGTATACAATGTGGGATCATTTATCTTCTCACATGTCAAGGTAGGGTGGGCCTAACGAGCACGCGCAGGTATGTATATCGAATCTATTTAAAAACTCCACTTCACACACCATTATAAAATGAAGCCCGTCCAACCCGTCATGTGGACCAATCACGAGATCGATGAACTCCGAAATGAGATCGTCATGTGCAACAGTCACTTAATGACTATTGCACGCAGCATTGAAAGCGTGTACAGAGTAATTGAAAACGCTGCGACCAATCTTGTGCTTATGGTCTTGATATACACAGCAGGCTGGTTGTTTTGTTCACGCGTCAAATTTATCTGACAACAGGTCAAGATCGACGCCCACCTCCCGTGCGCCGCCGCGGCCATACACCACCTCAACCTGCGCAAGCTCGACCTCTCCAAGCTCGCCCTGCTCCCCGAGGACGCTCCCCAGCTCGCCACCCTGCCGGACCTGGGCCCCGCCATCCGGTCCTGCCTCGTCGGCCGCCAGTGGGACTCCACGTACCTCCACCACCTCCTCCACGGCTGCCTCCCCTGCCCCCGCCCGCCCGCCAAGGCAGCCCCGCAGCCGGACAGGGCCTCCGCAGCCATCTGCCTCAACCTCGTCCTCGCCACCCTCCTGGGCCTCTACCCAGCCTGCATCAAGAGGCCCCCGTTCCCCGTCCGCGCCGTTCTCTACGCCCGCGTCCACTCCCTCCTGGCCTCCGACGCCGACTCCCAGGCCGCCTTCGCCCTCAGGCACCAGCCCCTCCTCACCTTGGCCCTCGCCGAGTACGCCTGCCACGTCCTCCCGGCATTCCTCCCGGCCGAGTGCGCGGCCCTCTGCGCGGCACACTCCGTCGACGCCTTCTTCTCCGCGGGGCCGCCCCTGTTCGACGTGTTCAGGCAGGACCACGTCGACAGCGGCTCCGAGCCCTGGTCAGCCCTCTCCGCCGCCGCCCAGGACGCCCACGAGCGCCTGACGCGCGTCTACCGCTCCAAGTGCCGCCTCCCGCCCCAGCCCAGGCGGGCGGCGCAATCATCCCACCACCCCCATCTCCTCGCCCAGAGCCCGGGCGCGGTCCTCCTAGCCGCCCTCGACGCGCCGCTCATCACCCGCTACCCGTGCCACCGCGACAACGAGGACCTCCTGCGCGAGGAGTACGGCGCCCTCCTCGGCGACCCGGCCCTCGGCGACGCCGCCTCCCTCCACGCCCTGGTCCGCACCGCGCCCCTGCCCGGAAACATCAGGCGCCTCCAAGAAAATGCCCTCGACGCCATATCCCAGCGCTGCCAGCGCCAGGCCAGGGTCCGCCGCACAAAGCACGTCTGCCTCCTGTGCGAGCGGCGCGGCCACAGGGGCAAGCCCCGCCTCTGCTCCAAGACCTTCCGCGTCGTGTGCCAGGCCTGCGAAGACGACGCGGCGAGCATCGCGGCCATCGACATGGTAGGCCGCATCGTCACCGTCCAGGGCCGCCAGCTCGTCCTCGCCCCATGCTGCGCCACAGTCCAGGAGTACGCAGGAAACGGCAGGGACCTACTCCCGGGACCTTGCTCCCACGTCGTCGGCAAGGCAGACCCCAGCCACCAGCAGCCCGCGCACCACGGCTCGGCCGCGCGCAAGCCCCGCGTCGCTTGCGCGATATGCGAGTCCCAGGCCCTGCCGCGCGGGCACGAGACCCTGGACCACGTCGCCGCGCGCATGGCCACCGTCCACCTCTGCCACCGCCACACCCCGCCAGAGGAGTGGCTCAGGCGCTGCGCGAACCTCCGCCAGTTCGAGCGCGCGTGCGTAGAGTGGGACGCAAAGGTCAGGGCCGCGCACAGGAGGGGCTGAACAGCGGGACGCAAAGGTCAGGGCCGCGCACAGGAGGGGCTGAACAGCGGGACGCAAAGGTCAGGGCCGCGCACAGGAGGGGGTGAAAAAACCCGGGCGGTTGCGTACCGTCCCGCATATCCAATAAATGTATTTAACATGCCCCGTCGCACACAACCCAGACGCCGCACGAATAATGTCAGGGGATGGAGACGATGACGAAACACTCAGCGATCCTCCAGACTACTCTATGTTTGGGTGGAATCACATCCTCGCCCTGTCCGAGAGAGATAGCGAGCACAAAAACCTCCTTACCATGAAATATCCAGTGACAGTCTTCGCGGCCCGAATGTACGACTCCCCCAATTACCTAGGGTGCATTAGCGCAGACATACCAGATCGCGCTCGCATATTGGATGCGCTCGATAAATTAACTAAACTCCGGACTATTGACCAGCGTTTCAAGGACATTGCTGACCTAATGAATTTCAATAGTTATCAAGCCCCCTTCATGGACCTGTTTATGGGATACACCTTACCCTTTTTGGGGAAGAAAGTGACGTTCGTCTCCTTCAATATCCTCCTATCCCTTATCATGTCCGATGAACATAACTACCCTGGGCCAGACTTGCACACATTTCACCCCACCATAGGCCCCGCCAACGTGATTGCTGGCGTCCTTTCCCGCGACACTTCCGGGCGCCACTACATGCCCATCATCGTCGCGTGGAAGGAAAAAAAGGTTTTCTACATTGAACCGTACGGAGACCCAGCTGGATCATTGCGTTTCATCAGTCCCTTCCACGAAGAAGGAATACTCACGTACCTGGCGTGGATATCACTCGTCAAAGGCCAGAAAAGGGAGGCTGCCCAGGGCTTCGAATTCGTC
>Ga0172376_10005598_pt1 | contig 13951 bp, 14 predicted proteins | sample Lak35m_FD_121114 | JGI IMG/M metagenome (GOLD analysis project Ga0172376, IMG submission 121114) | Freshwater microbial communities from Kabuno Bay, South-Kivu, Congo - kab_092012_35m | ecosystem: Environmental > Aquatic > Freshwater > Lake | place: Democratic Republic of the Congo: South-Kivu...
CCTTGACTCACTGGTGGTTGGAAGTGCCGATGCACAGGTGGTCTCGCGAGTGTGCTCGGAGGTGGTGGGCGAAGGGTTCCATGACACGCTAGTCTTCCGGATTGTGGAGGAAGGGAGCGTGTGCCCGTTTCGGGCTCGCAGACCGCAGGGGGGGAACGGTATGCCAGACGCATGAAATCATCCAGGAACCGAGCGACCCCGGGTGCATTGGGTGGCGCCGTGCTGTTGGTGGTGGGAGGGCTGCTGGTTGGATGTGACAACGCCACATCGACCGGCACGGCGGGAAGCAAGACCGGGAATTCGCCCGCGACGGCACCGCTGGACTATCTGGCCGCGCAGGGACAGGCGAAGAAGCACTCAGAGAAGGTTGTTTCGCTGGCGCAGGTGCAGCAGGCGTTGCAGCAGTTTCAGGCGTCGGAGGACCGATGGCCCAGGGACCTGCAGGAGCTGGTGAAGGCCGGTTTCCTGGCGGCGGTCCCGGTGGCTCCTGCGGGTCAACGGGTGGTGTATGATTCCGGTTCCGGCACCGTGCGCATGGTGCGGGTGCAACCCTGATTTTCCGACGATCCACGACCATGAAATACCTGATCCGTGAGAAGCTGATGTGTCTCGGAGACGACTTTGTCATCCGCGATGAGTCCGGGCGCGTGCGTTACCAGGTGGACGGTCGGGCGTTCACCCTCCTGCGGGAAAAGCTGTCGTTCCAGGACGCCTCGGGGAATGAGGTCGCCTTCATCCGCGAAAAGCTGCTGGCGCTCAGGAAGTCCTACGAGATCCACCGCGACGGGGATCGCGTGGCCGTGGTGAAGAAGGACCTTTTCAACCTGTTCCGTGTGGGTTTCACGGTGGATGTGCCGGGCCCGGACGACTACGAGGCGACCGGTTCGATCCTGGACCACGAGTACACCTTTCGACGGGGTGGACGGAAGGTGGCGGAGGTCTCGAAGAAGTGGTTCACGCTGCGTGACACCTATGCGGTGGAGATCGAGGACGGCGAGGACGATGTCCTGATCCTGGCGGCGGCGGTGGTGATCGACCAGATCTGCCACGACCGGGATGGTGCGGATTCCGAAGACTGATTGCAGCCATGGACGAGGGTACACCCATGGTGCGGCGGGAGTTCCTGACGACGCAGTGGAAGCGGGGTGGGCGTGTCCAGCATGTGCCCCTGGATCCGACCGCAGCGGAATGCCAGTTGGAACAGGAAGGCCTGGCGCAGGGGGCGGACGAACTTGGGTACGATCGGGCTTGGGCGCGTTCGGTGCTGGAGCGGGTTCGGGAACGGCTGCGTACGCAAGCGGACGCTGGATCGCGGCGTGCCTTGTTTGACGCGCTACATCCTGAAGGCGGCGGTGAACTGGAGTCCTACGAGGTGATTGGGTCCCGGCTGGGGATGTCGGAAGGGGCGGTGAAGCTGGCGGCCTTCCGGTTGCGCCAGCGCTACCGGGACCTGATCCGCGAGGAAGTGGCGCAGACCGTGGCGGATCCCGGGGAGGTGGATGATGAAATCCGGCACCTGCTGCGGGTGTTGGGAGGGTGAGGCACCCCTGATTGGCGGGTCCTGAACGCCAGCCTTTTTCCCCGCAACAGGATGGGATAGGGTTTTGGGACGGCCATGAAGAAGTTCCGAACCGAATCCAGCTCGTCAACCAATCGTTCCCGTTCCTACCGACGGGAATCCGAGGTTTCGGGTCGGGGTGATGCAGGGGAACGTGGTTCGTCGCGACGGGGACGGAGGCTGGAGGCGGGGCGGGACGGCTCGACGGATCGCGAGGCGGGAAAGCGAGGGTGGTTTGGGTTTGGCGTTCTGGCATGGATCGTCCTGGGAATCCCGCTTGCCTGGCTGCTGGCGACTGCGGGACCGGAATTCCAGACACACCGGATGGAGCGTTGGTCGCGGGAGGACACACGCTTTCTCAGCGCGGGATGTGCGCTGAGGTCGCTTCCGATGGAACGAAGAGCCGAGGTGGCTGATGGGTTCGTGCACACCCTCACGTTCGCGGAAACCGATGGGATGCCGCGCGAAAGGCTTCGGAGCATCGAGTTGATGTTCGACGTCAGGAAGGCGGACGACCTCCACTCCGAGGAAAAGAGGGTGACCCGCCTGGCGCGGGGGGAAGTCCGGGACCTGGAGACGGGGCAAGTCTGGACGGCGCGGCCGATCCGCCGGTTCCAGACGGAGGGATTGGTCGTTTTCGAGCGTGCCCGTGGTCAGCAGGCCGCGAAGGGCGAAGTGGCTGTGGACGGATCGACGACTGGGGTGCGCGGTTGGTCGGTGACCTTGTGGACGCATGATCCGGTAAGCCTCGCCGTGCGGTGCCACTTCTCGGGAGAGATGCCGGATGGCATGCCGCCATCGCATCCCGGGGAGTGGGCATTCCGTGTTCCGTCCACCGTGGGAAAGGTCCAGTGGGCCTATCCCCACGGTCAGTACACCACCTGGACGGAAGGAAAGCCGGTTTCCCGCGCGCGTGTGATAGCTGCTGCCTGGGATCGGGGTGGAGCTGGATGGGTCTGGGGTTGGATGGCCCTTGCCCTGGGGATCACTGCGGTGGGCGTTGCCGGAATGGCTGGGCGCGTGGAGTCCGGCGTCCCGGTTCGCGCGTTGCGGGCGGGACTGAGCCTGGGTTTGATCTTTGGAGGGACTGGGTTGCTCCAGGTGGTCCTGCGTCCGGCTTTCCAGGGGTTCGACGAGCGGGCCACGATCCAGTCCTGGCTTGCAGCGGCGGCGGATGAGACGCGCGCGGCGGAGAGCGTCGGGTATCTGCAGGGGGTTCACTACGATCGCTTGGCGGGGCGGCCCCACCAGCATCTGACCACGGCTGACATTGGGCGGCCGGATGACTTCCAGGTCGCGTCCTTGGGCAGCCTGGGCGCGCCGCCATGGGCGGAATCCGGGACGGCAGCGCGGCTGTCGCGATTCTTGCAGTGGTGGCTTTCAGGAACCGCGCCGGCGGACCAGGTCTTTCGCCTGCGGTTGGTCGGCCTGATGTGGGTGAGCCTTTGCGTGGCGGTGGCCGGTGCCTTGTTGGCGCGTGGGCCGGGTGCGCAGGCGGGCGAGCATTGGCTGGGCTGGTGCTTTGTGATGGTTCCGTCCCTGGGACACTTCGCCACGGGTGCCGGCACGGATCCGGTCCTCCTCGGCTGCGTTGTGGTCCTGGGCGCGGCACTGGCCTCGATGGTCAACCGGGCCGACCAGAGTTGGCGGGTGATGCTGTTGGTGGGATGGACGCTGGGGGTGCTTTTGCAGACGTCCGTTGTCGGGGTGCTGACCGCGGTGGCCGTGGCCATGGGGTTGTTGGGGCAGGCCCTCTTCCGATTCAAGGATTCCACCGGCGAGGATTCCGGTCGTCCCGTTCCGTCGATGGGAGCAACGGGATGGGGAGGGCTGGCCCTTGGAATGGTGTTCGCGAGGGTGGCCTCGAACGATGGTTACCGTGCGGCCATCGACGCGCTGGTCCAGTCGGAGGGGGTGCGTTGGGCGGGGTGGGTTCCCTCCTACTGGATATGGGTGGTTGCGGCGTTCGGAGGGCTATGGGCGGTGGAGCGAGTGGCCATTGCCCTGAAATGGTTGAGTCGCGAAGGCCAAGGCCGGCGTCCCCTCTGGCTCCAGATGTTGGCGTTGGCGCTCCTGCTCGGGCTTTTGTGGAACAACTTCCGAAGTGCCCCGAGGCTCGGGATGCTGACGGAGGCTGTTCCGGCATGGGAAATCCTGACGGGACGGGAGCGACTCCTGCCGCCCATTGGACTTCCTGTGCCGGCCACGATCATCCCGTCCCCGGGTGCCTATGTGCGGAGCTTGGTGGAATCCTTCCTTGCTTCGTGGGGTCCCGGCGATGCGGACCACCTCACGTCCGTGCTCTTCTGGCAGATGGGTGGCTCGCCGGAGACCCTGATGCCGTCGTGGATCCGGCAGTGTCTCACGACGTTGCTGGTGTGTGGCCTGGCGTTGTCGTTGTGGCGGATTTCAGAGCGGCGCAACTGGGGTCGGTTCGGAAGATTGGTCATGGTCCTGGCGGGAGTGGCCGGCGCCCTGATCCTTCTGGCTCTTGGGTCCCGAAACACCGTGGCGTCTCCCAGCTTCCATGGAAGGCACCTGCTGGGCATCTACGTCCTGTTGATTCCCCTGATGTTTCTGGGTTGGAAGGGGCTGATGGTCCGATGGGAGCGGACCTCTCCGCGGAAGCTGGCATTCGTCCTCGTCCTGCCGATGCTCCTCGTCCAGACCGCGGCCATCGTCACGACGATCCACCGGTACTTCGGATGAAAAAGGCCCGGTGTCCTTGAAGGAGCACCGGGCGTTGATGAAGCGGAGGGGCAGTTCTTTTCCGATCATTCGCGACCGCGACCCTTGCGTCCGCCGGCGCCCGGTCCACGACCTTCGGGACGGGCGATCTTGCCGGCTTCGATGTCGGCATGGAGAGCAGCGCGCTCGGTCTCGTCGAGCTGGCCGTCCTGGTTGACGTCGTACTTGGCGACGATTTCAGGAGGCGGCCCCTGACGGCGGGGACCGTTGCCCGGGCCGTGACCCTCGGGGCGGGCGATCTTGCCGGCCTGGATGTCGGCATGGAGAGCGGCGCGCTCGGTCTCGTCGAGCTGGCCATCCTGGTTGACGTCGTACTTGGCGACGATTTCAGGAGGCGGCCCCTGACGGCGGGGACCGTTGCCGGGGCCGTGGCCTTCGGGGCGGGTGATCTTGCCGGCCTGGATGTCGGCGTGGAGAGCGGCGCGCTCGGTCTCATCGAGCTGGCCGTCCTGGTTGACGTCGTACTTGGCGACGAGTTCGGCAGGCGGCCCCTGACGGCGCATGCCCTGCCCGCGGGGGCCGCGAGGGGTGCCATTGCCGCCGGTGTTGGTGGTGTCCTCGGCGAGGACCGAGGTGGAGAGGGCGGCAGCGAGGGTGGCCGCGGTGCAGAGGATCTGGAGTGTCTTCATACGATCGGAGTTTTTAGGTGACGCTTGTTTCTCTCTCGGCCGGTCGTCTTCGTGGCGGTCGGTCGATCTGGAGCGACGCTAGCCGAGTCGTGGCGGGGTTCGATGGGGATGGGTTCAAAGCGGGGATTGGTGATGCGAAGGGGGGATTTGGAGGGATGAAATCCGGATCCGACGAAAGGAGGAGGTTGGCCGGAAGGGCGGAGATTGATTCGAGGGGGACGTTGCGGATGCGCTCTTCATCGTGTTGCGGGGCGAGGCACACGTTTCGCGCGAAACCGGCAAGGCCGAGGATTCGCAATTCCTGGCACGCCTGGGCGAGGGCCAGTTCTTCGGGGAGATCGGATTGCTCCAGAACGCGCCCCGCAATGCGACGGTGCGTTCCGGGCCGCACGGGGCCACCCTGCTCCGGGTGGCCCGCAAGACCGTGGACGCGTTGTTGGCCGCGAATGACTTCGTGATGGAGGAGATCGTGCGGTTGCTGCGGAAGCGTCTGGCGGCGGACCATCTGCTGGAGGCACTGCCGGAATTGAAGGCCGGAGGTGCGGCACGGTGGTTGCCGGAGTTTGAGTCACGAACGGTTCCGGTGGGCACGGTTTTTGTCCGCGAAGGGGATCCCGCCACGGAATTCTTTGTCATCACGGCTGGCGAAGTGGCGGTGGAGCAGGGAACGAACGGGACGGTTCGTGAACTGGCGAGGTTGTGCGCCGGTGAATATTTCGGTGAAATCGGCCTCCTCCGGGGCACGCCGCGAACCGCGACGGTGCGGGCGGTGTCGCCGGAGGTCACGGTGCTGGTGCTGGATGCGGCAGGGTTCCGGCGACTGGGGGGAGAACAGGGTGGCAACCGTGGCGACCTCGCCTTGGCACTGTATCGCAGGATTTCATGAAGCGGATCATCACATTGGATGGCGGAGCAGCGACGGGGAAATCAACCGCCATGCTCCGGCTGAGCCGGACGTTGGGTTGGCATGGCATCTCGACGGGTCATGTCTACCGGGCGGCCACCGTGCTGGCGATGGCGGAGGACATCACCCCGGAGCAGGCGCCGGAACGGTTGGTGGCTCGGTTGCAGGAGGGAGGGTTGTCGTACAACCAGGCGACACACAGCTACTTCCTCAGCCGTCCCGGCTTGGGGGCCCGGCCGTTGCCCGTGGAGGTGCTGACATCGCCGGAGGTCTCGGCGAAGACTCCCTCCTACAGCCGCGTGCCCGAGGTCCGGGCCGCCTTGCTGGACTTCCAACGCGGGTTGTACCGGGATCCGGGATTGGTGGCGGACGGGCGTGATTGCGGGACGGTGGTGTTTCCGGAGGCTCCGCTGAAGATCTGGCTGGAAGTGGACGGGGTGGAGGCGGCACGGCGGTTGAACCGGGGGCAGGGAGTGCCCTTCGAGCAGGCGTACGTGGACGTGCTGGAGCGGAACCGCCTCGATCGGAACCGGGGAACGAGTCCGATGGCCGCGGCGGCGGATGCGATCGTGGTGGATACGACGCGATTGACGGCGGACGAGGTTTTTGCGGTGGTTCTGGAGTTGGCGCGACGTCGGGGATTGGCCTCCCGCGTCGGCGAATGACCAGGGCGTAACCGGACCGTGGTTTCCGGCGTCCGTAGGATTCAGACGGCAATGCGATCAGCAGGAGTCACACATATGAAGCACTTGAAAGCGTTCGTGGTGATGGGAATGACGTTGGCGGCATTCAGCGGCGTGGTCCATGGCAAGGAAGCGGAGAAGGACGCCGCCCGGCCCCGGATGAACGTCCGCAAGGTCATGACCCAGTTCGACAAGGACAAGAACGGGAAGATCGAGAAGACCGAAGCCGACGAGCTCCGGAAGGCGTTTGAAGGCGACCTGAAGTCCCAATTGGCGAAGTACGATCGCGATGGCAACGGCAAGCTGGACGATGCCGAGATCGCTGCGATCAAGGTCAGGGCCGCGACGGGTGAAGGCGGTGTGGTCAAGCCAAAGGACTCGAAGAAGACCAAGCGCCCCGGCGAAGGGGCCCCGGTGGAATAGGCGGTTCCGCGAAAACCAAAGGGCCCGGTGAAATCACCGGGCCCTGGGATCCAGCCTTTTCCGCGCGGCTTTGGGTTCGCGGATCACCACCAGAAGGACGGGTCGCCGGTTGTCCGCACGACCATCTGCTGGAACTTCACCCAGGCGGTGTGTCCGTCGAGATAGAGGAGGTTGCCGCCCGCGGGCAGCGTCCCATTCAGGTGGGCCGTCTGGTGGCCACGCCAGCCGCCGTCGATCTTGGTGTAGCGGTTGCGGGTGCGGTCGGCGCTGTTGCTGCCGATCGAGATGGTGGCATCCGCGATGATGACGCGGTCTGAAGGGCCCGGATTGACCTGCACGCCGCCGATCGTCCAGGAGTTCGGGTTGAGGGATTCGGTGATGTTGGTCCGCTGGATGCGGCCCGAGCCGTTGAAGGCGAATGCATAACCCGCGACGCGATACCCGTTCTCCGAACGCGTGAGCTCGTTGGTGGAGTCCGTCGTGAAGCGCCAGAGCTCGTCGTTGTTCTGCTTGGCGAAGGCCGGACAGTACAGGATGCCGCGCTGTCCACCGTTCTTCACTATGGCATTGGCTGCCCGGGCCGGGATGTCCCAAGGCCACGCTGCCCCGGAGCAGTCCGGGAACTTGTCCTTGTTGTCGTGGGCATACATCAGGGAGGCGATGCCCAGTTGCTTCAGGTTGTTGTTGCACCGGACGGCGATGGCCTTGGACTTGGCCTTGCTCAGCGCCGGCAGGAGCATTCCGGCCAGGATCGCGATGATGGCGATCACAACCAGCAGCTCGATCAGGGTGAAGGCCGCCTTCAGGGACGACGGCCCGCGGGGGTCGGTTTTCATGATACGGACAGGGTCATTTCTCAAACGCGTGTGGTGGATGTTGGGACGCTGCCGGTGTTCCTTCGATCCTGCCATGAAGTCTTGCGGAATAATTCATGAGGAATTTTCCCGGGAGTCGACGGCCCGGCACTTCTGGGGTGCAATCCGCCCGTGAAATCCGGACTCGCGACTGCCGCCGTTCCTGCTGGTCCCCTGCACGTCCTCGTGCGGGGCGAGCGGCGGACCTATCTGGGCGGGAGCGACTACTTCCGGGTTTCCTGGCATCCGGAGGTCCGAAGGGTCCTGGCGGCGGCCATCCGGCACGGGGCCGTCGACGTGGCTGCCTCGCGACTCACGACCGGAAACCTGCCTGTCTATGTGGAGGCCGAAAAGGCGCTGGCTTCGTGGATGGGATTGCCCGCGGCGGTCCTGACAGCGTCCGGATACAGTGCCCCGATGGTCGCCGCGCAGGCGTTGGCCACCCGCTGCGACGGGGCTGTCCTGGTGCGCGGGACCCATCCGTGTCTGCGGGACGCCGCCTTGGCCAGCGGGTTGCCGTTGGCGGAGGTTTCGGTCCCGGACGAATTGATGGACGCCTGCCGCTTGCAGGGTTGGCAGCGGCCCCTGCTGTTGCAGGAAGGGGTGGGGGCGTTGACGGGGCGCGTGCGTGCGTTGGCTCCTTGGCTGGATGCGCTCCCCTCGGAAGGAGCGTGCCTGTTCGATGATGCCCATGGTGTTGGAACCCTAGGCGCCCGCGGGCGCGGAGCCCTGGAATTGGAGAGGCTTCGCGACCCACGAGTCGTGGTGGCGTTTACGCTGAGCAAGGCTTTCGGCCTGTACGGAGGGGTCATCGCGGGGCCGCGATGGCTTCCGGCAGCCGTTTGGAAGGACAGTCGGGCCGCCCGCGGTGGAACCCCGATCCCGCCCGCGTATGCCGCCGCCATCCCGACGGTGCTCGGACTGTTGTCTGCCCACGGCAAGGAATGGCGCGCCCGGATCGAGGAACATCGTGAGCGGATGATGCGGGCGATGGACGGAGGGCATGACACCGATCTCCCCGGGCACGTTGGACCGGTGTACGGCTTGGTTCCCGTGGATGCGGCCGCCCAACGGCGTCTTTCAAGGCAGCTGCGGGCCGTGGGCATCGAGCCACCGTTCATCCAGTACCCGGGTGGCCCTGAGGCTGGGCTGTTCCGGTTCTCGCTGTCGTCGGCACATCCCAAGGCGACGGTTTCCCGCTTGGCTGCGGTGCTCGAAGCAACCCGGAAGGAATGGCGCATGGCGTGAATGTGAATGTTCCTGGGCTCCGGCGTCTGCCCGCCGCGCCCTGATGTAGTCGCGTCCTCGTCCCGGGCTGACGGGGCGGCAGGGATGGGTCGGCAAGTCACGGACATGTAACCCACGCGACATGTTTTGGTCCTGTGATCGGTGCAGCATCGTCGGATATGGCAAAGGTCCTCGTGGTGGAAGACGAGCCTGACATCCGGCAGATGCTGGTGCGGCAACTTCGGGATTCAGGTTTCGAAGCGATGGGCGTCGGCACCGCGAAGGAGGCCCTCGAGTCGGTGAGGGCGGAAGGGCCGGACCTGATCCTTCTGGACCTGATGTTGCCGGACATGGACGGCCTGGAGGTTTGCAAGCGGTTGCGTCGGGACCCGGTGACGGAGCGGATTCCCATCATCATGGTGACCGCGCGGGCGTCGGAGATGGACCGGATCCTGGGATTCGAATTGGGAGCGGATGACTACCTGACAAAGCCCTTCAGCCCGCGGGAACTGGTGTTGCGCATCCGGCGGAGCATGGATCGCCAGCAACCGGCGCCGACGAATGGGGATCTGCTGGTTTTTGGCGAGTTGACGGTCGATGTGCCCGGTCATCGGGTGCTGGTGCGCGGCAAGGGAGTCGACATCACCGCCACGGAATTCCGATTGTTGACGGTGCTCGCGCGGCGCCGGGGCCGGGTTCAGACGCGGGAACACCTGCTGCAGGAGGTCTGGACGCACGGAGAGCGTGACGAGATCGATGTCCGCACGGTGGACACCCACGTGCGTCGGTTGCGGGAGAAGCTGGGATCGGCTGCCGACCTGGTGGAGACCGTCCGTGGAGTTGGCTATCGATTCGCCGCCTCCTGAGGTTGTTCGGGTCAGATCAGGTCCCGCACGAGGATACGTTCGGCGAGGTCGCCGAGGTCCGCCACGGCGATGGGGCCCACGATGGGTTCCGGAGCCAGTGAGTAGATGGTTTGGCAACGGGCAGCGAGGGCCGCCTTGGCATCGGACGGCGTCCCCACGACCTTGACCACCGTAGCGTCCGCCTGCAGCCCGCAGCGTCGGCGGATTTCCTAGATCTGGCCGGGGGCCGGACGCGGAGCGAGGACTTCATCGGAGCCGACCACTGCTTCGAGCAGGCCGGTTCTCGCCCAGCCCGCGCGTTGGATCAGGGCAGTAGCGAGGGATCCATCGAGCTCGGAGTCGATCCCGATGTGGATTCCATCGGCGGCGAGTTCCGTGAGGAGGATTTCGGCTCCCGGCTGAAGCTTGAGATTTGGGGAGGTGTGAAGGCTGCGCAGGACGCGCTCGTTGAAGTCTTCGGCAATCACCTTCACCAGCGGTCGGGAGACCTCGGGAGCGAGGTGCAGCCGCCGCGACACCAGTTGGGAGATCCCGGCCCGGATGGGTTGGGTGATGAGATCGGCGAGGTCGTCGTCTTCCACCGGAATGTCGGCTGCGGAAAGGGCGGCGGCGAGGCAGGAAGCCAATCGGGGGCGCTCGGGAATGAGGACGCCGACGAGGTCGAACACAACGAGGTCGGGCAGGCTCAGGGCCGAGCCGCGATCGGGCAGGGGAACGTCGAGTGGGAACAGCATAACCAGTCTCCGGAGCTTGGACTCTCTCCGGCGGATTTCGTTTCTTCAGTCGGAGTATCAGACACCATGGAACCGAAACGGGTGCGTCGCTCCGGTTACGATTGTGTCGCAGAGCAGCCTGGAACGGCGGCGTGGTCAGCGGCCGGGATCCTGGAGGGATTCGAATTCCTTGAGACGCGTGGGTTGGCCGCGAAGGCGGCGCATGAAGTCACGGGCGTGGACGGCGGCGAGTCCCGCGGCGCCCAGAAAGGGTCCGGCGATCTCGCGTCGGACGGCGTCGATCTCGGCGGCGTAGGCGGGATTGGCGGCGGCGAAGAGTTGGCGTTTGACCTCGGTGCGGGCGGCGAAGCGGACCTTCAGCCAGGCGTGGCTGAGGCGGCGTTGCAGCGGGGATTCCGGGATCCAGCCCGCGATCAGTTCCATGGCGCGCCACTCATCCCGGACGAAGGAATCGATGCGGCTGCGGTTCGCACTGGTGGCGTTGAGCTCGTTGAGGCGGTACTGGCAGAGCACCTCGGGGATCTCGACGACGCTGAACCCGAGGTGGACGAGTTCGGCCATGAAGACGCAGTCGGCGACCTGGGGGAAGTTGCGGAACCCGGCCGGGATCGGGCGGCGGTCGGTCTTGAAGAGGACGCCAGGGAGAAGGATGGAGTCGAGGTTGCCCTGACGCCGCAGGAACTCGGCCGGGGGAACCCGCCGCGGGGTGGTGTCGGCCGGACGATGTGCCTGCTGAACGACGCGGCCTTGCTGGTTGATCTTGTCGTCGAGGACGTACGAAAGCGCCTGGCCGGGGATGCCCGCGAGGGCGTCGACGGACCGTTGGAGGAAGGTGGGGCCGACGAGGTCGTCGGCCATCATGAGGTGGAGGAGATCTGCCTGATCGGCGAGTTGGAGGCAGAGGTTGAGGTTCCCGGCGCCACCGACGTTGGTGGGGTTCCGGCGGTATTCGAGGTTGAGGTGACTGTAGGCGCGGACGATGTCCGGCGTGGCGTCGGTGGAGGCATTGTCGATGACAACGATGCGGTCGGGTCGCCGGGTCTGGGCGGCGATGCAGTCGAGGGTCTGCGGGAAGAAATGGGCTCCGTTGTAGACGGGGATGGCGGTGAGGACGGTAGGCATGCGGAGCGCAGGAAGAGTTGTGCCGTGAGGGGTGGGGTTGGGGCGAGGGAAATGTCGGGGAAGAGAGCGGACTGGGAACTCCTCAACCCAGCCTCCTGACGTCGACTGCTACCGTTTGAAGGGTAGTCGACGACGTGAGGAGGCGAGGGTTGGGGACTGCGAACCCTGCTTGGACACGCCGCGTGGGGGCACGCGGCCTTCACCAGGGATGGGTTTGGGATCTGCCGCGTGGGGGCGCGCGGCCTTCAGATCCGGGGACTCTGCTTGCTGGGCGTGTTCACGATCTGTTAGGACGGCATTCCCGTGTGGGTTCCAGGAAGCGCTGGATTTCCCCGCGGGATGCGCACCATGGAAAACATTCCGGTATTCAGGCCTTTGTTGGAACGGGAGGAACTCGCCGCGGCCGAGGAAGCCCTGAAACTGGGCTGGCTCGGCATGGGCAAATACGTCGGTGACTTCGAGCAGGCGGTCCTGAAGTTGGTGGAGGCGCCGGATCGCCACGCCGTGGCCGTGAGCACAGGGCACGCCGCGCTGCACCTGGCCTTGATGTTGATGGGGGTTGGGCCGGGGGATGAGGTGATCACGCCGGCGTTCAACAACATCGCGGACTTCCAAGCGATCCTCGCGACCGGGGCGCGTCCTGTGTTCTGCGACATCCACGACGACACGCTGTGTCTGGACCTGGCGGATGCGGAGACGCTGGTGGGGCCGCGGACCAAGGCGATCATCGCCATGGATTACGACTGCTGCCTCTGTGACCACGACGGGGTGGCGGCCTTTGCCGCGAAACACGGGATCCGGGTGTTGCACGATGGCGCGCACGCGCTGGGTTCGCGGTATAACGGAAAGATGGTCGGAAGCTTCTCGGACGTGACGATGTTCAGCTTCGATCCCGTGAAGACCATCACGAGCATCGATGGCGGCATGCTGATCGTGCGCACCCGCGAAGAGGTGGAACGGTTGCACCGGATGCGGTTGATCGGCATGGGGCAGCCCGCATCGGTGATGTACCAGAACCGCCGTGCGTGGACGTACGACGTGCAGGAGTTGGGATTCCGGTACCACATGGCGAACCTGCATGCGGCGATGGGCCTGGCGCAATTGGGCAAGTTTGAACGGATCGCGAGCACGCGTCGGGAGGCCTGCCGCCGGTACAATGCGGAGCTTTCGGGACTGAAGGACGTGCGGGTGCCGGCGACGGATTTCGAGGGTGTGACGCCCTTCCTGTATTACCTGCGGGTTCCGGCAGAGGCGCGGCAACCATTGCGGGACCACCTGACGTCGAAGGGGGTCGACACGGGAATCCATTGGCAGCCCGGCCACTGGTTCCAGTTGTTCAAAGATTGCCGGCGGAGCGCGTTGGCGGTGACCGACCGGGTGGGCAACGAGATCCTGTCGTTGCCACTGCATTCGGCGATGGCACCGGAGGTTCAATCCCGTGTGATTGCCGGTGTCCGGGAATTCTTCCAGTGAACGCGGCATGCCATCAGGCGGGGTCGAGGGAGGAGCACCTGGCGGCGCTGAAGCAGGCTGCCGGCGGTGCGGATCCCGGCTGGTATCTGATGGTCGGCGAACCCGCCGTGGCGCGGATGCGGTTGGTGCCGACACAGGCGGAGCGCGTGCTGGAATCGGACGTGGCCGTGCTCACGGAATGGCGGAACCGGCACGTGACGTCCTTCCTGACCGAGTTCGAAGCCACTCCGGCGCGGACACGCGATTGGCTGGTGCAACGGGTGGGACCGGATCGTGGCCGGGTCCTGTTCATGGTGGAGTCGATGGACGGTCGCCGGATCGGGTACATGGGACTGGCGTTCATCGATTGGGCGTCGGGTTCCGGTGAGGCGGATGCGGTGGTGCGCGGCGTGGAGGGGTTTCCCGGGGTGATGTCGACGGGACTCCGGACGCTGCTGTTGTGGGCACAATGCGAACTCGGATTGGTGCATCTCGGGGTGCGGGTCCGTTCGGACAATCCGGCCCTTGGGTTTTATCGGAAGCTGGGATTTCAGGAGCGGCAGCGCGAGGCGCTGCGTCGGACGGAGGCGCCGGGGATGGTGACGTGGGTCGCTGATCCGGAGCTTGCGTCGGCAGGGGTTTCGCTCGTCCACATGGATTGGCCAATGACGGGAAGGACAGGACCACATGATTCACATTGATCCGGCGAGCGGAGCGATCCGCGTGGAGGAGAACGGGCAGGTGCGCGAAC
>Ga0172376_10005601_pt1 | contig 13942 bp, 8 predicted proteins | sample Lak35m_FD_121114 | JGI IMG/M metagenome (GOLD analysis project Ga0172376, IMG submission 121114) | Freshwater microbial communities from Kabuno Bay, South-Kivu, Congo - kab_092012_35m | ecosystem: Environmental > Aquatic > Freshwater > Lake | place: Democratic Republic of the Congo: South-Kivu...
CTCCTCGCGCGTCACGGCATGCGTGCCGAGGCGCCCGACCACGATGGCGGCCGCTTCGTTGGCGAGCTCCACCGCCATGGCGAGATCGAGTCCCGAGGCGAGATGGAAGGCGAGTTGCGCCACGACCGTGTCGCCCGCGCCGGTGACGTCGAAGACTGCGCGCACCTGCGCCGGCACGTGGCCGCGCGCGCCGCGCCGATCCTCGTAGTAGATGCCGTCCGCGCCCAAGGTCACCACCGCCGCGTCCAGCTCGGCGAGGCGCATGAGGTCCTGCGCGGCCTGCGGCAGGTCGGCGTGGCGCGCGAGCTTGCGGCCCAAGGCCTGTTCGGCCTCCTTCTTGTTGGGCGTCACGAGCGTGGCGCCCTTGTAGCGCGAGTAGTCGTCGCCCTTGGGGTCGACCAGCACGGGCACGCCGGCGGCGCGCGCCGCGCGCACGACGCAGGCGACGACCTCGTCGGCCAGCACGCCCTTGCCGTAGTCGGACAGCACCACCGCGCGCGCCGCCCTGACCTTGTCCGGCAGCAGGCGCACCATCTCCGCGAGGCTCGCGCCGCCCAAGGTGCTCGCGTCCTCCCAGTCGACGCGCAGCATCTGCTGGGCGCCCGACATCATGCGGGTCTTCTGCGTGGTAGGCCTACGCGCATCGACGACCAAGCCGCCGATGCCGATCTTCTGCTCCTCCATGAGCGCGCGCAGCGCGCGTCCCCAGCCATCTTCTCCGACGACACCGACGACCTCGACCTCGGCCCCCATGGCGACCAGGTTGGCGGCGACATTGCCCGCGCCCCCGAGCTTCTCCTCGCTGCGGCGCGCGGCGAGCACCGGGATGGGCGCCTCGGGCGAGATGCGCGAGACCTCGCCGGATACATAGCGGTCGAGGATCAGGTCGCCGACGATCAGCACGGAAGGGCGCGGCGCGGCGCGCAGGGCTGCGACCAAGCGATTCATGCCCGCGCCTCCGCGTCGCGCGCCACCTCGCCCCGCGCTTCGTCGCCGAGCCGTCGGTCGGGCTCGAGATGGCGCACGACATAGTCGCGCACTGCTTGCTCGACGGGTGTCGCGGGCGCGCTCCAACCGGAATCGCGCAGGCGACGCGTGTCGGCCTGGGTGCGGTACTGGTACTTGCCGCGCAGCGCCTCGGGCATGGGCATGTACTCGATGCGCGCCTCGCGGCCCATCGCCGCGAACAAGGCGCGCGCCAGCTGGTTCCAGCTGGTCGCCACGCCCGAGCCGACGTTGTAGAGGCCCGCGGCGCCGTCCGCGCGCATCAGGTGGATCGTCATCTCCACCGCGTCCTTCACGTACAAGAAGTCGCGCAGCTGCTCGCCGTGCGCGTAGTCGGCGCGGTGGCTCTGGAACAAGCGCATGGCGCCGGTCTGCTTGATCTCGTGGAAGGCCTTGTGCACCAAGCTGCGCATGTCGCCCTTGTGGTCCTCGTTGGGCCCGTAGATGTTGAAGTACTTGAGGCCTACGATGCGCTCGAACAAGCCTTGCCGAAGCGCCCACGCGTCGAACATGTGCTTGGAGTAGCCGTACATGTTCAGCGGCCGCAGCGTCGCCAGATCGCACTCGTCGGACATGCCGCGCTCGCCGTCGCCGTAGGTGGCGGCCGAAGAGGCGTACACGAAGCGCGCGCCGGCCGAAAGCGCCCAGCGACAGCACTCCTTGGTGTAGTCGTAGTTGTTGCGCGCCAAGTACGAGGCGTCGCGTTCCGTGGTCGCGCTGCACGCGCCGAGATGGAACACGCCGGTGACGCCCGCGAGGCGCGCATCGTCGCCGCGCATGCGCTCGAGCAACTCGTCCGCGTCCATGTAGTCGGCGTAGGCGAGCGGCACCAAATTGCGCCACTTCTCGTCGGACCCGAGCCGGTCGACGACGAGGATGTCGTCGATGCCATGGCGGTTGAGCGCCCACACCAGGGCGCTGCCGATGAAGCCGGCGCCCCCGGTCACCAGCACGCGGCCCTGCAGGGCTTGCGTTTGGCTCTTCTTGGTTCCAGCCTGCATGTGGGGGAAGATAACTCGTCCCCTATCGGCCGGAACAGCTCACCCGCTGGACTCCTCCCCCGACGGCGCCGCGGCGCGGGCGGGCGCGGGCCCTGCGGCGTGCCGCGAGCGGCGGTGCAAGCCGTAGCGGTCGTGCAGCCAAAAGACCTGGTCCGGATCGACGAGGATCAGGCGTTCCAGTTCGCTGTTCACGCGCCTCGTCAGGTCCGCGGCGGAGAGGCCAGCCTGGTCCCCGGGCTCGACCACCACATCGGCCACCAAGCGCCAGCGCCGCTCGCCGATGCGCCACGCGGCGGCGAACAACAGCGGCGCGCGCAGGCGCTTGACCAACACGCCTGCGCTGCGATCGAACAGCGCTGGACGCCCGAAGAACAAGCCCTGCTCCGTGCCGGCGCTGGAGCGTTGATCGAGCATCAGGGCCAACATGCCTCCGCCGCGCACGATGGGCCCCGACTCCTGCATCGCGCCGCGGCGTGGCACGAGCCGCAGGCCGAAGCGCTCGCGCAACAACTGCGCGCGCGCCGACAAAGGCCTGTTAGCCGGCGGACGCGAGACGACGTACACGGGCTGCGGCGCCACCCACGCCATGGCGGTGCCGGCGAGCTCCCAATCGCCGCAGTGCGCCGTGGCGCACACGATGCCGCGGCCGGAGGCGAACAACGCGCGCGCCGCAGGGGAGATGTCGAGCTCGACATGCTCGAGCAGCCTTTCGGGCGGCACGCGCGCCGCGCGCCACTCGGCGTCGAGCGTGACCTCGACGAGGTGCGCGAAGGCCGCGCGCACGCGCCGCTCCAAGGCCGCGGGCGCGAGAGCGGGACAAGCAGTGCGAATGTAGTCGCGCGCCACCGCGGCGCGCCGCCTGTCGATGGAGTGCGCCAGCCAAGCCAGCGCGTCGGTGGCGAAGCGCCGTGGCCGCGACGGCAGGCGCCACAAGCACCCGACCGCCACGGCGTAGAGCGCGCACAAGACGTGCTGCCCGAATCCATCGCGCTTGCCCAGCACCGGGGTCGATGGGCGTGGCCAGGCGAGGCGCCGCAGCGGATCGACCGAACCAGGCCGCCACCCGCCCACGTCGACCGCCTCGTCGGGAACTTGCGCGCGCTCCTTCACGACTTCACCCTGCGCGTGCGTTCGATGCGTCGCGCCGGCGTGGGGCACAAGGCGTCGAGACGCGCCTCGAGCACGCGCGCGCCCTCGACGATGCGCGCCGAGACGAGCAGCACCTTGGCTTCCACGCCGAGGCGCGCGAGCTTGGCCGCATCCTTGCCGCTGCACACCACGGGCAGGCCGACCTCCAGCTCGACGCGATCCTCCGGCGACCAAGGATGGTGGTCCGGCCGACGCACGCTGCGCACGACGCGCGCTCCGAGGCGTTGCAACGCGGTCTCGAAGGCGCCCGGATTGCCCAACGCGCTGGCCGCGCACACCTTGCGTCCCGCCAGCCACGCAAGCCCGAGATCGACGCCACGCTCGTCGACGAGGGACTCCGCCGCATGCACGCACGCCAACTGGGCGGCGCCGGGCGCCAAGCGCAGCAGCTCGGCGCGCAACGCCTCCAACTCGCGCGGTTCGACCTGGTCGACGCGCGTCAGCACGAGCAGATCCGCGCGCCGCAACGCGCTGGTCGGTTCGCGCAAGAGACCACGCGGCAACAAGGCGCGCGTGGATCGCAAGCCCCACGGGTTGGTGGCGTCGACCAGCACGAGGTCGAGGTCGCGCGCTAGGCGCCTGTGCTGGAACCCGTCGTCCAGCACGACCGCGCCCGCGCCGCGCTGCAACGCCCGACGCGCGGCCGCCACGCGATCCTTGTGTTGCTCTTGGATCAAGCCCGGAAGGCGCGCAGCGAGCTCGGCACCCTCGTCGTTCAAGTCGCCGACCTGCGCGCCGAAGCCGCGTGCCACGACGGCCGGCCGCACGCCGCGCCGCTCGAACTCGCGCGCCAGATGCAGCACGAGCGGAGTCTTGCCCGTGCCACCAGTCGTCAGATTGCCCACCGACACGACAGGCGCCGCTAGGCGCGTCGTGGGCGCCAAGCCAAGTCGATAGGCGCACGAGCGCAACCCCAAGACGGCGCCGTAGATCGTCGAGGGCACGCGCAGCAGCTCGATCGCAGCACCTCCCGCCTCGAGGCGCTCGAGTGGCGTGGCACGCGCCGCGCCGCCGATTGCAGAGGGGTGTCGCTCGAGGTGTGAGTTCATGGCGCGAACTGGGCCCGCGGCCGAGCTGGTTTCGCGCGGCCCGCGCGCCGCGCGCAGCTTGCCGGAAGACAACCGACTACTCAAAGGCGTACGCCGACTCGCCCTTCGATCGCTACCGCCGTTTGATCGCGACAGCCGACCTACAAGGTGCATCGCTCGGCTGTTGCGCCCGGACGACGACCCGCGACGCGTTGGAGACGAGCGGCGAACCCGGGATTGGAGCCGGGTCTCAGGCTCCGGCTTGCGATTCCTCGTCGGGAATCAACTCGATCAGGCCGCGTTCCATCTCGAGAAAGGCGATCTTGATCGGATTGCGCTCGCGGGTCTCGAGCAGCGGGGCGGCGCCGCGGATCAGCTCGCGAACGCGCTTTTGCAACAGCGCGGTCTTCTGGAAGGAACCGGAGACCGACTTCTGGAGGCGCTGCGGGAGGGAAGTTTCCATGGATGTCCGTGCGTGCGGTTGGCCGACCGGGCGCAGCCACGCTTGGGGGCGCACCGTTGAGGCGGGAGCCCAGCATTGTGGGCTTTCGCAGGCGCACTTGCAAGCCGCGGGCCTCCCGCTGCGCAAGAAAGCGACCTCGTACCCCCCGCGGCATACCTGACGGTCCCGTTTCCGGCCGGATTCGAGCTGCGCAAGTCAAGCGCGAGCGCGCGCCCGACCGAAAGGCCGAATCCGGGCGCAGGCAGCACCACAGCCGACCGGACGGGTCTCTACCACCCCGTCCGTCGCCACGCCCCCGAGACACCACACCCATGTCCAGTTCCATCCCGGCCGCCCCGCGCGGCCTGTTCAAGCGTTTCCAGGACCTCCCCGTCGCGAGGAAGATCCAACTGCTGATCGCCGTGATGGTGGTCGGGATCGGGGCGTCGCTGTTCGTCTCGTTGCAAGGGCAGGCGCGCCTGTCAAAGGAACTTGACAATGTCGGCCGGCAACAGCTGCCCGCCGTGCGCAACATGACCTTGGTGGACATGATGCACGACGGCATCCGGGCCGTGGTCCTGCGCGGCATCGTCGGCGCCGACCACGGCGAACGCGCGGTGGTCGAGGAGGCGCGCGCCGTACTGGCCGAGTTCGACGCCAACGTGCGCGGCTACCTCGCGGCGATCGAAGGACTGGAGCTCGACCCGAACACGCGCGCGGCGCTCGAACGGTCCAAGCCCGCCTTGGACGCCTACAGCGACGCGGCGCGCGCGAACATGCAGCTGGTGCTCGACGGCAAGGTCGACGAGGCCTACGCGGGCCTCAGCGAGTTCCAACGCCAATTCGACGTGCTCGAGGAGGACCTCGGTGCGCTCTCCGCCTTGATCGAGGCGCACGCCGACGAGTCGATCGTGCACGCGGACTCCAGCGCGAGCGAGGCGCGCACGAGCACGATCGCCTTGCTGGGCCTCGTGGCCGCGGTGGCGGTCGCCTTCGGCGTCTTCGCCGGCCGCGGCATCACGCGCCCCTTGACCACGGTGCTGTCCGTGCTCGAGTCGGGCGAGCTGCGCCGTCTCGAGGGCATCACCTCGCAGGACGAGATCGGTCGCATGGCGCAAGCCGTGAGCGCAGCGGTGCTGCGCATGGAATCGGCCGCCGCCGAGAGCGCGCGCGTCGCGGCCATGGTGCACAACGCGCCGACGCCGATGCTGTGGGCCGGGCTGGATGGCGTGGTGCGTTGGCAGAACCCCGCTTCGCAGGCGGCTTCCGTCGCGCTGCCCTCGCTCGCCAAGGACGGCTCGCTGGTGGGCGCCCCCATCGCCGGGTTCGTGGCCGGCATCGCAGGCGCTCCGGACCTCTCCGATCCCGCGCGCCTGCCCTTCGAAGGCGTGCTGGAACGCGATGGACGGGTGGTCGAAGTCGCGCTGCACGCCTTGCGCGACCACAAGGGCGAGCTGCTGGGCGTCATGTGCCTGTGGAGCGATGTCACGCGCCGCGTGGCGATGGAACGCGAGGCGCAAGACATGGCGGCGCAGGCCGAGAACGAGCGCCGCGCGCGCAATGAGGCCGAGTTGCGCCAGGCGGAGGAGCGTCGCAAGTCGCTCGAAGGCGAGCGCGAACTGGCGGCCGAACGCGCGCGCGCCGAGGAGCGCGTGGCCCGCGAGCTGCAGGAGAAGGTCGACCTCGTGCTGACGGTGGTCGATGCCGCGGCGCAAGGCGACCTGACGCGCCCCATCACGGTGAAGGGCGACGATCTGGTCGGCCGCATGGGACATCGACTCGACACCTTCTTCTGCGACCTGCGCGGCAGCATCGGCGGCATCGGCCGCACGGCCCAGGACCTCGCCGGCAGCTCGAGCCAGCTGCGCGGAGTCTCGCGGCTCATGCTCGAGAACGCGCAGGCCGCGTCCGGGCAGATCCTGTCGGTCAGCGGCGCCACGGAGCAGGTCGGCCGCAGCGTGGAGACGGTGGCCGCCGCCACCGAGGAGATGAGCGCGTCGATCGCGCAGATCGCCCAATCGGCGGCGCAGGCGCGGCGCGTGGCCGAATCGGCCGTGGCGGCCACGCAAGAGAGCACGCAGGCGGTCGAGCGCCTCAAGTGCTCGAGCGACGAGATCGGCAAGGTCGTCAAGCTGATCAACAGCATCGCGCAGCAGACCAACCTGCTGGCGTTGAACGCCACGATCGAAGCGGCGCGCGCCGGCGAGTCGGGACGCGGCTTCGCCGTGGTCGCCAACGAGGTCAAAGAGCTCGCCAACGCCACGGCGCGCGCCACCGAGGAGATCTCCGGCCGCATCGAGGCCATCCAAGGCGACTCGATCGGGGCGCGCGAGGCCATCGTGCGCATCGCCCACGTGGTCGGCGAGATCAGCGAGATCCAAGGCTCGATCGCCATCGCGGTCGAGGAGCAGACGCGCACCACCAACGAGATCGCGCGCAGCTTGGCGGGCGCCGCCGACGGCAGCCGCGAGATCGTGTCCAACGTCGCGCAGGTCAGTCGAGTGGCCGGCGAGACCAGCAAGCAGGCGCAGGACACGATCGCCGCCGCGGAGTCGCTGGCGGTCGTCGCGGCCCAGCTCGAAGGCCTGGTCCAGCGCTTCCGGACCTGAGACGATCGGCGCGGGAGCACGCTCCCGCGCTGGTGCGCCGCGCGGCGTCGCCCCGCCCCCACGGAATCGACCGGGTGGGGCGCTCGGTTGCACGAGGCGGGCTGTGTCGAAGGTGTTTCCCGCACTCGGATGTGCACGCTCGGGGGGACGCCACCTAGACTCGCGCGACCAATCCATGTGGTCCGCCCTCCTGCTCGCCTCCCTCGCGGCCCAAGACGCCGCGCCCTCGCGCCAACTGCTGCTCGAACTGACCGAGTCGACGCGCCTCGCCGGCACGCGCGGTTCGCGCTTGGCCGCGGAGCGCTGCGCGCGGCGCTTGGAGCACGCGGGCTTCGAGGTCGAGATCGACCAGCGCGAAGTCGTGCAAGTGCTGCCGCTGCGCACGCACCTGCGCGCGGAGGCCGGAGGCACGCTGCTGTTCGAGCGCCACACGGCCTTCGACCCGGAGGCCATCCCCACCGGCGACACGCCCTTGCTGAACTCGGGCTCGAAGAGCGGGCGCGTGCGCGCCCTGGTCGTCGATGTCGGCCGCGGACTGCGCGACGACTACGACCGCTTGGCCGCCGCCGGCGTCGAAGTGCGCGGCGCCATCGCGTTGTGCCGATATGGAGGCGCCTACCGCGGCGTCAAGATCGATCTCGCGGCCGAACATGGCTGCGTGGGCGTGCTCCTGTGGAACGATCCCGCGCGCGATGGATTCGAACGCGGCACGCCGTGGCCGCGCGGTCCTTGGAAGCCGTCGCACGAGGCCGAGCGCGGGTCCGTCACGCCCATCGGTCGCGTGCCGGGCGATCCCTCGACGCCGGACGGCCCCTCGAGTCCGCCTTCCGCGACCACGACGCGGTTGGAGGGCGCCGCGCTCGAGCGCACCTTGTCGCGCCTGCCGTGCCTGCCGATCGGCGCCAGCGACGCGCGCAGCCTCTTGGCGCGCATGCAACGGCGCGGTGAAGGGCTGTACGGTCCGGGCCCCGCGCTGGTCGAGTTCGAGGTCGACGCGCCTCCGCGGCGCGTGGTGCTGCACAACGTCGTGGCGCGCCTCGCCGGACGCGACGCGCGCTACGTGCTCGCCGGCAACCATCGCGACGCGTGGGTGCGCGGCGCCAACGACGCCGCCTCCGGCACCGTGGCGCTGCTGCGCGCGGCCGAGTTGCTGGGCGCGCGCGCCAAGGACGGCTGGCGCCCGGCGAGCGGCATCGCGCTGGCCCTGTGGGACGGCGAGGAGTTCGGCCTCGTCGGCAGCACCGAGTGGGCCGAGGCGCACGCGCAGGACCTGCGCGCAAACCTCGTCGCCTACCTCAACATGGATGTGGGCGTATCCGGCCCGCGCTTCTCGGGCGCCGATGGCACTCCCGGCTTGCTCGCCGCGCTGCGCACGGTGCTCGAGCGCATCCCCGCGCACGACGCGGGCGCGGCCGACGCGGCGCCGACCTTGTGGGCGCAGTGGCAGGCGGCGGCCAAGTCGGACGAACCCGCGCTCGACCTGCCGGGCTCGGGCTCCGACTTCACGGTGTTCCTGCACCACTTGTCGCTGCCGGTGCTGGACCTCGGCTTCTCGGGCAACGCCGGCGGGCAGTACCACACGGCCTTCGACGACTTCGCGCAGGTGGAAGCGCACCTCGACCCGGGCTTCGTCGGCCACGAACTCGCCGCGCGCTTCATGGCCGAGTTGCTGGCTGAACTGGCCGAACGAGGCGCAGCCGCGTTCGACGCGGGCGAAGCAGCGCGCGCCTTGGGTGCGCGCGCCCGCGCCGACGCCGATGCGACGCGCGCCAAGCACGGCGCGGACGCTCCGCTGGCGGCGGCGTTGATGGATGTCGCGCGCGCCTTCGACGCCGCGGCGGAACGCCTGGCCTCGCGGCCCATGGCGGGCGGCGCGTTCTACTCCGCGCTCGAGGCGCCGCTGCCCGGCCGGCCGTGGTTCAAGAACCAGCTCTGGGCGCCGGGACTCGAGCTCGGCTACGGCAGCGAGACCTTCCCCCTGCTGCGCGCCTCCGCGGCTTCGTCCAGCGACTCGACCGAGCTGCGCGCGCGCGCGGCGGAACTCGTCGCGCGCATCGCGCGGCTGGGCGCTTGAAGCGGCAGCCGACGACCCGCCACGAAGCGCAGGCCATGAAGTCCAGCCCATGAAGATCTTGTGGCGCCACTTCGGCCGCTTCCTGCGCCACCGTCGCGACATGCTGCTGGGCTTCGCCTGCATCCCCGCGGCGCAGCTCTTGGACATCTACTTCACCGTGCGGATCGGAGACGCGCTCGATCGGCTGCGCGCGGGCGAAGACGCCGGGTTCCTGCGGAACTTGTTCCTGCTGCTCGTCGGGATCGCGGCGCTGCGCGGAGTGTTCCGCTACTTCCAGCGCTGGTGGATCGTGGCCGTGTCGCGCTACGTCGAGAACCAGCTCAAGCAGGAGATCTTCGACAAGCTCGTCTCCCTGCCCTTCGCCTTCCACGCCAAGCGCAAGTCCGGCGAGCTCGTCTCGCGCGCCACGAGCGACGTCGAGAACGTGCGCATGTTCCTCGGACCAGGCCTGATGTACTCGGCCGGCGCGTTCGTGATGGTCCCGGCGAGCTTGTGGGTGCTGTTCGACCTCGAATGGCGCCTGGCGCTCGCCATGCTCGTGCCGCTGGTCCTGATGGGCCTCGGCATGAAGGCCTTCACCCCGCGCCTGCACAAGATCAGCACCGCCGTGCAGGAATCGCTGGCCGAGCTCTCGCACCGCGCGCAGGAGAGCTTCTCGGGCGTGCGCGTCGTCAAGGGCTACGCGCTCGAAGGTTCGATGGCCGCGCGCTTCCGCGCGCAGAGCCGCGAAGTGGAGCGCCACCAAGTCGAGCTAGGTCGGGTGCGCGGCGCGACGCACGCGCTGACGCACGCCGCGTTCGACTCGACCTTCGTGCTGATCCTCGTGTTCGGAGGATGGGCGATGATCGACCGCGAACTGCCCGCCGGCGACGTCTTCAAGTTCATCGACCTGACTTTCAAGGTCTTCTGGCCCATCATCGCCCTCGGTTGGATCGCGGGCATGTATCCGCGCGCGCTCAGCTCCGCCGAGCGCATCGACGAGCTGCTGGCCACGCGCTCCGACATCGTCGACGCGCCGGACGCGCGGGCGTTGCCGCAAGTGCGCGGCGCCTTGCGCCTCGCGGGGGTGGGCTTCCGCCACGAGGGCGCCGAGCGCGACGCGTTGTCCGGCGTCGATGTCGCCATCCACGCCGGCGGAGTGCTGGGCGTGGTCGGGCCCACCGGTAGCGGCAAGTCGACCTTGCTGCTCCTGCTCGGACGCCTGCACGAGGCGACCCGCGGCTCGATCGAGCTCGACGGAACCGACGTGCGCCGCCTGCCGCTCGAGCAGCTGCGCACTGCGCTCGGCTACGTGCCGCAGGACGGGTTCCTCTTCAGCGACACCTGGCGCGCCAATGTGCAGTTCGGCGCCGACGAGCCGCTCTCCGAAGAACGCCTGCGCGAGCTCGCCCGCATCGCCTGCATGGACGAGGAACTCGAGCGCTTCCCCGGCGGCATGGACGTCGTGATCGGCGAACGCGGAGTCACGCTGTCCGGCGGGCAGCGCCAACGCACCTGCCTCGCGCGCGCCCTAGCCCGCGATCCGCGCGTGCTGGTGCTCGACGACGCGTTGTCGGCCGTGGACACGGAGACCGAGGCGCGCTTGATCGAGAACCTGCGCCGCGCCGGCGCGGGACGCACCGTGGTCGTCGCGGCCCACCGCTTGTCGTCCGTGCGCCGCGCCGACGCGATCGTCGTGCTGCGCCGCGATGGCACCGTCGAGGCGGTGGGCAAGCACGACGCGTTGATCGCGCGGGCGGGTTGGTACCGCGACACCTGGCGTGCCCAGCAGATGCGCGAGGAATTGGAGGTCTTGTGAGCGTCCACGACGAGAACGTGGTCGGCAAGGCCTGGGACGGCGTGGTCGTGCGCCGACTGTCCGGTTGGGCGCGACCGCATTGGCGCCTGTTCGCCGCCAGCTTCACCGTGCTCCTCGGGCTGTTCGCCCTCGACCTCCTCGGACCTTGGATGTGGCGCCACATCCTCGACGGGCCGGTGGCGGAAGCGGTCGCCGCGCGCGGCGCGAGCGGAGACTCGACCATCCACGTGCGGGAGTTCTGGTGGTGGCTCGGCGGCTACGGCCTGCTCGTCGTGGTCCAGGTCGCCCTGCGCCACCTCGAGGTTTCGCAGCTCAACCGCACCGGGCAGGCCGTCATCGCCGATTTGCGCGAGGCGCTCTACGGCCACATCCAGGCCCTCGATCTGTCCTTCCACGACCGTCGGCCCACGGGCGCGCTCGTGACGCGCGTGACGAGCGACGTGGAGAACCTCAACGAGATGTTCACCAGCGGGATCATCACGCTGCTGTTCGACTCGCTGAAGGTGGTCGTGCTGCTGGTGGCGATCTTCCTGCTCGACTGGCGCCTCGCGCTGGTCGTCGCCGCCGGCACGCCGGTGTTGGTGGGCATCTCGATCGGCTTCCGCGGCGGCGCGCGCAACGCGCACCGCGCCGTGCGCGCCGAATTGGCGCGCCTCAACGGCTACCTGCAGGAGGTGCTGCAGGGGATCCGCGTGGTGCAGGTGTTCCGCCGCGAGCGGCAAGTGGGCGAACGCTTCGCCGGGCGCTTGTCGACGTACTTGGCGGCCAACCTGCGCACGATCTTCTTGTTCGCGCTGTTCTTCCCCGCCATCGACTTCGCGGTGTCGATCATCCAGGGCGGCACGCTGTGGGTCGGCGGACTGTCCATCGCGGAGGGGCGCATGAGCATGGGCGAGTTCGTGCAGTTCTGGTTCTACGTGGCGCTGCTCGTCTCCCCCATCCGCGAGCTGGGCGAGCGCTACAACATCCTGCAGAGCGCCTTCGCCTCGGCCGAGCGGATCTTCGACGTGCTCGACACGCGCGCCAAGGTCGTGGGCCCCGCGAAGAGCCCGAGGGACGCCTGGACGGGCCGCATCCGCTTCGAAGGGGTCTCCTTCGGTTACGACGGCTCGACCATGGTGCTCGAGGACGCCGACTTCGAGATCGCGCCCGGACGCACCACGGCGCTGGTCGGCGCGACGGGCTCGGGCAAGTCGACGCTGGTGAACCTGCTGCTGCGCTTCTACGACCCGAGCGCGGGTCGCATCACGCTGGACGGAGTCGACTTGCGCGACATCCCGCTCGACGCGCTGCACGCGCGCATGGGCCTGGTGCTGCAGGAGGACTTCCTCTTCTCGGGCACGGTGCGCGACAACCTCGTGATGGGGCGCGCCGGCGTCGACGACGCGGCGCTGCGCGAAGCCATGCGAGCCAGCCACGCCGACGAGGTCGTGGCGCGCCTGCCCGGCGGGCTCGACGCCCCCGTAGCCGAGCGCGGTGCGACCTTCAGCACCGGCGAGAGGCAGCTGCTCGCCATCGCCCGCGCCTTGGCGGCCCGACCACCGCTGGTCGTGCTCGACGAAGCCACGGCGAGCGTCGATTCGGGCACGGAAGCCAAGATCGAGGACGCGACGCGCAAGCTGCTCGCCGGACGCTCCGCGCTGGTGGTGGCGCATCGGTTGTCGACCGTGCGCCGCGCCGACGAGATCCTCGTCCTGCACAAGGGCCGCATCCGCGAGCGCGGACGCCATGAAGAGTTGTTGGCGCGCGGGGGACTGTACGCGCGCCTGCACGCGCTGCAGTTCAGCGAAGCCGAAGTCGAACCCGAGCACTAGCCCGATCCCTGGAACTAGCGGCGCGCAGCGCGCAGGCGCGCTCGACGCGCGCGCAGCTCCTCGAGCGCCGGGCCGCCGGAGCTCGCGAGGGCCTGCAGTCGTCCATCGATCTCGGCGAGCAGCGCGGGATCCCCTTCGCCCGCCTCGCCGCGCGCGAGCAGCGCCGAGAGCAGGCCCAGCTCGGCCGTGCCCCCGTCGCCGAGATCGAGCGCGACGCGGAAATGGTTGGTGGCCGACTTGGGGTTGCCCAGCCACAGCTGGATCCAGCCCGCCAATCGGCGTGCTTCCGCGCGCAGGCTGCGCGGGGCCGCCTCGTTCGAAGCCAGCGGTTCCAGCCGCGCCAAGGCCTCGCGCGTGGCTTGGAGGGCGACGGGCGAGCCGCGTTCGAGGCTGCGCGCGCGCTCGAAGGCGGCCTGCGCCAGCAACAGCCGCGCCTCCAAGTCGTCGACCGCCCCGCGCAGGAGGAGTTCAGCCTCCTGCGCGTGCTCGGCGCGGCGCTCCGGCTGGGACTCGGCCATGAGCAGCAATGCGCGCGCCGCGCCGCGCCGCAGGTCGAGGTCGTCCCCATCGAAGCCGCGCGCCGCGGCGAAGGCCGTGGACGCCGCGAGTCCTTCGCCAAGCTCGAGGCGGCACCATCCCGCCAGCGCGCAGGCGCGAAAGCGCTCGCGCGGCACGAGCGCGTCGCTAGTGCACCATGCTTCGCCGAGCCGCGCCGCTTCCCCGAGGCGCGCGGCGTCGCGCGTGCGCGCGGCCGCGCGGAAGTCGAGTTCCGCCAGCAGCAACCTCAAGCGCGCGCTGCGCGGATGGCGTTCGAGGAGCGCAAGCGCGCGCTGGCGCGCCTGCTCTTCGCCTCCGACCTCGTCGCGCAGGACCACGCACAGGTTGTACTCGCGCTCGTCCATGTCCTTGGCGCGCTCACCCGCGGGCAGCGCGGGCAAGTGCACGAAGGCGCCGGCGGCGCACGACGCCAAACCGGGAACCAGCAGCGCGCGCCAACGACGCTCGCGCGCCAAGGTCCAGGC
>Ga0172376_10005602_pt1 | contig 13942 bp, 5 predicted proteins | sample Lak35m_FD_121114 | JGI IMG/M metagenome (GOLD analysis project Ga0172376, IMG submission 121114) | Freshwater microbial communities from Kabuno Bay, South-Kivu, Congo - kab_092012_35m | ecosystem: Environmental > Aquatic > Freshwater > Lake | place: Democratic Republic of the Congo: South-Kivu...
ACCCAGCGTTCACTCCCGTCCGACCACTTCACCAATTCTTCCTGACCAATCACCGACTGACCGGTGCGCAACACAAAATCATCCGAGGCGCGGATGCGGGCGGCGTAATCCGGTGGGAAAAAGTCTTCACCACACCTGCCGACTACTTCGCTGGGATCTTTCAATCCCAGTCGCTCTGCCATCGCGCGGTTGACTCGCAGATAGCGCCCATCGCGATCCTTGAAGAAGATGTTGTCAGGCAGATTGTCCATCAAGGCTCGCAACAACAGTCGTTCGCGATTCAACGCTTCTTCGGCGCGATGCCGCGCGGTCACATCCCAAAAGATGCCTTGAGTACCCAGTACTCGCCCGGCTGCATCGACGACTCGCGTCTTCAGCACATGCGCGTAACGCTTTTCACCGTTGGGAGTGACATGAGACTCGGTGTCTTCGAAAACTTCTCCCGTCTCCATCACCTCACGATCGTCAGCGGTGTATTTGTCAGCGAGTTCCTGCGGGAACATGTCGTAGTCTGTCTTGCCAATCATCTCGGCCGGAGTCACCCCCCGCAGTTCGCAATAACGACGGTTCGTGAACGTCACACGGCCCGCTCGATCTTTGCGATACAGGTTCATCGGCAACGTATCGACGAGCGACTCGTACATCGCTTCCGAATCGCGCAACTTTTGCTCGGCATCGCGACGACGTTCGAGTTCTCGAGCGTGCCGCCGGTTGGCTCGCGCGAGGTCATCGAGTGTTGAGACCAGCACGGACAACAATTGCTCGCGCGTCGCTTTCATCTGAAAGTCGCGGCCCTGCACGTTCATTGAGATGTCATGTCCGGCCTCACCGGTGCCGGTCGTCATCAGGCCGTTGTGGACGAAGCCCGACTCAATGACGTTTTGCACTCGCGTCACCAATGCACCGACGGGCAAGTCATCGGCGATGTAACCCGCAGCACCTGCCGCCAACCCATCGAGAACTTCGGTGGCATCATTGAGGGACGCGTTCAACAGGACCGGCAAAGGAACCACGCGATCGGTCGCTGTCAACCGCCGACAGAGTTCCAATCCCGAGCCGTCGGGCAAGTGCCAGTCTGTGATCACGAGGCCAAAGGTCTCGACGGCAGCCAAACGCTGGGCATCCAGAGCCGACGCCGAGCACACCACATCGAAGCCCGCCTGCCGCAACCGTTCAGCAATCATGCCAGGGCGATGCTGACTACCTTCCACAACCAAGATGCGCGTCATTGACGATTCCTCATGCTGACGAGGCTGGCTGCTGATGGGTGAGCCCCTGAAGATCGAAAGCTGCAATCGCGAGCAGGCCAGACTCCTGACAAACTCCTGCAGCGCGATCTGCGGCACTGACCCAAGATGCCATCAATGCAGCGGCATGCTAGCGCTGACCGCCAGCGATTTCAGCGAACTTTGGTGGTAGATCAGGAAGACGTCGCACCTCCGATTGCAGACGTGCGCGAGGCGTTGTTCCCGTTCGTCACGAGACGAAGGAACCACCACGAGTAGCGGTGTCGATATCGACACTTTCTGAATGCTCCTTTGCGAATGCTGCCGGGAAACTCCACAACTTCAGAGACTCTCACTTCTGCTCGCTCTTTAGAGAGGTTTTCTGATGAGACTCCTGCGACATCTGGCGCTTATATGCGGCGTGTTGCTCGTGCTGCTGCAACCGTTGCAAGCGTGCTCGATTCCCGTGTTTCGATATGCCCTCGAACGCTGGCCAGCCGATTCGTTTGAAGTCGCGGTTTTTTTTGATGGTCAGCTTTCCTCTGCCGATATGGAACGGCTCAATCAAATCGAAGACTGGGCAGCACTCAATGGTGGCAACGCCAATCTCGAAGTGGTGCGTTGCAACCTTCAAGAGAAAGTCCCTGTAGACTTGCTCGCAGTGTGGAAGTCGCTGCCAAGTGCGCCTCTGCCGTATGTCGTCGTCCGCGCTCCGCGTGAGCGTACCATGCAGGCCATCGTCTGGCAGGGACGCTTACAAGACGCCTTTCTCGATCAGCTTTCGATGTCGCCCGCACGGCGCGAGGTCGTGCAACGACTTTTGAAGGGCGACGCCGTGGTGTGGCTATTACTGCGTGGCGAGGATCCCGCACTTGCCGCGCGCACCAGACGGACTCTTGATGAAACGCTCCAGCAACTCGCAGAGGAAACCTTGCTGCCGCCGGGGGTCGGGCAACCAGGCTCTGAGCTGCAATCGAAGGTTCCTCTCCAGGTGAAGTTCTCGGTCGTCGAGATTTCGGCCACGTCGCCTGCAGAGCAAACGCTTGCGGCTCTGTTGCGAGGTCGCTTTCGAAAGATCCCCAAGCCGAGTGATTCACTCGTGGCACCCATCTTTGGACGCGGCCGCGTACTAGAAGTGCTCTCCGCAACAGAGGTCGACGCCGAGTCGATCGCAGACCTAACGCACTACCTCTGCGGTGCGTGTTCGTGTCAGGTGAAGCAGCAGAATCCTGGCTTCGATTTGCCGTTGGCTCTGAATTGGGAAGAGAAGCTCTTCGATGCTGGGCAGATTCCACGAAGCGACGAACCCCAGGCGACTGAAAGCAAGGAAGCTGAATTCGTCCCCATTCCGACAGGCAGTACCGCCAGCGTCCTGCCGCTGAAGTGTGGCACGGTAAGTCCGCCACCGGGACCATCGCGACGTACAGTGATGCTGTGGGTCGGAGGCTTTGTCGGATTGTTGGTCTTAGTGGTTATCCGAAAACCCTAACAGTGCGTTGCCAAGCGATAGCCGTGGGTTCTGCGTTCTTAGAGAACTGGCGGCAAGCGCCTTGTCGCTCACTCAGAGCACTGCTAGGCACGAGTTCTTGGAGAGGCTCCCAGTGGTGATGACGCGACGATTTCGCATCCGCATCTGATGCAGATCCAGAAAACAAAAAACGCCCGCTCGTTGCCGAGCAGGCGTTCTGGCTTCTGGAAGTACCGCCGCTGAGTTGCAAGCAACTCGGTCAGTGGGGGGACCGACTGCGGCTGCCGTTCCCGGCGCGGTTCAATTAGTCCGCATAGAACTTGGTCAGTTCCTCAACCGTCAGCGGCTCTTGAATCGAGTCACTCGTCAGGCGGGCTCGCAAGCGCTGATTGCCCTCATCTTTACCTTTGCAGGTGATGTGGAAGATGGCGGTCTTGCCAGGGGGCAGAGCCGGCAAGCTCTTGAAGACCAACAAACCGCTCTCGGCCAGATGATCAACCGGTGCTTTCACTCCAATCAACTGGATCGAAGTCGGAAGTTCGATGGACAGACCAACGTTTTGCGCTTCCTTCGAACCATCATTGCGAACGCGAACTTCGTAAGCCGTCTCACGTCCCACTTCGACCGGATCATCCAGATCGACAACTTCCAAGACGAGCGAAGCTGCGCCTTCAATCTTTGTCGACACTCTCGATTCCGCCGGTGATCCGTGCTCGGAAGTCGCACGAGCCACATGCGCGAATTCACCGAGTTCCGTAGGCCGCAACTTCACACTCAACTCTGTCGTCTTGCCGGAGTCGATGCTGCCGAGGAACCATGTAATCGTGCGATGAGCTTCGTCATACGCACCACCGTTGCTGGCGTGAATGAATTCGAAGCTCTTCGGTACGACATAAACTGCTCGCACGTTATTGGTGATGGCCTCGCCATCGTTCTTGACATTGACGGTGTAACGAGCATCGCGACCAACATAACGCAGGGCCGGGCCGGCAACGGCCAACTTCAAGCTCGGCGCCAGGACGTCAATTTTCGAAGCCGCTGCTTGCCGCAGATCGGTACCAGCTTTGGCTTCAACCTTCACAGTCTGAGCACCGCCCTGCTTGGCATTGAGCGATAACTTGACGCTGCGAGTCTCTCCCGGTGTCAGGGAACCAAGCTCCATCTGCAGCCGGTTGCCACGAGCGTGCTCAAGTCCTTCCGGGATGACCACGTCGATCGTCACGTTGTGAGCGACACCGGTACCAGGATTTGTGATCGTAACCACTTGAGTTGCTGGCTCACCAACCGTCACTTGCGAAGGCCCAGTTACAGCCAGCTTGAGTTGCGGCTCTTCCACAGTGAACACGGTCGAGGCTGCTGACGTGAAGCGCACATTGGCATTCGCCGCCAGTTCGCCGCGTTGGCTGGGGATGATGGTCAGCGCGATGCGTTTCTCTTCGTTCGCACCAATCGACTTGAAGTTCCAAGTCACATGATCCGATGCCGCACTCGGTTCAGGCTTGGCGTCTGTGATGCGAATACTCGCCGGGAAATACGCATCGACCGCCACATCAGAAGCCGCTGCGCCACCAGCATTGCTGACGACCAGTTCAATCGCGCAGGTCTGACCAACGTTCAAATCACCGAGCTTCTTCCACTCGGTCATGATTCGCGGCGCTTCGCGGGAGAAGTTCGTAACTCCAGCAGTACTTCGACCGCTGGACTCCAATCGTTTGCCGTCCTTCGACAGATTGGTGCCGACATTGGTGGGCTTAGCTTTCGCCGGAGCAACCTCAGTCTTACCCGGAGTCGGCTTGCCTTTGCCGACCGGCGGTTGATCTGGCAACAGAATCAAGTCGGACTTGCCGACAGGAGCTTCATCAAGGTCCGGCAGAGCGGGTGCCTTCGAACCACTGACTTGCTTGATCTGATTCGCTTTCGTTTTGCTGTCGGTGGCGAAATCGGCGCGCGTCACGCCACCCTCTTCGTCAGCGTTGACAACTCCACCCGCCTGTCGAATAGCACCAGCTTCCGGGCCTTTGTTGGTGCCATTGGTCTGCTGAATCGCACCCTCGCGAGTTGGTGCCTTCGAGCTATTCAGCTTCTGCGATGTCACCGCTGCTGTCGTCCCTGGTCGAGTCGCAGGCGCTCCCGCAGCGTCTTTTCCGAAGAGCTCATTGTGGTAATTCTTAAGGCCATTCGCGCCAGTAGCCCCGGTCGCGGCACCACGCGAACGCGAATAGCGCTGAGCATCTTGCTCCTCGCTCGCGGCCTCTGTTTTGTCACCGGCTGATTTCTCGGCGTCCTTACCGAGATAAGTGTAGCTCCGCGGACGAGCGGTATTCGAACCGACTCGATCCTGAGCAGTGGAAACAGTCAGCGCAAGTCCAAGCGCGCTGAGCGTTCCCAATGTCCAAAGTGTTTTACGCATCCGTGCTTCTCCTTCCAGATGAGCCACTACGACCGACCTTTGGCGAGTGGTCGCAGTCAATTCCCCAATAGCCGCTCCGGGCGCGAAGCGGCGCTCGTCCTTCTGTATCGGTTAGCGAGAGCTTGCGGCGTGAATCGTTTTTGCCGGCCATACCGATGAGAGAAACAGGGCAACATAGGGAAGTAACTCAGCCGTGACGGCCGCAGAACCCGCGTAGCCGCGTTTCGCGTTTGGAACCTATAGTCCCAGTGATTGGCGTCGTCGAAAGTCCGGCTGCGCCGAGCGTCGTTGGCTGCGGAGCAATTGACGGCGCGTGATCGAAATCCGACGGGTTTGTGAAAGCCCATTCGGCCCCTCGACAAGGATGTCGTGCATGAGTTCGCTGTCTCTCAAACAAGCCATTCCCTTCGCCCACTTCGACAAACTGCGTGAAGGTCGTGACGTGATTCGGCAAGAGGCCGAGGCACTCACGGAACTGTCCAAGCGCCTCGATACGCGTTTCTGTGACGCGGTGGATTTGATCGTGAAGACATCCGGTCGAGTCATCGTCACGGGCATCGGCAAAGCGGGACTGATCGGCCAAAAAATCACCGCGACACTCAGTTCAACGGGTACGCCATCACAGTTCTTGCACCCGGCGGAAGCGGTGCATGGCGATCTTGGCTGTGTGACCGCCAACGATGTCGTGCTGGCGTTTTCAAATAGTGGCGAGACTCAAGAAGTCACACGGTTGCTGCCAGCCATCAAGCAACTGGGTGCCAAGTTGATTGCGATCACCGCCACGACCAACAGTACGCTCGCCAAGCGCGCCGACGTGACGCTTGATTATGGACATCTTGCCGAAGCCGGAGCACTTGGGCTCGCACCTTCGACAACAACCACCGCCATGCTGGCACTCGGAGATGCGCTCGCACTCGTCATCAGTCGGCAGCGCGGTTTTACGTCCGAGCGGTTCGGCATTTTTCATCCCGGTGGCAACCTCGGAAGGCATCTGACAGCTGTCAAAGATGTGATGCGCGAAGGCTCACAACTGCGATTTGCGACCGAGCAAGAAACAATCCGCGACGCGCTGCGACGGCTGAGCACTACGGGCCGGCGCACCGGAGCCATCTTGATCCGCGATGACGACGAGAAGTTGTGCGGACTCTTTACGGACAGCGATCTGGCCAAGCTGTTAGAGCATCATCGCGACGAACAACTCGACCGCCCGATCGGTGAAGTCATGACACCATCACCAACCACGATCGGAGTAAACGCCATGCTCGGCGACGCGTTGAACATCATCACGCTAAGAAAGATCAGCGAGCTGCCAGTTGTTGATGAGAGCGGTCGGCCAGTGGGCTTGATCGACATCACCGACGTGATCGGGCTCTCCCCGCGAACTGCAGTGTGAATCTCGAAGTGCTCCTTTAAGGCGGAGCACTCGCAGGATGCGAAAGACTTCATGCAACGACTGGCACTCACTCTCGGCGCGCTACTGCTGCTGAGCGGAGCTTACTTCCCTTATGCCTGGGGAGTTGGCTTGCTCATCCAGAGCGGTGCTGCGCCGACCGTGAGTGACTTGGCGGCAGATTCGATCGCGGTGAAATCGGTTGTCCGCGAGCCGATCGAAAACGAACGCATCGCGCGGCAACACTTCCCCGATCAAGAGTGGATGCTGGATGCCAAGATCCAGTTGCGCGACGGCGACGAACTCTTTTGTTACGCGAGCCATTGGGAGCAGACCGATTCCAAAACCGACGTCCGCTTCGAACCTTTTGCCTTGGTGACAGTCACTAAGGACGGACCATTGTCGGTGCTCGCTCAATCGGCCGTCGTCAAATTTCAGCGTGAGATTGACGTCACCTCACCGAACCCCGGTCGAATCCTTGAGGCACGGTTGGAAGGTGACACCGTCATCCGCGGTGCGAATAACTTGTATGTCGCGGGTCGGCATTTTGTGTTTTCTGCAGAGTCGTCGCGCATCTGGTCAGACAACGCAGTCAAGTTTGCGTTCGACCAACATTCGGGCGAGTCCGACCACGGTATTCAAATTGACCTCGTGATCTCGGACGTCAACACGCAGAAGAAGCCGTTGGCCATCGAAGATGTGAAGTCCGTGCATCTGCTGAGACACGTGGTGATGAATCTCGCCATGCCCGAAGGCGGTGATTCGATCACTAGCGCGGCCACGGCCAATGGCGTCGCTCACGAGTTGCGTGACACAGTCGGTGCCTCATCAACCCCACGCGTTGTGCCGGTGCGGATTGAATGTCAGGGATCGTTTCGGCTCGACCGCCGTGACGAAGGTCAAACGGCGTTTGCTGTCTTCGACGAGAAAGTCAAAGTTCGACGACTCAATTCGAACGGCAAGTCCGAAACGCTCGAAGGTCAAATGCTCGAAGTCACGTTCGTTCGTGACCAATCAGCCCCCCCAAGCAACTCGGATGCTGCGAGCGATAGCAGCCAGACACTGGAACACATGGCGCATCGCGAGTTAGCCCCAGCCGCATCGCCAGCCAGCAACGTGAAATTCAAGCCCACGTTGCTCGTCGTGCGCGGTACTCCGGCCATCTTCCGGTCAGAAGAATCACAGTCCTACGGCACGATGGCGTTCGCACGTTACGACGCCGTGCAACGTGTGCTCGCTCTGTCGAGTTCGACCACGAATCCCAGTCAGTTACGGCGAGTCGCTCAACAAGAAGCAAAGCCGGTCCATCTGAAGCTCGGAAACTCAGAAATCGAAGCGCAGCAAATCGGACTCAAGCACGATGCGGAGAATAACCCACGCGAAGTTGTTTGCCGCGGCGCTGGTTGGCTAAGGACGCGCCATGCCGAGACTCAAGAAGAAGAGTTGCACGTCTCGTGGCGCGATCAGTTGCGGAAGTATCAAGACGCAAGCGCGCTGCTCGACGTCATCGACGTCAGTGGCGGCGTTGTTGTCGAACAGCCCAAACAGGACGCCCGCATTACAGCAAACTACATGAAGCTGTGGATGGACCCGCTCAATCTTGCCACGTCCAACAATGGCAACGGTCAACAACCCTCGCCGCAGCCGCGTCGGATGTGGGCAGTCAAAGACGTGAACGTGACCAGCCCACAATTGCGAGGAACGACGCAGGAGCTGGCGATTTGGTTTGAAGACATCTCGCTGAAACAACGCGCGGATGCCACCAATTCAGCGCCGGCAGCGGGAATCGATCTGTCATTCGGTAAGTCGCCGATTCAAAAAGTTGCGGCTCAACGACCACTGACTGGCTTCGAAGACACCGCAGAAGAAGCACCGCCGGCAGGACCACTGATTGTCGACTCGAAGCTGATCCGCATTCTCGTTGTCGGTCGGGGGCCAACGAGGGAACCGGATGTGGGCGAGGTCTATTGCGAAGGCGGAGTGACACTGACTCAACCCCGAGATGGCGCGCCACGGCCACTGGTGATCAAAGGCGACCAATTGCACCTCCGCAATCAAGGCGGTGCGAAGCAGGTCGTACACTTGCTCGGACAGCCCGCACGTTTGGACGACCCACAGCTCGATCTCGAAGGCCGCGAAGTCTATTTCGATCGGCATCGCAACTTGGTGTGGGTCGATGGGCAGGGGAAACTGATGCTGCCGATCAACCGCGACTTTGAAGGACAGCCACTCGCCCAGCCGCAAAAGTTGTCGATCACCTGGAACGAGCAAATGGTCTTCGATGGACTGATCGCCACATTCACGGGTCGAGTGATTGCCGGCATGCACGACAGCACCATGAAGTGCCAGAAGATGGAAGTACGGATGCGGCAACGGTTGCTCTTTGAGCAAGGCACGGCAGGCATCGATAAAGATCCGATCAGCACCGTGGTCTGTCGGCAGGAGGTCGAGTTCGATAGCCGCGTGATTGTGAACAGTAGCTTGAATCAAGTTCGCAAAGGTCGGGCCGCCGCATTCGCGATGAACCTCAAGACGGGCCGCGCCGAGGCGAAAGGCCCCGGCGTGCTGCAAGTCTGGCGACGAGGGCAAGGCAAGATTGCGGGCCTCGCGCCGATCGCCGTTGCGGACTCAAACCGCGCCACGCGCGTCAAAGAAGGTGGCTGGGACTTCACGCAGATTGAGTTCGCTGACGAACTCATTGGCCTGCAAGAGCAGCGATCAACGACCTGCAAAGGTCAGGTTCAAGTCGCCTACGGCCCCGTGTCCGAACCGCTGGAAGTCTTCGATGTCGACCGTTTACCGAAGGACGCATTCCTTGTTTCTTGCGACAGCTTGCAAATGACTCAACCGCAGCAACGCAACACCACCGGCAAAGAGATGATTGAGCTGGTCGCTGAGGGAAACGCTTGGCTCGAAGGCCGTTCCTTTAGCGGGCAAGCTGACGTCATCTCGTATGACAGCGCGAACGACCTCTTCATGCTGCGTTCGCTCGGCGAGAACGATTCCGAACTCACCCGGGAACTCCGTTCTGGCGGCAACCGCGTACCGACGATCGCCAAGACGATCCAATTCTCGCGTTCGCGCAATGTCGTGGACGTCGACAAGGTTCGTTTCAGTACTGGCTTGCAGTGAGCACTCATCAGCCAAACGCCTTCAGTGCGCACGCGTGATTCGCTCATCCAGACGCGCGACAGCCCATTGAGCAGCATCCCGCACCAAGTCATCGGGATCGTTGAGCAACTGGCGCAGGGGTTCGAGGAGACGCTCATCACCCGAATTTCCGGCGACGATTGCCGCGTTCCGAACAAGGCCGCGACGACCAGCTCGTTCCATCGGCGTAGCTGCTAGTTGCCGCGCGAATTGCTCATCAGTCAAAGACAGTAACTCCTTGAGATCGCGCGGACGCGAGTTGTGCTGTGGCTGAAACTCGAAGAAGGACGCTGGTACTTCGTGACGATTCCACGGGCACACATCCTGGCAGATGTCGCAGCCAAAAACCCAATCGCCGATGCTCGATCGCAGTTCTTCTGGAATCGGATCGTCGCGCAGTTCGATCGTCAGGTAGGAAATACAACGGCGGGCATCGAGCACATACGGACCGACAAATGCTTGAGTTGGACAAGCTTCCAAGCAGCGCGTGCAGGTTCCGCAATGGGCAGTCTCGTGAGGCTGATCAGGCTCCAAAGCCAAGTCCGTCAACAGTGCCCCCAGAAACAAGAAGCTGCCGCGCCGCTTGTTGATCAACATCGTGTTCTTGCCAAACCAACCGAGTCCCGCGAGTCGCGCATAGTCTCGCTCCAACAGCGGCGCGGTGTCGACCACAGGCCGAGTCCGACAACCGGGTCGCTGCTGATGCAAGAAGTCGGCCAGTTGCTGCAGCTTGGACTTCAGCACCGTGTGGTAATCCCCCACGCCTTGAGCGTAGTTAGCAACGCGATAGTCACACTCCGTTCGATCAGGCTCGCGCTCGGACATGTAATTCGCGCCCACCACGACAACGCTCCGCACCGGTGGCAGTACATGTGCGGGATGCTCGTAGGCGCCGAGTCTTCTTTTGATGTAATGCATCTCACCATCAAAACCCTGCTCGACCCACTCGCGAAATTGGGCGATCGATGTCGGCCCGACAGCCGGAGCAACGCCCACTAAATCGAAACCAATCCGCTGCGTCTCGTTGCGCACGGCTTGCGTCAGTCCGGCAACGGATTGATCCTCCGCAGATTGGTTAACTTGTGGCATGTGTCCCTAGAAAACATTCGATGTGCGAATGTCGTGAAAAGAGTTTGCTGAACCGTAAACGAGTTCACGCGTCGTTGGCCGTCACACCTGGTGGCGACTATGTGAATTGAACGGCAACTGCCGAACAACCGCAGAAATCTGAACCAACGCCTCTGGCACACATCGCGAGTTTTTCGACAACTCCCTTCTCTCGCATTCACCAACCGCTCAAACTCCCACGGCTGTGGCGAGGCTGAATCGGTCGGCAGAGTTGAGAGTTTCCAAAACCACCCTGCCCGACTCAGCAACACCGATGAAGTGCCGCGGTGAATAACGCCGATGGCACGAAATCGGTGACTCGATCGTTGAACTATAAGGCTCTTGGGCCTCACTGACTTGGGGAGTTTCGAAACATGCAACGTGTCGCTGCCTGGCTCGGTTTGTGGGCCGCTCTCTGCTGTGTTTTGCCCAGGGCGTTCGCTGAGCAAGACCGCGATCCGGTCAAAGAGAAGTTCTTCGAGCAACATGTTCGACCGCTGCTCATTGCCAAGTGCGTGAAGTGTCACGGCGAATCGAAGACGAAGGGGGGCCTGCGGCTCGATTCGCGCGACGGATTGCTGGATGGTGGCGAGTCCGGTGCGGTTATCACCCCCGGTGATGCGAAAAAGAGCTTGCTCATCGAAGCCATCAACTATGAATCCTTCGAGATGCCGCCCGATGGGAAGATGTCGGCGGATGAAATCGCCATCCTGACGAAATGGGTCGAGGATGGGGCCTATTGGCCGCAAGAAGCCAAGACGACGAGCAAGTCGCGCGGTGGCAGAGGGATCACCGAGGACGACAAGAAATGGTGGGCGTTCCAACCGATCGCACGGCCTCAGGCTCCGCAGATTGCCGACGATTCATGGTCGCGCGGCGATATCGACCGCTTTCTTTTGGCGAAGATGCAAGCGGCTCAATTGGCCCCCGCCCCAGAAGCCGACAAACCCACGCTCATTCGACGCGTGACATTCGACTTGATTGGACTCCCGCCAACTCCTGACGAAATCGCAGCCTTCGTGAATGACGACTCTCCACAGGCTTATGAGAAGCTCGTCGACCGACTGCTGACGAGTCAGCGTTATGGTGAACGAGCCGCGCGGCAGTGGTTCGATCTCATTCGCTACAACGAGTCTGACGGCTATCGCAAAGACGACTTCCGCCCGGACATGTGGCGCTATCGCGACTATGTCGTGAAGTCGTTCAACGCCGATAAGCCGCTCGCTCAATTCATTCGCGAGCAAATCGCTGGTGACGAACTCGATCCGCAGAATCCCGATGCGTTGACCGCGACGGGTTATTGGCGGCTCTATCTCTATGAATACAACCAACGCGACGCACGGACTCACTGGCAAGCAATTCTCGACGAACTAACCGACGTCACCGGCGAAGTCTTCTTGGGGTTCTCTGTCGGTTGTGCCAAGTGTCATGACCACAAATTCGATCCAATCTTGCGCGCCGACTACTTCCGCTTGCAGGCCTACTTCTCGTCGATCCTGCCGCAGGACGAGACACCGATTGTCGAAGCCGCAGCACTGGCTGAGCACCGACGTCAGCAAACCGAGTGGGAACAAGCCACCGCATCGATCCGTGCAGAGATCGAACGCATCCGGCAACCGTATGTCGCGAAAGCGCGCGTCTCAGCGGTCACTAAGTTTCCACCAGACATTCGAGGCATCGCCGACAAGAAAGCGACCGAGCGCACTGCATTCGAGCGTCAGTTGATGGACCTCATGAATCGACAGATCTACCTCGAAGTCGATAAGCCCAAGCTCAAAGACGATGATAAGAAACGCGTCGATGAACTCACGGCCGAACTCGCAAAGTTCGACACGCTCAAGCCCAGCCCGTTGCCGGTGGCGATGACCGTCAGCGATGCCAGTGCCGTGCCTGCGAAGACAATCATGACCGGTGATCGCAAGGAGCGCGATGTGCTGCCCGGCGTTTTGTCGATCTTCAGTCCTGAGCCCGCACAGATTGCGCCACTGACAACAGGTGTTTCCTCAACAGGCCGCCGTGCATCGCTCGCGCAGTGGCTAACCTCGCGCGACAACCCACTGACGCCGCGCGTCATGGCTAATCGAGTTTGGCAGAATCACTTCGGCACGGGATTGGTCGCGACGTCGAGCGATTTCGGACATCTCGGCGAGCAACCCTCGCACCCCGAATTGCTGGATTGGCTCACGTCAGCGTTTCTGGAGAGCAACGGCAGTTTTAAGTCTCTACATCGGCTGATCGTGCTTTCGTCAGCGTATCGGCAAGCGTCACAACATCCTCAACCAGAGATCGGTCAGCGCGTCGATCCGATGAATCGACTGCGCTGGCGTTGGGACGTACGGCGACTCGATGCCGAGCAGATTCGTGACGCCATGCTCGCGGCATCAGGAGAACTCGAACTTGTCTCTGGCGGCCCCAGCGTCGATGCCAAGGCACCGCGCCGATCGATCTACACGAAGCAAATGCGAAACAGCCCCGATCCCTTGCTCAATTCGTTCGATGCTGCCGACGTGTTCAACAGCACGGCCAAGCGCAACGTGACGACAACTCCGACTCAGTCATTGATGATGGTGAACGGTGCGTGGCCGATGTCGCGCGCGAAGTCATTCGCCACTCGTGTTGAGGCCGCGATTGCAAAACGCTCGCCGGGCACAGATCCACTTATCGCAGCCGCTCAATCCGCTTGGCATCAGGCTTATGGTCGCCTGCCGACCGACTCCGAATTGACAGCCGCAGTCAGCTATCTCAAGCAAACTCCAACGGTCGAGCCAATCTCTGAGCCCAAGCCAGAGACAAAATCCGAAATGCTGACCGCCAACTTTCCAGCGACGTCGAGTCCTGCAGCTGAGATCAAAGGGGCGAACTCCGCGCCGTTGTGGCGCATGGATCCCAAGGATTTTCGACTGGCAGACGACTTCACCGTCGAAGCGACGGTCTTACTCAAGTCGCTGTATCCTGACGCCAACGTGCGGACGATCGTCTCGCAATGGGACGGCAACAACGCACATTCCGGTTGGAACTTCGGTGTGACGAGCACCAAGTCGAAGCACGAACCTCGTAACTTGATCCTGCAACTGACCGGCGAGCACGCAACAAGCGGCAAGTTGGCATACGAAGTCATCGCGTCGAACTTGCGACTGGAACTCGATCGCCCATACACGGTCGCGGTCTCCGTGAAGCTCGCGAAGAACGGT
>Ga0172376_10005605_pt1 | contig 13937 bp, 14 predicted proteins | sample Lak35m_FD_121114 | JGI IMG/M metagenome (GOLD analysis project Ga0172376, IMG submission 121114) | Freshwater microbial communities from Kabuno Bay, South-Kivu, Congo - kab_092012_35m | ecosystem: Environmental > Aquatic > Freshwater > Lake | place: Democratic Republic of the Congo: South-Kivu...
CGGTTTTACAGTGGCCAATAAGAATGTATACCCATTGGTTTGAAATGCAATTAACCGAAAATAAAATAACCACATTACAAAGAGGCCTTGGTGACTATGGATGGGCTGGTCTATACCAAGTAAAAAAACTTTCACAAATTGCGCTAACTTTTGACTATGACATTTATTATCATTTAATATATGATTTAGAAATAGATGAAGTTGTTGAGGACGAATTAAAGTCTAATGTGTCTAATATATTACACCCAAGAATTAATCCAAATAATACAAATGAATTTTGGGAGACCACATTACACTTTATGGTTTTTGATAAAGATTTAATGAAAAAAATAGAAAATGAAATTACATTAGATGATTACCTCAGTACCAATGGTATTGCGGAAGATGAAGTAATGAAATGGAAAAATAAATTTGATATTACAATATCAAATCATCCTGTTAAAGATAAAATTTTTTACTGGGAAAATTTTAATTTTTTTGACTATTCCCCATTCCCCGAATTCAAAATGTTTTTGAGTAAAAATGAATCTATGACTATATGGTTAGGTGAAAGTCAAAAATATGAAACAACTCTAAATGATAATTTAAAAATAGTATTTTATGATTTTGATAATATTAACCAAATCATTATAACAATTAATGGAATTAATTACATTGAAACCCCTCGTAATTGGGAGATAATTGAACTACCTGTAAGCTCACAAAAAATTAGTGAACTAATATTCACATATAATGATAAAACAATTAATTTTACAAAAAACTACGAAGAAATTTCACTAAATCAAATATATTATAATTACAAGCCATGATTGACATAAAATATGATAGAAAGACAAACACCACTAAAGTTTCAATTGGTGATACATCAACGATAAGTAAAAATTGTCAGTTGAAGTTAAAATTTAAAAATATTATCTCAGGTGAAATACATTACCAACCGGTGTTAGGTTCTAATACATGGTGTACATGGTGTGGTGCTGAACTTATAACTGATGTTTTATTTTATGATGTAGATGATAATTTAATTTACGAACATAAATGGGATGTTATGAGAGACGGTGATGAAATTGAAAAACAATTATGGTTGTACCTGAAAAATAGAAAAAACAAAGGCATTTCATCAAAAGGTTTAGTTATTGGAACTCACGATGGAAGAAACGGACATTGGATTTATTCAATTAAGGAAAACCTATCAGATGCGTTATTAATAGATGGTAGTGAAAAACAGTTTTCAGAATTGAAAAAAAATTATGAAGGGGTGGTAAACGTGAGTATGGTTAATTCTATTGTAACTGTAGATGGTGGTACTGTTGAGTGGTATCAAGGTGGTGAAGGATATACTGATACGGTTGTTAGTGATTTAATTCACGATTGGTTAGATGATAGTCAGATAACTAAAGTTCAAAAAGAAAGTATATCTTTTAAAGAATTAATTGAAAATAATAATTTTGATTGGATTCATTTGGACGTTGAAGGTATTGATGGTGAATTAATTCTTTCACTCGAAAAATTACCAAATGTTATAATTTATGAAAGTATGAATTTGGATGAAAATACTACAACGGCACTAAAATATTTCTTTCAAAAAAATAATTACAATGTTATCGTATGTAATGGTAATACAATAGCAGTCAAACAAGGTTTATAATATGAAAAAAGTTATTGTTACAGGAACAAGAGGATTCATCGGACTTTCACTCATGAATGAATTAAATAAATTAGGTTATCTCACACATGGTTTTGATGACTCATATCTTTATGAAAATAATTGGACTGAAAAGTTGATTCAAACTTTAGAAACTTTGAATTATGATGTGGTTTTTCATGTTGGTGCTTGTTCAGATACGTTGGAACAAAACGTTGAGTACATGATGATAAGAAATTATGAGTCCACAAAAATTATTACAGATTGGTGTGTTAAAAATAATAAACCATTAATATATTCATCATCTGCAGCCAACTACGGTACTAATAATTTATACCCTTCAAACCTATACGGTTGGAGCAAATATGTTGGTGAAGGGTATGTGATTTCAAACGGTGGAATTGCTCTAAGATATTTCAATGTATATGGACCGGGTGAAGAAAACAAAGGTAAAATGGCCTCAGTTGCTTTTCAAATGCATATTAAAAATAACAATGGTGAAAAGATTGTATTATTTCCTAAAAAACCACAAAGAGATTTTGTTTATATAAAGGACGTGGTTTCTGCTAATATTCATGCTTTGGAAAACTATGAAAAATTAAGTGGTAAATACTATGAAGTTGGTAGTGGTTCTGCAAGGACATTTGAAGATGTGTTAAATAATATGGGTATTGATTATGGTTATACATCCGAAGATATGATACCTGTCGGATATCAATTTTACACTTGTAGTGATAAGAATAAGTGGATGAACGGATGGAAGTCTAATTGGAATTTAGAAAGTGGAATTAAAGATTATTGTGAATATCTGAAAAAATGAGAATGTATGAAACTATGGCTCTAAGCCGTTCAGGACACCACTCAATGAAAAATTGGATTATCAGAAATCTAGTTGGATTTCAAATTGAGTGGGAGTACAAGATGATTAATGCGACTGGTACTAATTTTTTTCACCTTGGTGAGGCCAACCACGATATTCCGTTGAGTTTTAAATTTTTAGATGATTTTAAAGATTTTATAGATTTAATATTTGTTAATTATGAAGACGCACCATACGATTACACAATCTTCAATGAAGATAAAATTTTTAAAGGACCATTGTCATTAGAGAAAAGGGAAGAATACAATATAGAACACAAAGGTCGGGTATGTTTTATTCGTGACTTTTATAGTAATTTATCGTCAAGAATAAAATCTAACGAGAAATCAATTTTCTCCAAATGGGATACCGATGAACCACATCTATTCGAAGTTGATAAAACATATATTGATAGGTGGAAAAGTCATGCAAATGCCTGTGTAAATAATCAAGTATCGTATTTGAAATTTGAAGACTGGATGTTTAATAAAGGTGAGAGAGACAAATTTATTTTTGAAACATTTGGTATACGAGACCACTACGGAATTCAGGAAATAAAAGGTAGTGTTAGTTCATTTGAAACTTGGAGTAATGCTGAATCCAGACATCACGAATTAAATTTAAGTGATGAAATGAAAGATTTGATAGTACATGACAAAGATTTAGAAATTCTGATAAAAGAATTGGGATACAGTAAAATAAAATTATAAAATTTTATTTTTATATGTCATAATATTTATCACTAAACGATATATTGTGTCAATCCCTAAGGTTAAATTAAATAATGGTTCTCAGATTGTTAATGCTCTAAATGGTAATAACATTTCTTTGGGAGGATTATCAATTGATAGTGGTGACCAAATAACAATTATTATAGATTAATCGCTAGTTGTAAAAGTATTGTTCTAAAAATAATATCTACTTTAATTTTTATTTGTTTAGTTTTTTATAAAACTTAAACAAATGGAAAAACCTCAGGTTATTAATGTTCACGAATGTGACGGATGTCATATCCCTAAAGGATGGGGACATGAGATTATATTTGAAAATAATGAAAAGTATTGTGGTAAGGTATTAGTCTTCAAAGAAGGAGCGCAGTTTTCTATGCATTACCATATGATTAAAGATGAAACTTGGTATGTTGAAAGTGGTGAATTCTTGTATCGTTGGATTGATACTGAAACTGCTGAGGTTCACACTGAGACTTTAGTACCTGGTGACTCAGTAAGACAAAGACCTGGTCAACCACACCAATTGAAGGCATTAATTGAGGGTAGAATTTATGAAGTTTCAACACAACACTTTGATAGTGATTCTTACCGAGTTTGGAAAGGTGACAGTCAGGGACGATGAGAGTTTGGGTAAATGGAACCTTTGATGTGTTACATGTTGGCCACATTTCGCTATTACAATTTGCTGCATTATTTGGTAAAGTTAGGGTTGGTATTGACACAGACAGAAGGGTAAAAGAATTGAAAGGAGATAACAGACCTGTGAACAATTGGACAGATAGGTCTGTAATGTTAAAAGAATTAAAAAGTGTCAAGGAGGTTGTTGGTTTTGATTCTAATGAAGAACTTGAAGAACAAATAAAGGTATATGCTCCTGATTATTGTGTTATTGGTTCAGATTATAAAGACAAAACGGTAATTGGTAGTCAATACTGTAAAAGATTAGTTTTCTTTGATAGGATTGATGGTTATTCTACCACAAACATATTGAATCATGGTTAATGTATTGGTAATTGGTGAAACCTGTGTGGACAGGTTTGTATATGGTGGTGTAAATAGAATTAGTCCCGAAGCTCCCGTACCCATCTTTATTCCAATTGAAACTAAGGAGAATTCAGGTATGTCAGGTAATGTTGTTGAAAATTTGAAGGCGTTAGCGGATGTTAAGATTACGCACATAACAAATGAAAATATAATTACCAAGACTAGATTTGTTGACAAAAAAAGCAATCACATGTTTATGAGAGTTGATGAGGGTGATAATCAAACATACAATAGTATTGATGTCGGTAAATTAATTAAATCTTTAAATGAATATGATATTGTAATTGTGAGTGATTATAATAAAGGATTTATTGGAGACCAAGATTTAATTGAGATATCAAAAAACTCTAAACTATCGATTATAGATAGTAAAAGAAAACTATCACAAGAAATCATTCAATATTTCAATTTTGTAAAGTTAAATAAAAGTGAATATAACAATAATATAAAACTTAATCACTCAGGATTAATTGTTACCCTTGGTGATGAAGGTGCAATGTTGCATGATGGTAAAATTGTAAAACAAAAAAATCCGCAACAGACAATTGATGTGTCAGGTGCTGGTGATACTTTTGTGGCGTCTTATATACTCAAATATTTTCTTACTAAAAATGTTATTGAGTCTATTGAATATGCAAACGAAGTATGTGGTGATGTTGTAAGTAAAAAAGGTGTGTCGCTACCTGACAAAAAGTTTAATCTTTCTGACCAATTTTCTTATAAATCTTCAATAATTTAACAGAATCTTCAACTTCTTTTTCTAGTTTTTTCAACTCTTTCGGGTTTGAAGATTTTTGAGATGCTAAGTATAAATTTTCCTCAGCTTCCTCAATTAAATGTTTGATTGTTTTTATAAGTTTCATACCTATAAATATTATCTTAATTTGTATAATACCTTTACAAACATAACAGGACATATATTTTTTAGGTTATATAAACTTTCAAAAAATTATGGCAAAAACTAAAACACCAACAATTTTCATTCAGATTGCATCATACAGAGACCCTGAGTTAGTTAAGACTATTGAAGATTGTATTTCAAATGCAAAGAGCCCAAAAAATTTAAGATTTGGTATTTGTAGACAATATCACCCACAAGACGGATTTGATAATTTAGACAAATACAAAGAAGATAAAAGATTCAGAATCCTTGATGTCTTGTGTGAATACAGTAAAGGTGTTTGTTGGGCGAGAAACCAAGTTCAACAACTTTATGAAGGTGAGATGTACACTTTACAAATTGACTCACACATGAGATTTGCACCAAATTGGGATACTGAAATGATTGGTATGGTTAAACAACTCCAAGAGATGGGTATTCCAAAACCATTATTAACGAGTTATGTATCGTCATTCGACCCTGACAATGAACCAAATGGTAGAGTTCAAGAACCATGGCAAATGGCGTTTGATAGATTCATTCCTGAGGGTGCGGTATTCTTCTTACCTGAAACAATTCCTAATTGGCAAGAATTGGATACACCCGTACCGTCAAGATTCTACTCTGCTCACTACGCATTTACATTAGGTGAATTCTCGAATGAAGTACAACATAATCCTGAATATTATTTCCACGGAGAAGAGATATCAATTGCTGCAAGAGCTTTCACTTGGGGTTATGATTTGTTTCACCCACATAAAGTTTTGATTTGGCATGAATATACTCGTAAAGGTAGAACCAAACAGTGGGATGATGATTCTGATTGGGTTAATAAAAACAATCACTCACATTTAACAAATAGAAAACTATTTGGTATGGATGGTGAGAGTCAAGAAGGTCATGAAGGTAAGTACGGATTTGGGACCGTGAGAACATTAAGGGAGTATGAGGAATATGCTGGTCTATTGTTTGAACGACGTGCGGTACAACAAGAAACTTTAGATAAAAAATATCCACCAAATCCAGGAATTGATTTTTACGGTGATGAGGAAACATGGAAGAGTAGTTTTGCTCAAGTATTTAAACACTGTATAGATGTAGGATATAGTTCAGTACCTGAAAAAGATTATGATTTTTGGGTGGTTGCTTTTCACGGAGCTAATGATGAAACATTGTTCAGAAAAGATGCTGATAAATCAGAAATCCAAAGAATGATGAACGACCCTGATGGGTATTGTAAAGTGTGGAGAGAATTTCAAACCGCAACTAAACCAACTTATTGGGTTGTTTGGCCTCACTCAGAATCAAAAGGGTGGTGCGATAGAATCACTGGAAATCTGTAATGAGGACCATATACTTTGTCATATCTCTTCCGAGAACTGGTACATCTTCAATATCACGAATGGCTAAAGTGGTTGGATTGACACCACAACACCCACCACATCAGTCATTTGTACATAATTGGAAAGGTGAATGGGGATGGAATTTTTTTTCAGATACTCCAACCTTCTGTCCAAAAAATGTTGAAATGGTGTGTCAATCCGATGAAATAGAATCTAAATTTATTTTCATTGAAAGGGATTTTGACGAAGTATTTCAATCATGGGTTAATGTTAAACTTTTTAAAAATTATAACACAACAATACTAGCGTCTAAAGGTGAAGGAGTTTATTTACCGGCGATGGAGTTTGATTTAGATTCATACACAGATGCTTTTGATGGTGAGACTTTAACTGAAGAAAATTATCAAAGGTTATTCAATAATCATAAATCTAAAGTGTTGAATATTGTTGAAAAATATCAAAAACCTATTCTAATTTATGATTTCAATCAAGGTTGGGAACCTTTCTGTATGTTCACAAACACTGAAATACCTTCAGAAGAAATCCCACACTTAAATAATAAAAAAATATACGAAAAAATTTAATAAGATGGTACAAGGAATGTTTTTATACCAAGACAAGCACACAACATCTCAAGTGTCAAACATAAAAGAGTTTTTTGAAAAATTACTTTTAGAAGAAAAGTTCAACACAATAATTGAAATTGGTACTGCATATGCTGGACTAACTTATATCTTAGATGATATAAGAACTGAGAATAACTTAGATTGTAAAATTGAAACTTTTGATAATGCTGAGTTTCACTTTGTTAAGGACCAATTAGAACCAAGAGGTATTCCATACAATATTATGGATGAGAGAACTGATGAGTTCAAAGATATTGTGATTAATATGATTACAAACGGAGGTAAAACGTTGGTATTATGTGACGGTGGTAATAAAATTAATGAGTTTAATTTTTATTCTGATTTCATAAAACAAGGTGATGTTATTATGGCACACGACTACTCAGAGTCCTCTGAATTTTTCCATGAGAATATCAATGAAAAAATTTGGAATTGGATGGAAATAACATTTGATGATATCAAAGAAAGTGTTATCGAAAATAACTTAGTTAAATATGAAAAAATAAACTTTGACCATGCTGTTTGGTGTTGCTTCCAAAAAATTTAATATGGATTATTCAATAGCTACATTTTGTTATGGTGATAGATATCATCAACAGACAAATAGATTAATTGAAAGTTTTGAGGTACTTGAGGATAAACCTGAAATTTTTGTTGTAACTGATTCACCTGAATCAATTACCGTAAAAGATTATGTTAGGGTAAAACATATATCAGAATTTAATCAGAAATATTCTGAATTTGAAAAAAACTATTACGATTTTGACTTTTCTGTCAAAAGATTTTCTGTTTTATTTGCGTTTCAGAATGGATATAACAAAGTTATTTTGACAGATACTGATGCCATGGTTAATCCGGCATTGTACACACACGAGTCTATTTTGAGGTCCTTTAACAATAATTCTATTCAAGGGCAGGTTACTTACAACTTTACTGACCAAGTAGAAACACACAGTATGTTAGGTAGAAGATTATTAAAATACGAAGAAATTTTTGGAGTAAACTACGACAAACATGAATTAGATTTTATGCCTGAGGACTGTATTCAATACATCGATGCCGACGATGAAAAGAAATTTAAATTCATTGAAACTTGGAATAAATGTATTGAAATTAAAGATGAAGAAAAATTACATAATATTCCTGCGGGAAATATTGATGAAATGTGCTTTAGCGCACTATATAATGGTATGACAGTAGGAAATAATTCCGACAGGTCAGTTAATAAATTAATTCCACATCACGACAAATGGTACTAAGAACAATCGTCACATCAGCTTACGAGCTAAACTATGAACAAGAAAGAAGTGGTGCGGTGTATAAAAGTTTTTCTCTTTTGACCGAAACTTTAGATGCACTAATCCATGATGATTTCAATTACATTATTTACACTGATAGAAAAACCAGTGATAAACACAATTTAGAACAAAAGTATAATAGACCCAATATCAAGTTGGTTTATAAGGAACTTGATTCGGATTTTTATACAAATATCATTAACCCAATAAGAGATAAAAAATTCCAAGCGGGTGAAAAATATGATAGAATTTATGCTGTCAAAAACTATGAGGAGGTTATTATAAATAAATTGGAAAACCTACTTGAGAATTCACATATTCACCATGCTATTGATAAAGAAGAATCAATTATTTGGTTGGACGCTGGTCTATTTGGTACAAGCTGTAGTAACGCTTGGAGAGACTATATGAGAAGAATGATTTACGGTAAAAAAATATTTTTAGAAAAGATATTCGAAAAAGTTGAGAAACACCGTTTTATCTGTACTAAGGGTAATAACATTATCATCAATTATGAACTAAGAGATAGATTAAAAAGTCTCCATGGTGTTGATGTTTCTATAGTACCAGGATGTTTGTTCGGAGGAAAAAAAGATGAAATCCAAAGAGTTTTACAGGATTATAAACTCACATTATTGAACCACATCAATACTCACCAAGAGTTAATATCAGAACAAGAAATTCTGAGTATTTTAACAGATAAAAAAGAAGTTAAGTTTTACGAGTTCAATGATTGGGACGATTTACAAAAAGCGTTTTTAAAAATTATGGACGTATATGATGAAACGATTTACAATAAAGATGAATGTTACAAATTTGTATTATGACAACAAGAGAAATTTACGAAAAAATTAAGTCCGTATCTCAAGATGAATTGAATTCATTGGATATGTCGACAGAGAGAGATACCACAACTAAGATGACGGTATTTGCACTTTATTATGAATATCCTGCAGGTAGAGAACATTACCGATTATTGAAATATATATCAAACCTTTTCCAAGGTGAAAAGTTATTTGATATTGGAACAAATAATGGTGTGTCTGCAATTGCATTATCGACTGAAAAAACAAACCATATTCACTCGTATGATGTTGTATATTTTCATGAGACTGCTTTGATTAAAGAACCAAACATTACGTTTTATGTTGAGAACGTGTTGGATAAACCTGAAGTACTTACTGAAACAAGATTTATAATGTTGGATACTGACCATGATGGAAGATTTGAAAATATCTTCTACGACCATTTAGTTAGTTCAGGTTATAAAGGAATATTATTCTGTGATGATATTCATTTGAATCCACACATGGAAAGTTTTTGGAATAGAATTACACATGAAAAAGTAGACTTGACCTTGATTGGACATAACACCGGTAGCGGATTGGTGATTTTCGAATAATTTAATTTTTATGCCGTCAAGTACTCAGTATTTCAAACAAGAAACTAAAGAATATATCTTATCAAATTATGGTCCCGAAACAAGAATATTAGATATTGGGGCTGGTGTAGGAACCTATAACACATTACTGAATGAAGGTAACTACACAAATATGGATTGTGTAGAAGCTTGGGAAAAATATATCACTTCTTATGGATTAGAAGAAAGATATAGACACGTTTATCATGGAGATGTAACAGAACTACAAATAGATTTTACACAATATGATTTAATTATTTTGGGTGATGTTCTTGAACATATAGAAAGAACAAAGGCTCAAGAGTTAGTGTCTAAAATGACGCATTGTGATGTTATTATTGCAATACCATTTGAGTCAGAACAAGGCGTGTTTTTTGATAATCCTTTTGAAATACATCAACAGGCGGATTTAACACTAATCAATTTTTATGAAAAGTTTGAAGGATTTCATCCTCTATGTGTAAGATTTGATTACGGTGTTTTTGTAAAAAAGAATTTGAATAAAATTCACATTGAAGTTGGTGAATTTCCATTACCCGAACATTACCTTGAGTTTATCAATTCAAATTATCCTAATTCAGAATTAGTATATCAAGGTAAACCTGAGGTTATTGAAAAGAAAGAAACACCGGTAACTGTGGTTACGGCACTTTGGGATTTAGGTAGAGGTCAGATATCGGATTCATTCAAAAGAGGTTATGATAACTATTTACAAAAATTTAGTGAACTATTAAAGACAGACATCCCGATGTACATTTTTGTTTCAAAGGAAGATGAAGAATTTATTTGGAATAATCGTAGTCGAGAAAACACTGTTGTTCAGGTAATGTCACTTGAAGAATTGACAAAGTGGTTTGGGTTCACTCAACAAACGAATGAAATTAGACAAAAAGAAAGTTGGTTAAGTCAAAGTGGTTGGTTATCAGATTCACCTCAAGCAAAATTAGAGGGATACAATCCACTTGTCATGAGTAAAATGTTTATGTTAAATAACGTAACAATTTATAATCCATTTAGTTCTGAATACTTTTTTTGGATTGACGCTGGTATTACAAACACGGTTCATTATGGTTATTTTACACATGATAAAGTATTTGATAAACTACCTGAATTCATTCAAGCAAATGATGATTTTGTATTTTTGACTTATCCGTATATCGGTGGTGAAGAAATACATGGATTCAGTAGGGCTGGTATGGCAAGATATGCTAAGACTGACTATGTTAAGTATGTTTGTCGAGGTGGGTTTTTTGGTGGTAAGAAAGAAAGGATTAATGAACTTAACGGACTTTACTATTCATATCTGAGTTCAAGTTTATCTGAAGGTCTAATGGGGACTGAAGAAAGTATTTTTACCATAATGATGCACAATCATGGTGATATAATCACTCAATTTATGATTGGTGAAGATGGATTAGTATGGAGATTTTTTGAGGATATTAAAGATAAGAATTTTACTGAAAGAGTTATTGGTAAAAAATTACCACTCAACACGGACAATTCGGCATTGTATGTTATTACTTTTAATAGTCCAAAACAATTTGAAACATTAATTGAATCAATGATTCAGTACGATAGCAATTTTATTGATAAACCTAAAAAATTCTTATTAGATAACTCATCTGATTTATCAACGACTGAAAGATATATTGAAATTTGTAATGAGTTTGGTTTTGAACACATTAAAAAAGATAATTTAGGTATTTGTGGTGGTAGACAATGGATTGCTGAACATGCGGATGAAAATAACTTTGACTTCTATATGTTTTTTGAAGATGATATGTTCTTCTATCCAAAAAAAGGTGATGTATGTAAAAATGGATTTAATAGGTATGTAAATAATCTATATAAAAACGTTATTGAAATTGCTAAGAAAAACGAATACGATTTTGTTAAATTTAATTTTACAGAATTTTATGGCGATAACGGAATCCAATGGTCTTGGTACAATGTACCACAAAATGTTAGAGAATCACATTGGCCTGAAAAACCAAACTTACCTGTTCACGGTACAGACCCAAACGCACCAAGAACTAAATTTAAAAACATAAGAGTACATAATAACATACCGTACATTGACGGAGAAATTTATTATTGTAACTGGCCACAAGTTGTTACAAAATACGGTAACAAAAAAATGTTTTTAACCGAAAAATGGGCATATCCATACGAACAAACTTGGATGAGTTATATGTTCCAAGAGACAATTAAGGGAAATATTAAACCTGCGATGTTACTTCTTACACCAACAGAACATGACCGTTTTGACTTTTATGACGGAAAACTAAGAAAAGAGTCATAATAATTAAAAATTTACTTAACTAACTATTTATAGTTTAAGTGGTCTGAAAAGATGGTAATAGGATATAAATCGGGGCAAAATGTAATCAGTGCAGGAAACACTCCAACACCAATTGAGAGTGTTTCTCGTGGCGATTATATCAAAACCTTAGTTCTTCCTGGTTTAGGTACACAAGAAAATTCTTGGGAAAATTGGACAGCTTCAACAATTGATACTGCATACCAATCCCAAGTTTATGTTGGTAGTGTATATTCAGGTAATGGTGATTCTGTATTCTATACCATCAATGATTTAAAGGTTGGTGAAGACCCAATTCTTATTTACAACAATTCAATATCTGCTTACGAGTTTGAGGTTACTGTTAATATTGACCCATCAATTCACTCGATGGTTAGATTAGTTAATGGTGTGCCAACTATAGAACCAATAGTTGTTTTTGAAACGGGAACCACTTTAGATACTTTTTATAGATTAAATGTTGAGGATGAAGATTACTTTATACTTGATGGTTACATTGTACACAACGTATTAGCTTGTGCAATATTTGAATGTTGTGCTAACAATACCATAGATGCTTATTGGGATAGTGGTGGGTCATGGTTAGCTGGTTTTGTTGCTACCACACCTACGGCATACTACTCATTACAATCAGGTGCTTGGATTGGATGTTTTCAATGTACGTATTACTCCGCTACTTGTTCTGCTCCACCGGCCTATAATAGACTACTACAATACAATGCCAATATTGATACAAGTTATGGATTGACATTGAATTGTACAACATGTACAAATGATTACCCAACAACAACTACAATTTGTAGTAACATCACTCAAGCGTTACCCACACCTACACCAACACCAACAAAAACACCTACACCAACAAGAACTCAAACACCCACTAAAACTCCAACGGCTACAAAAACACCTACACCAACACCTACTAAAACACCAACAAATACGCCTACTAAAACACCTACACCAACACCTACACCGACACAAGGAACAACAACAAAAAACGCATTTATTGTTGATTGTTGCACAGGGATTTTAGTAAAACAAGTTGTAATCGGTAATAACATTAGTCCTGGAACGACTTATGTTATTAATAGATGTTGTTATGAATATCAAGGTGAAGATGGTGGTGATGGTTCAGATGGTACACCTTCAGTTTATGGTGATAATGGATGTAATGATTGTTTAACAGAAAATCCATGTAATACATATAGAATTGACCTCACTAATTGTTGTAATGCTGATACTTCAACCAAAAATATTATATACCCATGTGATTTACAACCAAATTACAGTGCGATAATCAAAGCTGATGGTATTTGTTATACTGTTGATAGTTTTAACCCAACAAACGACCCGCCGGACCTTACTTTGGAGGCGTTTTACGGTGACTGTGAATCGTGTGTTACTTGTCCAACACCAACACCTACTGTAACTACAACACCTTCAGTAACACCTCCAATAACTCCAACAGCAACACCTACGGTGACTGCAACCCTTACTGCTACTAATACTGTTACTCCAACCTACACTCCAACAAACACTCATACACAAACATCAACACAGACATCAACAAATACCGGTACACCTACTAATACTCCCTCAAACACTGCGACGCAGACACCAACTAACACACCATCAAATACTGCGACACAAACACCAACAAATACTCCGTCTAACACTGCATCACAAACTCCTACACAAACACCAACTCAGACTGAAACACCGACACAAACACCAACAAATACTCCGTCTAACACTGCATCACAAACTCCTA
>Ga0172376_10005607_pt1 | contig 13935 bp, 11 predicted proteins | sample Lak35m_FD_121114 | JGI IMG/M metagenome (GOLD analysis project Ga0172376, IMG submission 121114) | Freshwater microbial communities from Kabuno Bay, South-Kivu, Congo - kab_092012_35m | ecosystem: Environmental > Aquatic > Freshwater > Lake | place: Democratic Republic of the Congo: South-Kivu...
GGGCGGGCAGTTCACCATGCCCAGCACCTTCACCACGCGCCGCACGCGGTCGAGCGAGCCGAGTTCCTGTCGCAGCGACGCGAGGACGGCCAGGCCGCACTGCCGCGCGGCGTCCTTGCCCTGCGCGACGGTGAGTTCTTCGCCCACGCGGCCGGTGATGAGCTTGCCGTCCGGTGCGCGCGAGATGTGGCCGGAGACGAACGCGAGGTTTCCGCTGACGACGACGGAGGTGATCGTGGCGGTGGGGCCGGGCTTGCTGGCGGCCGGCAGGACGAGCTTCAACTCCGCAACGCGGCGCTCGATGGTGTCAGGCAGCGGGGTGACGGTGGTGGTGACTTGAACTTGCGGTGGTGGCGTCGGGGTTTGACAGGCGGTGAGCGCGAATAGGGAGAGAGCGGCGAACACGGCCGGAGCCGAAGAACGGAAAAGTCTTCTCTGCGCCCGTCCCGTCTCTGCGGTGCAATCGCCTCGGTCAGCACCGCAGAAGCGGGAAGAACGCAGAGGGGGAGCAGGATTAGGATTAGGATTACGAGTAGGAGTAGGAGTAGGAACGGCGGGGTCGGAGGGCTTTGGTTGCGTGCTCATAATCTTGATCCTAATCCTGCTCTCTCATCTGAGTTCGAAGATGCACTCCACCTCCACCGCGATGTTCCCCGGCAGCGGCCCCATGCCCACGGCGCTGCGCGCGCCCACGCCCGCGTCGTCGCCGAACACGTCGCGCATCAGCTCGCTGAAGCCGTTGATGACCTTCGGGTGGTCGTAGAAGTCGGCGGCGGTGTTGACCATGCCCAGCGTCTTCACGAGGCGCTTCACGCGGTCGAGGCTGCCCAGCTCGTTGCGCACGGTGGCGAGGATGGCGAGGCCGACCTGCCGCGCGGCGGCCTGGCCTTGCTCCAGGTTCAAGTCCTTCCCCACGACGCCGGTGATCATCGTCTTGTCGGTCTTGAGCGGCCCGTGGCCGGAGACGTAGCACATGGTCCCGGCGATGACGACGGGCTTGTAGACGTGCGCGGGCTTCGGGGCGGCGGGGAGTTCGAGCTTGAGTTCGGCGAGGCGGGCTTCGGCGCTCATGGGCGGGGTGTTTGGTCAGTGAATGCGTTGAAACGTCGCCAGCTTCCGGCGGAGGCGCGGGAGCGGCAAGGAGTTTTTGCCGCCGGGCCGGCGCGGGGGCGCGGGATGACGCGCGGCCTTTCCCAATCAGCGCGCCCACCCAGGCGGCAACTCCGGCGGCGCGCTGGTGGACGGACGGAGGCTGTCAAACGAATGGGGACAAACGAATGTTCCACCCTTGCATTCGCCTGTCCCCATTCGTGTGCCATCACCTGCCAGGCCTGAAGCCTGCGCGCCGGCTTGAACCGGCACCGGAAACCCCCGCGCCGCCCACGATGCGGCAGCGCCACGTCCGCAGCGCGCGGCCGGTGGCTTCCTTGAAGCCCGTCTCCAGCCGGGTGCGGAATTCGTCCGCGTCGTTCCATAGCACGAGGTTCACCGTGTGGCCGCCGAAGCCCGCGCCCGCGAGCCGCGCCCCGAGGCACGCCGGCTGCGCGCGGGCCAGTTCGATGAGCCGCTCCACTTCCGCCGGGCTGTTGCGGAAGAACTCCCGTCCGCTCGCGTGGCTCTGCCAGAGGTATTGCCCGAACTGCTCGAGGTCGCCCTCGCGCAGCGCGCGTTCCGCCGCGACCACGCGCTGGTTCTCGCCGATGACGTGATACGCCGCCGCGTGCTCGCGGGCGGTGAGCCGGTCGCGCGCGGCCTTGAGCTGCGCCGGCTCCACGGCGCGCAACGACCGCACGCCCAGCCGCCGCGCCGCCGCCGCGCAGTAGTGGCGCAACGCGGCGTTTTCCGCCTCGACGATGGGGCTGAACCGTCCCGTGTCCGCCACCACGATGGCAATCTCGCCGATGAGCGGGTGCGTCTCCGCCGTGCCGTGCTGCGCGTCCGTGAGCACGGCGTGGAAATCCTCGGCGCAGAGCGTGGTGAGCGCGTCGAGCGTCACCGCGTCCGCACCCGCCCACTCGCGCGCGGCCGCGCGGCACAACGCGGCGATGCGCAGCCGATCCAGCCGCGTGGGCGGCGGAATCCGGTCGCGGCCCGGCCGGCGCACGACTGCGCCGTGCTCGGTGAGCTTGTGCGGATACAACTCGCGCACCACCAGCGCCGTGGCCGCCAGCAGCGCGCCCGAACTCCCGTAGCCCGCGCCCGGCGGGATTTCGCTGTGGACCACGGCGTTGAACCCGCCGAAGTGGACGCCCCGCCCGCGCAGTTGCCGCAGCAGCGCCTTGACCGGCGCGGTCCAGGGCACGGTGGGATTCGGGGCCAGCTCGCTCAACCACATGACTTCGCGCTGGGGAAACGCGCCGGACACCAGCTCGAGGCGTCCGTCCGTGCGCGGCGCGGCGGCGAGGCAGAGCCAGCGGTCAATCGCCACCGTCAGCGCCAGCCCGTCGTTCCATTCGGCGTGGCTGCCGAGCAGCTCAAGGCCCGCCGGTGCCCGCACCAGATGCGTCGGCGCATGGCCGAACGACTCCTTGAAGAGCGTCCGCGCCGCGCCCGGCGGATCACGCGGCGGCTCGCGGCGGCGGGGCGGTGACGAGGGCACGGTTCCGGTAATGCAGGATTTTGAACTCCGGCGTGTCGCGCAGTTCGGCGACGAGTTCGAAGCGGTCTTCAAACGGCGGAAAGAACGCATCGCCGGCGACCTCGCGTTTCACGAGCGTGAGGAATAGATCGGAACACAGCGGCAGGCCCTGCGCGTAGAGCTGCGCGCCGCCGCAGAGGAATGCCTGCCGGTCGCCCACGAGCGCGGGCAGGGCATCGAAGCCCGCTGCCACACGCACGCTCGGATGACTCCAGCCCGTGCGGCTCAGGACGATGGTTTCGCGCCCCGGCAGCGGCCGGCCGATGGATTCAAACGTCTTGCGCCCCATCACGAGCACGTGGCCGAGCGTCGTGGTCTTGAACCACTTGAAGTCCTCCGGCAGATGCCATGGGATGCGCGGGCCGTCCCCGATGACGCGGTTGAGCGACATGGCGGCGATGGCGTGGAGGGGTTTCATGAAGGCGTGATCCGTGTTGCGTGGTGCGTGAGAAGACCGCGAGTCTCAGTCAATAGCCGTGGGGTTCTTCTCCCTCTCCCTTTTCGCAGAAAGGGGAGAGAACCAACGGCCCGCCAACTGCCGCGATTTCGGCCCCTGAACCTCCCGGCTGTAAGTCCTTGGAAATCAAGGGGGGTGCCGGGAGGTTCATGGGTAGGGCCGGGGTGAGGGGTTGCCTTGGCTGGTAGGAGCCGACGTGAGGAGGCTCTGACTGGGTTCCGCATTCCGCACCCGGTAGTAGGCTTTTGAAGTGAGACTCCTCACGTCGTCTCCTACGGGGAGGAAACCCCTCATCCGGCCTCCGGCCACCTTCTCCCCTCGCTACGCGAAGGGAGAAGGAGCGCGCGACAAAACACGCACCTCGCTTCATCTCACCAGCTTCCTCGCCTCGCCGATCACGCGCTCCCACTGAAACGCCGGCCCCGGGTCCACCTTGTTCGTCTGGATGTGGTAGTGGCCGAGAATGCCCTGGTAAGCGTTGAGCTGGTCGTCGGGCAGCTTGCTGGTGATGAGCTTGCCGGCGGCGTCCTTCGGGTAGTCGCAGCGGATTTTGGGGAACACCTTGCACAGCGCGGCGGTGAGCTTCACCAGCGCGGCGTATTGCTCCGGCGTGAAGTCGTATTGCTGCAACGTCCGGCCCTGCACGGGACCGACGACCGGCTCCTTGCGCGCCGGGCGGGCGACAAAGTTCGGCGTGAGGATGCCGCTCTCGCCGAAGCGCGCCGGGATCACCACGCGCGGCCAGCCGGTGTCGTCGCGCTGATACCAGTCCTCGAACATCCGCTGCTGGCCGGGCGCGAACGCGCCGATGTTCGCGATCTCGATGCCGATGCTGCGGGTGTTCGACGTGGTCGCGTGCCAGGCGCGCTCCTTGAGGTCGAGCGTCTGGTAGATCGTGCCGTCGAGGTCGAGCATGAAGTGGACGCTCAGGCAGCGGTGGTCGTGCAGCACCTTGAAGCAGTTCCGGCTGGTGCCCGAGGCGTCGAAGTGCAGGACGAACTGGTCCACCCGGTCGCGCAGCAGCGCGAGATCCCAGCCGCCACCGCGCACGCGCTCGACCTGCGCGTCGGTCAGCCCGTCCTTGCGCAGGCCGTAGCGGTTCGGCGTCTTGAGCGCGGCCACGGCGACCTTCGAGGTTTCCCACGAGGACTGGTCGAACGGCGCGAAGCGGCGCTCGCTGCGGTAGGCGTCGTAGCCGCGCGGGTCCATCCACGTCACGACGCGCGTGCCGGTGTGGAAGAGCTGGCCGGCAGCGATGATCTCGTCGCCGGTGCGCTTGAGCAGCGCACCGGGTCGGGTGCTCGTGCAGCCGGTGAGGAGCAGGAAGCACAGACCAAGGCAGGCGAGCAGGAAACTTCCTTTGCCTGCGCGGCTCTTCTCCCTCACCCCGGCCCGCTGGGAGAGAATCCACAGCCTGCACCGGGCAGCGATTTCAGCCCTGGAGCCGTAGCGCAGACTGGCAGTCTGCTGTGTCGCGGATTGGCAATCCGCTGGCGTTCCCTGAGCGCAAGACGCCCCGCCGACTGCCAGTCGGCGAAACAGCAGGTTGCCAACCTGCGCTACAAGCAGGTTCATCGGTCGGGCGCAAGCAGGGACACGCGCGGGCGATGTGCCTCCCTCTTCCAGCGGGAGAGGGCCGGGGTGAGGGAGAACGGCGGCGGCCACGGGAGCGGGTCGCGCGCATTCTCCATCGCCTGTCAGTTCAAGACGCATCGCGCTCAACATCAGAAATCCGTGTTCGCGTCCTTCAGGTCCAGCTCCTTGATCCAGGTGTTGCGGTAGCGCACGTCGTGGCCCTCGCACTGGAGCTTGAGGCCCTGCGGCGAGTCGGTGATGCCCCTGCCCTTGTCGTTGCCGCCGTCCACGCCGGAGTTCGCTCCGCCCCAGACCTGGTTGATCGCGACGTTCTGGTGAACCTTCTGGCCGTTGAAATACATCGTCACCATCGCCTTCTCCGTGCGCTGGCCGTCCTTGAAGCGCGCGGCGCGGAAGACGATGTCATAGCTGTTCCACTTCCCGAGGCCGGCGAAGGCGTGATACGGCGACTCGGTCTCGTTGATGACCGCGCCCATGCCGTGCTTGGTCTTGTCGCCCTCCATGATCTGGATCTCGTAGCGGTTCTGGAGATACACGCCGCTGTTGCCGCGCGGGTTCATCACGAGGAACTCGATGTGCAGGCGGAAGTCGCGGTAAGGCTTCTTCGTCACGATGTCCGCCGTGCCGTATTTGCCGCCGGCGGCCACGGGGTCGTCGGTCTGCACCACGGTTTTGCCCTTGTCCACCGGGTCCTCGACGATCTTCCACTTGATCGGCAGCGAGGAAGCGAAGCGCGGCCCCTGCCAATAAGTCCACTTCGCGTCGAGCATCTCGCGCGAGCCGTCAATGATGACCTCCGCGCCGGCCACGGGTTTTGCGCCGACGCCGATGTTCTGGTCGGCGGCGAAGGCAGGCAGAGTGGTGAGGGCGGCGAGCAGGCCGAGGGCGAGGGGAAGCGATGGCAGTTTCATAAGCGTGTGCGGGCCGGTTTATGGCACAGGGCCGGCGGGCAGGCAAACCCGGTGTTGGCAGGAGCGGCAGCCGGGACGCTCACTGTGCCGGCCCCGGCCGCGAGAGCACCTGGATCGGCGAGCCGACCTCGATGTCGCCCGCCTCGATCACGCGCCAGTAGATGCCGCGCAGGTTCAGCGGCCGCGTGGGCTTGGTGTTCACGAAGCGCAGCGCATCGTTGCCGAAGCGCGCGTTGAACTTGCTGCACCCGTCGTGCGGCATGGGCGTGACCTCCACGACCGCCCCGCCCACGCGCAGGCGCGAGCCGACCGGCAGGTTCGCCACCGAGAGGTCTAGCTCCACGAAGAGGTTGTCGCCAAACAGCGCGAGTGACTGGCCGTTGGCGATCAGCTCCGCCACGCCGGTCTGCATGACCGTGAGTTGCGCGGTGGGATCGGGCGCGGGCTTGTGGCTCCAGTTGTCGCCCGGCAGGCCGGCCTCCGGGGAGAGCCGCGCGCGGGGCAGAACTTCGCGCGCGTCCTTGGTTGGGCGGCGCACGATGTGCGTCAGGCGGCCGGCGTCCTTTGGAGCCGGACGCAACGCGCGCAGCCCCGCGTCCAGCGCGCCGGTGTTCAAGTGGCGCGCGGGTTCGCCGAGCGCGGATTCGATGCGGAGGGTGACTTCGTTCATGGCAAACGCGCCGACAGTAAGCCGACATCCGGCGTCCCGCAAACCCGGTGTTGCGCCGCGCCCGCATCCACGCGTTCCGTCTCGCAGATGATGACGCCGTTCTTGCTTACTTCGCCCACGCTTGGACAAGTCGCGCCCGCTGGAAGGCCGCTTCGCGGGCGGTTGTGATTTCCGTTTTCACGAGGGCGTAGCCGCGCTTGGGACCGCCCATGATGCCACCGGGTTCCGTGGCGTGCTTGAGTTTCAAAAGGTGCCCCGCCTCGTGCGCGCAAGTCCGGCCCAGCGAACCGATCACGAACGGCGGCGGCTCGACCAGGAGCGTGCGTTGCGGCGGGCGCGTGCCGCGGGAAGGCCGGTCCGTCCACTCGCACAGATACGCCAGATGCCCGCCCACATTGCTGTTCACCAGCGAGAATCCCTGCCCCTGTGGACCGTGATACGGAAAGAGGTGCATGGTGTGCGCCACCGGGTGGGCCAGCGCGGGGGCGAAGAAAGTCCTGATCAATGGATTGCGATCGCTCTTCTCCCCATCCTCATCCGTGGCCGGACTCGTGAGAATGGTCTGCAAGTCCTTCTGCTTGGCAGCGACCTCCGCCGGGCTGATGAACTGGTCCACCACCGATTCGAGCGCCCATTCAATCCGCGCTGGACGGAAGATGCGGTTCAATTCCGGCACCACCACCCGCGCCAACTGGTTCGAGGTGATCCACGAATCCAGCTTCACTCCCTTCACAGTCACGGGCAGGCCGCGCAAGATGACGAACCTCAGGGGCAGCCGGATCAGCCCGTTGGTGTTCTCGGGGATGAGGAGGAGGCGTTGCACGGCCTCCTGCTCTGCTGGCGTCGCCGCCCGGGCCGGAGCCGCCTTCCCTTTTGCCTTTTTGACTTCCGCCTGTCCCCAACCCGGCATCGCCATTGCCAGCAACACCGCCATTGCCAGCAAAAGGCACCGGACGGAAACAGCGCAACGAAACACACGCGCAGGCGGCATTTCCAACGTGAGCACGGCCCGAAACTAGGTTGCGAGTCTGGTTTAGGCAAGCCGCTTGAAACCGCCTTCTCGCAAATTCGCTGGAAAACCTTGTCCGCGCCTTCGCCCGCGCGGTTCGGGTCGCAGATGGTGATGCCGTCGGGGCCGAAGTGGGCGGTGACGGTCGCGCCTTTGCCTTCGGCCAGGTATTTGAAGTTCAGGTCGCGCATCACGCGGTCCAGTCTTCGCACTTCAATCCCGGAACCCGGGCGAAATCCGTCGTGTCGTTCGTCACCAGCGTCGCGCCCAGGGCCAGCGCGTGCGCGGCGATGAGGGTGTCCAGCGAACCGATGGGCTTGCTGGAGGATTCGAGCTTGTGGCGGATGGCCCCGTAGTGCGCGGCGCAATCATCGGCGTCGAAGGGCAGTTGGGCGAACGGGCTGATGGCCCGGCGGGTGGCACCCAGTTCCGCCTCGTAATCCCCGCTGTGGCGCGCGCCGAACTCCAGTTCGGCCACGGTGATCGCGGACAGCGCGACCTCGTGGCCGGCGGCGCTCTGCTTGCGTGCGCGTTCGAGGATGCGGAGGGCGACACGGTGCCGTTCGCGTTGCTGGGCGTTGGGGTTCTCCCGGACCTTCAGGCCCCGCACCATGAAGACGACGATGTTGGTGTCGAGCAGATAGGTCATCGCCCTTTGTTCCAGTCACGCCGCTGGGCCGGCGGCTGGACGCGTTCCTGCATGAAGTCGTCGGACAACTCCTGGCAGGCCTCGCGGCAAACTTCCCACGGGTCGCGCTCCATGATGAGAATCCCCTGCGGCACGCGCTGGAGGGACACCTCCGTGCCGCTCACCCGGAACTCCTTGGGCAGCCGGATGGCCTGGCTGCGCCCGTTCATGAAGACTTTGGCCGCTGTCATGGCTGGTCTATACCACTTGGTAGCGCCACTGGCAATAGTCCTTCCGCCGTCCAAATCGCCCGGTCGTAAAACCGCTGGAACACCTTGTCCGCGCTTTCGCTGGTCGGCGCGGAGCACGTCGCGGGTGAAGTGGATGCTGCCCATGCCCGGGCCACCGCCTCAACTTGGCCGATGCACTCGCAGCTTGGAATCCGTAAGCAGGATGAAGCATCGCGGCGACGATCTGGCGTCTGCCGAACGAAACGCCTCGGCAATGCGCGCAGCCAACGCACGTCGGAGACATCGCGGTCTTGCGTGGTGAGAAACCGGCCCGTTCGATGCGGCCATCCTGCGGCATCGAATCCTGCCAGGTCTGAAGTTTGGACAGGTCCGGGTGGATTTGTAGCTGCCGGCGGGGCGGCCGACGCTCACCGCAGCGGCAGAAACTCCACGCGCAGTTCCGCGCCGCAGTGCAGCAGCGCGACGCTGCGCTCCATCCCGAAGCGCGGCCGGCCGGCGTAGCCGGGGTTGACGAACAGCGTGCCGCCGCGCCGTTCCTCGTGCGGCAGGTGCGTGTGGCCGAAGACCACCACATCCGGCTGCTCGCGCGCGAGGCGGTCGCGGATGCCCTCGGCCAGCGCGCGCAGGCCGACGATGTGATGCACCAGGAATTTCCGGCCCGCGAGCGCGACCACCTCGGTCTCGCGCCAGGTGGGATCGAAGTCGTTGTTGCCCAGCACGGCGGTGACGGGCGCGATGGCCTCCAGCTCCTGAATCACGCGCGGCGAGCCGATGTCGCCCGCGTGGAGGATGTGGGCGACGCCCGCGAACAGCTCCGGCACTCGCGGGTCGAAGTGGCCGTGCGTGTCGGAGATGAGGCCGAGCTTCATGGCGTGGCCGCCGTGGCGCGTTCGAGCCAGCGGCCGAGGAAGCGGTGTTCCGCCGTGGGCCGCAGGACGCCGCCGCCGGTCTTGTCGAGCAGAGCCTTGGCCCGCGCCAGCTCGCCGCGCGCGAGGCACTCGCGGATGGCGTCGCCCAGGTCAGTCATGCTGACGGCGTTCGCGTTGGTGCCGCCGGTGCGGAGGTGCTGCTCGACACTGAGGACGAGGAGCTTGAAGTCCGTGTCGCTGCGCGCCGGGGTGAAGATGCTCACGGGCGCGGACGCGGCGGGATCGGCGAGCGCGTTGAGCCGGGCGGAGAGCACGGTGGAGGCGTCGAGGTTGACGGTGCCGTGCGCGCGGAAGACCTCGCGCAGCGCGGCGGCGGGCGCGGCGGCGAGCGCGGCGCGCTTGCCGGCGGGCGCGAGCTGGTGCTGGCGGACGCGCTCGTCGAAGTTGCGGAACTCCGTGGCGGACGCGCCGATGTAGAAGGCCTTCGGCGCCTCGTATTCCAGCACGGGAAACTCATCCGACTGCTGCGGGCCGTTCTCGATGAACAGCCGCGTGGTGGCCTGCGAGGAGAACTGCCGCGCCCAGACCACTTCCGGCGAAACCAGCCCGACGGCCTCGAGGTCCGCGCGGGGCTGCGCGCGCTCGAACACCTTGCGCCAGATTTCGGGGCCGGTGGGCCAGGGCTTCTGCGAGCCGATCAGGATGAGGTCGCCCGCGCCGGGATCCCACAGCTCCAGATGCGGGAAAACGCTGGCGAACGTGTGGAAGACCAGCGCCACGATGCCGTCGTGCATCTCATACACATGGAACCACTGCGCCATCACGCCGCCGTCCTTCAAGCGGCTCGCGCACAGCTCGTAGAACTCGCGGCTGAACACGCCGCCCACGCCGGCCATCCACGGGTTCGACGGCTCGCTGATGATCACGTCGTAACGCTGCGGGTCGAGCTTGAGCAGCGTGCGCGCGTCCTCGGAGACGATGCGCGCGAGTCGGTTGGTGAGCACGCCGCGGTTCCACGGCTCGAAGAATTTCCCCGCCCGCAGCACCGGCGCGCAGTTCTCGGCCACGACGATCTGCTTGAGCGGATGGCCCAGCAGCGCGCCCGCCGTCACGCCGCTGCCGAACCCGAGCACGAACACGTCCTCGCTCTGCGGGCGCGCGAGCAGCGGCAGGTGCGCGAGCAGGTATTGCGTGCCCATGTCGCCGCGCGAGGAGGCGTCGGGCTTGCCGTTGACGCGCAGGGTGAACTGGTCGCTCGCGGCGAGGCCGTCGCCCTGCTCGACGGTCACGGAGGCGTCGGCGGCGTCCTCGTGGAAGTGGATTTCAATGTGCCGCTGCCGGTGCCCGAGGAAGTCGCGGTTCAGCTCCGTCTCGCGCAGGCGGAACACGCCGGAGCTCATCAGGTGCTGCCAGGTCCGGCCGGTGAAGCCGCCGACCAGCAGCAGCAGCACCGCCAGCGTGCCCGCGTAAATCTCCACCGCCGGCCGGCGGAACCGCCAGCCCAGCAGCCACGCCGCCGCGCACAGGCCCGTGGCCAGCCCGAGGAACGCGCCGCGCAGCCCGAGCTGCGGCATGAGCACGAAACCCGTGACCAGCGTGCCCGCCACCGCGCCGAGGGTGTTCCACGTCAGCAGCCGGCCGACGCCCCGGCCCAGCTCCGGCCCGCTGCGCGGCAGTTCGCGCAGCCACAGCGGCAGCACCGCGCCGAGCAGGCCCGCCGGCACGCCCAGCACCACGAGCGACACCAGCGCCGCGATGACTTGATGGAAGGCATGGCCCGTCGGCGTGCGCGCCAGGCCGGTCTTGAGCCAGCGGTAGGCCTCGACCCAATGCTCGATGCCCGCGACCAGCAGGCCGACCCACGCCGCCGCGCCGAGCAACAGCACGGTCGTGGTCAGCTCGCGCGGCCAGTGCCGCGTGCGCGGCGAGGCCATCACCGCGCCGCCCAGCCCGATGCCGAGGATGAACGCCATCAGCACGATGGCAAAGGCCTGCAACGACGCGCCGAAGATCAGCACCAGCGAACGCGCCGAGAGCACTTCGAGGCCCATCGAGATGGCACCGGTCAACGCGACGACCGGGACGGCGTATTGCGCGAGCGCGAGGTTCTTGTCCTCGGCCGGGGTGGCGGCCGGCGTGAGGAGGCTCTGATTCAGCTCCCCGTTCCGCCCGTTGTGTTGAAAATCAGTTGGAGCCTCCTCACGTCGGCTGCTACCGGAGGGGGAGGGGGCTTCGCTCGTCGCCGCCGCTTCCGTTTCCCTCTCCTTCTTGGCGAGGCCGATGGCCACCAAGCCCAGGGTCACGTTGAACATGGCCGTGAGTTGCAGCGACGCCGTCATGCCCAGCGCCTGCACCAGCACGAAGCCCGCGATCCCCGCGCCGCAGACCGCGCCGAGGCTGTTGACCGAGTAGAAACGCGCCGAAAGCCGGCCGGCGTCGCCGCCCCGGCGGTTCAACCACGCGGCGATGAGCGGCAGCGTGCCGCCCATGAGCACGGTCGGCCCGAGCAGCAGGCCGACGCTCAACGCGGCCTTCAGCGCGAGCAGCGCGGCGGGCTGGTTGAGCAGCGGCGCGCCGACCCGGACGAACACTTGATCCGCCGCCAGGTAAAGCCAGTGGAAGACGAAGGCGTAAAGGCCGATGGCGACCTCCAGCCGGCCATAGAGCGCGAGCGGGCTGGCGGCGGTGTCCGCGCGCCGGCCAAAGAGGCGGTTGCCCAGCGCCAGCCCGCCCATGAAGGTGGCCAGCACGACCGTCTGCGCCTGCACGGTGCTGCCGAGCATCAGCCCGAGGTGCTTGGACCACAGGACTTCATAGACCAGCGCCGTCGCGCCCGAGCCGAAGAAGAGGAGCAGGACGATCATGCGGCGGACGGGTGGGCGGGAGCGGGGCGGGCCATCGGGGCGCGAGTGTTTGCGAAGCGACTTGGGGCGGCAAGGAAAACCCCGGTCGGGCCGCAAAACGCGCCCGGCGGGAATCCCCTTGAATAGCCTGCCCATGCCCGCGTCCGGCTTTGGAGATTCAGCTATGAGCAAGCACACCCTTTTAACCGCGCTCGTCCTCGCCGCGACCCTGAGCTGCGCCGTCGCCGCGCCGGCCCCATCGAAGACCGCCGCCAAGCCCGTCGTGGACAAGGCCGTGAGCCTGGAGCTGTTCACCCAGCCCGCCGACCAGGCCGCCAAGCCGCTCGCGCTCAAGGGTGCCGACGCCCGCGTGCAGTTGCTCGTCACCGCCCGGCGCGCGTCCGGCGCGGAGAGCGATTACACGGGCAAAGTCACCTACACCATCAAGCCGCTCAAGGTCGTGGAGGTGGACAAGACCGGTTACCTCTCACCCGTGGGCGACGGCACCGCGACCATCACGGCGAAGTCGCCCGAGGGCCTGACCGCGACGGCGAGCGTCTCGGTCGAGAACTTCAAGATCGTCCCGGCCATCAACTTCGCGAACTCCATCGTCCCCATCTTCACCAAGGCCGGCTGCAACGGCGGCGGCTGCCACGGCAAGAGCGGCGGGCAGAACGGCTTCCGCCTCTCGCTGCTCGGCTTCGAGCCGGCCGAGGACTACGAGTTTCTCGTGAAGGAGGCGCGCGGCCGCCGGCTTTCCACCGCCGCGCCGGACACGAGCCTGCTGCTGCTCAAGGGCGCGGGCGTCGTCCCCCACGGCGGCGGCACGCGGCTGGATGTCGGCTCCTACGATTACAACCTGCTCAAGCGCTGGATTGCGCAGGGCATGAACTACGGCGACCCGAAGGATCCCGTCGTCACGCGCATCGAGGTCTTCCCGAAGGAGCGCACCATGCAGCCGCAGGGCGAGCAGCAGCTCACGGTCATCGCGCGCTACTCGGACGGCCACCTCGAGGACGTGACCCGCGGCGCGCTCTTCGAGGCGAACGACAAGGACATGGCCACCGCCGAGCCGACCGGCCTCGTGAAGTTCGCCAGCCAGCCCGGCGACGTGGGCATCATGGTGCGCTACCAGTCCAAGGTCGCCGTGTTCCGCGCCACCGTGCCGCTGGGCGCGCCGGTGCAGCACCTGCCCGTGGCGAAGAACTTCATTGATGAGTCCGTGTTCAAGAAGCTCAAGCGCATCGGCCTCCCGCCCAGCGAAATCGCCGACGACGCGACGTTCATCCGCCGCCTGACGCTCGACCTCGCGGGCCGCCTGCCCAATGCCGACGAGACCGAGGCGTTCCTCAAGGACAAGTCCGCCACGAAGCGCGACGCGTTGATTGACCGCCTGCTGGCCAGCGGCGACTACGCGGATTACTTCGCGAACTTCTGGGGCGCGCTGCTGCGCAACCAGCGCTCGTCCGTCAACGGCCGCACCGAGCCGTATATGCGCGGCACGTTCGCCTTCCACTCGTGGATTCGCGACAGCCTCGCGAGCAACAAGCCTTACGACCAGTTCGCGCGCGAGGTGCTCGCCGCGTCCGGCGACATCGGCCAGAACCCGCCGGTCGCGTGGTATCGCCAGGTGAAGACCGCGCAGAACCAGCTTGAGGACACCGCGCAGCTTTTCCTCGGCCTCCGGCTCCAGTGCGCCCAGTGCCACCATCACCCGTATGAGAAGTGGAGCCAGGCGGATTACTACAGCTTCGGCGCGTTCTTCAGCCAGGTCAGCCGCAAGCCCGGCTCGCAGCCCGGTGAGGAACTCATCTTCGCCAAGCGCGGCGCGCCCACGATGGCGAACAAGAAGAACAACGTCGCCCTCAAGCCCGCCGGCCTCGGCGAGACGCCGCTGGACATCCCCGCCGACGAGGACGCCCGCCACGCGCTCGCCGACTGGTTGAGCAAGAAGGACAACACCTTCTTCGCGCACTCGCTGGTGAACCGCTACTGGAAGCACTTCTTCAACCGCGGCCTCGTCGAGCCGGAGGACGACATGCGCGAGACCAACCCGCCGGTGA
>Ga0172376_10005608_pt1 | contig 13935 bp, 9 predicted proteins | sample Lak35m_FD_121114 | JGI IMG/M metagenome (GOLD analysis project Ga0172376, IMG submission 121114) | Freshwater microbial communities from Kabuno Bay, South-Kivu, Congo - kab_092012_35m | ecosystem: Environmental > Aquatic > Freshwater > Lake | place: Democratic Republic of the Congo: South-Kivu...
CCCGCTGAAGCGGATCTCGATACCCTGCTGGCCAACGAGCAGCGTGCCATTCAGGTGGCAGGAACGATAGAACAGTTGAAATGCCGGATTGGCGAATCGGGTCGCCCGCAAGACGTTCAACGCGTGTGCAGTGTTTCAGGCCTTGACTTGCTGGATAATCTCTACCTGGCCCGGTTTGCCGATTACTATGTCTGCCATGCCGGTACGCTCCAGCATAAACTGGGCTGGTTATATAAAAAACCGGGTGTGATGCACACGTATGTGCAAAGCGGCAACGCCTGTCGTTCGATTGCGGCGTGGTATGCCCATCAGGTCGAGGAGGGGGTTACTCCGGGAATATTGCCGCCCCGATTTATCTCTACCGTCGACGAGGATCCGACCGGTCAACCGGCCCGTAACAAAAATTACTGGATACAGGACATACCCGGTGCCATCGATTTCATTCTCGAGGATGCAGCGACGATTCCTGGGGTGTCGGGTAAGACTGACGACACGCTCCACCCGGAAAGCAGCACAACAGCGAAAGCAAGTCATGAATACCGCATCGTGCTGGCTACTCAGTCAGTGAGCCTTGAACCACCGGTGCGACTGGATACCCGCACACCCGCGCATCCCCGCCTGACCCTGCGATCAGCACAGATGCCCGGCAGTGGTGTGGCGATCATCCCCGGAGGCAAGGCCTGTCTTGAATTGCCCTGCCAGTTTTTCGATGCTACCGGCAGGGAAGTTGGCGAGGTGTTCGATCCCGTTGCCAGGCGACCCGGGCGGAATCTGCCCGTACAGGGGTGGCATCGGCTGGAAGGCCGGGTTTGTCCGGTGGTGGTACCCGGCGGCGGCATATTCGCGCACTGGCTGGGTGATGTTCTGCCGGCCTTGCATCTGGTGCAACGGGCCGGGGTGGATTTCGCCAGCATCGATCATTGGATACTCAACCGCAAGGATCAGGCCTATCACCGGGAAAGCCTGCAAAAACTGGGCATACCGGCGCACAAGGTCATTGCCTGGTCGCGGTCGCTGCGGTTTGTCGAGGCGGATGAATGGGTAGTACCGGGGCGGGTACGCAAGCACCTGTACACGGCCCCCTGGATCATCGAATGGCTGCGGGCGACCTTCGTGCCGGATTGGCCGTCTCTGGCCATGCAAGCGGGTGGATTGCGCTTGTATCTGAGTCGCGGCCTGGCCTCCAAGCGCCAGGTCCTCAATGAAACCGAAGTCGTCGAATACCTGAAAACCCTTGATTTTCAGGTCTTGCACCTGGAAAACCTGTCGCTGACCGAAACCGCCCATCTGTTGACCCGCGCCGGGGTGGTTGTGGCTCCGCACGGGGCCGGTCTGGCCAACATGGTGTTCTGCAAACCCGGTACCCGCCTGATCGAGTTGTACAGTTGGCATATTTCGCAGGAGTACTGGATGACGGCCCAAACCCTGGGGCTCGACTACGCCAATCTGGCCTGCCCCGGGCCGGATGGCCGGTATTACGATGAAATCGATCTGGATTACACCCGCCGGTTTGCCGAAATCAATTCGGCCGATATTCAGGTCGACGTAGAAACCCTGGGGCGGGTTCTGGCTACCTCACTCAAACCCGTTTCCGGTCGGACACCGCAAATACCACCGGATGCCAGGGTGGCCGTTCAATCAGTACCGGTCAGATCGGCTTGCCCGCCACTGCCTCCGGTATTCATTTTCGCCGCGTGCTGGCGTACGGGAAGTACCTTGCTGCAACGGGTTCTCAACGCCAGCGACGAACTGATGATCTGGGGTGAACCGGGCTACCTCGATCTGATGCGCCGGGTGTATGACATGCTGACGCGACAGACGGCCCATCAGGAGAAACAATGGAATGATATTCGTGAAACCGGACTGGCGCGAAACTGGCTGCCCAACCTGGCTCCCCGGCAGGAGTGGTCACAGACCGCGTTGCAGGCGTTTTTCAATCGCCTGTACTTTTCCAATACCCTGGATATCAAACCGGGTTGCCGTACCTGGGGCATGAAAGAGGTTCGGGCCGGTGCATTGATCAATGCCGAATTTATACACCGGCTATTTCCCGAGGCCCGTTTTATCTTTCTGTTCAGGGATCCGGTCAGTTGTTTCGAATCGGTAATCGCCAGCCAGTTCTACCGCCAGTTTGATGACCCGCTATACCCCATGCGGGTGTATCACGACAATTTGCAAAACATCCTGACCTGGCAGGAAACTCCACCGGCTTACACGTATCGTTTGCTACGGTATGAGGATTTGATCGGCACCGGGCGTGCTGCCGTACTCGATGACTTGTTTGGGTTTATCGGTGTATCACGTCCGCTCAAGGCGGAGGCGATCATCACGGGCAAAAAACTGGGCGGTTCCCAAAACAAGCAACCACTATCGCCGGCCTTGCGTGGCCAGTTGGCGGAGCTGATGGGGTCATTGCCGGGGCGGCTGGGGTATGAGATCCCCGGCACCTGAATCAACCAGGCTTTCCCGCAGGGCATCGTCCACCGTTTCCAGCCAGACAAAATCCACTCGCTCACGGGCTTCGAGCGGTATGTCTTCGAGATCCTTGCGGTTACGGGCCGGTAGCATGACCCGCTTGATCCCTGCCGCCAGGGCCGCCAGCACTTTTTCCTTGATGCCGCCGACCGGCAAAATCAGCCCCCTCAGACTGATCTCGCCGGTCATGGCGGTGTCACTCCTGACCGGTACCCGGCCCAGCAGTGAAATCAGGGCCACGAACAGGGTGACTCCGGCACTCGGCCCGTCCTTGGGGGTGGCACCGGCCGGAACGTGAATATGGATGTCACTTTTTTCAAACCAGTCGGCACCGAATGCCTCGGCGAAGCGGGATTTTGCCAGCGTGAGTGCCGTTTGGGCACTTTCCTTCATCACATCTCCCAACTGACCGGTCAGTATCACCTTGCCACTGCCCTGGGTGCGGTTGGTTTCAATGAACAGGATGTCGCCACCTGTCGCTGTAAAGGCCAGCCCCGTCGCCACACCAGGCAAGCCTACCCGCAAGGCCACTTCGTTCTCGAACCGAACCGGACCCAGGATATCGGGCAGGTGATCCGGCGTTACGGTCAGGCGCAGAGCTTCGCCACTGGCAACCCGTACGGCGACGTGCCGGAATACGGCCCCGATCTCCCGCTCCAGATTCCTGACACCGGCCTCCCGGGTATAGTCGCGGATGATCGTCCGCAGGGTGGCTTCGGAGAGGTTGCACTGCGCTTCACGCAATCCGGTGGCCTGGTACTGTTTGGCCAGCAGGTAACGGGTTGCGATTTGCAGTTTCTCTTCGGTGGTATAGCCCGAGAGGGTCATGACTTCCATACGGTCACAGAGAGGGCCCGGAATGGTATCCAGTACGTTGGCCGTGCCGATGAACAGCACCCGGCTGAGATCAAAGGGAACGGCCAGGTAATGGTCACGGAAGCTTGCATTCTGTTCAGGATCCAGCACTTCCAGCAGGGCCGCCGAGGGGTCGCCATGAAAACTGGTGCCGAGCTTGTCCATTTCGTCCAGCATCATCAGGCAGTTACGGCTACCGGCCTTGCGAATGGCCTGAATCAGTGTACCGGGCAGGGCACCCAGATAAGTTCGCCGATGTCCCCTGATTTCGGCTTCGTCATGGACACCGCCCAGGCTGACCCTGACAAAAGCCCGGCCCATGGCCCGGGCGATGCTCTGTCCCAATGAGGTCTTGCCCACACCCGGTGGGCCAACGAAACAGAGGATGGGGCTTCTGCCGAGAGGATTCAGTTTATGTACCGCCAGAAATTCGAGGATGCGTTTCTTGATCTTGTCGAGGCCGTAATGATCCTGATCGAGGATACGCCGGGCTTCGTTCATGTCCAGGCAGTCAGGCGTTTCGATCGACCAGGGCAATTCGGTCAACCAGTCAATGTAGGTGCGCACCATGGAGTATTCTGCACTGCCTTCTGGCATGCGCTCCAGCCGACGCAGTTCCTTGCGGGCCTGATTTTCAACCTCCTCCGGCATCTGTGCCTGGGTAATGGCCCCGTCGATTTCCGCGAATTCCTCGCTGCGTTCATCGCTTTCGCCCAGTTCCTTCTGGATGGTTTTGAGTTGCTCACGCAAGACGAACTCACGCTGCCGGTTATCCATGCTCTGTCGGGTGCGTTCGTTGATTTCCCGGGCGATACGCAACACCTCGATTCGCTGTCGCAAGAGGGCCGATACTTTTTCCAGGCGAATTTCCACACTCAGGGTTTCCAGTATGTCCTGCTTGTCGGTAACGGGTGAATCAAGAAAAGAGGCGACCAGATCGGCCAGGATTCCACCCGACGACACCTGTTGCAGGGCGTTGATGAGTTCAGTGGGCGGTTCCGGTAACAAACCCAGCATTTCGTCGATCAGGCGGCGAAGCTGCAACAAGCGGGCATCGAGGGCGGGGGTGTGGGTTTCCCGCTCCTCGATTCGCTCGATACGAGCGGCCAGGTAGGGCAGACCGGCAATATATTCAACAATCCGGAACCGTTGTTCGCCCTGACAAATGATATTGTGAGCCCCCTCGGTACCGGTGACGTAGCGTAACAGCGGAGCCAGTGTGCCCACGCCGTAGAGTTCCTTCGGGCCTGGGGCATCGGCTCCGGGATCCCGTTGCAGCAATATCCCGAGAGGTCCTTCATGGTGCAGGGCGTACTGGGCCGCCCGTATGGAAGAGGCACGTCCTATGCTTATCGGAATGATGACCCCGGGAAACAGTACCAGGTTTCTCAACGGGATGATGGGAATGGCATCGGTAGGTAAGAGGGAGGTATCGGGAGCGGAATTCGGGACAGTAGCGTTCATGATGCGTCCTTGCCGGTTTGATGAACAGGGTGAAACACATCTTATGATAACGGCCCCTGTTGCGGTTTGCATTCAGTGAAAATTCGGGGTTCAGCGATCCGCCGCCGTTATCGAACCAATAACTTTGCAGACTGTCTTGGTGGTGCCGTCACCAACCCTTCAGAGGAGTACGTTCATGCGCCCTTGCCACAAAATTTTGACGACCGCCATGCTGCTGGCCCAGATGAGCCAACCGCTGCTGGCGGATACCGGTTCATCCCGTTTGAAGGATATCAGGCACATCGTGGTGCTTTACTTCGAGAACCACAGCTTTGACAGCCTTTTCGGTATGTTTCCCGGTGCCCGGGGGTTGGTAGATGCCCAATACGCACCCAAACAGGTGGATCAATACGGACGGGTCTTCAAGGTGTTGCCACAGGTTCTGGAAAAAGATGCCCACCACCAACTGGTTCCCTCTCCCCATTTTCCCCAAAACCTGCCGAACGAAGCGTTCGACATCGGCCAGTACAGAAAACTGACTGACCCGCCACCTGATTTGACCCATCGCTTCTACCTGCACCAGATGCAGATCAACGGTGGCAACAACGACCGTTTTGCGCAACTCTCCTCCGCAGGTGCCATGACCCTGGGGCATTACAACCTGGAAGGCAGTGCCCTCTGGCGTTACGCAAGGGAATTCACCCTGGCTGACAATTTCTTCCAGGCCGCATTCGGAGGGTCTTTCCTCAACCATCAGTGGCTGGCCTGTGCCTGTATGCCGGTGTACCCGAATGCACCTGAAGAAATGAAAAAGTGGAAGATTGATTCCGCTACGGGTCGTATCCTGAGCGATCCCGAGGTAACGCCCGAGGGTTATGCGGTGGCCACCATTCAGCCCCATTATCCGCCATTCGATCCCGTCAAGGCCAAACAGGCCCAGCTTCCCCCCCAGACGGCACCGACGCTGGGAGACCGCTTGTCGGAACGCAAGGTCAGTTGGGCCTGGTATTCGGGGGGCTGGGATGACGCGGTGGCCCAGGTGGCGACTGGTGACCATTTTCAGTACCACCATCAACCCTATGCCTACTATCAAAACTACGCACCGGGTACGAAGGCCCGCAAACAACATCTGAAGGATGAAAAGGATTTGCTGGCGGATATTGCCGGAAATTCATTGCCACAGGTCGTGTTTTACAAACCGGTGGGCATGGAAACCCAGCATCCCGGTTATTCCTCCATTGTCGATGCCGATCGCAAACTGGAGACCCTGGTTGAAGCCCTCAAGGCCAGTCGTTACTGGAAAGACATGGCCATCATCGTGACCTATGACGAATACGGTGGTTTCTGGGATCACGTTCCTCCCCCGGTGGTGGATGCCTTCGGACCGGGCACCCGCATACCCGCCATCATCATTTCACCCCTGGCCCGCAAGGGTTACGTCGATCATACCCGCTACGATACGACCTCCATCCTCAAATTTATAGAACTTCGCCATGATCTCAGGCCCCTCACTGACCGGGATGCAAAGGCAAATGGCTTGACGGGTGCGTTTGAGTGGCAATGAAACAGCGGGGCTTTTTTATTACCGGCACGGATACCGGTATCGGTAAAACCTGGGTCACGACCGGACTGATGAATCTGTTGCGGGAAGAAGGTTTTCATGTGTTGGGCATGAAACCGGTGGCGACTGGGGCCGTGGCAAGCCCGGTCGGACTGGTGAATGACGATGCCCTGCAAGTGCAGGCCATGGCCAGCGAAGAACGGGATTACGCAGAGGTCAACCCCTGGGTGTTCAAACCGGCCGTATCACCCCATATTGCGGCCGCCGAGGCGGGTTGTGAACTCGATCTGGACAGGATCAGCGAGGCTTGCGCGGCGTTGGCCCGTAAAACAGACTATCTTCTGGTTGAGGGCGTGGGGGGGTGGGAGGTGCCACTGAATCCGCATCAGACGGTAGCCGATCTGGCCGTTCGACTGGGCTTTCCCGTGATCCTGGTCATCGGACTGAGGTTGGGCTGTCTCAATCACGCACTGCTGACGGCCCGGGCCATGGCACGACGTTCCGTACCTTGCGTGGGCTGGATTGCCAACAGAATCGATGCCGGGATGCTTTATCCTGATCACAATGTGGAAACACTGAAAACACTGATTGAGTGGCCCTTGCTCGCCAGTTTACCTTGCCTTGCTCCGGATTCCGAAAAAAATCATGCGGTTTTTACCCCGTTTGAGCGAGGGCAAATCTTGCGTGGGTTAGGGGCTTGAGATAAATTCACCTGCTTTTTCGCCAAGCCTTAATTCACTTACTTTTAGCATTGTAAAAAGGCTGCACGAACTTATCGCGATGATAAAGACAGACCATGATGCCTCGGGTCGATGTTATCGGATCATCCTGACGGCCAACGCTTCGATGACACCCCGTCAGATGCGTGTCGTTCTGGGTTGCGTCCTGCTTTTCCTGTGTACCGTGGGGATGGGCTTTTTGCTTTTGGGCGCCTGGCCGGTGCTGCCGTTTGCGGGGTTGGAGTGGTGGCTTCTGGCCTGGTGCATGAAAAAAACCCTCGACAGCAGCCGTCAGCAGGAAGTCATCACCCTGTCCGACGGTGTCCTGACCTGGGAAAAAGGCCATTCAACACCGGAAGTCAGCCAACGCTTTCAGTGTGCATGGGTTGCCCTGGAATGGAGTACACCGGATAATCGTAACCATCCCCGTCGATTGTACCTGCGTTCCCACGGACGCAAGGTGGAGACAGGCTCATTTCTGGTCGAGGGCGAGCGTGAGGCACTGGCATCGGAACTGTCCCGGTTATTATCTGACGATCAAAAATTATCACCTTGAAAATTTCTTTAGCGACTTTTGACAGAAGAGGGCACCGTGAGAAAACTTAGATTATGGCTGGCTGGTTTGTGGCTGGTCTTGTTAGGGGAGCAGGCAGGGGCCGATTACACCCTGAATCTGACCGAGGGCGTGACGGAACTGAGCCGGGACGTTCACGATTTACACATGATCATCTTCTGGATCTGCGTGGCCATTGGCGTGCTGGTTTACGGCTTGATCATTTACTCCATTGCCAATCACCGCAAATCCAAAGGCGTTATCGCCGCAGACTTCCACGAGAACACCAAACTGGAAATTCTCTGGACAGTCATTCCTTTCCTGATACTCATCGGTATGGCCATCCCGGCCACCCGGGTCATGATCAAGATTTACGATACCTCTGGTGCCGATCTGACCATCAAGGTAACGGGGTATCAGTGGAAGTGGCGTTACGAGTACCTGGACGAAGGGCTGGACTTTTTCAGTACCCTTGATGCCAAAAGCAACCAGGCCCGTCAGGTAGGTTCGGGTATCAATCCCGCCAGTGTCGATCACTACCTGCTCGATGTCGACAAGCCACTGGTACTGCCCACGCACAAGAAAGTTCGTTTTGTCTTTACCGGGGCAGACGTGCTGCATTCCTGGTGGGTTCCTGCCCTGGGCTGGAAAAAAGACACCATTCCGGGGTTTATCACCGAGGCATGGGCCAACATCGAGCAGGAAGGAACCTTCAGGGGGCAGTGTACCGAGTTGTGCGGTCGTGACCACGGCTTCATGCCCATCGTGGTTGTCGCCAAGTCCGAGAACGAATACCGTGAGTGGGTTGCTGCACAAAAATCCATCAACAGCGCGGCCAAGGCCGATGCCACCCGTGAGTTTAGCCTGAATGAACTCATGGCCCGGGGTAAGGACGCTTATGATTCCAACTGTGCGGCTTGCCACCAGGCCAGCGGGGAAGGTATTGCCGGCATGTTCCCGGCCATCAAGGGTAGTCCTGTGGCTACCGGTCCCATCGCTCAGCATCTGGACGTAGTATTGAACGGCAAGGGAGCAATGATGCCGGCGTTCAAGGATACCCTGAGTCCCATCGAACTGGCTGGCATCGTCACGTACCAGCGTAATGCCTTCGGTAATGGCATGGGGGATATGATTCAGCCTTCTGCCATCAAATCCAACTAAATGATCCATCTGCAAAGAGGTTAACAGCTATGTCAGCAGCAGCGGCAACGCACGACGATCACCATGACGATCATGGTCCCGCCAAGGGATTCATGCGCTGGGTGACCACCACCAACCACAAGGACATCGGTACCTTGTATCTGATTACCTCGCTGATCATGTTCATGGTCGGCGGTGCCATGGCTCTGGTCATCAGACTGGAGTTGTTTGAACCGGGCATGCAATACGTCGATCCCGGTTTTTACAACCAGATGACCACCCTGCATGCCCTGATCATGGTCTTCGGGGCCGTGATGCCGGCCTTTGCCGGCATGGCTAACTGGATGATTCCCATCATGATCGGAGCCCCCGACATGGCCTTGCCCCGTCTCAACAACTGGAGTTTCTGGTTGTTGCCGTTTGGCTTTGTCATGTTGGCCAGTACCCTGTTCATGGAGGGCGGTGCACCGGCGGCGGGCTGGACGCTCTACCCGCCACTGGTACTGCAAACCGGCAGCAGTTTTCCCTTTACCATTTTCACCATCCATATCCTGGGTATCTCCTCGATCATGGCGGCAATCAACATCATCACCACGGTGTTGAACATGCGGGCACCGGGCATGACCATGATGAAACTGCCCCTGTTCGTCTGGACCTGGGTCATTACCGCATTCCTGCTGATTGCCGTGATGCCGGTGTTCGCCGGGGCCGTGACCATGCTGCTGACCGACAAATACTTCGGCACCAGTTTCTTCAACGCTGCCGGGGGTGGTGATCCGGTACTCTATCAACACCTGTTCTGGTTCTTTGGCCATCCTGAAGTCTACATCCTGATCCTGCCTTCTTTCGGCATCATTTCCCAGATCATTCCGACCTTCGCCCGCAAGCCGTTGTTTGGCTATAGTTCCATGGTCTACGCAACGGCCTCGATTGGTCTGTTGTCTTTCGTTGTCTGGGCACATCACCAGTATACGGTCGGGATGCCGATTGCCGGTGAACTTTACTTTACCTACGCCACCATGCTGATTGCCGTACCCACAGGTGTAAAGGTATTCAACTGGATATCTACCATGTGGCGGGGAGCCATGACCTTTGAAACTCCCATGCTGTTCGCCATCGCTTTTGTGATGCTGTTCACCATGGGGGGGTTTACCGGTTTGATGATGTCCATCTCGCCGGCTGACCTGCAATACCATGACACCTACTTTATCGTGGCGCATTTTCACTATGTCCTGGTACCGGGTTCGGTATTTGCCCTGATAGCCGGCACCTATTACTGGTTGCCCAAGTGGACGGGTTACATGTATGACGAACGTCTGGGCAAGCTGCACTTCTGGCTGACCACAATTTCTGTCAACGTAACCTTCTTCCCGCAGCACTTTCTGGGACTGGCCGGTATGCCGAGGAGAATCCCGGACTATGCCGTACAGTTTGCCGAATTTAATGCCTGGTCCAGTGTTGGGGCTTTTGTATTCGGTTTTTCCCAGTTATTGTTCATCTATATCATCATCAAGGCCATTCGTGGTGGTCAGAAGGCGACAGATGAAGTCTGGGAAGGTGCCAGTGAGCATGGGCTGGAATGGCAGTTGCCTTCTCCGCCGCCTTATCACTCCTGGACGACTGCACCGTTCGTGAAGTAATCCGGCAGTCAGTGAAGCCTGCACCCTGGGGGTGCGGGTATTCACGTTTTTTCCCGTAACGGGATGAAAATTTACCCTGGAGGCAGGCGTGGATATTCGGACAAAAAACAGGCTGGTGGCTCTGGTTATTGGCATCGTTGCCGTAAGTGTCTACCTGTTATCGGTAGCCAAGTTCTTTTTCTCCGCTAACACACCATGACCGAACCACTCACTCGGACACCGCACAGAAAAACAAGCCATTCACGTCTCATCGGCGTGATTGTTCTGGTGGCATTGGCCATGTTTGGACTGGGATTTGCGGTAGTCCCCCTGTACAACGCCTTTTGTGAGGCGACCGGACTGTCTGGCAAGGTCAGGACAGAGGCCGTGGCCGAAAAGAAGGGGTCTGTGGACATATCCCGCGAAATAACCATGGAGTTCGTAACGGCCCTCAACAACGATACGCCACTGAATTTCCGGGTGGAAACGCCCAAGCTGAAAATACATCCGGGTCAGTATTACACCGTTAAATTCCACGCAGAAAATCTGACGGATCGGGTCTTGACGGCACGCGCCATCCCCAGTGTGGCACCCGGTCCGGCAACGCAGTTTCTTGAGAAAGTGGAGTGTTTCTGTTTTTCCGAGCAGACCTTTGAACCACATCAGCACAGGATATTGCCTGTACGATTTGTCATCGATGCCGCTCTGCCCGGGGAGATCAGGGATATAACACTTTCCTATACCTTTTTTGACATTGGCAATAAGCAACAAAATACAGATACGAGGTGAATGTGGGTTATGAAGGGGAATAACGCAATACCAATGAACGAAGATTACTACGTACCGCACAAAGCCACCTATCCCATCGTGGGCTCCATAGGTTTGACTACACTGCTGGTAGGATTTTCAAATTATTTGAATGGGCACTCGATTGGCACCACCATGATGCTGGTGGGTGCTGCCATTCTGGTTTTCATGATGGTGGGATGGTTTTCAGAGGTGATTCGCGAGGGTTTGGCGGGCATCTATAACCATCAGGTTGATGTCTCTTTTCGTATGGGGATGATCTGGTTCATCACTTCGGAAGTCTTTTTCTTTGCGGCATTTTTTGGTGCCCTGTATTACACCCGAATGCTTGCGGTGCCCTGGTTGGCCGGGGAAGGTGCCTTTGCATCCACCGGTGAGCTGTTGTGGCATGGTTTTCAGAATGTGTGGCCGACCAATGGGCCTGACACCATCGGTGGTGTCGGGGCGGAAGGCCATTTTGAGCCGATGGGTGCCTGGGGCATACCGGCACTGAATACGTTGATCCTGCTCAGCAGTGGCGTGACGGTTACCTGGGCTCACTGGGGGCTCTACGCCAACAATCGCAGGCAACTCATCCTGGGATTGCTCGCGACCGTGGCACTGGGCTTCCTGTTCGTTTTCCTGCAGGCCATGGAATACCATGAAGCCTACACCGAGATGGGTTTGACACTGGGAACCGGTATTTATGGCTCCACCTTCTTCATGTTGACTGGCTTCCACGGTCTGCATGTTACGATCGGTGCCATTTTCCTGCTGGTCGTCCTGCTTCGTAGCATGCAGGGACACTTCGATCACGAAAATCACTTTGCATTCGAAGCCGCTGCCTGGTACTGGCACTTCGTGGATGTGGTCTGGTTGGGCTTGTTCATCTTCGTGTACTGGCTGTAAGGAAAGTGTCAGCACCGATTGACTTCGATCATCAAAATCAATAGAATCCGCGTTCCTGTTTTTGATGCAAGTCAGCGCGGGTGTTGTCGTTCCGGGGTATAGCGCAGTCTGGTAGCGCGTCTGCTTTGGGAGCAGAATGTCGGGGGTTCGAATCCCTCTACCCCGACCATGCGCTTGTAGCTCAGCCGGATAGAGCATCGGCCTTCTAAGCCGAGGGTCGCAGGTTCGAGTCCTGCCAAGCGCGCCATGCACCGTTATTAACAGCTCAATGGTGGCCGTAGCTCAGTTGGTAGAGCCCCGGATTGTGATTCCGGTTGTCGTGGGTTCGAGCCCCATCGGTCACCCCATCTTGCATTGATTACTCATTCATTTCCGGGCCGTTAGCTCAGCCGGTAGAGCAGTGGACTCTTAATCCATTTGTCGTAGGTTCGATCCCTACACGGCCCACCAGACCTGAAAAAGCCTTGCGTAATATACCTTGCGCAAGGCTTTTTTTTAACCTGAAATCATTCAGGCTATTGATTATTGAGAAACCTGATACTGTTCTGCTGCCTCATCATTTGCGTCAACGATTTTTTGTCCCCTGTGTCGGCGTCCCCAAAAGGTTCCTGGTCTCCTGATTCCCTCTGTACGGGGACGTGCCTCCTCGATTTTGAGAAACTGCCCTTTGAAAAAAACGCCATCCAATGCGTTGTATGCCTTACGGACTTCTTCAGGGCTATCCAGAATAACGAAACCGAATCCCCGGGAGCGGCCATCAAGCAAGTCACGGATAATGGTTGCCGTATGCACTGTTCCATAAGGCGCAAACAAACTTTCCAGGTCGTATTGACTTACTTGTTCGCTGATGTTGCCAATAAAGAGCTTGCAATTCATGGTAGATCCTTTTTCGTCGTATCAGCGGGGGATTCCAGTGCCTGACTGAGTTGGTGAGCAGCCATCGCATACAGTGCGCTGTGGTTGTAGCGGGTAATGGCATAGAAATTACGGAATCCCAGCCACCAGGCCTTCCCGTCCGTTTCGTCCAGCGCAACCAGATTCGCCCGTAAACGACCAGGCAAGTCATTTTGCAAGGGCTTTACGCCTTGGGTTCGCAATGCGTCGAGGCTGTACTCGGCCTTGAGTGTTTTGCCGGACAATCGGGTCGGCTCACGAACCAGACGGGCCGGTACGGCAACGGGTTCACCGCTAACCCAGCCATTGCGGGCCAGGTAATGGGCAACACTGGCAATGGCATCAGCCGGATCCTGCCATATATCCCTGCGCCCATCACCATTGCCATCCACGGCATATCCCCTGAAACTGCTAGGCATGAATTGCGGAAAACCCATGGCCCCTGCGTATGACCCTGTCAGTTGCTCCGGGGCCATTTTTTCTTCCCGACACAGCAGCAGAAAAGCTTCCAGTTCCCGGCGAAAAAAGTCGGCCCGTTTGGGATAAGCAAAGGCCAGGGTCGACAAGGCATCCATGACCCGGTATTTACCCGGATTTTCTCCGTATGAGGTTTCGATGCCGATGATGGCGGTTACTACACTGGCCGGTACACCGTACCTTTGTGATGCCGTTTGTAGAGCCATGCGATTCTGCTGCATGAACCGTTGACCGCCCGCGATGCGTTTCGGGGTAAGGAACAGCTTTTTATACGCATGCCAGGGTTTAGCTTCATAAGGCCGGGCCATGGCATTCAATATCGATTCCTGAAAGCTCACCTGCGAGAACAGGTGCTCCAGATCAGCGGTGACATAACCGTGTCTCTGGTGCATTTCCCGGACAAATTGCTGAACCTCTGCGTTTTGACGAATATCAGCCATTCCGTTACCGGCAACAAGAATGCCTGCACTGATCAGACCCGACAAAACACCACGGCAGGTCACG
>Ga0172376_10005609_pt1 | contig 13934 bp, 14 predicted proteins | sample Lak35m_FD_121114 | JGI IMG/M metagenome (GOLD analysis project Ga0172376, IMG submission 121114) | Freshwater microbial communities from Kabuno Bay, South-Kivu, Congo - kab_092012_35m | ecosystem: Environmental > Aquatic > Freshwater > Lake | place: Democratic Republic of the Congo: South-Kivu...
AGGAGCGCTACTTCGAACCGGGACCCACCGTCGGCGACGACGGAGCAGTGGCCGGTCTCGTGACGATCGCAGGTGTCCGCACCGCGGTGTCGGTCTGCGAGGACATCTGGCACGACGATGGTCCTGCCGCTGGTCAGGCCGCGGCCGGCGCACGGGTGTTGTTGAACCTGAACGGATCGCCGTTCCACGATGGAAAGCACGCCGAGCGCGAGGCGATGCTCGCGGGACGCGCGCGTCAGTGCGGTGCCGCAGTGGTCTATGTGAACCAAGTCGGCGGCCAGGACGAGTTGATCTTCGATGGCTCGAGTGTCGTGGTCGACCGTGACGGTCGGGTCGCGTGCCGGCTGGGTTCGTTCGCAGAGGATTTCGCCGTGGTCACCGTGCACGACGACGGCACCGTGGAACCCGGTCGCGTGGACGATCACGGTGACGATCTCGATCGTCTGATGGGGGCACTCGTGCTGGGCACGCGCGACTATGTGCGCAAGAACGGGTTCACCGATGTCGTGATCGGGCTCTCTGGGGGTATCGACTCGACACTGGTGGCCGCGATCGCAGTCGAGGCGCTGGGCGCCGACCATGTGCACGGGGTCGCGATGCCATCGCGCTACTCGAGTGACCACAGCCTGCTGGATGCGGCCCGGCTCGCCGCGAACCTCGGCATCGACCACCGTGTGATCTCGATCGAGCCCGCGTTCTCGGGGTACGTGGGCATGCTCGCCGAGTCGTTCACCGGTCGTGCCCCCGATCTCACCGAGGAGAACCTGCAGAGCCGCTGCCGCGGCACGACGTTGATGGCATTGTCGAACAAGTTCGGCTGGATGGTGCTCACCACGGGGAACAAGAGCGAGATGGCGGTGGGCTACTTCACGATCTACGGCGATTCGGCTGGTGGGTACGCCGTCATCAAGGACATCTTCAAGACGCGGGTGTTCGCACTCTGCCGTCACATCAACGAACGCGCCGGTCGCGAGGTCGTTCCCGAGTCGGTGCTGGTCAAGCCGCCGTCGGCCGAATTGCGACCCGACCAGCGCGACGACCAGAGCCTGCCTGCCTACGAGGTGCTCGACCCGATCCTGCGCGAGTACGTCGACAACGACCGCACCGTGCCCGAGATCACCGCGCTCGGCCACGACGCCGAGGTCGTGTCGCGGATCGCGCGACTGGTCGATGTGAACGAGTACAAGCGCCGCCAGTGCGCGCCGGGTCCGCGGGTCACCGAGAAGGCATTCGGCAAGGATCGGCGCATGCCGATCACGAACGGCTACCGCAGCCGCTGAACCGCCGAGGCCCGTCGGTACACCGTCACGAGCGCGAAGGCCGACGCCGCCAGGACCGCCGCCAGGACCGCCGGTGCGGCCGGGCCACTGCGGTCGTACAGCCACGGCGAGACGAAGCTGAGCACCGCGCGACCCGAGGTGCCCGCACCCACCGCCATGCCGAGTCCCGCTCCACTCGCACCGGGCGTGATGTTGGCCGCGACCGGCAGGATGCTCACGATCGCGAACTCGAATCCCAGCATGTAGACCACGAGCGCCACCACCGAAGGAGCCGGCACCGACCATGCCAGGGCCATCACCGCGGCGGCAACGACCATCAATGTCGCACCGCGCCGCACGCTCGTCTCCTTGCCCCACAGATCCATGACGCGCGACGACCCGATGCTCGCGCCCAGTTCCACGACGCCCAGCGCCACGATCACACCCACGAGGGCTCCGGCGGTCCATCCGAATTCGTCCTCGAACCACGGCCCGAACATGATGCCGATGCACTGGCTGGCACCCAGCAGGCAGAACATCGCCGCCACCACGAACCATCCCTCGCGTGGGATCTGCGCACGCGCACCTGTCGCCGATGGCGCGTGTGCCTCGTGGCGCGGCAGGCCCCTCAACACCGACACGGTCGACACGGCCATCGCCACCGCACCGATGCCGAGACCGGCGCGCCACGACACGAGCGAGGTCACGAGTCCCATCGTCGAGACACCGAGGAACAACCCGAGTGCCCAGCTGGTCTCGATGACGCCCACGATCTCGCCCCGCCGCTCGTAGGGGACATGGTCGTTCACCCACACGATGAACCCGGTGTCGAACACCACCTTCGACGTGTTGAGCACGAACACCGCCGCGGTGAACACCGCGATGTGCGGGGATGATGCCGCGACGGCGGCGCCGAGCACGAGGAGCGACATTCCGAGCATCATCACCGCGACGCGGTTGGCACGATCGATGCGACGACCGATCACCGGCGAGAGAAGGCTCGCGAACTCGGCGATCATCAGTGCGGTTCCCACCTGGACCACGGTGACATCGAGACCCCGCGCGATGACGGCGACGAAGGGTGGCGAGTACCGGTACAGCGCGTTCGAGATGAGCCGTGCCATGACGAGACGATCGAAGTTCCGGCGCACCACCGCCGGATGGTCGGGGGCGATGAACCGGACGAAGAGGCTCAGAGTTCCTCGCCGATCTCGCCGTGCTCGAACAACTCGACGATCCCGCCCGCCTCGATGCGGGCGGCGTCACCGCCGTGGATGGTGAAGTAGCAGCCACCGAGATTGGGGATCCGTCGGTCGGGCACTCCGAGATGACGGCGCATGACGCGCAGCACCCCGGCGTGCGCCACGCAGAGCACCTCCTCGTGGGGGAACGCACGCGCGAGGTCGCCGAGTGCGGCCCCGACGCGTCCGATGATGCTCGCGTCATCCTCGAATCCCGGCGGTCGCATGTGGCTGTCGAGATAGCCGGGCCACTGGGTCTCGATCTCGTCGGCGGTCAGGCCCTGCCACTCACCGACATGGGTCTCGCGGAACCTGGGGTCGGCGGGGAGGGTCGACATCCCGAGCGATCCGGCGATGATCTCGGCGGTCATCCGTGCACGTTCGAGGTCGCTCGTGGCGATGGCGGCGAACGATCCCAACTTGTCGGCGGCGCGACGCGCCTGCTCGAGACCCAGGTCGGTGAGGGCGATGTCGGCCTGTCCCTGCCAGCGCCGCGCCGCGTTCCACTCGCTCTGGCCGTGGCGCAGCACGAGCACGCGGGTCGCAGGAGTCACCGTTCGATTCTACGGCGACGGCGGTTGGCGTCAGCGTTCGTCGGTGATGCAGGCGAGGATGTCGGCGAAGACCTTGTCGGCGAGGTTGCGCATCTCATCGTCCGTGCGGTCCTGGATCGGGTGCGAGCAGAAAACGCGCTTCATCCCGGGGAACCCGAGCGATGCCTGTTGAGCGTCGGCACCGGAGACGAACTCATCGGAGGCCACGAACACCCCGGGCACGCCGCGCATCTCCAGATCTGCGATGTCGTGCACACTGCACGACGTGCAGCTGCCTCAATCGGCGAGCGCCTCGATGACGACGTTGCACGTGCCGGAGATCTCGTGGCGCAGGTCGACCGGAGCGGGCTTGGTGAAGGTGGGCTTCTTGAAGCGCATCACGGTGGCGCCCCGCTCGACCAGCAGTTCCTCGATGCGGTCGAGGAACCTGTCGCCGCGCGGCTTGGAGATGTCGAGCAGGCCGACGGTGAGTCCCTTCACCGAGTCCGGGCGCTCGAGCGGCGTGCGCGTCGAGGGCCGCGACTCACCGGTGGGGTCCAGGATCGTGATGCCGTGGTTCGTCGGACTCATCGACCCCGAGTATGTCACTTCCACTCGGACTCAGGTGCCCACGGTCCGGGTGACCGGGTCCGAGCCGATCGCGCCGTTGGCCCACCCGGCGATGATCGAGGAGAACAGACCCGCACCCCCGCCGGCAAAGGCCACCAGCAGACCACCCGGGCGGAATTTCGGGAGCGACTCGACCGAGGCGAGATGGTCGGGGACTCCCTCGGCCATGCCGTGTGCGCCGCGCGCGAGGTCGCGCCCGGGCGTGCCGAGCCGCGCATCGAGTTCCTCCACGAGTCGCTCGCGCGTCCAGCCCGCATCGGTGAAGATCCGTCCGTGGTCGGGGCTGACCACGAGGATCGCATCGAACCCGATCACGAGCTTGGGATGGTGCACCGTGCGCAGGCACGCCGCATACGACGTGGCCAGCTCCTCGGGGGTGCGCGCGAGTTGATCGACGACGCAGCGCGGTCCCTCGCCGGCGAACACCGTCACCGCGTTCCGGCCGGGTTCGATCCCGCGCGCGACCGACAACGGAGTGAACGGGCTCGCCTCCTCGTCCTCGGCGAAACAGAACGACAACTTCCCCGGGTTGCCGTGCGTGGCACGGTCGACCTCGCCGGGACGGCCGCCCCCGATGTTGCGGATCGCGAGCTGCACCGCGCGACCGATCGAGGAGTTGGCGCGGTTCCCCTGGCCGAAGGCGTTGATGCCCGAGTTCATGCCGATCGCCCTCGTCCCCGGCCCGTTGCAGACGATCACCGGCCCGACGGGCATCGTCGTGGCGAGGACACCGTGCATGTTGAAGGTGTCGTTGCACACGGCCTCAAGCGCCGCGATCACCCACGGCATGTGCTCGGGAAGGCATCCCGCCATCACCGCGTTGATCGCGATCTTCTCGACCGTCATCTCGACGAGGTCGGGTGGTGCGATCGCCACCACCTCCGACGCCTCGCGCGTGGTCCCGGTGAGCATGCGCAGGACGCGCTCACGGGTCGGTGGAACCACCGGCAGGCCGTCGGTCCATCCGCGCGCGAAGAGCGCCTCGAACTCGTCCTCGGCGGCGGAGAACTCCACTCGGCGCGACACGAGAACATCACCCGTGAATCGCGCGCGGAGGCCGTCGACGAGATCGGGGTCGACGCTCATCGAGCCGCACCCCGGTCGCATCGGCGGGAGGTCGGCACCCAGCGTCTCGTTCCCGGTGATCCGTCGCCACTCGTCGCGCGACCATCCGATGGTGCGCTCCGCCTCGGCACCGTCGCACACCGAGATGAGCGTGGGAACGGTCTCGATGTCGTGGTGCCACGAGACGGCGAGATCGGCATCGTGCACGGCTCCGAGTCCGGCGCAGAACGTCGGATCGTCCTGGACCCACACGGTGAGCGGTGTGCCGGTCGCGGCGATGGCCGAGAGAACCGGCTCAACCATCCTGCACGTCTCGCACTCGCGCTTGACGATCACGACCAATCCCTCCGGGAGAACGGGCCGAGCGGTCATGTTCCGACGCTAGTCGTGCCGTCGGCGGGCTCCGTTAGCCTCGCCGATGGAGGCGTGCGAGCACCTGGTGGGCTTCGCTGTCTTCAAAACAGTCGGGACGGGCGACCCCCGTCCGGCGGGTTCGATTCCCGTCCGCCTCCGCCATCACGTGCTGCCGCGACCGAGCCGTGGTCCCGCGATGCGCGCGTCGCCGCGCCGGAGGGTCCACCCCGCGCGATCCAGGCACGCCGCCAACGGGACCGCGTGCTTGCGGGTGATCCCGAGCCGCTCGCGCAGGGTCGACACGGTGAAGCCGCCGGGATGCGCGGCGAGGAGTTCGGCCACGATCGGGGCGAGCGAGGCGAGGGTGTCGGCGTGGAAGGCGATGCCGTCGTGTTCGAGGACGAGACCGGCCGCGACGAGACGACGCACGATGTCGCGGTCGAGGCCCGCGGTCGCGGGGCCGGTGATGCCGGCGTTCCTGATCGCATCGGCGATCGGGTGGGAGGCGAGAGGGTCGGCGCCGCGACGCGCCACGCCGACCTCGATGCGCACATCAGCGAATCGCTCATCATCGAACATGGAGACGAGATCGCGTTCCCACGGCTCGAGCGAATCCAGCGCGACCTCGCCGTCGTCGAGTGCCGAGGACACTCTCGACACGGCGGCCTCGAGGTTCGCGGCGGCGGCGCACCATCGACCCACCACCGGCGCCACGTCACGACCGGTGAGTCGGCGGGCGACGTCGGCGTCGAGGAATCCGTGGGCCGCCAACTGTGACTCGATGGATCCATCGGGTCGGGCACGTGAGGGGCGCCGCAACGGTGCGACATCGAGCACAGTTCCACCTCCGATCGTGGTCGCATCCCCGGTGCGCCGCACCACGATGCGATCCCCGGGTGTCATGGGCCATGCACGGGGAATCCGCACTCGCCAGAGCCCGGGCATCGCGAGCGGGCGCAGGGACGCCTCGACGCGGTCGGTCCCGAAGTGGACGGTGTGCCCCGACCCGGGGCGCGGGGGTTCATCGATGCCGCGCGCGAGTTCGATGCGCACGTCGACGACATCGGTGAGGTGCCAGTCGCCGTCGAGCACGAGTGCGTCACCCCGCTCGATGTCGTCGGTGGAGAGGTTGGCGAGATTGATGGCGCACCGGTGCCCGGGGAGGCACTCGCTGATCACCGCACCGTGGCGTTGCAACGACCGGATGCGCCCGCGCATGCCCGTGCGCACGATCATCACATTGTCATTGATGTGGAGACGACCATGTTCGAGGGTTCCTGTCACGACTGTTCCCGCTCCGGGAAGAGTGAAGACCCGATCCACGAACAATCGGGGCCGCCCCTTGTGTGCCCCGCTTGTCGATGTCGCCATCGATGTCGCGGGTGTTCTCGCGGCGCGCACATCTCCAACCGCATTCGACAGTGCGCGGCGACATTCCTCGATGCCATTCCCGGTCACCGTCGACACTGCCACCGGGGTCGACCACCGGATCGGGCTCGAGGCGAGGATGTCGGTCGTGTCGCGCGCCAGGTGAGCGAGACGGTCGTCATCGACCAGATCACATTTGGTGAGAGCAATCACACCCACGGGGATCGCGAGCAGCTCCACGATCGCGAGGTGTTCGATGGTCTGTGGCATCCATCCCTCGCGCGCATCGATCACGAGCAGGACCGCCTCCACCGCAGCGACCCCTGCGATCATCGTGCGCACGAGGTCGGCGTGTCCGGGCACGTCGATGAAGCTCAGCGCCGCCCCATCGCCATCGTCGTCGGTGTGGGCGAAACCCAACTCGATCGTCATCCCGCGGCGCTTCTCCTCGGCGAGCCGGTCGGGGTCGGTGCCGGTCAACGCGCGGACGAGAGAGGATTTTCCGTGGTCGACGTGTCCGGCGGTCGCGATGACCGTCACGGTGCACCCAGTGATCGCAGTGCATCGATGATGATGCCGTCATCGTCGGGATCGACCGAGCGCAGATCGAGGATCGTGGTGCCCTCCGATGTGCGGGCGATCACCGGCACGGCATGTCCGCGCAGGGTCGCGGTGTGGTCACCATCGAGGGCAATGCCGTGCGAGTCGATCGTGGTGTCCGGCGCCGATCCCGCACCGACGAGCGAGGTGGTGCCGATGGGTCGGCCGCACCCGGCCGCACTGATGATCTCCCCCGCGCGTCGGGCGAGAGTGTCGGTGTCGGTGGTCAGCATCCGCCAGAACGGGAGCGCTTCGCATGCCGTCCTCGCCGCGAAGTGCAGGAGTGCCTCCTGCAGCAACTGGAGCGTGTGACCCCCGGGTCTGAGCGCGCGCATCAACGGGTGTGTGGCACACGCGGCGACGAGGTCGGCGCGGCCCGCGATGATCCCGCACTGGGGTCCACCGAGGAGCTTGTCACCGCTGAAGGTGATGAGGTCGGCGCCGTCGGCGAGCACCTGGCGCGCCGCCGGTTCGGTGCGCAACCAACCCGGCACGGGCACGTTTCCGCCGCGTGGTCTGGCCGTCAGCCACGGACAGTCGTTGTCGAGCAGCCCCGATCCGATGTCGACCACCACCGGCACCGGGAGTGTCGCGAGGTCGACCACTGGGGTCGACTCGACGAATCCGATCTGTGCGAAGTTCGACGGGTGCACCTTCATCACGAGGGCGACGTCGCCCGTGGGTGAGTCGATCGCGCGTGCGTAGTCGGCGAGTCGGGTGCGGTTCGTGGTGCCGACATCGACGAGCGTGGCGCCGGACTGCTCCATCACGTCGGGAACCCTGAAGCCGCCGCCGATCTCGACCGATTCGCCGCGCGACACCGCGACCGAGCGACCGTGGGCGAGCGCGGCGAGAACGAGCATCACGGCTGCGGCGTTGTTGTTGACGACCACCGCCGACTCTGCCCCGGTGAGGATGCGCAGGAGATGCGCGACCGGATCCTGGCGCGATCCGCGCGATCCCGTCGCGAGGTCGAACTCGAGTGCGCTCGGTCGACCCGAGGTGGACATGGGCAGTGGTGCGCGGCCGAGGTTGGTGTGCAACAGGACACCCGTCGCGTTCACCACGTCGGCCAGGAGAGCACGATGCATCCCGTCGGCGAGACGCTCGGCGTGCGCGACAGCATCGGTCGGCCGCTCCGAGATGGCACGTCGCGCGCAGTCGACCAGCACCGCGTGCGGGAGATCGTGGCGGGTGGCGAGGTCGCGCGCGAGCGCATCGACCGAGGGTGGGTGGCTCACGGACCGACCGCCCCCACTGCATCTTCGGCCACCAGTGCAACGGCTCGGCTCACATGCTCAACCTAGTGAGGACCGCCGCCGACCCGACCGGTCGTGGCGCACCGGCACATGGCTAGGTTCTCCCCATGGGTGCTTCCACCGATCCGGTTCGGCTCACCGAGTGGACCTCGTGCGGTGGGTGTGCCGCCAAGTGGGGGGCTTCCCTTCTCGGTGAGATGGTGGGAGCCCTGCCGGTCGGGTTCGATTCGTCGCTGTTGGTGGGGCTCGCGCCCTTCGATGATGCCGCCGTGTACTCCCTGACCGATGAGTTGGCGCTCGTCAGCACCGTGGATTTCTTTCCCCCACTCGTGGACGACCCCGACGATTTCGGTGCGATCGCGGCCGCGTACGCGTGCAGTGATGTCTTTGCCATGGGTGGACGCGTGGTCCTTGCGGTGAACGTCGCGGCGTTCCCGGAGGAACTGCCGCGCGAGGTGATCGCCGCGATCCTCGCGGCTGCCTCGCGAACGGTCGCAGAGGCCGGTGGCACCGTCGCCGGGGGCCACACGATCCGCAATCCGGAACCCATCTTCGGACTCGCGGTGCAGGGAGTCGTCGACCCGCGTCGGGTTCTGCGCAAGTCCGGCGCACGCGCCGGTGACGCGGCCGTGCTCTCGAAGTCGCTCGGCACCGGTGTCGTCACCGCCGGCGGCACCGCGACCGAGGTGCGGGCGGCGATCGCGGGAATGAGGACCCTCAATCGGTCCGCCGCCGAGCACCTCATCGCGCTCGGTGACGCGGTGCGGGCCGCCACGGATGTGACGGGATACGGACTCGCCGGTCACGGGTGGGAGATGGCCGATCGGTCGGGGGTGCATCTGCACATCGACGGATCGTCGTTGCCTCTCTATACGGGCGCGCGGGAGGCGGTCGAGCGCGGTGTGCGCACTGGTGGCGATCCTCGCAACCGTGCATATGTCGAGGGCCGGTTCTCGTCGATCGACGAGGGTGCAACGGCACTGTGCATGGACCCCCAGACGTCCGGTGGACTCCTCGCGGCCGTCGATCAGTCGGTGGTGTCGCGTCTCGAGGATTCCGGGTGGACGAGGGTGGGGGAGTTCACCGGCGAGGCACCGGGTGTCTCGATCGGTTGAGGGACGTGTCGCGGGCTCGTGCCGTCTGTCCGCCGTTACCATTCGCGGCGATGGCAGTGATCCGACTCTTCGCCCAGGCCCGCGAGGCCGCCGGCACGGGCTCCACCACCATCGATGCACCGACCGTGGCGGCCGTGCTAGATGAGGCCGTCGCCAAGTGGGGTGAGGGATTCGCGGCCGTGCTCGCGGGCTGCAAGGTGTGGGTGAACGGCGAGGAGGTGCCACTGGCGACAGCGGTGGGCGACAAAGATGAGGTGGCGGTGCTCCCGCCCGTCTCTGGAGGTTCATGAATGGCAGACACGGGGTCGCTCGCCGAGGTCCGCACCCGTCGTCGGGGTCTCCAGGATGCAGAGGATGCTGTGTCGTTCGTGCGCAGGCTGGCTCAGGGCCGTCTCGATCTCGCGCGGGACGAGCAGCGCCGCCGTGCCGACGGCGGGGATCGCCCCTCGGGGACTCTCGCGGAACGGCTCGCCGAGGTCTTCGGTCAGCAGCACGGCGGAGGCAGCGCGCGACCGCCGCGCGAGACGAATGTGCCGGCGGACCACCCGCTCATGCAGCAGCTCGACGAGTTGTGCGAGCACTACCAGTTCGCATCACTCGAGACTCTCGATGATTCATCACTGGGTGCACTGACTGATGGACTGGAGATGTTCGAGCGCGAGTGCTCCCGCCAGCGGCACGAGCTCTTCGAGGAGATCGACGCCCTGACGGCCGAACTGGTCCGAAGGGTCCGCGAGGGTGGCGCGGGTTCGGTCGTGTCGGGTGAATGATGCGCCGTCTGCGACCCGGGAATCGATCTGTGTCGTGTGATGCACGATGAGTGAGTCACGATGAGTGGCGTCGGCGATTTCATCCGCCAGCAGCGCGAGAACGCACAGAAGAGCATCCGCGACCTCGCGCGCGCCGCCGGAGTCTCGAACCCGTACCTCTCCCAGATCGAGAGGGGTATTCGCAAGCCCTCGGCCGAGATTCTCCAGCAGATCGCCCGCGCACTCGAGATCTCGGCCGAGAGTCTCTACGTGCGCGCCGGGATCCTCGACGGAACTCCGGCCGAGGCATCGTCGGTGCCCGAGGCGATCGCCGCCGATGCGCGCTTGTCGGCCGAGCAGAAGCAGAGCCTGCTATCGGTGTACCGGTCGTTCGTGTCCACGAACGGCGCGGACAATGACAAACCCTGAGTTCACGGCACACACACGCTGCGCTCTCCTGTGACGGGAAGCATCCGGGCCATGGGTAGGTTGACTGTCCCATGCGCCGCGTAGCAGTGCTCTCTCTCCACACCTCGCCGCTGGCTCAGCCGGGCGTCGGTGACGGTGGCGGAATGAATGTGTATGTGCGCGAACTGGTCTCGGCCCTCGCACACGCCGGCGTCGACTGCACGACATACACGCGCACCTGGCGCGCCGGACTCCCGTCGGAGGTCCTGGTGGAGCCGAACCACCGCGTCGTGTACATCGACGCGGGGGATCCCGAGATGCCCAAGGGCGATCTCACCTCGGTGGTGCCCGAGTTCACCGATCGGGTCCTCGATCACATCGACCGCAACGGGGGAACCGACGTCGTCCATGCCAATTATTGGCTGAGCGGGCTCGCCGGCCACTCGATCAAGCACGCACTCGATGTGCCCCTGGTGAGCACGTTCCACACCTTCGCGCGCGTGAAGGCGCTCGGTGGCGACCCCGAGAGCGCCGACCGCGAACGAGCCGAGACCGAGGTCATCGGGTGCTCGGATGCGATCTGTGTCTCGTGCACCGAGGAGGAGCGGCAGTTCACATCGCTCTACGGCACGCCGCCGGGCAAGGTCGAGATCGTGGCTCCCGGTGTCGAGCACGCATTCTTCGCACCCGGCGACAAGCGCGGTGCGCGCAAGGCGCTCGAGTTGGGGGCGGGACCCGTCCTGCTCTTCGTCGGACGCATCCAGCCCTTGAAGGGTGTCGATGTCGCGGTGCAGTCGCTCGCCGAGCTGGGTCGCAGCGATGCGGTGCTGATCGTGGTGGGCGGTGCGAGCGGGACCGAGGGTGAGACCGAGCTCGCCAAGGTGCGCGCGCTCGCCGATCGACTCGGCGTCGCGGGTCAGGTGCGGTTCGTCGACCCCCAGCCGCACCACATTCTCTCCACGTATTACAGGGCCGCCGACGTGGTGCTGGTGCCGAGTCGCAGCGAGAGTTTCGGTCTCGTCGCCCTCGAGGCCGCTGCCTGCGGCACGCCGGTCGTGGCGAACGCTGTCGGCGGCTTGCTGACGATCGTCGAGCACGGACGCACGGGATACCTCGTCCCGGACCGGTTGCCCGACCGTTTCGCGAGCGACATCGCCCGGATCCTCGACGACCCGGCGCTCGCCGACTGCATGTCGGCTGCCGCCGCCGCGCGCGCCCGCGGGTACACCTGGAGCTTCGCGGCTGCCCGCCTGCGCCGCGCCTACGCCGACCTCACCTCCCGGGACCGGGTCGTGTGTCGGTGATCCCGTGAGCGAGTTGTGGGGGCCGGGCGACCTCGAGCTCCTCGACCGTCAGATCTCGGAGTGGTTGGCCGCGATGGCGGTGCGTGACGGGAACATCGTGGCGATCGATCGTGGCGAGGCCGATGAGCACCGGTGGTACGTGCGGATGCGGGGCGAAGAAAAGGAGTTCACGACGGTCTGGCTCACCCTCGGCCAGCGGACACTGCGCTACGAGACCTACGTGATGCCCCACCCGGAGGAGAACGCCGAGGCTCTCTGGGAGCACTTGTTGCGCCGGAATGAATCCCTCGTGGGTGCGCACTTCTCGATCGGCATCGAGGACGCCGTGTTCCTCCGCGGGGAACTGCTCGTGGGATCGGTGAACGAGCAGGAGGTCGATCGGGTGGTCGGCACGCTGTGGTCGACGGTGGAGCGCGTGTTCCCGTTCATCATTCGGATCGGATTCGCCTCGCGATTCGCCGACTGACCCGGGCGATTCTCCCGGTCGGGTCCGTCGAGTGCGGGATTAGTCTCGTCACATGTCGGATCTTCCCCGTCTCGTCGTCGTCGGAGGGGGCAACATGGGAGCCGCGCTCGTGGGCGGTCTCGTCGATGGTGGTTGGGATCCCCGATCGATCTGCGTGGTCGAGATCGATCCGGCAAAGCGCGAGTCGCTCTCGGCGTCACTCGGGGTCGCCGTGTCGACCGACATCGTCGCGGCCGAGGGTGCAGTGGTCGCCGTGAAGCCCGCCGATGTCGCCGGCGTGAGCGCCGCGCTGGCAGCACTTGGAACGCGCCGAATCGTCTCGATCGCAGCAGGGGTGACACTGGCCGCACTCGAGACCGCCGCACCGTCTGCACGAATCGTGCGGGCGATGCCGAACACCCCGGCACTCGTCGGTGAGGGCGTGACCGCGATCAGTGCGGGTTCGGTGTGCGACGAGGACGACATGGCCTGGGCCGAGTCGGTGCTCTCTGCCGTCGGGATGGTGGTGAGAGTGCCCGAATCGCAGATGGATGCGGTGACCGCGGTGGCCGGGTCGGGTCCCGGGTACCTCTTTCTCTTCGCCGAGGCCCTGCTCGCCACCGCCATCGACGAGGGACTGCCCTCCGACGTGGCCGATGCACTGGTGCGACAGTTGTTCAAGGGGGCGGGGGCCCTGCTGGCCGGCTCGACCGAATCGCCGGCGGTGCTGCGCGAGCGGGTGACATCGCCGAACGGCACGACGGCGGCGGGCCTCGCCCAGTTCGAGGCCGCCGGGCTCCGCGACATCGTGGCGAACGCGGTGAGGGCCGCGGCCGCCCGCAGTCGGGAGATGGGTCGCTGACCGACCCCGCCACGGTGCTCGTGCAGGGTTGCACAAGCCCGAAAAATTGCCGACGAAACTTTCGCGTTGCGGGGTGCCCGGTGTAGTTTGTGACGCAGGTCACCGGGGACGGGAAACCGAACCCGGGAGTCGCGCCCAGCCAATGGGCTGCGCCGAGAGGGCCGGTGCCGTCGGGGGGTTGGCACCGGCCCTCTTCGTTTCTCCCGGCAGATCTCGTTCGCATCGAGCGCGCCCCTGCCGCGCGCACGCGCCCCGGCCGCACTCCAGGAGTGATCCCCCGTGATCACTCCCTAGGGTTCTCCGCATGCACAACCACGTGTCGTTGCTCACCGATTACGGCCTCGACGACGAGTTCGTCGGCGTCGTGAAGTCGGTGATCGTGGACCTCGCCCCGCACGTGCGCATCACCGACATCACGCACGGCATCGCGGCCTTCGATGTGCGCGCCGGTTCACTCGCGCTCGCGCGCGCGATCCAGTACGTGCCGGCCGGCATCGTCATCGCCGTCGTCGACCCTGGTGTCGGGTCGGAGCGTCGCGCGATCGCCGTGGAGGTCGCGGGCGGTCGCGGGATCCTCCTCGGCCCCGACAACGGATTGCTCGCGCCGGCGACGGCGATGGCCGGTGCGCGCCGGGAGCCCGGTCCGGAGCGCTGCTGGGCGCCGCTCGTCTACCTCGTCCTGTTCGCGGTCGGGCTGCCCTGGTACTGGCCCGCGGGCGACCTGCGCCTGCTGTTCGGCATG
>Ga0172376_10005610_pt1 | contig 13934 bp, 11 predicted proteins | sample Lak35m_FD_121114 | JGI IMG/M metagenome (GOLD analysis project Ga0172376, IMG submission 121114) | Freshwater microbial communities from Kabuno Bay, South-Kivu, Congo - kab_092012_35m | ecosystem: Environmental > Aquatic > Freshwater > Lake | place: Democratic Republic of the Congo: South-Kivu...
AGTGTAGCCGAAGCGCTCATAAACCGATCGGATTGTTTCAAGGGTCTCTTTATCCGAGACGGCAATACCCGTGATATCGCGGCCCATAGCCGTGTGATCGTTGTTATAGAGATACCGCAGCCGTGCGAAATTGCTTGGATTGCCGACGTCCATCGCCGTTGAACGTGTGGTGATGGTTGGATGAGGGTCGTAGCGTCCGTCATCAAGATAGCGGGTTACGCTGTCATTGGCATTTGACGCAGCAATAAAATGGTCGATGGGAAAGCCCATTTTTTTTGCCAGTATACCGGCAGTCAGGTTGCCATAATTACCGCTCGGTACCGCAAAAAGAGGCTCAATATTGCCGAAACGCTCCCTGAGCTGCTGGGTTGCCCAGGCGTAATAGAATGACTGCGGAATCAGGCGTGATATGTTGATAGAGTTGGCCGATGTGAGGGTCAGCTTTTTGCTGAGTGAGGGATCGACAAAGGCCTGTTTTACCATGCGCTGGCAGTCATCGAAATCGCCATTGACTTCGAGAGCGTGTACATTGCCTCCCGCTGTAGTCAACTGCTGTTCCTGCAGGCGGCTCACCTTTCCGGAAGGATAGAGCAGCACCACCCTTGTGTTTGCAATGCCCTGGAATCCGTAGGCTACCGCGCTGCCGGTATCGCCCGATGTCGCAACAAGCACGGTGATAAGCCGGTCATCTTCAGCGGCAAAATAGCCGGTAAGGCGGGCAAGAAAGCGTGCGCCGTAATCCTTGAAAGCCAGTGTGGGTCCGCAAAACAGCTCTTCAATAAAGGTATCGCTGTTCAACTCGACCAGCGGAGTCTCGAATGAATAGCAGCTCTCAATCATATCGCCGAGAAGGTCAAGGGGGATCTCACCGCCGATAAACTTTTTGGCAATGGCAAATGCGATATTGTTAAAGCTGGCACCTTCAAGCAGGGCGATCTCGCCGGGTGAGAAATGCGGAATTTCCGAAGGAACGTAAAGCCCCCCATCGGGAGCAAGGCCTTCAAGTGTGGCTTTCTTGATGGAGACCGGTATGGAGGATTTATTGGTGCTGAAGTAGATCATGACTAAGGTTGCGCTTCTATTGTTTTGTTACAGTATTCTTGCGCCCTGCTTGCATATGGGTGATACCCACATATCGGACTCAAGGCGGGCTTTGGAGTGCAGAAATGCCTCTTTCATGGCCAGACCGACAGCAAGAGCTGTTTTTTCGGATGAAGAGAAGGCAAAAATTGAGGGGCCTGAGCCGGCAATACTGCATCCGAGAGCCCCGGCATCAATTGCCGCCTGTTTGACATCAAAAAAACCCGGTATGAGCGGTGCGCGTTTCGGCTCGGCGACAACGTCAACCAGAGCGCGTCCGATGAGTTCATAGTCTGAGGTCAACAGACCGCTGACAAGTGCGCCGACATTACCCCACTGCTGGATCGCCTGTTTGAGCGGTATCTCGGTCGGCAGCACCGAACGGGCATAGGAGGTGCGCAGTTCGGTATGCGGGTGCACAAGGGAGCAGTAGAGGTGTTCAGGCGAAGGTATCGTGATGAGGTCAAGTGGTGTATAGTTTCTGATCAGCACAAAATTACCGAGAATAGCCGGAGCGGCATTGTCGGCATGAGCTGATCCGCAGGCAACCCGTTCACCCTCAATAGCAAAATGAACCAGCTCCATTTTTGTACAGGGATTTCCCAGCAGCTCGTTGGCGGCAACAAGGGCTGCAGCAGCGCTGGCTGCACTGCTTCCCATACCGCTGCTGAGCGGCAGGTGTTTTTTCAGTTCAAGCGAAATATGACCGGAAAAGTCAATCTGCTTATGGGTGCGGATATATTCAAGGAACTTGAGAACAACAAAGCTCGATGTATTTTTTTTCGGGTCAAGCGGCAACGCGCCGCCATCTCCGGTTATAGATGTAATGGAGACCGGAGAACCGGTATGTTTTTCTTCATCGAGAGTCAGGATGACTTCATCACCCGGCTCGGTTATGGCAAAGCCGAGAACATCAAAACCGCAGGCGACATTGCCGACGGTTGCAGAAGCGAATCCCCTGATAGTTTTTATACCGTTTTCTGCAGACAAAATTCCTGTAAGTTTGGGTGTAGGATAGACAATCAAATACAACGAAGCTTCAATCAAATGAGAGAGAGAATTTGAATAACTAAAAGCTTTTCGTTAAATTTAGGTTTTAATCTTTTGGACAGGCAGCCGCCCGATTTAAACTTCAAAAGAAGGTAAACAGAATCTTTCTCTTTTCTTAACAAATAACCAAGCGGAATAAGATATGTCTACAACAGTCAGGCCTGATGAGGTTTCATCCATACTTCGCAAGCAGCTTGCCGGTTTTGAGTCCGAAGCAGAAGTTTATGACGTAGGAACAGTGCTGCAGGTTGGTGACGGTATTGCTCGTGTGTATGGTTTGTCAAAAGCAGCAGCAGGTGAGCTTCTTGAGTTTCCCAATAACGTCATGGGTATGGCGTTGAACCTTGAGGAGGATAACGTCGGAGCTGTGTTGTTTGGTGAATCAACATTGGTCAAAGAGGGTGATACGGTTAAAAGAACCAGCATTCTTGCTTCAATCCCCGTTGGCGAGGCTATGCTCGGCAGGGTTATCAATCCGCTTGGCGAGCCGATCGACGGAAAAGGCTCCATCGAAACCGAGCTTCGTCTTCCTCTCGAACGCAGGGCTCCCGGTGTTATCTATCGTAAATCAGTTCACGAGCCTTTGCAGACGGGTCTCAAGGCTATCGACTCCATGATTCCGATCGGTCGCGGCCAGCGCGAACTTATTATCGGTGACCGTCAGACCGGAAAAACAGCGGTTGCAATTGACACTATCATCAACCAGAAAGGCAAAGGCGTTTTCTGTATCTATGTTGCTATCGGCCTGAAAGGTTCAACGGTTGCCCAGGTTGTCAATACCCTCGAAAAATATGGTGCAATGGAGTACACCACCGTTATTTCCGCTACGGCTTCGGATCCTGCACCGCTTCAGTTTATTGCCCCGTTTGCCGGAGCGACTCTTGGTGAGTTCTTCCGCGATACAGGCCGTCATGCACTTGTTGTCTATGATGATCTTTCAAAACAGGCCGTTGCCTATCGTCAGCTCTCCCTGCTTCTTCGCCGTCCGCCTGGACGCGAAGCCTATCCTGGCGACGTTTTTTATCTGCACTCCCGTCTGCTTGAAAGAGCTGCGAAAATAACTGACGATATTGAAGTTGCACGCAAGATGAACGATCTTCCCGATGCACTCAAGCCTATCGTGAAAGGTGGCGGAAGTCTTACCGCGCTGCCGGTTATTGAAACACAGGCAGGTGACGTTTCAGCCTATATTCCGACCAACGTGATCTCCATCACTGATGGACAGATCTTCCTTGAGTCGAACCTCTTCAACTCCGGTCAGAGGCCTGCTATCAACGTCGGTATCTCGGTCTCCCGCGTTGGTGGTGCAGCTCAGATCAAGGCTATGAAAAAGGTTGCCGGTACCCTTCGTCTTGATCTTGCCCAGTTCCGTGAACTCGAGGCCTTCTCGAAATTCGGTTCTGATCTTGACAAGACAACAAAAGCACAGCTTGATCGTGGTGCGAGGCTTGTTGAAATCCTCAAGCAGGGTCAGTATATCCCGATGCCGGTTGAAAAGCAGGTTGCGATCATCTTCCTTGGTACCCAGGGATTGCTCGATACGGTTGATCTGCGCTTTATCCGCAAGTTTGAGGAGGAGTTCCTCTCTGCGCTTGAAATCAAGCAGAGTGACATTCTCAGCGCTATTGCAACGAGCGGTGCTCTTGAAAGCGATACAGCCAACAAGCTCAAGGAGTTCGCGTTGAAGTTTGTTGAGACCTTCAAGGCAAAAAACAAGGCGTAATATCAGGATCAGCAGATTTTAAGCAATTAATAACAGTCCCGTAATTCATGGCTACATTAAAGGATATACGTGTACGAATCAAAGGGGTGAAGTCTACACAGCAGGTTACCAAGGCGATGAAGATGGTAGCTGCAGCAAAGCTCAGAAGGGCACAGGAACGGGCCGTCATGGCTCGACCCTATGCCGGAAAGCTGAAGGAGATGCTCGGCTCTCTTTCTGCAAAGGTAGATACTTCGCGTAACCCCCTGCTTTCGGGACGTCCGGAGGTTAATAAGGTGCTTGTGATTCTTGTTACTTCCGACAGGGGTCTATGCGGTGCGTTCAATACCAATATCATCAAGCTCGCATACAAGACCATTCATGAAGATTACGCCGATGTTCACCGCAAGGGTGGCGTAAGTATGATCTGTGCGGGCACCAGAGGACTCGAGTTCTTCCGCAAGCGGGATTACAACATTCTCAAGGGGTACCCTGCGGTTTTCCAGAATCTTGATTTCAGCATTGCCAAGGAGATTGCCGATACCGCTTCCGGTATGTATCTGCGTGGAGAGGCTGACCGGGTGATCGTTGTCTACAATGAGTTCAAGTCGGTGCTTGCGCCGAACCTGAAAGCAGAGGAGCTTCTTCCTATTGCGCCCGTTAGTGCCGTCAAGGAGAGCAGCAGTGATTATATTTACGAGCCCTCTCCCTCCGCCATTATTGATGTGCTGGTTCCCCGCCATCTCAATACCCAGGTATGGAGAATGCTGCTTGAATCCAATGCTGCCGAGCATGCTGCCCGTATGGCTGCGATGGATTCGGCGACAGAGAATGCCAAGGATCTTCTCCGCTCTCTCAACATCAGCTATAACCGTGCACGCCAGGCTGCGATTACTACCGAGCTGAGTGAAATTGTTGCGGGCGCTGACGCATTGAGCAGTTGACCGACAGCATGACGAATGTATGATTAAAAGCGCCCTCCAGTGGGCGCTTTTTTTTTGTGAAATTGTTCAAGAGCGCTGCCGGAGATGCGGCTGAACCGGAAATGATTTATATTTTAACGGGTAATGATTCACCATCAATCTCATTTCATATTCAATCAAGGCGTGGGCGTGAGCATGAAGATATACAAGTTTGGGGGGAGCTCTCTGGGGTCGGCCGGGCGGATGAACAACGTGGTCGATATCATTGCCGGAGCATTGGCTGATGATAACCTTATTGTTGTGGTTTCGGCAGTTCAGGGTGTAACCGATCTTCTGCTTGACTCTGCCACCAGGGCAGGGATCGGAGAGAGCGGATATCGCCGCACCCTCGAAGAGCTTGAGCAGCGCCATCTCCAAATGTCGCAGGAACTCTTTTCCGGAAATGTACCCGATACCTTTTCAGCGGCATTCACTTCTGAATTTTCCGAACTCAAGGATATTCTGCACGGTGTCTTTCTGCTCAGGGAGCTTTCCGATAAAAGCCTGGCGCTTGTGCTTGGATTCGGCGAGCGACTCTCGGCACTGATGGTCAGCAGTTATCTTCAACAGCGACGGATTGAAGCATACTATCTTGATGCCCGAAAGCTGATTGTTACCGATGCCAATTATGCCGATGCGAGGGTTGACGCCCATGCATCCGAACTGCAGATCCGAAAACAGTTCGCCTCTTTTGCCGGTGTTCCGGTGGTGACCGGTTTTATCGCGGCAGCGCCGGATGGTTCGGCAACGACCCTCGGGCGGGGAGGCTCTGATTATACGGCATCAATTCTTGGCGCAGCACTTGGCGCAGCCGAAATTTGTATATGGACCGATGTGGACGGTTTTTTCAGTGCCGATCCAAAACGGGTCCGGGATGCCCGGATTCTGCCGTTTATCAGTTATGCTGAAGCTATGGAACTCTCCCATGCCGGAGCAAAGGTGCTGCATCCGCTTGCTGTTCAGCCGGCAATGAAGGCGGGTATTCCGATCCTGATCAAAAACAGTTTCAATCCATCGGCTGAAGGAACACGAATTGACGGAGCACCATTATCTCCGGAGAGAAACCGTACGCTGCCCGTTACGGGGCTTACATCCATTAATAATATTGTACTGTTGAACATGTCCGGCAGCGGAATGGTCGGCGTTCCGGGGATTGCCTCACGACTTTTCAGCTGTCTTGCCCGTCACCGCATCAACATCATATTCATATCCCAGGCATCTTCCGAACAGTCGATCACGCTGGCCATCAACCCGGCCCAGGCTCCGAACGCAAAAAAAATACTTGAACAGGAGTTTCGGGCTGAAATTGAGTCCCGTCAGATTGATCCGCTTGCAATCCGCGAAAACCTTGCCCTGATTGCGGTAGTTGGCAACAACATGTCCGGCCATGCGGGTGTATCCGCCCAGTTGTTTGAAACACTCGGCAAAAACGGGGTCAATGTCATTGCGGTAGCCCAGGGCGCAAATGAGATGAACATCTCCCTTGTCATTGACAGCAATGATGAGGACAAGGCTCTCAACTGTATCCACGAATCATTCTTTCTCTCGCAGCGCAAGGTGCATCTCTTTATTGCCGGGACCGGCACGATTGCCAAAAGCCTCATCGGGCAGATCCGTGCCCATCGGCGCAATCTGCAGGAGGAGAATGACCTTGATGTGGTTGTTTGCGGGATGGCAAATACCGGCACTATTGCACTCAATGATGAGGGTATTGATCTTGACTCCTGGCAGCAGGCTCTTCAGCCGAGAAGCGGGAAGAGAGGTATTGAAGGGTATATGGAGATTATCCGGGAGAAAAACCTGCACAATACCATTTTTGTCGATTGTACGGCAAGCAAAGAGGTTGCGGCAATCTACCCCGATCTCCTGCTTGCCAACATCTCCGTTGTCACCGCCAACAAACTCGGCATGGCGGGCAGCTGGCCACTCTACAGGAGCATCAGGGATGCCCAGCGCAAAAGCAACGCCCGTTTTCTCTATGAAACCAATGTCGGTGCCGGGCTTCCGATTATCAACACCCTGAACGATCTTAAGAACAGCGGAGACAAGATTATCAGTATCGACGGAGTTCTCTCCGGAACATTGAGCTTTATTTTCAACGAACTGCGCAAGGGAGGGCGGTTCAGCGAAATTGTCCGGCGAGCCAAAGAGGCGGGTTATACCGAGCCCGATCCGAGGGACGATCTCTCGGGTGCTGATTTTGCCCGGAAGTTCCTCATTCTCGGCCGTGAACTCGGCTTTACCCTCGAGTTCAGTGATGTGCTTGTCGAGAGTCTCGTGCCGGAGGAGTATCGCGGTGAGATGCCGGTCGGGGAGTTTCTTGACCGACTGGAGAGTGTGGACAGCTGGTATGCAGAAGAGAGCGAAAAAGCCGCGGCGGAAGGGATGACCATAGCCTATGCCGGCGGAATAAAGGACGGAAAGGCATCAATAGGGGTCAAACGGGTTCCGCTTTCAAGCTCTATTGCCGGACTCAGCGGATCGGAAAATATGGTGGTCTTTACGACGGATCGCTACAATGCAACTCCTCTTGTTGTCCGTGGTCCCGGTGCAGGCGGAGAGGTTACCGCAGGGGGTGTTTTTGCCGATATTCTCCGGATAGCAAGTTATCTGGTTTAACGAAGAGAGCCACATGCGTGCAGATATTGTTTCAATCGGTGATGAGTTGCTCAAAGGGCAGCGGGTAAACACCAATGCGTCGTTTATGGCCGCTGCTCTGGCCGGTATCGGCATTGCGGTGAACCGGATAGTTGCCTGCTCTGACGATGAGCCGGAGATTGCCGCAGTGCTTGCAGAGTCACTTGAGCGATCCGAGGTGGTGCTGGTTACCGGAGGGCTTGGCCCTACACGGGATGACCGGACCCGCACTGCCGTGCAGCAGCTTCTCCAAAGAGGAGTAGAGCTGAGTGAGGATGCCTATCAGAATCTTGCCTCGCTGATGAAACAGCGTGGCCGTACCATGAATGATGCTCTTCGTGACCAGGCGATGGTGATTGAAGGGTCGCATGTTATTCTGAATACCAAAGGGTCGGCGGCGGGCATGATTATCGGATGCGGCGAGCCTTTCAGGAACCACTATCTGGTTCTGATGCCGGGAGTCCCTTCTGAAATGAAGGCCATGATGGAGCTTACAGTGCTCCCCTATTTTTCGGCACTCTCCTCCTCATTTATCCGCCATACTCCGGTTAAAACACTTGGTATCGGTGAATCGATGCTTGCGGAGATGATTGTTGAGGTTGAGGATTCGCTTCCGGCGGGAACAACCCTGGCATATCTTCCCCATGCAGCCGGTGTATCGCTGATGATAAGCACGGTCGGCAGTGATCGGGAGAGCGTGGAGGAGGATAACAAGGGGGTTGTTGATTCCATCATCAAGCGGGCGAAGAGGTTTATCTATGCTACCGGAGAGAGTACACTTGAGGAGACGATCGGTGAACTGCTTTCCTGCCGGGGGCTCACGGTTGCTGTGGCTGAATCATGTACCGGTGGTCTTGTTGCAAGCCGCCTGACCGATGTTGCAGGTTCATCGGCCTATTTTCTCCAGGGTTTTGTGGCTTACACCAACAAAGCCAAAGAGGAGACGCTGGGGGTGCCGAAGGAGAGTGTTGAAGCGTTCGGAGCCGTGAGCGAAGAGGTTGCCTGTGCTATGGCAAAAGGGTGTCTTGAAAAAAGCGGAGCTGATTTTGCACTTGCAACAACAGGTATTGCAGGGCCTGCGGGTGGCTCTGCTGAAAAACCGGTCGGTATGCTCTGCCTCGCACTGGCGGTTAAATCCTCAGGAACCGTGCAGTCGCGCACACTCTTCATGCATGGAGATCGCGAGCTGAACAAAATCCGCTTCAGTGAAGCTGTTCTTCGTGAACTCTGGGAGTACCTTCGCGCCTCCTGACCGCCCAAATTTTCAGTTCCGCAAGCGAATCGCTGACTATTTTTTCTCATGCATTCAGCACCTGCAAGCGTCAGAAGGAAAAGCGCTCACCCTCTCAAAATTATATTGTCATTTTGTAAAAAAAGAAGCTCTTTTATCAATAACTTGTTCTGCTCATAAATTATCGGCAACGGCTTTGGCGAAAAGAAAAATGTTCTCATGACAGCGTATGGCAAGAATTGCAAGATTACCGGATAGTATTGCTAACAAGATTTCTGCCGGCGAAGTTGTTCAGCGTCCGGCATCGGTTGTCAAGGAACTTCTGGAGAATTCCATTGATGCCGGAGCCGATAAAATAACGCTCTCTGTCAAGGATGCCGGAAAGGAGCTTATACGTATAGTTGATAATGGTGCGGGGATGCTGCGCGACGATGCGCTGCTCTGTGTTGAGCGCTTCGCAACCAGCAAGATTACCGGAGTCGAGGATCTCGACTCTCTGAAAACGCTCGGATTCAGGGGCGAAGCACTGGCAAGTATCTCTTCGGTCTCGCATTTCGAGCTGAAAACCCGTACAGCAAAGGAGACGCTCGGGTTGCGCTTCCGCTACGAGGGGGGAGCTCTTGCCGAGGAGTCGGGTGTTCAGGGAGAGCAGGGAACAACCATGAGCGTCAGAAACCTCTTTTACAATGTACCGGCCCGTCGGAAGTTTCTGAAATCCAATGCCACCGAGTTTCAGCATATATTCGAGGTTATCAAGTCATTTGCACTCGCCTATCCTGAAATCGAGTGGCGGATGTACAACGATGACGAGGAGCTTTTTCATTTCAGGACGCCGGAAATGGCCGAACGGCTCAACTTTTTTTACGGCAGTGATTTTTCCGACAGCCTGATTGAGCTTTCAGAGGAGAACGATTACCTCTCCATTCGAGGATTTCTCGGCAAGCCGGCCATGCAGAAGCGCAAGAAGCTCGACCAGTATTTCTTTATCAACCGTCGGGTGATTCAGAACAGGATGCTCTCCCAGGCTGTCCAGCAGGCTTATGGTGAACTGCTTGTGGAGCGTCAGGCCCCGTTTGTGCTGCTTTTTCTCGAAATTGATCCCTCTCGTATCGATGTGAATGTCCATCCGGCCAAGCTTGAAGTCCGCTTTGATGATGAACGCAGTGTGCGCAATATGTTCTATCCGGTTATCAAGCGGGCTATCCAGCTCCATGATTTCTCTCCTGATCTGGGAGCTACAGAGCGTGACGATGCCTTTGGCGCGCCCCGTCAGGAGTCGGCATGGCGGAAGCTCTCCTTCCAGGATATTCCGGACAGATCAATGACGACGGGAGATCTCTACCGTAATTATCGTGAAGGAGCATTTCAGCATGCTCCGGAAACGAGATCGTCAACCCTGCTCCAGAGCGAACTCTTTACCGGCCCTTCCGGCTCCCCGGCACCGAAGCCTCAGCCTGAGCTTCGTGAAGGTGATGAGGGACTCTCTTTTGCCCTGCTCTCTCCGCTGCCCGGAGATGAGGGGCAGCCAAACCCTAAAGAGGCTGAACCGAAAATCTGGCAACTGCATAACAAGTATCTCATCTGCCAGATCAAGACCGGCCTTATGATTATCGATCAGCACGTAGCGCATGAGCGGGTTCTGTACGAACGTGCGGTTGATGTGATGACCCAAAATGTTCCCAACTCCCAGCAGCTCCTCTTTCCCCAGAAAGTAGAGTTCCGGCCATGGGAGTATGAGGTTTTTGAGGAGATCCGTGAAGATCTCTACCGTCTTGGTTTCAACCTCCGCCTCTTCGGCAACCGGACGATCATGATCGAGGGGGTTCCGCAGGATGTCAAGCCGGGCACCGAGGTGACCATCCTGCAGGAGATGATTGCCGAGTATCAGGATAATGCGTCACGCCTCAAGCTCGAAAAGCGTGATAATCTGGCCAAGTCCTACTCCTGCCGAAACGCCATCATGACCGGCCAGAAGCTGAACCTTGAAGAGATGCGTACCCTGATTGACAACCTTTTTGCCACCCGTGATCCCTACTCCTGCCCGCACGGCAGACCGGTTATCATCAAGCTTTCGCTTGACCAGCTTGACCGGATGTTCGGAAGAAAATAAGCGGGGTTGTTGCAAGTTTCTGCAAAAGTACTAAATTCCCCCCTATGCCCTTGTAGCTCAGTGGATAGAGCAACAGTTTCCTAAACTGTAGGTCGGCGGTTCGAGTCTGCCCGAGGGCACTTTTCTTTTTCCCCCCTTTACTGCTCATCCATTCACCATTTATATAATGCATTGGATGCATGCGCTGCATTTTGTCGATTGCAGGGGCAAAGAAATTTGCTCACCAGCCGTTGTATCTCCCGCTTATTTGGTATTTTACATCCATAGTTACAGGGCCCTCTGAAACAATTGATTGTACGAGAGGGCCCATTATTTCCGGCAGCATTAACTACCTGCAAACATGAGATTTATCAGAGCAATCATCATCATTTTTCTGGTGATGTTCGTTGCCGATATTGCCCGATACTTTGTCTATCCCGATGTCGGCAGACTGGTTGATGAGAACCCGGCGAAAACCGCTTTTATGGAGGATCGGGAAGCCGAGTGGCTTCAGGAGGGACTTCTGGATAAAAAGATCCGCCAGCGGTGGGTTCCCCTGAAAAAGATCTCGCCGAATCTTGTCAAAGCGGTTCTTATTGCCGAAGACGACAAGTTCTGGCAGCATGGAGGGTTTGATTACCAGGCAATCGAGCGGGCTATAGAAAAAAACCTGCTGGCCAAAAAATTCAAGATGGGCGGTAGTACCATAAGCCAGCAGCTTGCCAAGAATCTCTATCTCTCGGCATCAAAAAATCCGGTACGCAAGATCAAGGAGGCCATTCTTACCTGGAGAATCGAAAAAACACTCTCCAAACGGAGGATTCTGGAACTCTACGTCAATGTTGCCGAGTGGGGAGACGGTATTTTCGGCATCGGCGAAGCCTCCCGTCACTACTACGGCGTGGCTCCCTCCGGGTTATCGGGACAGCAGGCAGCAAAGCTTGCCTCGGTACTGCCGAACCCGATCAGGTTCTCCCCTGTGGGTTCATCACCCTATGTGCGTGCCCGTTCCAGAATCATCTATGCCATCATGCAGCGGAGGGGCATTATTGTTCCCGGTTATCAGGAGGTTATGTCGCTTCCTGCGGATACCACAGCGGTTGATTCTGTTGTGGTCGGTATTCCGGAAAGTCTGATTAATGATGCGCTTTCGGCCGACAGCAGCGCAGTCGATCAAGGCAGTGCTTCCGGGGAATCGGAAAATGGCTCTTCTGGTTCGTCCCCTGCTGATAATGGCGGCAAGCCGAAAACTCCCTGAAAATGATTTGTAAGAGAAAACGCTCCGGTTATGGAGCGTTTTCTGATAGTCGGGTATCGTAATCAATTGTCGTGATCACTACCCTGTTTACCTTCCCCGTTGTTCGCTCAATAGTTCAAATAGTGACTTGTCAACGCCGCATACCGGACAGACCCAGTCATCGGGAATGTTTTCAAAGGATGTTCCCGGTTCAATGCCGCTGTCGGGATCACCAACTTCAGGATCATAGATGTAGCCGCATGGTATACAGACCCACTTTTCCATAAAAAACTCCGTTTTAATTATTCGTTTTCGTGATGACAAATTCAATGAGAGATCAGCCGGATATGTCGAGTCATCCGGCTTTCTCATTCAGCTAACATTAAGTCCTCGGGCGGCTAAAAAGTTCGCCTTTTTTTCCCTGAACAGTGTTGTTTGCTTTTCGCCGCGCGTTTCAGGGATTCTGCAAATTTTGACTGCTTACTCAATTTCGTCAAAATTAATCGCGGGCACCTGTTTTGAACTTTCGCCAGCCTTATGTATCTTTTTACTGTTGTTGTAACATATCATTAACCTGTTCTCAGGGCGGGGTGAAAATCCCCACCGGCGGTATACCGGCTGTTAATCCGGAAAGCCCGCGAGCGCTTTCGATTATTTCGAAAGGTCAGCAGATTTGGTGAAACTCCAAAGCCGACGGTTACAGTCCGGATGAAAGAGGATAGCGATGCCCAGGAAATACTCCTGCATTCCTTCGCCCTGATTCATGGGCACCTCTCGGAAATATGTTGTTCCTGCGCTGTCGGCCACCGGACTCTTCATAGTCTTTTGGCTGCCGCTTGCAGCATGTTTTTTTGAGATGCTTTTGTGGTATGGTACGTAATTACCATCAATAAAATATGATACCATGAATCAGATTCTTGCCCGTAAGTATGGAGACTCTTTTGAGCGTGTTGAGCGTGCCCTTTCTGCCCTTCGTGAAGGTAAGGGGGTGCTTGTTGCCGACTCTCCGGATCGTGAAAACGAAGCCGATCTTATCTATTCCGCCGAATATCTTACCGTTCCCCAGATGGCACTGCTCATACGGGAGTGCAGCGGCATTGTCTGCCTCTGCATGACGGACGAAAAAGTCCGTTCGCTTGAGCTGCCCATGATGGTTACCAACAACACCAGCGGTTTTCAGACCGCCTTCACCGTCTCCATCGAAGCCGCTGAAGGGGTGACAACCGGTGTTTCAGCAGCCGATCGGGTTCATACGGTAAGAACCGCCTCTGCCCTGAATGCTCTTCCCTCCGATCTTCGCCGACCGGGTCATATCTTCCCTCTCAGGGCAAGAGCCGGAGGAGTGCTTGAGCGCCCCGGTCACACTGAAGGCACGGTTGATCTCATGCGCCTCGCCGGGCTCAACCCCTGCGGTGTCCTCTGCGAACTCACCAACCCCGACGGCACCATGGCTAACATGGAGGAGACTATTGTTTTTGCCGAAAAACACGCCTATCCGGTGCTCACCATTGAGGATGTTATTGCCTATCGGGAGCGGATAGAGCTTAAGGAGCAGGTTGCATAATGATTCTGATTTATTTGTAAAGTTCAGCGGCGAACTGGAGTGTAATGAACAGTTGCTTCACCAGTGCCGCTGTGATATATTTGTACAAATAAGAGAGGGAGGATCACTCATGAGTGCTGAATTGATGGATATCAGACGCAAAGTTCTTGCTCTGCCAGTAAAAGCCCGAGCAGAGCTTGCCGAGCAACTGCTTGCAAGTCTGGATGACACTGATGGTCAGGAAATTGAAGATATATGGATTGAACAGGCAGAGGAGCGCTATCAGGCCTATTTGAAAGGAGAGATTACGGCAAGGCCTTTTGCGGATGTACTTCGGGAGGCTACAGGGCACTCCTAAAAATCTATTCCGCAATTCGATAGCTTCGTTGGGCGGTACTCGAAA
>Ga0172376_10005613_pt1 | contig 13931 bp, 11 predicted proteins | sample Lak35m_FD_121114 | JGI IMG/M metagenome (GOLD analysis project Ga0172376, IMG submission 121114) | Freshwater microbial communities from Kabuno Bay, South-Kivu, Congo - kab_092012_35m | ecosystem: Environmental > Aquatic > Freshwater > Lake | place: Democratic Republic of the Congo: South-Kivu...
AACATTTCCTGCGTCCGCCTCGTAGCGGAACTGACGCGCCACCGCCCCGCTGTTGGTGAAGATGCACGCCATGTTGCCATAGTTGCGGGCGTTCACCAGCGCGATCGCGTCTTCCACCGATTCTGCGTGCATCAAGCTCAACACGGGTCCAAAAATTTCGGTATGCGCAATCTCGCTGTCAGGGGGCACGTCGCTTAAGACGGTGGGATAAAGCCAGAAGCCATCATCGTAACCGCTCACTGACTTGTTGCGCCCATCCACCAAAACTTGGATGCCGTTTTGCTCGCCCTTCGCCAAAATCCCTTCGATGCGGGTTTTGCTCTCACGGCTAATCACCGGTCCCATCTGGGTGAGGTCATGCATGCCATAGCCCACCACGCGACTGGAGGCAACATCGGCGATCTGCTCGGTGAAGGTGTGGCGCGCTTCGCCCACCGTGATGGCAACCGAAGCGGCAAGGCAACGTTGCCCGGCACAACCGAACGCGCTGTCTGCCATGATGCGCGTGGTCATGTCCATGTCTGCATCGGGCATAATCACGACGGGGTTCTTTGCCCCGCCCTGGCATTGCGCCCGTTTGCCGTTGGCGGTGGCACGGCTATAGATGTAACGGGCAACAGGGGTGCTTCCCACGAAGCTGACCGCGCGCACATCGGGATGATCGAGGAGCGCGTCAACCGTTTCTTTGCCCCCGTTGACCAATTGCAACACGCCCTTCGGGAAGCCCGCCATCTCAATCAGTTCAAACAACTTGGCAGAGGTCATGGGGACTTTCTCGCTGGGCTTCAAGATGAAGCAATTGCCGGTTGCCACTGCATACGGCAAGAACCACAGCGGGATCATGCCGGGGAAGTTAAACGGGGTGATCGCCGTCACCACGCCCAACGGTTGGCGGAACATGTGCTCATCAATCCCCTGTGAGATGTCTTCGTTGTTGTAGCCCTGCATCATCAAGGGTATGCCACACGCCACCTCAACATTTTCAATCCCGCGACGCATCTCGCCGAGGCTCTCTTTGAAAGTCTTGCCACATTCATTGGTGATGATCGTGGCGATCTCGTTGAGGTGTTCTTCCAACAACATCTTGAATTTGAATAAGTATTGAATTCGGTTGGCGGCGGGGGTCATGCGCCATTCGCGGAAGGCAACTTTAGCGGCATCCACCGCTTGGGCGACACTTGCCTTGGGGGTCATCACCACTTCGGCGATCATCGCGCCCTCGGCGGGGTTCAAAACTTTTTGCAAGTCGGACGTGTCAGCGTCTGTCCACTGACCGTTGATATAATCTAAAACTTTGTGGGTCATCTTGGTTATCCTCATCAATAGAACTAAATCCACGCCAGAGCATCGATTTATACGCAATAGATTGACTGTGTAGCATAGCACAAGCGCGACAGAGAGGGGATAGGAGAAGTCAGACGCGCGTCAGTACAGCTTGGTTTGGGGCGCGCGCCAATACACCGAGCCATCTAACAGGCGGTTCAAGTAGCCCTGCTCAAACAACTCACGGCGGAGCAATGCCCAATCCTGAAAGGTGTGCCACTCGTTGAGCAGGGCGTTCACCTCGCGCTCGGTGTATTCACGCCCCACTTCAAACTTGGTCGCCAAGTATTCCAAGATGAGCGTTTGGTCATGGGTGTGCTTCTTACGGGTAGGGAAGCGCCCCACGCGCCCGCGTTCATCCAAGAAATGTGCCAACCGCTCATCCCGATAGGACTTGATGGTCATGATCTCGTTTGTTCCTGTGTGTGTCTACCGTCGTCACGCATTCCCGATGGCAGGTTCTGCCTCCAGCTTGAACACGATGCGCCCCTCTGAACCGCCCCCAGCGTGGGTAATCACCAGCGTATAATCGCCAATGGCAGGGAGGGTGTAGCGTTCCACATTGACCGCCATCTGTTCGCCCCCGTCATCGTTGACGAAGATGGGCACGCCATCGGCATCCAAGATTATCAGCACGGGATCAACGTTGTTGCGTGGGGAATAGATTTCAGCCTGTATGCGTGTGGCGCGGTCAACCGAATATGGAATGCGATAGACCCAACCTTGTTCCATGCGCAATGCCAAATCTGCGCTGTCATCTTGAATGGGTTCCAGTTCAAATGTTTCGGTCTCGGTGAGGGTTGCCCAGCGGTAGTAATCTGCGCTGGCGTTTTCCATATCTCCCAGCAAATAGTAGCTATAGCCCCGATTGAGAAAGCCCCCGGCGCGTTCTGGGTCAAGCTCAACCACCTTGGAATTGTCCGCTACCGAAAGCTCATGCTCCCCTAATTCGGCATACAACAACGCGCGTGAAAAGTAGATGGACGGGTTATCAGGCTCAAGCGCGATCATCCCCTCATAGTCGGTCAGGGCGTTTTCGGTCTGCCCGATGTATTGGTAGACTTGAGCGCGGTAGGTGCGAAAGACCAAGTTAGCAGGTTCAAGGTCAATCGCGCGCGTGTAGCTGGCAATGGCAGCGTCCGCATCCGCTTGCAACAAGTGCCATTCCGCCCAGTAGATGTGTACGATGGGGGATTGTGGCGCAAGGCGTTCTGCCTTTTCGTAGCTTGCTTGTGCCAAGTCATATTCGCTGTTGATGGTGTAGCCCAAGCCCAACGCCAGGTAGGCTTGGCTATTTTGTGGGGCAAGTTTGACGGCTTGCAATCCGTCGGCAATTGCCAAGCGTGGGCGGTTCAAGCGTGAAAGCGCGGTTGAACGCCCAATCAGCGCGTCAACATCGTCAGGACGCTCGCGCAAGATCAACCTGAAGGCATCCAACGCCTCTGTGATGAGACCGTCATTCAGCAACTGTTGCGCTGCTTCTATAGCGGCTCTCTCATCTGTTCCATCGGTGGTCTGTGCGAACACCCCATCACCCAAGCCGAACGCCAGGGTAAGCAACACCAAGACAATCCAACGCTTCATGATTCAATCTCCAATTGTAACGCTTGTGCAATACACGCAATCACGCTTGCCTGCACGGTTGGCAGGGGTTGTTCCGCATCAATGCGGACGAAGCGATGCGGCTCTGCTTGCATCAAAGCGCGGTAGCCTTCTACCACGCGCTGACGAAACTCAGCATGCACAGCATCCAAGCGGTTGAACTCTTCACCGAATAGCGAAGCAGCATAGCGACGGTTGAGGGCAACTTGGGGGGATAAATCCAAGAACAGCGTGAGGTCAGGCGTAAGCCCCCCTGTGGCAAATTCGGTGATGATCCGCAGGGTCGCCAAGTCTAGCCCGTGCCCATAACCCTGATAGGCAAAGGTGGAATCATAGAAGCGATCCAGCAAGACCACCCCCCCTTTTGCCAGATGGGGGCGGATGACCTCATTCACCAATTGCGCTCGCGACGCGCTAAACAGCAACAACTCCGCTGAAGGGTTCATGGACTTGTTCTTGTGATCCAGCAAGACCGTGCGAATTTGCTCGCCGATTTCCGTGCCACCCGGCTCGCGCGCGACGAGTACATCCACCCCACGCGCCCGCAGGAAGGCGGCAGTCGCTTTCATGTGGGTGGACTTTCCCCCCCCGTCAATGCCTTCAAAGGTGATGAACATGAAATCCCCTTAGCGTGATTCGGTGGACATGTAAATAATGGTGACACCTGCGCCCCCCTCGTTCGGGTTCGCCTCCGCCACTTTGATGATGAGCGCGTGGCTATCCAACATATCCCGAATGGCCTTGCGCAACGCGCCCGTCCCCTTCCCATGAATGATCCGCGCAAAGGGTAAACCGGACAGATAGGCGGCATCAATGTATTCATCCAAGCTACGCAAGGCCCCTTCCACCCGTTGCCCGCGTAAATCCAGCTCCAAGCCGGGTGACTTGGGCGGGGTGATGCTGTCCTCGCGCTCGGTTTCGGGGCGTTCACGCCGACGGGAGGCTTCCTTCTGGGCGATCTTGCGATCTAGCTTGGTGGCTTTGCGCATGTCGTGGGTGGTGGCACGCACTTTGAGCGCACCCACCTGTACCATCGCCTCCCCTTTGGCGTTGAGTTCTTCGATCACGCCTTCCACCTTGAGCGATTCCAACCACACCGCATCGCCCAATCGGGGTCGCCAACCGTCCTCTGCCACGTCGGGCACTTGCACCGCGTCATTCTCGTTGAGAGGTGCTTGAGCATATTCAATCAGTTTGGTGCTGGCATCCTGAATCGCTTGCAACTGTTCCAACGGGAGCGATGCTTTGCGCAAGTCTTGGCGCAAGCGTTTAACCTCCTTGCGGAAATCCTCAATCTCGCCTTCTGCCTTACGGCGGGCATCAATCAAAATGTTGCGCCGTTCATCCTCCAGCTTGCTCAAGCGTTCGCGTAGCTCAAGGCGTTCGGCTTCGATCTGCTTTAGCAGGTCGGCAATTCTTGTTTCTTTGCGGTGGATGTCCTCGCGCGTGCGGTGGATTTCATCCAGCAGTTTGTCCGCGTCAAGGTCTTTAGAGGCAACCATCGCGCGGGCATCCTCAATGATGGTGGACGGAAGCCCCAAGCGCGTGGCAATCGCCAGCGCGTTAGACCGCCCCGGCAAGCCCACGATCAGGCGATAGGTGGGGGCAAGCGTCTCCAGGTTGAATTCAACGCTGGCGTTGCGCACGCCGTCAGTTTCCACCGCGTAGGTCTTTAGCTCTGGGTGATGGGTCGTCACCATGGCGGTGGTGCGCCGTTGCAATAGGTGATTCATGATCGCGCGTGCCAATGCCGAGCCTTCCGAGGGGTCGGTGCCCGCGCCCATCTCGTCCAGCAAGACCAGCGTGGTGGGGTTACACGCTTCTAAAATGCCGATGGTGTTGGTCATGTGGGCGGAGAAGGTACTCAAGGATTGCTCGATGCTCTGCTCATCCCCGATGTCCGCAAAAATCCCCTCGAACACCGAGAGGGTCGCGCTTTCGGCAGGGACGTGTAGCCCACTTTGTGCCATCAACGCCAACAAGCCCACCGTCTTAAGGGCGACTGTTTTCCCGCCCGTATTGGGACCCGTGAGGACAAGCGCGAAGGTGTCTTGCCCAAAGTCCACATCTGTGGGCACAACGCGCTGGGCAGGGATGAGAGGGTGGCGTGCTTGGGTCAGCGTGATGGTGCTGCCGGGGTGGTTGGGATAAGCTGCGCGCTCTCTGAAGCCCACCAACGTGGGAGCGGTTGCCCGAAGCGCGTCCGCATACATCGACTTGGCGATCAACAAATCCAGATATGCCAAGACTTCTACCGTGCGGATGATCTCATCCGCCACCTGGGCGACGCTCTCGGTGAGCGCGGCAAGGATGCGCCACACTTCCTTTTCCTCTTGAATTTGTAAGTCGCGCCATTCGTTGTTCAGTTCAACCGTGGCTTCTGGCTCAATGAAAATGGTTTGCCCACTGGAGGAGGTATCATGCAGGATGCCCTTCAAGCGTCCTTTGAAATCCGCCTTGACGGGCACAACATACCGCCCATTGCGCATGGTGATGATCGGTTCTTGCAGGTACTGGGCATATTGCCCCCCTTGAATCATGCGGTTGAGCTTGGCTTGAAGCCGCTCAAACGCGGTTTTGAGGTCGCGCCGAATCATGGCGAGGCGCGGGCTTGCGCTGTCGCGCACTTGGGCATCTTCATCAATGGCGGTGACGATCTCATCTTGCACCGAGGGACATTCTTCCATCTCTTGCACCAGCGCGCTCGCCAAGGGGTAGACATGCTCCATGCGCCCAATCGTGCGCTTGATGGTGGTGGCACGTCGGAGCGTGTTACGGATGTCTAGCAAAACGGCGGCTTCGATCACCACGCCCCGCGTTGCGCCCAGCGCGACTTGGCGCACATCGCGCACGCCCCCCATGTTGAGCTTGTTCTCGTTTTTGCCAAGAATGGTGCGAACTTCCGTCACCTCTTGAATGCGAGTTTGTGCCTCGCTCAAGTCGGTCGTCGGGTAAAGCTCGCGTGCCAGCTCCGCCCCAGCAGAAAAAGTGGTGTAGCGCGCCAGTTGTTCTAAAATTTTAGGGTACTCTAGGGTAGTGAGGGTTTTCTCTTGGATCATGGTTTTATGCACTCTTTGGCAGCAGTTGCATTATAACTAAGGTTGTGCCTGCATTGCAAAGTATAGACCAACGCAATTTTCCCCTCCTAACGCTACTCTATCTCGAAAAAGCCACACTTTTGGCGACAATGAATACAAGCCCAATCGGGCGCATCGTATCGCAAGACTGCTCAAGGAGCGTTGCTATGATTCAACTGATTGATAGTCACATTCATTTTTGGGAGCCAACTCAGCTGACTTATGCTTGGCTTAATGACGTGCCCGCCATCAACTACGCTTATCTCCCGTCGGACTTGCCCACGCAGGGGGATGGATGGCGAATGGACAAACTGGTGTTTGTGCAGGCGGATTGTTTGCCCGCGCAAGGGTTGCAAGAGGCGCAATGGGTGACGCAACTTGCCCAAGACGATGCTCGCATTCAAGGCATTGTGGCGGTTGCCCCGCTGGAGCAAACCGACTACGCCCAGCATCTTGAGCAACTCCAAGCCCTCCCGTTGGTCAAAGGGGTGCGTCGCCTCATCCAGTCCGAAGGCGCGGGCTTTTGTACACAACCTGCTTTTGTGCGTGCGGTGCAGGCATTACCGCGCTATGGCTACAACTTTGATATTTGCGTGGTGCATCATCAGTTGGGGGATGTGCTGGAGTTGGTCGCGCAATGCCCACAAGTGGCGTTCGTGTTGGATCATCTGGGCAAGCCTCCCATCCGTGAGGGGGAAATTGAACGTTGGAAGGGTGACATCAACCTGCTTGCCCGCTTTGAAAACGTGGCGTGCAAGTTCTCCGGCATGGTGACGGAAGCGGATTGGGAAGGTTGGAACATGGCGCATTTGCAACCCTTCGTCGATGTCATGTTGGATGCGTTTGGGCCAGAGCGCATACTCTTCGGGGGGGATTTCCCTCTTCACGAACTCGCTTTCCTCAACTATCACGGTTGGGTGAATACTGCCCTCACCCTGTTGGAGGGGTTATCTGAACACGAACTACACGCTATTTTCTATGCCAATGCTCAACAATTTTATCGCTTAAACGCTTAACTATTTTTAGCAGGAGATGAATGCCATGTTGAATGTAAAAACTGCCGCCGATTTGCCCGATCACAAATTGCCCATCGTCAGCATTGGGATGGGGGGAATTGTCCACGATGCACATTACCCCGCCTACCGCCTCGCCGGGTTAGAGGTGGTGGGGGGATTTGATGTTAACGCAGAACGCGCCCAGATGATGGCGCAAAAATTCGGTGTGCCCACTGTGTACAGCAGTTTGCGCGAAGCCTTTGAGCAAGCTCCATCCGATGCCGTCTTTGATGTTTCGGTGCCGGGTAAAAATATCCTCGAGATTTTACAAGCCATGCCCAACGGGCGGGCGGTTTTGATTCAAAAGCCAATGGGCGACACCCTAGCGGAAGCCCGTCAAATCTTGCACCTGTGCCGAGAAAAACACCTCACCGCCGCCATCAACTTTCAAATGCGCTTCATGCCCCACATCATCGCCGCTCGGGATATGCTTCAACAGGGGTTGATCGGGGACTTGTGGGACATGGAAGTGCGCATGCAACTTTACACCCCGTGGGCGATTTGGCCCTTCTTGCTCCCGTTGCCCCGTTTAGAGATTTTGTATCACAGCATCCACTACATTGATTTAGTGCGCTCGTTTTGTGGCAACCCACAACAGGTCTATGCCAAGACGCTCAAGCATCCCATCGTCAATGACTTAGCCCCCACCCGCACCACCATCATCTTAGACTATGGGGATAATCCGCGCGTCAACATCATGACCAATCACGGGCACATCTATGGGGATGATTTCGAACAATCCTATGTGAAATGGGAGGGAAGTCGCGGTGCGATTTATGTTCAAGCTGGCTTGAATATGAACTATCCCACCGGGAAAGCGGATAAGTTCCAATACTTGCTGCTTCAGCAGGACACCCCGCGCGACCAACAGCATTGGCAGTCTATGGAGATTGAGGGGTCATGGTTTCCGCATGCTTTCATCGGCACGATGTGTAGCCTGCAACGCTATGTGAACGGGGAAAGCGACGCGCTCCCCACTTCAGTAGAGGACGCTTACTACACGATGGCAACCGTCGAAGCTGCCTATGACAGCAACGCAATGGGCGGCTTCACGTTGCAACAACCCTAAGCGCGTGCATCACCCCATCATGCGCGTGGTGGGGTGCTGAGGGTGGTTTCGCAATTGGGCAAACCCAACCCCAAACGAAATTCTCACGTAGGGCTTACGCATTCCCAACCGTAAAAAAAGTAAGGCACTCCTTGAATAGAAGTGCCTTTACCATTCTTAACTGTCCGTAGCCTAAACCTGTTTAGCTAGTCACCTGTTACAGGTGACATCGTGTTTTTGTTGCCCTTCTCGGTGGCTTCACCCGCCCCATCTTGGTTGAGGGGGAATACATCGGGCCACGCAGAAGCACCGTGTTCATAAACATCAATCCCGATTTGGTCAGCGATGGGGTTCACACGCAAACGGTTCACCATTGCCAAGCCTGCGAACATCAGGGTTGCGGTGACAGCAGACCAAGCGATGGTTGCACCTGAACCAATGAGTTGCGCAATCAACAAGTTCCAGTCGCCAGTGATGAATAACCCTCCTTGACCGGCATACGCTGCGCCAGCAGCGAAGGGTCCGTTGAAGAGGAGTTGAGGTTGTGCAAACAACCCAACGGCAATTGTGCCCAAGATACCGCAAGCACCATGCACCGCGAACGCTCCCACTGGATCGTCAATGCGCAGGGATTCAATGAGGTTTGCGGCAAGGATGACCAATACGCCGGCGATCGCCCCAACCACGACAGAAGCCCATGGAGCAAAGAAACCGCATCCCGCTGTCACTGCTACCAACCCTGCTAAAGCACCGTTCAAAGTGGATGCTAAGTCCCATTTGCCCGTGCGGAAGTAGACGAACAACAGGGTGACGCACACGCCAGCACTCGCCCCAAGCGTGGTGTTGAGCACGGTTAAGCCCATCAACCCATCATAGCCAATCGCGCCTAATGTGGAGCCGGGGTTAAACCCATACCAACCGAACCACAGAATCATCGTCCCAAGCGTGGCAAGCCCAAGATTGTGGGCGGGAGGGAGGGGCAACCATTCACCATTCGGACCTTTGCGCCCTGCACGAGGACCTAGGATGATCGCGCCGATTAACGCGATGACCCCGCCTACTGTGTGAACCACCGTGCTGCCGGCGAAGTCATGGAAGCCCCATTGCGTTGCTAACCATCCGCCACCCCATGCCCAGTGAACCACAACGGGATAGATCAAAACGGCGATGATCGCACTGTAAATTAAGTCGCCCACGAAATCGGTGCGCTCCGCCATTGCGCCGGTGGTGATGGTGCTGGCGGTGGCGGCAAAAGCAAATTGAAAGAAGAAGAAGGTAATCGTAGAAACGTTCAAAATGCCGTACTTCGCATATTCAACAGTCTCCCCAAAGGTGATCGCCCCGCTGAGGAAGAACAAATCTGTGCCGAAGAAGCCGTTAGAGGTTGTGCCGAAGGCAACCCCAAACCCAACCGCCCACCAGCACAAGCCGGTTAAGCCTGCGTCAATGAAGTTTTCGAGCAGGGCGTTTACAACCCCGGTTTGACGGATCAACCCAGCTTCTAGCATGGCAAACCCGGTTTGCATGAAGAAGACGAGGAAGCCCGTGAGCAAAAGCCATGAAGTATCAATGGAAGCCTTCATGCTGCTGATGTCGCTGGCAAGGCTTTCGACGGTGGGGGCATCCTGTGCAAAGGTTGCGTGTGTCCCAAACATGGCAAGGATGAGCGTGGCGATGGCTAAGGAAGACATACGCCGTATCAGTCTTTTAGAGGGGAGCTTAAACATCATGGGTGATCCTTTCTTCGATTAGGTTGTGTGTTTTGTACATGCAAAAGAATAGAAGGTGGGGAGATTAAAAGTTATGGAAGAGATTCCTAAATCTATTTTGATTTTATTTGTGAATTTCTAACAAATTAAAATTGAATTTGTGCGTTTTTCACGAGTTAAACTAGCAAGTATCACCATAATGCCGTTTCTCCACGATCAGATCGCGCACCGAGATTCGTTTTCAGTTGCTGGCAAACGAATTTATGGCGAATAATTGTTGTGAATAATCACCAAATGATCGCGCTGTTTTTAGGTGAAATCTTTTGCCGTGCGTGGACGGCAAAGCATGATCGAATGACTGCTAAATACAGTACAATACGCCTATTGAATTTCTAATAGAAGGACAACATACCCAATGAAACTGGTCGTCTTGGCAGATATTCATGGCAACCTAACCGCGTTAGAAGCGGTCTTGAGCGATTTAGCCACCCACACCCCTTATGATGCCCTGTGGGTTTTGGGGGATTTGGCATCGCACGGCACGCGCCCCAATGAATGTGTCACGCGCATTCGTGAACTGGCAACCGAGCAGGCAGAGAAGGTCAAGGTGATTGGGGGCAATACCGAACGCTATCTCATCACCAATGCCCGCCCGCGCCGTCAGGTGATTCAAGACGAGGGTGCGCTCAACGAGTTACGCGCTAAGTTCGCCCAAGAAGATCGTCTGTTTGAATGGTCACGCAATCAATTGTCATGGGAGAACTTTGCCTATCTGGGCGGTTTGATCGGCAAGGAATGTGCAACCTATGTTCCGGGTTTCGGGCAGGTGATCGGCTATCATGCTGTGCCCGAGAATGATGAGATGAGCATCACCAACAGCACGCCCGACGACGTGGTTCTGGACAGCGTGCTAGATCGCCCTGCACGGTTGGGGGTGTATGGTCACATTCACTGCCAAGTGAACCGCACCATCGGCAACTTCCGCTTGGTCAATCCGGGGAGCGTCGGGTTAAGTTTTGAAACGCCGGCGCATGCTCAATATGCTGTGCTGGAATTTGTGGAGGGACAGCTCAACCTAGACCTGCGTGCCATCCCCTACGATGTCGATGCCGTCATTCAAGATGCGCACGACGTTTCGCACCCTTCTATCATCACCCTAGAACCCGTCCTACGCAAAGGACTGTAGCCATGCCTGCACGAGAACGCCTGAACCAAGATTTACAAGGGGAAAACCAACTCGGCATTTTGCTGATGGTACAGATGGGGGGGGTCCCCGAAGAGCTTCAACTCCTGATCCAAATCGTCACGGTGGATAAAGTCAACCAAACCCTGCAAGAGGGCAACGCCTATATGGTTCGTGTGCTGGGCGTGCGCGAGCATCGCGTTTCGCTTGGGATGTTCCGCTCCATATTTTGGGCGAACGATCATCCCATCTTGTATCATCACAACTCCCCTGAATGGCAACTACGTTTTGAGGGGATGCCGTCGGATGTGAATGCGCTGATGATTGATTTGCGGGCAACCTATGGCGCAACATTTGGACCTTGGCGCGATATTGCCCAAGACCTGAACCACGAGATGCCCCTGTCTAACCTGTTACAACAGGGGAAGGGCATCCTAGGGACGTTTCCTAAACCGTTGGCAGAACGCTTCATCAACGTCCTAGCGCATCATGGGATACAGTCTAAGTATGAAGAAGTGAATCCCGCGCCCGAACCCGACACCAAGATGAAGGGGTTCAAAGATCAATTGTCGGTACTGGGGATTGATGATTCCTACTTCATCGCGTATTCCTTCATGGTGGATTTCTTCAAAGGGCGGGGGCAATAGCCCGCTCTTCTAAAAGCGTCCATGTAGCTGTCGAAGCACCAGCTCTAAAAAACACCTTAAGGAATCTCCATGAACCAAAAGCAGTTACAAGTCGTTGCCGTGATTGTCGGTTGTTACATCGCGGCACAAATTTTCTCCGACATCACCAGTTTGAAAATCATCCTGTTGGGTGGTTTGGTGGTGGATGGGGGCACGCTCATTTATCCGTTTTCCTTCACGCTGCGCGATTTGCTCCATAAGAGCGCGGGCGTCAAGGTGACGCGCACCGTCATTGTGCTGGCGGCAGCGCTAAACTTGTTGATGGCGGGATTGTTCTGGGGGGTTGCCTCATTGCCTGTCGCGCCTGATCTCCCCCCTGCGGACCCCAGTCACGCCTTCGCCAGTGTGTTGGCACCGGTCTTACAGATCGTCTTGGCATCCATCCTTGCCGAAGTCCTGGCGGAGTTTCTTGATACCGAAGCCTATCAATGGTGGCAAAAGCGTTTTGGCGCACGTCACCAATGGGGGCGGGTGTTGGTCAGCAACGCCCTGAGCGTTCCGCTGGATTCCGCTGTGTTCGTGGGGTTGGCGTTTTGGGGGTTGCCCATCGATGTGCTGTGGGGAATCTTCTTGACCAATGTCTTGGTGAAAGGGGCGGTGACGCTCATTTCCATTCCTGCCATTTACTGGGTGGAAGAAACTAGCGCACAAGAGGGCTAAATGTCTGCGTGAGTTTTTGCCTGCTGGCAAGGATTCACCGCGCTCACTTGCTTCAATTCGCAAGGGGAGTCTGCTAGAATGGGCACGCTAATTAACCGATAAGACGCATCTCAATCTTTGATGCACAGGAGTCATGCTTGTGCTTGCACAAACCAACTACCCACTCTACCGCGAACCCTACCGCCCACAGTTTCACTACACCGCCCCTTACCGCTGGCTAAACGACCCGAATGGCTTGGTGTACCACAATGGCGAGTTTCACCTCTTCTACCAGTTCCACCCTTACGATAGCGTATGGGGTCCCATGCACTGGGGGCACGCCGTTAGCCATGACTTGCTACACTGGGAGACGCTCCCAATCGCGCTTTACCCGGATGAGTTGGGCACAATTTTTTCCGGTTGTGTGGTCATTGATGCGGACAATACCGCTGGCTTTGGGGCGAACGCGCTTGTTGCCCTTTACTCCTACAACACCCAAGCGCAAGGCGTGGCATACAGCTTAGATGATGGGCGCACTTGGACGAAGTACGAAGCCAACCCCATCCTGCCCGCCCTCTACCAAGACTTTCGCGATCCCAAAGTGATTTGGCACGCCCCCACCCAACGCTGGGTGATGGCGATTGCCGCTGGCACGGAGATACACTTCTTCACCTCTTCCAATTTGCTCCACTGGACGCTCGCCCAGGCATTCAGCATCGCGCTTGAAAGTGGCGTGTGGGAAGTGCCAGACTTGTTCCCGTTGATGCTGGATGAACAGGTGAAATGGGTCTTGTTGATTAGCGTTGGGGATGGTGCGCCAGCAGGCGGTAGTGGCACATTCTACTTGCTGGGGGCGTTCGACGGGAAAACCTTCACGCCGGATGGGGTTGAGCCACTCTGGTTTGACTATGGCACAGACAACTACGCCGGCACCACTTGGCACAACGCCCCCAACGAACAACGCCTGTTCATCGGGTGGATGAGCAATTGGCGATATGCCAACATCACCCCCACCTCGCCCTGGCGCAGTGGCATGACCCTACCGCGTGAGTTGCGTCTGGTGCATACCGACGCGGGCATCCGCCTGTCACAAGTGCCCACGTCGTTAAGTTCGCTCCGCCTTGAAACGCTCTACACGGCGTATGACCACGCGCTCGATGCTCCAGTAGAGTTGCCCATCTACGGGCGCAAGCTGGAGATCGTCGCCCAGATCACCCTCACCCACGCAGACCGCTTCAGCCTCCAACTTCACGCCGACGAACACGACGCGCTCACCCTCACGGTGGATCGGGCGCACAACCGCTTGGTATTGCGTCGCCCCGTTGCTGAGATTGAGAGCTACCCTATCGCGTTTTCTGCGCCGATTGATCTTTCGGCATCCACGCTTGACCTGCATATCTTGTTGGATGAATCCTCCGTAGAGGTGTTCGCCCAACATGGGACAGTGGTCATGACCGCCCAGACCTTCGGCAACCCTCACAGCGACGGGGTGCGCCTCATCAGCGAAGGGGGAAGCACCCAGCTCAACGCGCTACACATTTACGCGCTCGACACCACTTGGGCGGACAACATCGAAGACATCTGGCATTTCTACCAAGCCGAATAGCTC
>Ga0172376_10005614_pt1 | contig 13929 bp, 8 predicted proteins | sample Lak35m_FD_121114 | JGI IMG/M metagenome (GOLD analysis project Ga0172376, IMG submission 121114) | Freshwater microbial communities from Kabuno Bay, South-Kivu, Congo - kab_092012_35m | ecosystem: Environmental > Aquatic > Freshwater > Lake | place: Democratic Republic of the Congo: South-Kivu...
ACAGTAACCGTTCCAACACCTACCGTAACCGAAATGGGATGTATGATCAGGGTGGTCATCTCTGTCTACGTCAAGAATATAAGATAGTTCAATATCTTTGTCGATATCGCATGCAAAATAGTTAGGTACACGAGGTTCGACAGCGTAAAGTATTCTTCCAGTACCAACTTTCACACGAGGATCATTTCTTCGGTACCAGTTGTTTTGATTGATACTATTTCTTTCTCCCGGATCGTTATACGCAACGTAAGGTGTTTTCCCTACACTTGAAGAGTATTGACCAACTTCCATTTTTATGATGACAACTCTTTTTTAACATCACATTCTTCTTTTTTTTGTTCTTGTAAAAAAATCGAGTAATAAAAAACATGGCTATGATTTTAAATCGCCTAGCTTCTTTATCAAGTCTTATAAAAAAATGAAACCAGCACACATTGCCATCATCGGTATTTTAGTCGTCATTCTCATTGTCGTCGTTATGGCTCGTAATAAAGTCAGAAACGAAGTTGCTGACGGACGAGCTGCACTCGCTGGCATGCAAGGCAAGCTTGCAGCCGACTATGACCGTCTCCGCGCGGGTCGTGTTCCTAGCCAACCTTCCATGCCCGCAGATGACGGATCTGCCACTGAACATTTTAATTGGTCAGCCGCGTATAATTACCTCGAAGAACAAGCACAGCAAAAGCGCGAATTGCGTGATGCGTCTTTCCCCACCAACACCGTGTTCGCTCGTCTTGGTAACATGCTCGAGTCTTGCAAAAACAATAACACGCCTCAATGCCAAGCTTTTAAGAAGTTTGCCTACGCTATGACTCACCCAAATCAATAAAGATAGGTATCTCGAAGTCAATGCTCTATTTCACCATAACTAAGGTGAAATAATATTAGTTTAGTAAGGTATTTAACGTATTTACGGTGGGTTACACGGAAAGATGCCTCAAGAATAGTTCTAATTATACCTTCAATATGGTGAAATACATAAAGTATGATGAGGTATCTAATTCCGTAAGTCTCGGTTAATGCTGTTGTAGAACCTTGCAAATAGATACACAAGTTTGGAATAAGAAGAGCTTTATTTTTGTATACATTCAGATACGTATCCGTATTTTGAGGATCTTCTTAACTGGAACTCGCATAATTATTTGATAAATCTTCTTTGCTTTCAAATAAAAGAGAAAAAAATGGGTAACGCTACAAATCGTAAAGAAGTCGTGGAAGCGCCCAAGGTTGAGGTTGAAATCCCTAAACATGGCATAGTTAAAGAAGGCATTCTCTATTCAGCGTACAAGCAACACATCAAACCATTCGATCTCATATTTTTCAAAGGCAACGATTTTGCATCGGCTATAGTCGCGTGGGCGGAGCGTAAAACATTACCTGACAAATCTGATTTTGGATATACGATCCGCAATGACGAATTTACACATTGTGGAATGGTCGTTACTTCTCACATCCTAAAACATCCTCTCGTTGAAGAAGGAAAATTGTACATATGGGAATCAACAACTTCAGGAGTTTTAGCACCGGACGGCATTAAAAATATTACCGGACGATCTTTTTACGGATCACAATTAAGAGATCTTGACTCTGTTATCGATGCGTACGATTTTCCAGATGATACCGCAATTGCAGTTGCACATCTCCTTAGTGATGTATTTAATCCTGAACACGATCTTGCCGATACAGATATGAGTATCATCCCGAATTTACGAGATCGTTTTACAGCGATATTCAACAAATATGATAACGTTCCGTATGCCGTCAATCCTGTAAAGATAAGTGCTTCCGCTTTTGATTGTTTGAGACCTGCTAGAAAATGTGTTGATCATTCTCTCGAAGATGCAGATGACTTGGAAATTTTCTGTTCGGAGTTGGTAGCAAGGGTTTTCATCGAGCTTGGTTTCTTACCGCACACCGTGATTCCGGAAAACATTATCCCTATGGATTTTTTCGGGTTCGATGCCGAAAAACATAAAACAGAACGTGTTCCTCGTATCATTCAATTTCCCAAAGCGTTAGTTTCCAGATATCATTTTTTAACATCGCCGTTGGAACTTCCTCAAAGTGTGGTTACTTTGGATATAGATTGGTTCGCAACAAACGGTAATAATATACCGCAACGTAATCCTGTATCAAGTAAGAACTTTGAGAAATGGAATTGGCAAGTAAAAGACATTCAAGAAGAACACAGCAATTCAGAATAGCGCAATTCCACCGGCGTTAATGCCTTAGAACATCCTTATCTGTTTTGCAGTAAGGATACGAATAATAATCACTGCGCTATTGGGAACCTAAAGATAAAGTACCTCATCTTCGCACTTAACACTTATCGCTATGCGGAACTTTTGCTCTTAAAATAAAAATCAAGATTAGAAATATATAATTCAAAGTTATAAAATAAATTAAAATGGCTTCAAGAAACTCAAAACCTTCTTCCAGTACCGAACTCGTCGATAGACCCTCTTATCGTAATGCAAACGCTTCGCGTAGTTTCTATGAAGTATCAAAGGGTGGCCGCAAGGATGTCACCCGAGAAAGTGAAAAACCTCGTTCATATCGTGTTAAATCTAACGTCCCTCGCGTTCTCAGAACAAACCATTTCATCTTAAGTTCAAAGGCGGAACAGCTTACCCACCGTCGTAAGCTTGCGGAGCACATTCTTAACAACTTTCATTTCCGTGTCGTAGAGAATGTATACGCTGAAAAGCCGCCTCCGATTACAATGGGTGTTCCTATTGGGACGAATGCGGACGGCTCAACTAAATTTGTTGAAATTCCTACTAGGATCGAGTATGCACCTACGGTTATCAAAAGAACTTTTGAGGGAATGCAAGAACTCTTTGAACCAGAGGACATCGACCAGCTCGACGAGGATGCATTTGACAAAAATATCGTTGTGATTCCTTGGTCTTTCACAGGTATCACTCAAAACACCGACACTGTGTTTCGTACACGCGTTCACAAAAATCCTGATTATAACCCTAAAATGGAGGATCCTTACGAAGGTCACCCTATTATTTTCTCTTCCGCAGCAAGAAGTGAGTTTAATCCTTATACCTTTACGTTCGATGAGATTGCCAAGGATCATTTTCCTTTAGCAGGCGATGGTGTACGTATGCCAGAGGTTGGCGACGTCATTGCCTATTTTCCTACCAGTGAAAGTATGATGGATGCTTACATTGACCGTACCGAACGTGAAGACCTTGCAGGAGAGACAAATTATGCGCCTAAACCATTGCAAGCGGATGCATGGTTTGTATGCTCATTTCAACTTTTACGCACTTTAGCCATGATCGCTTTTGGCCCTTCTCATTCTCTTTTGAAAGCAGGCACCAAAGGTAAGTACTCGATTGCCAGACATTGGCTTTTTCAAAGTAATCGTTTGCGCACGAACAAGTTATTAGAGCGTATTTTCGCGTATAGCGATAGTGGTGTAGAGTTTGATCCTAAGTTGCCTGAAATAAGTTGTCTGTATACATGTTCACGTATGGAATCAACGTATTTGAATTGGGTTCACCTTTACCCTGCCATCATATTAATGATATCATATGGTATCTACCCTTCTGACGAGAATGTCCCTCAAACGCTTGACCAAGAAGGTACTCCCTGCAAAATTAATATGAAGCATTGGCATATTCCCGACAATTACGTCACCGAGTTTGTTAAACGATGGATGAATTAATCGTAAGAGAAATTACGTATTTCAAATAAAAAAAATACGTAAAACCTATGAGATGGTGTTAATGGTGTTATGCGAAATTATCAAACATGACTATAGTCTGTAGTAATCGTGTTACTCTTCCTTGTGAACACATTCCCGTCTGCATATCAGTGAGTTGAATGATGAGTGTGTCTAAACAATCTTCGCTATTTTCAATGATAATACGTTCATAGAGCATATATAGAAGATCGCATGCGGATATACCTGTAATAGGATCTACATTCGTCGTGTCATCTAAATTAGAAACGGCATTGAAACTATTCATTGCTTCAGGAACTTGAAATGGGAAATTTATGATACGGTTTTTCAGAATTTCAAATGCTTCGCGTTTTTTGTGTGGTGGTATTAATTTCACTCTATTGATATCCGGTCTTACCCATTCCGCTACGCTTCCAAGTTTATCATCAAAAAAATGGAGATTCATTGATTCTCCACATAACACAGGAGACGATTCGGTCATATTCGTTACTTCCCCAATACTAATGTCTTCCGCATTAGGAAGTTCACATCCATCTTCTTTTTGAACTAGAATTACTGGTTGTAGTAGTTCTCTTTGAATGGGATATACTACTTCTCTTTGAATTGGAACTTCTCTTTGAAGTGGAACTTGGGCTGTAGGAAATGTATCAACAGGCGACAACACTGGAAATATCATCGCCGATTCTTTTGTTACAGGTGCAATTTCAGGAACATAGTTCAATGTACGGTTTGGGTACGTTCTAACTTGTGCATAATATACTTTACTTGCGACTGCAGGGTCTTTTCTTAAACCTCCGCCAGAAGTTAGTACTCTATTTCCATTACTAAAAAATGGATTCATTACTTCCTTAGGACACCTCTTTTACGAATAAAGTCAAAATTAAAAAAATGATTTCATTGCGTCTAAAGAAGTGAGAGAACTTTTAGTTAAAAAATAAGTTGAACTTATGACGTCTGAATCTGTATTTGCTTTGGATCTTAATGAAGCGTTCAAGATACGTCTGAAACAATCTGTTGAAGATGCAAAGCGTAAAATCACAAAAAAAGACGCTACGCCTACAATTGAAATAACAGGAGAGAAGGGGTGTTCTATAGTTGTAGGAGACATTATCGATGAGAAAGGTATTGAATTTGTTGTAATATATAGGGGTAACGACACGAAGCATCATACACCCATCATTAAAATCCCTAAAGATAGATTTCCTTATGTTTACTTTGGGAATTTGAATGAGTGTCGAATATTTCTGAAGAGCAAGTTACTGAGAGTTATGTTTGACAGATGTGACGATTGTCAGGTCTCTGTACGTACACCTATTATAGGCGTTATTGATTTTTACAAGTGTAAGCGTACGAACGTATCGTTTCGAATTGCGGATCCCGTTTTACCGCAAGATGCCCCCATACCGTTGGTAACAGTTGAAGATTGTATGAATATTCAATTTCACCAATCTGTTGACAGCATTCTTTTTGTTGTTAAAATGTCTATTGATATCTACGGTATCATCGTTGACGCTGTTACAGGACAGCGTCTATCACGTCATGATCTCGGAAAAATAATTTGGGATTCTCACGAGCAGAATTTCGTTACGTTATCGAAAACAGCTGGTTTTATGAGCGTATCGTCAGATTATTCTCTTCATCAAATATCTCACACAGTATTCATTAACCCTCCAGATGAAGAACACGATGACCACATTGATATTCTTGGCAGTACGCCTCCCATGCGTCATAGCTACATCAACTAAGAGAATTCCAGATTATCGTATACAATTTCGTATACGATATAACACTATGCTAACTTCTCTAATTTCGTACATTCAAAAATAAAAAAATACACTACCTCAAAGTACAACGTAGCGTATACGTAAAAATACTTTGAAGATACCAGACCCAACCTTTGGGAGTTGTAACTCTATCTTTAATTTAGAGAAACCATCTTAAAGTATACTAAGCGATATAAGTAGCGAGTAAAAATTCTAATACCAGTAATGTTTGAAGTAGTTCTTTTTTCTTGAAAGGAAGTGTCGATAACCAAGACATAACGCAACGATAACCAAGTTGTTCCTGAAAGAACTTAGTATAGAGCTACGCTATTCCAAACTTAACTTCAGAATTTTGAAAGCGCGTTGCATCGACTTAACAGTGATGTTAGGCGGGTGTAACAATGGGGCCTACCCCCTTCGACAATCGTGAGGTTGTTGATGAACAGAAGCTGTAAAAAGCTTTTGCCGGATTCAAGAAATAGTTTTCTTATCTATAATTTTAAGATACTTTTAAGATTTGCGAAACTTTGAACTCCGGAGTAGGCGGATTTGTGAATGTCAAAAGCATGAAACTTTTGATGGTTTATCGTATACGAAATCGTATACGATATAATTCTAATTTTCTAATTTCCAGATTTGTGAATGCCAAAGCAAAGCATAGAACCGAGAAGTAAAACTACGAGAGCCATAATAAGGAGTCCGTTTCCGCGGAGTTGACGGTTGGTCTGATCACCAGAGGATTCAGAAGCCATACGAGGCTTGATGATATCGGACATACCCCATGAGAAGAGACCCACAACGAGGATAAGAACAAGAACAAAACAAAGATGAGAACCGGCCATTTTTTTTGAGGTTATAAAAACTTAAGATCTTTTGAAAGATATTTTACGTTATTAAAATATTGCATGAACATATTTTTTAAAAAATCGATTAGTTTTTTACGAACTCTTGATTTTATTTTTACAGATATTGGGTTCATAACAGACACCTTATCTTTAACGAAAAATATCGATACGTAACGTATAAAATCTGACAGTACAGAAAATTACGTTAAGGATAAGGTATACGACTTGAGCCCAACATCTATTAATGTCTGAATTATGCTCTTTTAGTCAACAATACGTTGCGTCATCTTTTGTCGATAATGCGTTATTATACGAAATTGAAAACTATAGTGTGTTTAGGTTATCGTCATTGGCATTTCTCGCGTCATGTGATGTTTCTACCAAACGTGCTATTTACGATAGCCTGAGTTACCGAACACCCGATAGAAAGACGCTTTCCATGATGAATGTACTTTTAAGGGAAACTAGTAAGCGTATCACTTTAAGTTTTACTCGCTCATTTTATTTCGACGAACTCCTACATCACCTAGACTCTAAAAAGGGTACTTCAAATAAAATCAAGATCATGAAAGATGATTTTGATAAATATACTATGAAAAGAGTAAAAGGGTGCGGTAATACAACACACTTCCGCGAACTCAAAGCCGTATACATTAAACATATCAAAGACCATGCCCTTGTACAAGGTTTCCTAACCTTGACGATACGACACGCCATCAAATACAACAACTATCCATTTTTTAAGGATTTATTAGATATATTAATTTACGCAGACAAACTCAAGCCAAGTTATGATATCTACCGACATGGCATACTTACGCGTAAACACATTCCGATTACAACGGCAGTGGTGTCAGTACAAAATGCGCTATCATTTATCGCAGAAGGTCATTATAATTCCCTTACCAATGACACCTCCATCTATCAGAGCGAAAAACTCATCCGTCTTGTGGAAAATACTGAAGTATATCTGGCCTATACACAATCACATGAACCCAAAAGGCTTGTAATACATACTTTACCTTTTTTGTCCATTTACACTATAATCTCCAATACTGAAAAAGTTAAATTGGTGTGGTACGTTTTACGCATGGCGTACGGAATCGTTGACTATTCCAAGGATCTTGGTTTAGACTATAATTTTCACGATCTGAGTGGTTATTATGGTAGAGTATGGTTTCGTCTAGTCCCATTTTTTATCATTTCAAGACTTGTTGATCTGGAAAGATTCGATCTTATCGATAGACTTGCTATTGATGGTAAAATAGCTAATAGACAGTATTTGATGGGTTATGCGTTCAAATACGATCGTCCATTAATTTTAGCGTATGTTCTCGATTCACACTCTACCGCATTCTCTCCTTCAAAGTTAGTCACAAAAGCCTATTTCTGTAGAACACATCGTATCATGGAATATCTTCTTAACGTACGATTTTTTGGTAAACCCTATGAAGACATACTTCCTAGATTACGTAACAAGCAGTGGCGTAAGCTTTTGGGTTTTATAACCCGCAACAAGTATAATTATAATATGGTGTGTCGTACAGAAGGTTTACTATACGATTTTTTAAGGAATTATCACAACGCTAAATTTATATCCATAACGAATTTACGTCCGAGGTGTAAAACTGTTAAATCGAAGAACGACGACTATGTTTCCATTATCCCCCAATAAATTTAAAAATTTGATACTTTGTAATTCAAAAATAAAATTCACAAGTGAAATTCATTGTAACTTTAAGAATGGGCGTTCCAGGACTTGAACCTTTTGTCTGTAGTAAATCCATTTCTTCCGTTAGCGAAATTATCCAGGGAGAACGGCTCGATCGAGAAGTCGATTATTTTTATGCTGATTCTAATGGTATCCTTCACTCTATCTGTCAAAGAATCTTCAACTATGGAGAGAAAAAGGCTACCATTAATTTTTACGAGGGTGTATCCTACCAAAAGAAAATAAAAGCGGTGTACGAGGAATACTTTAGTCAGCTTGTCAACATTACGAAAATTGTTAAACCAAAGAAAGTTCTGTATATCGCGATAGATGGACCGGCACCTCTTGCCAAGCAGAACCAACAGCGTCAGCGTCGTTTTGGTAGAGCATCTTCTTCTGACGCGAAGGAATTCGATACGTGCTGTATTACACCCGGTACTCAATTTATGCATGATCTCACCGTATTCATACGCGACGCAATACATCTTGCAGTCTCTTCCAAAAAACACTATACCGTACCCATTAAAGTATCGAAGACGGTCGAATCTTTTGTTGGCGTGTGGCAGGGTATCGAAGTTATTTTTTCTCCACCTACAGTTGCCGGCGAAGGAGAGCACAAACTCATGGAATATCTTAGGGGGTTACCAAACACCGAAAAAGAAGAATCTACTCACTGCTTTTTTGGTCCCGATGGAGATCTTATCATGCTTGGATTGACAAGTACGTTACCTAAAGTAAGCTTACTTCGTCAGGATGTTTTTAGACCCGGTATTTACAAACTCATTGATATTGGATTTGGGTTTTCGAATACATTAGTGAGTATGCTTAAAAAACCTTGTCATTCATCACCTCAACAGATTAAAGATGATTTTGTCATGGCGGGTATGATGGTTGGCAACGATTTTTTGCCAAGGTTGCAGATGTTCATAACTGTAAGAGATGGGTTGGAGTATATCTCTCATATCACGAAGAAATTCCATAGTCCGCTTACGATAGATGGTCATGTTCATACATCCGGTCTGAAAGAATTCATAACGTTCCTTGCACAAGACGAACCAGCAAAACTCAAAGACCAAATTTTTACAGAAGATAAAAGAAGGTTGCCTCCTGATGATGTAAAGTACCTCAATACGCTGATCCTAAAAAATATCGACGATAAACTACACTTTTCATTCGATAACTATCGACAGGATTACAACAACAAACATTTTCCAAACGAAGATGTAGGGATGGTGTGCTATGACTACCTCAAAACTTTAGTTTGGGTATTTGAGTATTATCGTAACGGTCTCGTAGACTGGGATTGGGCGTATCGTCATCATTACCCTCCGCTTATGACTGATTTTGCAAATTTCTTAGAGAATAATGTAGGGGAAGGTAAATTAAACTTCAATTTCGAACTCGGGAATCCTACTTTTCCGTTCGAACAACTTTTAGGTGTACTACCTCCAACTTCTGCAGCTTTACTTCCTGAACCCTACTCGCAAATTCTCGAAGCGCAGACTCTTCCGCACATTTCCATCGACTATGAAGGAAAAACAAGGGAACATGAAGCTGTGATATTGTTACCCTTTTCAGATTATGAGAATGTCAGGAAAGTATACCTTGCCACAAAGAAGGGTATTCGTAAATTTAACCGCGATACGTTCGGTCATCCTATACGTTACATAACGAAAGATAATGAAGTGAAAATGCGTTGGCTAAAATAGGCCTTCGACATTATTTTTCATATCGGCTTTGCCGATATGAAATTTGGAGATATATCTCCTTTTTATGTGTTCCAAAACCATTGCACGCCAGAAATCACTGCGTTATTGCTACTTGTACTCTGAGCGATCTGTATTTCCAGGATTGCATCTGCGGAAGGATTAGTGAAAGTGAATGTTCTCACACCCGTCGTACTTACGTTTGTATCTGATCCGAGTACAGTACTTGTCGTAACGTTGTAAACTTGAATGTTTAACCCTGCATTTCTCACGGCGTACACAACCGTACCTCCCGATAGTGATGAGTATAATGCATTGACCCATGTGAAATGCGCAATCGCTTTGTAAGTAGTGGTATATGCCGCATATTTACCAGGGGCATTGAACACCATTTGAGGACGGCTGTAGGAAACACTCACAACAGGATTAGTGGTTGTACCACCTAATACTATGCCCGAACCAGCACTGAGCGTATTTACACCTGTATTTGTGATTACCACATCGCTAACACTACTTCCTGATAAACTTATTCCACTTCCCGGAGCGATTCCTTTGATGCTCAAAGAAGGTCCAGTTCCTCCAACAACCAAAGACTGTGTATTTGAAGCCAAACCTACACTTGATAGATTCACACTCGATGCAGGAGAAGAATTTGAAATTGTATTACCGATGATAACAATGCCTGTACCACCGACGTAGTTACCCGAAATAGTAGGGTTGTTTGTAGTTCCGCCAACCAATACCGTAGAATTACCAGCGGATACGTTGACGACACCGCTTCCAGAGATCACGTTACCTGAAATGGATATTCCTGCGCCTCCGACGTAATTTCCAGTAATGGTAGGATTTGTAGCACTTCCTCCTACAATCACAGTAGCATTTCCTGCACTTACCCCAGTCACTCCGCTACAACTTATAGTAACATCAGTCGTATTGTTTGATAATACTACCCCGGAACCTGCTATTAAACCTTTCATTGCAATCGAAGGACCTGTTCCTCTGGATACCAACGAGTTCGATGATGCGCCAACGCCTGCGCTTGACAATAACACGCTACTAGCAGGGGAAGCATTTGAAATAGTAATCCCTGTAGAATTTGTACCTATGGTGATGCCAGCACCAGGCGATAATCCTTTCAATGTGTAGTTCGGGGATGTACCAGCGCCTAAGAGAGAGTAGGTGCCGCCAGCACTTGTAATTGAAATATTTGATGCAGGCGAAGTATTAGTGATAACACCGCTAGCGTCTATTGAGATGCCAGTACCAGATGTGTAATTACCTGAAATGGTCGGGTTTGTTGATGTGCCGCCGATGACCACCGTCGCATTGGCGGCTGTAAGACTTGAAACTCCTGAAGACGAGATGACACTTCCTGTGATGGTGATTCCTGATCCGCCCGTGTAAGATGAAGATAGAACAACATTTCCATTCGTATTTCTTATACCTATCGTTCCATCAGTGTTTGAAATATTTGTAATGCCCGAATTGGAGATAACATTTCCGACAATAGAAATGCCTGAACCAGAGGATAAACCCACAGGAGAAGACCAGCTTGCGCTTGTAGGAGACGTTGCTGTGAGAACATATCCTGTAACAGGAGGTGAAGAGAGATCTAATCTTACGTCAGAACTCGTTGTTCTCAGGTAAGATGCTGTGAGGATATTCGACGCATCCGTTAACGTTTTGTTTGTCAGAGTTTGAGCACTATTTACCACGGTTATTGTATCAGAACCAGAAGGAATAGTAATCGTATCGCTATCCACAACCAAAGTTCGTGTTACGTTCAATCCTCTTGACGAATTTACACATACAAGAGACACTACTCCGGATGTTCTCAATACTTCATTCCCAGGTGTCAATACATTAATCGTTCCATTCAGTTTGTGTACGATGCCTCCGTTACGCGTTTCGATACCGTAGCCTATTGACGACTTAACACTAACAGTCGTCTCTACGATATTTATCATATTACTAGAATCGCACATAATGCCCCGAACAACGCCGACAGTACCCGAAGAGATAACTACAATGGTCGAAGACTCTATGTTAGGTCCATAATCGTCTAAATTAGTTCCGTTTGACCTTACACCATAAATATTTGTCTCCGAGGTTGATGTATTTGATATTAATATAGTACACTCTCTGACTCTCGCACTCGCCGTTGTTATTCCTCCAAACAGTACACCAGTAAGCAAAATCGAACTTGCCGATGAATTTATAACTACCTTCAAATTGGAAATACAAGAGTCGATACCCATCGTAATGCCTGTTAAGCTCGATGAAGTCGTAAAGGAGATTACGCATCTCTCGCGGTCTACACCCACAAGTGATACACCCTGTGGTAAAATTATACCTGATGTCATGACGTATGTTCCAGGGTAAACTAAAATAACATCTCCAAGTTGAGAACTACTTATTGCGGCATCTATGGTAGCGAAAGGTGATCCTCCGCGAGTTGCAGATGGATTGTGCCCGTAAATAAAGTCAACTACTAGAACATTACCGCTACCGATATTGTTAGTCTTATTTCCGAGAGATACGCGTACGTCGGTAAGAGAAGAGATAGAGTTTGATAGCGTTGTAAAAGTTGCAATAGGACACTCATTCTTACCGAAAGTAGTACCAACCCGACACTTTACGCTGTTGGAATAATCTGCGAAAATCACCCCGGAAGCAGAAGCAGGTAAAGTTAGTGTGGTTTGCGGTACATTTCCTACAGTCATATTGGGTAACATCACTCTTCCAGCCGTAACTGAAATACTCAATCCAGATTGGATGCTAGCTATAAATTCATTGGCGCACACTGTTGTAGAAACAGACACACTACCAGAACTTGCGTTTACGATAATGCCGTTACCCGAATTTAAAACTAGGTCTCCAAACATAGTACTTCCACCCACAGAAACGCTCCTGACACCTAGATGTGTGTGATCTGCTCTTGCGAAAGAGGATGATGTTCCTTCTCTATTTGATGTAGAAATATCAATCGCGATATCGGTAGGGATATTGTGAATATGGTCGGATCTCGCAAAAGAAGACGATGTTCCTTCCGAGTTGGGTTGGTCGGGATTCTGGGTAGTTACATTTCCCGTAAGAATCCTGTGAGAATGGTCAGACCTGGCAAAAGAATTTGCTACTCCCTCGTAATTCGTGCTTGCACAACCCAATGAAGAAGAAGGACTTGCGGTAACTAGAGGATCCACGCCATTAGGAAGATGTCTTGATGCGTGTCGGGTATAATCGATAGAATTGATACTACGTACGCCCACAATATCGTTGTTGTTAAGGTTCAAAGTCCCTGAGATAGGTCTCGTACCATCCGTTCTCAAGTACTGCGGATGGTCATCGTCCATTAATCCTTGTAGATTGCCATGAACTAAGGTAGACCCCAAAGAAGAAATTTTGCTCGTAATCACAGGACGGCAATCGATAACTTTGGAATATGTGTCGTTACCTTGCTGCGTAATAATATCAGCGATATGGATAATGCTCTCTTCGAAATAGTTTGGGGGATTGGGAGACGAAGACCCAATACATTCATCTTCTGAAGGGTGTTGAGTTTGTGCATAAACAACCATGACTCTTGTAGGTGTAACATAAAGAGAATGTTTGGCATAATATCCCTCTGTCATAGATGTTAAAGCTGTTAAATTGTCGTAAGATGTGTTATCTATCACATAAGGTACCGGCGATTGCAGTGTTTGGAAGATTGACGAAGAGTTATAATATTCTGTAACTGGGTAATTTTGTGAATTAAAATCCGCAAATTCTATTTTGCATCCCGATAAAAAGTATGTACCGGCACTAATGACTAGAGTTCTGTCAGGATTTACTGTTGTAATTAATCCGCCTGATACCACAACTCCCAATGCGGCACGATGAAATTCGTCGTATTTATTTGACGTATGATGTGCAGACATTGCTGTATTCTCCACGAAAGCGATGATACCTCCTTCGCATATCACTCTCCCAAGGTAAATATAATTCAGAGTAAGTTGTTTGGATGGCAAAACAGAGACGGTTCCCGTTGAAGAGATGTGAATGTAATTAATTATCTGAGACCCGGATATTGTTTGGGTGGTATCTTCCCACGTCACATACACCAAAGGTATATTTTGAGCATCCATGCATACATAACCATCTCCCTTAGATACCATTATTTCGTTGTTGGAGGTACGACTTATTATTCCTCCGTTCATCACGC
>Ga0172376_10005615_pt1 | contig 13926 bp, 14 predicted proteins | sample Lak35m_FD_121114 | JGI IMG/M metagenome (GOLD analysis project Ga0172376, IMG submission 121114) | Freshwater microbial communities from Kabuno Bay, South-Kivu, Congo - kab_092012_35m | ecosystem: Environmental > Aquatic > Freshwater > Lake | place: Democratic Republic of the Congo: South-Kivu...
GGAAAATGTTGGCCACTTTCAAGGCGGGCAATCTGTGCTTGGGATGTGCGCATTCTTCTTGCCACATCCAATTGGGTCATTTTTGCCGCAAGTCTGGCTTTAATCAAGGCCATGGCAGCCTCAAACTCAGCTTTATGGGCTTCGTACACCTTTAAAACCTCTGGGTCGGACAGGAGCTTTTTCCAAAAAGTCTTATAAACAGCCATCTTTTACCTCTTCCATCCCCAATGAAAACGAAGTAGGGAGAGGAGGGGGCAACTTAAAATTTACCCTTCTATTTTACTCGATCCTTTAACGGCCCTGTCGGTTGGGCAGGCTCACGGTCTTTTTCAGTCAGAGTAAAAGGCACGCTGCTTTTTTCTTCCTGGCTTAAGTGATCCTCGGTTTGTCGGTAGGCAACCTTCTGCCAGTTTCCGTAAAGAGCTGTTAAATAAGATTCAGGCGCTTTTGGTCCCCATACTTCAAAGTTGCCAAATTTATACTTTTTTAAAGGGAGAAAATCTTTTTCAAACAGGTGGGCGGTCCATCTTTTATAAGCCTCAGGGCTATAATAGCGGTATTTGTCCCCATCCTTTGCAAACATAAAAACATCACAGCAGATATTATGAAGTCGGTCGTTTTTGTTTTCAATCAAGTAAATCTTAAATCCAAAATAGGCTTCGTCAACTTCATAACCCAGTTTTTCAAATTCTGGGATAAGTTGTTGAAAGCGAAATCCGTCTTCAAAACGCAATCCAATATCAACATCTCCATCCCAAGGGATAATCCCGTGATGGCGAACAGCACCCAGCAACGTTCCGGAATCAACCCAGTAGACAAGTTTATGTTTTTCAAAAACCTCATGAACATCCTTCATGAGTTGATACAACTTTAATATGTGCTCTTCTTTCGTATGCTCAACTTGATAGACGGCCTTATACCAAGAACTGTTCATAATAGGTTGTGTAATCCATTCGTGGCTGCTGCTGTGCCGAAAAAAGTAGATAATGTGGTCTTTCATAAATAAAGCGGGAACCAAGATCATGTTGAGCAGTAAAGAAAAACGAAAAATAACTTGTAAAAAGCGTGTTGGGGGTGTCTCCTGGGGAAGTGTGGTCACACCATTTCTCCTAAATAACCAGTCCTCTTAAAATAATGATAATCAACAATTAATTCTTTGACTAGGGGATGGAGTGATAAAAATTTTTTCAGGTTCTCGCTCCTCTACAAGGGTACAATTGTAATAGACTTCTTTCGAACCGAAGATCAACGAAGCTAAATCTTCGTCTTTTGATCCATGGCGCCGTCAAAAATTCGCTTGTGACCCGGCTACACCTAACGGCGAGTCCTCATGTACTCTTATGTACACTCCGGCCACTCGCAAATTTTTCCTAGCCCTGAATCAAAATTCTTGGTTTTGAAAGAAGTCTAATATACTCTTAGTAAACCAAGGGACAGCCCTTGGCTTATTTTTGCCATTTGTCTTGTTGCCGGAGTGATATGAGTGCTTCATCCACGTCTATCTTTTTTAACGCATTTTCTTCTTCTCTTTTTCTTTATTATTGTTTGTGGAGTTTCTAGGTTAGGAGCCCTGGAAAATTATAAAGAGACTAGAGAAAAGAAAATTACCTTTTCAGACTGTACTCTTCCACCGGCTTCTGGTAAAAAACCTGATTCAATCGTTGTTCTTTTTCACGGTTATGGAGATACCGGCGAAAATTTTTTATCTGTAGGTGCTTTATTAGGCCACTTCCTTCCCCATGCTCTTTTTGTGGCGCTGGATGGTCCCATAGTTTGTAGAACCATCCCTTCTGGAAAACAATGGTTGGGTGCTCCTAGCAGTGACCATCCCCGACTATTGAAGGAAATTAATAATCTTACGCCATCCCTGAATCGATATTTGGATAACTTGTTAAAAACGTATAATATTCCTCCTGAGAAGATGGTTCTTGTGGGGTTCTCCCAAGGAGCTAGAATCGCCCTCCATATTGGCCTTCGGCGTCCCAAATGTGCAGGCATTGTTGCGGTTTCAGGGTCTTATTTGGATGATCCAACGGCAGCGAGCCTGTCTCGTCCACCTATCCTCATTATTCATGGCATTGAAGACCAAAAAGTGCCTGTTTCTCTTGCGCGTGAATCCTATAAGCGACTTGATGGGCTAAAAATGTCCGTTACACTCTTCCTTTTGCCTGGGGTTGGTCATGATATTGACCCTCAAGGGTTAGGGATAGCTGGCGAATTCTTAAAAGATTGTTTATGTGGAAAGATTATCGATAGACGGTAAGATACGGGAACAAGAAAGGTTTACGAGAGCCCTTAAAGTACCTTATAGGGGGAACTTGTGGGGGGTATTCCTTCAGTCACATGTTTAAAGCTTGCGTTTTTGGCAAAAGTTGCGTAACGTTCCTGCATTAGATCTTTTGTGTCCCCTTCGTCTAGAGGCCTAGGACGTCGCCCTCTCACGGCGGCAACACGGGTTCGAATCCCGTAGGGGACGCCAATTCTAGACAGAGAGATCTTTTTAAAATGCACATGAACAAGGATGAACATTCTATTAATATTTTCCTTCGTGTGTAGATTTTTAATTTTTCCTCATTTTTTCCTACTTTTTGCTGTAAAAACCTGTTATACTTTTCTTGTAAGTTGCTTTAGAAGTCACAAGTCCTGGCTTAGACCTCTTTAAGCGGCCCTATTATTAGTACTTAAAGGAGTCTTTTCAGGTGAGTAAAAAATTATACGTTAGCAATTTGGCTTTCGCTATGTCCGATTCAACTTTAGAAGAGTTGTTCGGGTCTGTTGGCCAAGTTGTGTCTGCAAAAGTTATCACAGACCGTGATACTGGACGTAGCAAGGGTTTCGGATTTGTTGAGATGTCAACAGATGCAGAAGCTGCAGACGCAATTGAGAAATTGAACGGCACGGAAGTTCTGGGACGCGCTATCGGCGTTTCCGAAGCTCGCCCACAACAACCTCGTGAAAATCGTGGTTTTGGTGGCGGCGGTGGAAATGGTGGACGTGGCGGCCCTGGTGGGCGTAGCACGGGCAGTGGGTACAGCCATTCCGGCTTCTAACGAAAGAAGCTCCCAACCGGATTAACAAAAGGCAGGGTTTATCCTGCCTTTTGCTTTTTTGTAGTGCCATAAAATCTTTAAGCACGGTTCCAGAGAACCTTCTATTTACTATACCAACCTTTAGTAGAGCAAACACCTGGGTTTAACATACAGAACCGCTGGCACCCGTCTCTGAAAGGATGTTGGCGGCAATAGCTCTCTCTGGTAGCGTATCTTTCATCATACATGTAGCGAAATTTATAAAAAGGCGGGTGATGGTGGTGACGATGGCACTTGTGGTGACGGGGATGTCGCTCACACCATGATGAGATGAGCTCAATTTTCCCTCTACCTTCCTGAGAAATAAGTGTTTGATATGGCGCGGCTTTCCCCCCACTCATTGTCAAGACACTCAATATCCCAACAATTAATAGATTCTTTAAAACCATTGTCCTAATCTCCTATTGTGAGCCTACTTTTATATAAAATAGTTTTTTTAAGGCATGGATCAATAAGCAAGAGAAGATTCTCTTGAATGATGGGCCTTATTTGGGTCATAAATAAGCAAGGTCATTTTTTTGAAAAAGGAATAGATTCGTATGACACAAGCAATATCTAAAACGGGTATCATGTCTGGCAAAAGGGGGTTGATCATGGGTGTTGCCAATGATCATTCCTTAGCGTGGGGTATAACAAAGAATCTAGCAGCCCATGGTGCTGAAATTGCCTTTACATTCCAGTCTGAAGCTTTGGAAAAGAGGGTACGTCCTTTAGCGCAGTCATTAGGGTTTGACCTTGTGGTTCCTTGTGATGTTGGTAAAGAAGGAGATATTGCCCGTACATTTGATCTTATCAAGGAAAAATGGGGCACCATTGACTTCGTTGTCCACGCCATTGCTTATGCAGATAAAGAAGAATTGAAAGGTAGATACGCAGAGACGTCTCGGCGAAACTTCTTAAACTCCTTGGATATTTCTTGTTATTCCTTTACAGAAACTTGCCGAGAAGCTTCAAAATTGATGCCAGAAGGAGGCTCCCTCATTACTTTGACTTACCATGGCGCTCAACGGGTCATGCCTCACTATAACGTTATGGGGGTTGCGAAAGCTGCCCTAGAAGCCAGTGTAAGGTACCTTGCTGTAGACTTGGGAAGCCAGAATATCCGGGTTAACGCCATCTCTGCGGGGCCTGTAAAAACTCTGGCTGCTTCAGGTATTGGGGATTTTCGTTATATCCTTCAATGGAATCAGTATAATTCACCCTTGAAGCGCAATACCACTCTTGATGACGTCGGTGGTGCGAGTGTTTACCTGTTAAGTGACTTGTCCAGTGGTGTTACAGGGGAGATTCATTATGTTGACAGTGGTTATCATGTTGTTGGCATGAAGGCTGTCGATGCTCCAGATATTGCAACGGTATAGATAGTTTTATTAACAAATTGGTAAGGTCTTCAGCAATAAGGTAAAATCAACAGTTTTGCTTTTAACACGGGAGGGAAGCCGATGCGGCGTTTAATTGTTGGAGCTTTAGCCATTATTGGGGCCCTCACCCTTCTTCTCTTGTTGGTCTTGGGTTGGTCTTTGCGCCAATTGACGTCTCCTTCTTTCCCTAAAGTGACCTCAGAAAGCCCAGTCGTTTTAACTATGACGCTTGGAAATCAGCAGCTTTCTGAACAACCTACCACAAGAAGCGTCTTATCTTTGGTAGAGGGAGCTCCTCTTTCTGTTTATTCAATTGTTGCAGCTCTTGACTATGCTGCAAAAGACAAAAATGTTAAAGGTATATTGCTGACCATTGATGGGAATGCCTTAAAGGTTGCGGCAACACAAGAAATCCGAGATGCTCTTAAAGCTTTTAAAGCTTCTGGAAAATTCATTTATACCTACGCAGATACTTTTGGGGAGATTTCCAATGGAACCAAGAATTATTACCTTGCTTCGGCGGCGACAAAAATATGGATGATGCCAATGGGGACTTTAAATTTAGTTGGTATCTCTTTGGAAGTCCCTTTTGCCAAAAAGGCTTTAGAAAATCTTAAAATTCGCCCTCAATTAGGTCGGCGAGAAGAATATAAATCAATGCCTGAATCAGTTACTGAAGCCGATTTTTCTCCTCCTTATAAGGAAAATACACAGCGGATTATTGATGGCCTGATCACGCAAATAGTGGCTGATATTGCCACAGACCGAGGATTAGCTGTTGATCAAGTAAGAAAGATCCTTGATACAGCACCTCACCTTCCTGAAAAAGCAATTGCCGAAAAAATGGTTGATGAGCTTGGTTATATAGACCAAGTCAAGGAGGTCATTGAAAAACAGGTTGGCAAAAAACCTACCTATGTACCATTCGATGTGTATACCCATACTTTAGAGTCTTCCTCGAAAGGGAAAAAGATCGCCATTGTCTATGCAGAAGGGAGCATTGCTAAAGGAAAATCAGGGTGGAACCCTCTTTCGGATGACTTTGCCATGGATGCTGTTGAAGTCGCAAAAAGTATCCGCAACGCAGCTGAAGATAAGTCTATTAGCGCCATTATCTTGCGCGTTGATTCTGGGGGGGGCAATCCATTTGCATGTGAGCTTATCAGTAGGGAAATGGACCGCGCCCGATCGAGAAAGCCTATCATTGCCTCTTTATCTAATTACGCTGCTTCGGGAGGATATTGGATTGTCTGTAATGCTCATAAAATTGTGGCCCAACCTTCTACGCTGACCGGTTCTATAGGGGTCTATGCCGGTAAATTCGTCACGGAAGGGTTTTGGGAAAATTATGGTGTTCATTGGAGCGAAATCCATAATGGTGATAATTCAATGATCTGGTCTACAGGCCAAGATTATTCAGAAGTTGGGCGAAAGAAACTCGATGAATACTTAGATCAAATTTACGACATTTTCTTAAACAAGGTTGCTAAAGGTCGGAATTTACCGCCAGAAAAAGTTCGTCTTATTGCAAAAGGGCAAGTTTGGAATGGTGCCGAAGCAAAAGAAAAGGGCCTCGTTGATGTTTTAGGGGGGCTGAATGTTGCTATTGAAATCGCTAAGAAAGAAGCAGGTTTGGCAGCCGATGACCCTGTAGCCATTGCTCACTTTCCGGTCGAAAAAACAATTTTAGCAATGCTCTTTGAGCGTGGGCGGGAAGGAGAGACGGGTGCTTTAGCGCGATATCCAGCGCTCCACAAAGTCTTACAAAAGCTGGATAGTATATTTGCTAAACCTCAAATCGAATTGAAAATGAATGAAAAAATACTGGGAGTTCTTGATCAGTAGGGCTCAATCATTCAAAAATAATCGGCATCGATGCTTTTTGTTAAGCTTTCAACAGGGCGAAGGAATAACAAAAAAGAGGTTTTGGCAATATATTTCTTGACATAAACAGCTAATAACGATAGACAAAATAAGTATGTGTCGTGCAGTTTGTGTGCGATGAGAATTATGTATTATTTTTAATTTTTGGGAAAGTGACCCCCCATGTTTGCAGTAATCAAAACCGGTGGTAAGCAATATACTGTCCATGAGAATGATATTTTGTGGGTTGAAAAATTAGATGCTGAGCCCGGGACATCCATTGTTTTAGATGAGGTTCTGATGGTGGGTGACGGAAAGAAAGTAACTGTTGGCAAACCAACGATTACGGGTGCTAAAGTCAAGGCCACTGTTGTTGAGCAGATGCGTGATCGTAAGGTCACTATCTTTAAGAAGAAGCGTCGTCACAACTACCGCCGTAAAAAAGGCCACCGTCAAAACTTGACCGTTTTAAAGATTGAAAAAATAGTCGCAGCGACTGAGAAGGCAACAGCAGAAAAATAGCCTGCTACATGATGACGAGGAGATAAGTTATGGCACAAAAAAAAGGTGGTGGAAGTACCAGTAACGGTCGCGATTCTGAAGGCCGTCGTTTGGGTGTCAAAAAATTTGGGCAGGAACATGTTCTTGCTGGCAATATTCTCGTTCGTCAACGGGGAACCAAGTTTCATCCTGGTAAAAATGTGGGGATGGGCAAAGATCATACCTTATTTGCTTTGGTTGATGGATTTGTTGAGTTCAAGCGTGGCCAGAAAGACCGTTCATTTATCTCTGTTGTTCCAACGCTAACGACATCGTAAAATTTTTCTTGCCTCTTAACATTGGCGCCTTAAACCTATCTCTCTTATGCGAGAGCATAGACGACTGACCGTATAAGAGGGGGTGACCATGGAGGTATTGATAACTCTGCCGGAACGCTTAAAAGAAGAGCATTCCACCTATTATCCTAAATTGCCCAAATGGAAGAAACCACAGTGACTCCGTAGTTGTCTCAACGATGTTTTTTGATGGGGTTAATAATTGCGAGCCTTCATTAGGGGGGGCAATCTCAGAAAAACAGCAAGATCTGCCGGATCGCTACAGTCGCTCCCCACTATACCTAGTTTCGCTGTAGCGAGTCGCTCCTTCGTGAGGAACCCTCTCTTTATTATCTTGGGCTTAAATCCTATTTTTAACATTAGGCTTTTTAATCCCAAGATCTTATTAAAAAAACCGGAGAATTCTCCGGTTTTTTATTTATTTAATTTTCGTTTCTTTAAATAAGACATGCTTTCGTACGACAGGATCGTACTTCCGAAATTCGAATTTCTCTGGTTTCTTGCGCGGGTTTTTTTTCGCTACATAGAAAAAACCTGTATCTGCCGTGCTAAGCATTTTAATTGCAATTGTTGCTGCTTTTGCCATAATTAAAAACTCCTTGAAATAGGGTGAACAATAAGAACACCCACCATAATTTATTAACGCTTAGAGAACTGGAAGCGGCGACGCGCTTTGCGTTGACCATATTTCTTCCGTTCAACAACACGGCTGTCGCGTGTGAGGAATCCACCATGCTTGAGGACGGAACGTAAATCCGGCTCGAAATATACTAAAGCTTTACTAATCCCGTGGCGAACAGCGCCTGCTTGACCAGACAATCCGCCACCAGAGACAGTACACCATACATCAAACTGTCCCGTACGATTGGCAGCTTCCATGGGTTGTGCAATCAACATTTGTAACACAGGGCGGGCAAAATATTGCGAGCTCCCGCGGCCATTGACGGTGACCTGACCTTTGCCAGGTTTTATCCAAACACGAGCAATCGCATTTTTACGTTTTCCGGTTGCGTAAGAGCGCCCTTGGGCGTCAATTTTAGGAGCAATCGGTTCATCAGTTGCTTTCTTTTCCGTACCCTTTACAGGGGGTGTCTCCTGCACAGCAGACTTTAAATCTTCAAGGGCAATTTTGTCACGTGCCACGTTTATATACTCCTTTTATTCTTTGGATTCAGCGCTGCAACATCTAAAACCTCAGGGTTTTGGCCTGCATGGGGATGAGTCGCGCCCGCATAAATTTTCAAATTTCTCATGATTTGACGGCCTAAAGGGCCACGAGGAATCATCCGCTCAACAGCCTTTTCAATCACACGTTCTGGATGCTTGCCGCTAAGAATCAGGCCGATAGAACGTTCTTTAATACCGCCAGGATACCCTGTATGCCAATAAAATTTTTTATCCTTTAACTTGTTTCCTGTCAGCTTAACTTTTTCTGCATTGATGATCACAATATTATCACCGCAATCAACATGGGGGGTAAATTCAGGTTTATGTTTTCCCCGTAAAATGTTGGCCGCAACGACAGCGAGACGACCCAAAATAAGATCTTGCGCATCAATGAGGTGCCATTTTTTTTTCACATCAGCTGGTTTTATAGAGAACGTTTTCATCGTATTTTTCTACCCATTATTCATTACTATAGTTAGGGTATACGGCACGTAGGGTCTTTCGTCAAGCCTAAAATACTTTAATTTCTAAGGGTTTCACGATAGTGGTACTATAATACCACTATTCCTGCACAAAATATCGAAACAACTTTAAGAGCCAATCAGAAAATTGCAATAAAAGAAAAGCTTTATGGCTAATTCCTTATGTTTTATTTTCTATATCAAGTGCCTCGGCGCAAAAAGGCAGGGATTTCCAACATATCAAACTCTTCATGGTCTTCTCTTTCTGAGACCTTTGTAAGTTCAGGTTGGGGCTGGGGTGTTTTTGTTCTTGAAACGCCTGTAAACCTTTCAAATAAAGAGGTTGGGCGGCGGCGCTCCTCCACATTGTCAGCAGATTCTGAAGAAGAATCGTCTTCTTGAAGTTTGGTTGCTGAAGGTTCAGAAGGGTCAAATAGTACGGGCTCAATAGAGCGGGTAACTAAAGCATCTGCTTCATAAAAAGGTTCAGGAGATTTTGATTCAAAGGCAAAAGGCGTACCGTGATCTACTACCTTCTTGCTATTTGAGGTACTCTCTTCCTGGATAACTTCCTCCTCCCTTGCTGTTTTTTCTACATCATGGGAATTTTCTTCTGGTTTCTCTGCTTCTTTCAATTCGTTTTTAGTCGCGTTAACAATTCCAGCAAATGCGTCTGAATGAGATCCTTTTTGATTTCCAAGTTCAAGGCCATTGATAGAAGCTGGCTCGCGTAAAGCAGCTGCTGCAAGGTTAATAGGACGTGTCATGGAAGAAGCCGTAGAAGCTGGTTGTTCGTGAGCTTGGGGACCACCAATGCCGGTGGCTACAACAGACACACGAATTGTTCCATTAAGCTTTTCGTCAAATGTTGACCCAAAAATTATATTAGCTTCCGGGTCAACTTCATCCCGAATGCGGTTTGCAGCCTCATCAACCTCATACAAAGTCATGTCATACCCGCCAGTGATATTAATCAACACGCCTTTGGCTCCCTTCATGGAAACGTCGTCTAACAATGGGTTTGATATTGCCGCTTCTGCTGCGTCTAAAGCCCGGCGGTCTCCTTCAGCTTCACCGGTACCCATCATCGCTTTGCCCATCTCTGCCATTACAGCGCGAATATCGGCAAAATCAAGATTAATTAATCCTGGCATCATCATCAGATCCGTTACCCCGCGGACGCCTGAATACAAAACATCATCTGCCATCTTAAATGCATCTGCAAAGGTTGTTCGCTCATTCGCAATTCGGAACAAATTTTGGTTGGGAATAATAATGAGTGTATCAACATATTGTTGCAACTCTTCGATGCCGCGTTCTGCTGTCCGGGAGCGGTGCGTTCCTTCAAAGTGAAATGGCTTCGTAACAACACCAACCGTTAAGATGCCTTCCTCACGTGCTGCTCGTGCAATAACAGGTGCTGCACCTGTTCCGGTGCCACCTCCCATGCCCGCTGTAATAAATACCATATTACTGCCCCGTAAGTGTCGAATAATTTCTTCATGCGATTCCTCGGCTGACGCACGGCCCACATCCGGCTTTGAGCCAGCTCCCAGTCCTTGAGTTACATGGAGCCCTAATTGAATCTTGCGGGTTGGGTCAACCAGCGATCCGGTTAAGGCTTGTGCATCTGTATTTGCTACAACAAATTCGACACCTTCTAGCTTCGCGCGGATCATATTACAGACAGCGTTACCGCCCGCGCCCCCTACACCAATAACTGTAATCTTAGGCTTCAATTCTAAATTCTCAACGGTCATACTCTTGCATCCTTTTCTAGGCCGGCCAAAACTTAGTAAAATGTTAGTCGGAATTCAAAAGAATATCCACATAATTTTTATCGTCACCTAAAAGGATCTTAAGGAAGGTGTACTTGCTCTAAGTTCTTTGATTTTGTTCATATTATGAAGCAAAATTCATGCTTAGGTGTGGTGTAAAACCCAGCGGTTACTACTCAAAGCAGTACCGTTATTATAGGATGCTTTTGTACAACCGTTGTTCCTGAAGCGCAAGATCGTGCGCTTCAGCTTAAAAGAAGATGAACGGTTTATGTTCATCTTTCCTTAAAACAACAATCATCACGCATACGAAAGCCCGTTCACAGAAAAATTTCCTTTTAATGGTTAAAAAACTTAGAGTTTATAATAATAAAATTTTTCACCATTTCTTTTCTTGGTTTGCCCAAAAAATATTAAAATTTATAAGCAGCACCAATGAGGAATGTGTCTGAAGAAGTTTTAGCATTTCCTTGGGCTGACACGGGGACAACTACAAATGTTCCCTGTCCTCCTATGTTACTCTTGGCACCAAACCCATGGACATATTCAGCGCGAAGGAAGATGTTGACATATAAACCAATATCTATACCAGCACCCATAATATAACCATTCCGGCTCACATTAAACGTATTAAAAACCTTCATAGAAGGGCGTCCTTCGTAGCCGAGTTTTACATAAGGCAAAATGTTTGATAGACCATATCCTAAGCGTGCAGCGATGCTATAATTGATGTTATTACCAGATTCCATAATTTCGTTTTTATTGCTGCCCAGTATACGATCAATGCCCAATCCCAACTCGCCACCTACATAAATATTCTCATAAGTAAAGACCCCGTAACCACAAAACAACTTAATCCCGGCGCCAGAAAATGACTCTGATTTATTTGTTCTCCCGTTTTGGCCTGCTACAGTATAAGAAATAGCTGGTTTAATTTTTTCCTTTACGTAACTCAGTCCACCTCCCAGATAGAAACCATTAAAAACAGGAGATGGCCCATCTGCCAAACTGCTTCCAACTAAGATTGTGCTGGTTAAAGCGCTTAATAAGATCTTTCTCATAATGTTCCCTCATATATTATTTTTAGTTAAACTATCCCTTTAAAGCTTTATTTAATTCATTTTTAATTGGGCTTACAGGATCAAAGCTCTATTTTGAGCTCGAGCTTCTCACTTTTACCTATCTTATCAATGATAGTACAATAGGGTTTCTTGTCTGGTGGGAATGTAAGTCAAGAATTGTTGCGACCCAAACACACAAATTTTAAATAAATTTTATTTATTTAAAATTCTAACTTGAAACTTGAACAAACCCTCTAGACAGCGCATAAATATAGCGTCTTTAGTGGTAAAATTCTTAGGAAGGGGGGTACGACCATGAATAACGAGCGCTATACCCAAAGAGCACAAGGGATGATCCAATCAGCCCAAATGTTAGCCTTAAGAGAGGGTCACCAACGACTAATACCAGAGCATATTGCAAAAGTCTTACTTGATGATGAGCAAGGTTTGTGCCGTCAATTGTCAAATCAGGCCGCGGGAGATAGTAAAACGGAAAAAGGGGCGGGAGCCCGCTTACAGCTTCTTATTCAAGAAGCCCTTGATAAACAGACGAAGGTCACAGGCAGCAGTTCAGGGCAAGTCTACCTCGCTCCAGAAGTTGCCCAAGTTTTTGAGGCAGCTGAGAAGTCGGCAGACAAGGCCAGTGACCGGTTTGTAACGGCAGAAATTTTGTTCTTGGCCCTTTCTATGGTCGAACCTACAAAAACTTTATTTTCAAAAGCTGGTGTAACGTCCAACGCCCTCAACCAAGCCATTCAAAATATGCGCAAAGGCCGTAAAGCTGATAGCGCTAATGCAGAAGATACATATGATGCCTTGAACCGTTATGCCCGAAACCTTACACAAGCTGCCCGAGATGGAAAAATCGACCCTGTAATTGGCCGTGATGAAGAAATTCGTCGCACTATCCAAGTTTTATCACGACGCACCAAAAATAACCCTGTCCTTATTGGTGAACCTGGGGTTGGAAAGACAGCTATTGTAGAAGGATTGGCCCAGCGCATTGTGAATGGCGACGTTCCAGAAACTTTGCGAGAAACGCAGCTAATGTCCCTCGATTTAGGTGCTCTCATTGCCGGTGCTAAATACCGTGGAGAATTTGAAGAACGCCTGAAGGCTGTCTTAAATGAAATTACTCATGCCCAAGGAGACATTATTTTATTTATTGATGAGCTTCACACGCTCATCGGTGCTGGAAAAGCCGATGGGGCTATGGATGCTAGCAATATGCTGAAGCCGGCCTTGGCTCGGGGTGAATTGCATTGCCTTGGGGCTACCACGCTCGATGAATACCGTCAGCACATTGAAAAAGACGCCGCTCTGGCTCGCCGTTTTCAACCTGTTTTTGTTTCAGAGCCTACCGTTGAGGACTCAATTTCTATCCTTCGGGGGTTAAAAGAAAAATACGAGCTGCATCATGGGGTTCGCATCAGTGACAGCGCCATTGTTGCAGCTTGCACTTTATCTAATCGTTATATCAGCGACCGTTTCTTACCTGATAAGGCTATTGATCTGATGGACGAAGCTGCCAGTCGATTGCGCATGATTGTTGACTCAAAGCCCGAAGAAATTGATGAACTGGACCGTCGTATTATTCAATTGAAGATTGAACGAGAAGCATTGAAACGTGAAAGTGATAAAGCATCTCAAGAGCGTCTCCTTAAATTAGAGGCAGAATTGGCAGATTTGGAAGAGAAATCGATGAGCCTTAGTACCGTTTGGCGAGCGGAAAAAGAGGTTCTCTCTCAGGCACAAAAATTGAAGGAGCAGCTTGACTCCTTGCGTTCTAAGCTAGAGATGGCTCAACGCAAAGGTGACCTTGCCCGGGCTGGCCAAATACTTTATGGGCTTATTCCTGATCTTGAAGCAAAACTCCAAGAGATTGAATCAAAACAAACCCAACGCTCCTTAAAAGAAGAAGTAACGGATCAGGATATTGCTGCTATTGTAGAACGCTGGACAGGAATCCCCGTCGAAAAAATGCTCACGGGAGAGAAAGATAAATTATTGGGAATGGAAGAGGCGTTGCGGCAGCGTGTCATCGGCCAAGATGAAGCCATTAAGGCAATCTCCAATGCCGTTCGCCGCTCGCGCGCTGGGTTACAAGACCCAAATCGTCCTATGGGATCTTTTCTGTTTCTTGGCCCCACAGGTGTTGGGAAGACAGAATTAACCAAGGCTCTGGCAGCCTTTATTTTTGATGATGAGACAAGCATGATTCGGATTGATATGTCAGAATATATGGAAAAACACGCTGTTTCACGACTCATTGGTGCCCCCCCAGGTTATATTGGATACGAGCAGGGGGGA
>Ga0172376_10005617_pt1 | contig 13919 bp, 14 predicted proteins | sample Lak35m_FD_121114 | JGI IMG/M metagenome (GOLD analysis project Ga0172376, IMG submission 121114) | Freshwater microbial communities from Kabuno Bay, South-Kivu, Congo - kab_092012_35m | ecosystem: Environmental > Aquatic > Freshwater > Lake | place: Democratic Republic of the Congo: South-Kivu...
GAATCAAAAATTCAACTTCTTCACCCCCTCTTCCAAAAACAAAGGGATCACCTCCTTTTAACCGAAGCACCAGTTTTTTTTCTAGAAAAAATTTAAGCATCAACTCATGGATTTCTGCTTGCGTTTGGCCGTGATGCCCTTTCTTTTTTCCTACACAGAGACAAATTGAATCGGATTTTGCATAAGAAAGCAGTGTGGGGTGTGCCAGGTAATCATATAAAATGACATCGGCTATCGATAACATGTATCTGGCATTGATGCTGACAAGCCCCGGGTTTCCCGGGCCTGCCCCAACTAAAACAACCCGCCCTGTTTCCATTTGATGCCCAATTGCCTGGCTTGTGTTTCTGCTGTTTGAATTGGCCAATGCTCTTGATTGATGCTGAGATGAGTTGAATGCCCTGTTTTGATAAACCAGGTGAAGTGAATCTGATGATCAGAAAAAAAGCGTGCATGCGCGCCCAAAGGATGCTTGCAATTCAGTCCCACCTCTTCTAAAAATCCAATTTCAATCTTAGACAACAGCTGTTGATGAGGATCAGATAAGCTTTCTGCCAAGCCTTTTGCGTTGTCGTCATTAACCCTTGTTTGCAAAGCGATGACCCCTTGGCCTGGGGCGGGAATAAAGTCTTGAGGATGAAAAATATGGCGTTTTGGTTCTAATTTTAACCGGATTAATCCCACTTCTGACAGTAAAATGCCGTCCCAGTCAGCGTTTTTTAATTTTTCAAGTCGGGTATCAATATTTCCCCTAATGTCCACCAGAGTCACATGAGGATTTAAACTCAATAACTGTGCTTTTCTTCTTAAACTACTTGTGGCAAGAATCGCCTTTTCAGGTAACTCTTGAAAAGAACGATAAGGTTTTTCGGGATGAAACACCAAGCTATCACATGCTGTTTCTGCTTTTAAAAAGCCAGACAACTCAAGCCCAGGCATCATTGTTGCGGTCACATCTTTTAAACTGTGAACAGCCATGTCTATTTGGTTTTCCAGCAATGCTTTCTCTAAAGAACGAATAAACGCCCCTTTACCTCCCATTTCATAAAGAGGGGTACGCTGGTCCTGGTCCCCTTGTGTGAGAATTTTTATGAGCTCAATTTCTAAATCAGGATATCGCTTTAAAAGCTGCTCTTTAACCAACAATGCTTGTTTAAAGGCAAGCTGAGAAGGCCTGGATCCTAATCTTATTCTCATGAGCTTAACTTCATCAGGATGTGACGGCTTGACAATCAATCCATTGGTAAAGTCGGTTAAGCTCTAAATTTAATAATTCTTCTACAATTGCAATCTGGCCTTTTCTTTTTACAATGCTTTTATCCGCAGTTTCTTTTAACTTTTCTACAGTAATCGCTTCAGACAAACACACATTTCTGGGCATGCCAATGTCTACAATGCACTTCGAGCCAATAGGCCAATTCACATGGATTTCTCTTAACAAAGGCTGCGACGCACTTGTTGCAAAAATTAAAATATCGTAATCAGGGTACCCCAAAGGAAACTCTTGAAACGATCGCGCTGAAATTTTATAAGCTTCTGCCAATTCTACCGCTTTTCTGTCTGTTCTATTGGTAATGGTGATGTCTGGAATCCCTAAAGCACATAATTTTTTAAGAGCTTTTTTTGCCATGTCCCCAGCCCCAACCACCAAAAACCTTCTTGAATAATAATCCAATACTTTTTCTCGAATGGCTTCAATGGCAATAGAACTAATAGACAAGGACCCTTGGCTTATTCCTGATTCGGCCCTCACCCGTTTCCCAGCGGCAATGGCAGATTGAAGATATTTGTGAATCAATTTGCAAGATGCGCCATTTTCTTGAGATTGCTGGTACGATGCTTTAATCTGACTTAAAATCTCGCTTTCTCCCAATACCAATGATTCAAGCCCTGATGCCACAGAAAAAAGATGACGAATGCTCTCTTTTTCAGAATATAAGGGCATCAGCTGAGAGACCCTTTCCAAGGAAATCCCCTTCATACAAGATAAAATGGACACGATCCACTCCCGTGTACGCTCAGGCCTGGGGCTGGCAATATACCACTCCACCCGATTACATGTATTTAAAACAACGGCCCCCTCTAGAAAAACGTCGGAAGGAATCTTCTTTAAAATATTCTGGATTTCATCAGGTCTTAAAAAAATGGATTCTAATTCAGATAAAGAAGCGTTTTTAAAATGACTGCCCAATAAACGAAATTCTGTCATAACGGTTGCGCATTCTAAACGATAGCTTAGCAATATTGCAAACCAACACCGAGGAGGAAGGTTTATTGAAATCTCTTCTACAACATTCAAACTAGCCCCTTTTTATAAAATGAAAATCAATGACAAAACCAGGAGGGCGAAGCCCCTGGCCAAAGGCCAGGCTTTTTCGGCTTTCGCCGAAAAAGTGCTTTAGGGGCCGGAGGCCCCTAAAGCGGGCTTCGCCCCCCCCTTTCGTTGATTTGAAATTATTTTTAGGGTCATTTGCAAACTTAATTTGTAAAAATGAAGGTATTTTTGATATACTCCAGCTCTTTGTTTTGAGTGATGATGTGTATGAGGAGAGGGCATGACTGTACAAGTGATTGTGGGTACGCAGTGGGGAGATGAGGGCAAGGGAAAAATTACGGATATTTTAGCGGAGACGCAGGATATTGTGGTTCGTTTTCAAGGGGGAAATAATGCTGGTCATACGGTTGTGGTGGGAGAGACCACGTTTAAGTTGCATTTAATTCCTTCGGGTATTTTGTATGACACCTGTGTTTGTATGATTGCAAATGGGGTGGTGGTGAACCCTCAGTTTTTGTTTGATGAGATTGAGACCTTAAAGAGTAAGGGGATTATGGTGACGCCGGACCGTTTAAAGATTTCAAGTTTGGCGCATGTTATTTTGCCTTTTCATCAGGCTTTGGACTTGCAAGAAGAGTCTAAGCGTCATGAGCAGAAGATAGGGACAACGGGCAAGGGGATAGGGCCTTGTTATACAGATAAAATTTCGCGTCGAGGGATACGTGTTCAGGATTTGTTGAATCCAGACCGATTGCGCAAGAAAATAGAGAAGCACAGATGGGAGTTGTATTTGCCTGATGTAGAAATAGAGCCTGTGATTGCCGAGTACCAAGAGTGGGGACGTCGGTTAAAGCCTTTTGTTGTGGATTCTTCTTTGTATATTAACCAAGCGATTGAAGCTGGAAAGCATATTATCATGGAGGGTGCCCAGGGGGTGATGTTGGACATTGATCATGGGACATATCCTTTTGTGACGTCTTCCAATACGGTGTCTGGTGGGGCGTGTACGGGTGTGGGGATAGGCCCGCACAAGATTGATTCTGTGATTGGGGTTACCAAGGCGTATGTGACCAGGGTGGGTCAGGGTCCTTTTCCTACGGAGTTGCTTGATGAGACAGGAGAGTTATTGAGGCAAGTTGGCGGCGAGTTTGGAACCACGACGGGTCGACCGCGACGGTGTGGGTGGTTGGATTTGGTTGTTTTGAAGTATGCGGTTCGTGTGAATGGGATTACGGAGATTTGTTTAACGAAGTTGGATGTTTTAGATGGTTTAGACGAGATTAAAGTGTGTACGCATTATCTTACCCCGGAAGGGAAGCAAGATGAATTCCCATTAGATTTAGATGATTTTTCGGATAGTGAGCCTGTTTATGTGACATTGCCGGGTTGGAAATCGGACACGTCCAAGTTAACAGAGTATGCAGATTTGCCTGAGAATGCGAAAAAGTATGTCCAGTTTATTTCAGAATTTTGTGGGGTAAAGATTAAAATGATTTCTGTAGGGACAAGAAGAAGGCAAACGATCCATTTAATTATTGCCTAACATTGTCAAATTTTGGTGCGCGAGAAGGGACTTGAACCCCCACGCCTTGCAGCGCTAGATCCTAAGTCTAGTGCGTCTACCAGTTTCGCCACTCGCGCATTTTGGGAAGTTTAACAATCATTAATTTAAATGTAAATTCTGTTCATTTCGATTTTTTATCCAAAGGGTTTTCACTTTTAAAATGGCAGGGTTTTGAGTCTTTTTATTAAAGGGTAATTTTCTATATTTTCTTTTGTTTCAAGCAGGACTATAATAAATTGCCTTTTCGGGTTTTAAATGAGGGGAAGCTATTTTTTCACAGCGGTATTTTAGTTAAATGTCAATGTATTCAGTTCATTTTTAATTTAGAGTAAAAAAACAAAAAAATTCAATTTAAAAATGACTTTTTAAGTCTAACTTTTTAAAGAGGTGTCTATGATTAAACAATATTTGTCATCATCTGTAGGGAAAAAGCAAGTGGTTGCGTTAACGGGATTGTTGTTGGTTTTGTTTTTGGTCTTTCATTTGACCATGAATTCTTTGATGTATTTTGGTCCTGATGTTTTCAATTTTTTTCCTAGTAAGGCTCATGAAAACCCTGTTCTTTTAAAGCTTTTAGAGCTTGGACTGGCATCCGTATTTTTTATACATATTGGTTTTACCATCGCGTTGGTGCTTCAGAATAGAAAATCCAGGGGTGTTTCTTACGAAGTGTCAAAGGCAAAGGGTCAGCGTTCTTTGGCCACGCGGTTAATGCCGTATACCGCCAGTATTTTGTTATTGTTTTTAATTTTTCATCTTTTTGATTTTACTTTTGCTTATGATTGTTTGGTTCCAGAAAATCCGTATGGATTGTGGGGAGTGGTGGTAGAGGCGTTTAAGAATCCTATCCGGGTGTTCGGGTATGTGGTGGCGATGTTTGCTGTGGGCTTTCATTTGGCTCATGGTATTCAAAGTACGTTTCAATCTTTTGGGTATTATCATCCTAAAATTACACCTTTTATTCAAAAATGCAGTACGGGATTGGGTATTTTGCTGGCCATAGGATTTAGTGTTTTGCCAATTTATACGTATATTTTTTTAGGGGAATAAAAGGAGATAATTATGGGTAATGCGGATCTTTCAAATGCTGTATTAGATTCAAAAGTTCCTTCTGGTCCTGTTCAGGACAAATGGTCTAAGCGCAAATTTGAATTGAAATTGGTGAATCCTGCAAATAAGAGAAAATTTGATGTGATTGTGGTGGGGACAGGGCTTGCTGGGGCATCGGCTTCTGCAAGTTTATCCGAGTTGGGGTATAACGTTAAAACTTTTTGTTTTCAAGACAGTCCTCGTCGTGCGCACAGTATTGCTGCGCAAGGGGGCATTAATGCGGCTAAAAACTATACAAATGATGGAGACAGTGTCTACAGGTTGTTTTATGACACGGTTAAGGGCGGTGATTTCCGGGCGAGGGAAGCCAATGTGTATCGTTTGGCAGAAATCAGTGCCAACATTATTGACCAATGTGTGGCCCAAGGGGTTCCTTTTGCAAGGGAATATGGGGGTCTTTTGGACAACCGGTCTTTTGGGGGTGCGCAGGTTTCCCGTACGTTTTATGCCCGGGGTCAAACGGGTCAGCAGCTGTTGTTGGGGGCTTATGGGGCGTTAATGAAAGAGGTACACCGAGGTGGTGTTTCTTTGTTTACCCGAAGAGAGATGTTGGATTTAATTTTGATTGAAGGGCGTGCGCGGGGAATTGTGGTAAGAAACTTGGTGACAGGGGCATTGGAAACCCATGTGGCGGATGCTGTTGTTTTGGCCACAGGGGGCTATGGCAATGCGTTTTTCTTATCAACCAATGCGAAGGGCTGTAATGTGACAGCCACGTGGCGTGCGCACAAGAAGGGGGCTTTTTTTGCGAATCCTTGTTATACCCAAATTCATCCCACTTGTATTCCTGTTCATGGGGATTATCAATCTAAATTGACTTTAATGAGTGAAAGTTTAAGAAATGATGGCAGGGTTTGGGTCCCTAAAAAGAAAGGGGATACCCGGCATGCCAGTCAAATCCCTGAATCAGAGCGAGATTATTATTTGGAAAGAAAATACCCTAGTTTTGGAAATTTGGTGCCTCGGGATTTGGCGTCTCGTAATGCAAAGCAGGTTTGTGATGAAGGGTATGGGGTAGGTCCTACGGGTCTTGCGGTTTACTTGGATTTTGCAGACTCTATTAAGCGGTTAGGCAAAGACGTGGTCAAGGCCAGGTATGGCAATTTATTTGACATGTATGAGCGGATTACAGGGTCTGATCCTTATACAGAGCCCATGATGATTTTTCCTGCGATTCATTACACCATGGGGGGCTTGTGGGTGGATTACAATTTGATGAGCAATATTCCAGGTCTTTTTGTGTTGGGTGAGGCCAATTTTTCAGATCATGGGGCGAATCGCTTGGGGGCCAGCGCCTTAATGCAGGGCTTGGCAGATGGCTATTTTATTATTCCTTATACCATTGGTGATTATTTTGCCAAGGGAGGCCTTCCAAAGGTGTCTACAGATCATCCTGAGTGTCAGCGTGTGGAAGCGCAAGCCCTTGAAAAAATTAAAAAGTTGATTTCTATTCAAGGGAATAGAACCCCTGATTCTTTTCACCGTGAATTGGGTTTATTGATGTGGGAATATTGTGGGATGTCCAGAAGTGAAAAAGGGTTGACGTATGCGTTGGGAAAAATCAAAGACATACGAGAAGAATTTTGGAAAAATGTTCAGGTATTGGGTTCTCACGAGGAATTGAATCAAAGTTTAGAAAAAGCAGGACGTGTGGCAGATTTTCTAGAATTTGGAGAGCTGATGTTGCAGGATGCCTTAAATAGGCGTGAATCTTGTGGCGGGCATTTCAGAGAAGAAAGTCAAACGGAAGAGGGGGAGGCTTTGCGTCAAGACGATGCTTTTTGTTACGTTGCTGCTTGGCAGCATACAGGGGTTGGAACTCAACCTATTTTGCATCAAGAGCCTCTGGTGTTTGAAGAAGTACAATTGACACAAAGGAGCTATAAATAATGTCTAAAACCATTAACTTAACCCTTAAAGTATGGCGTCAAAAAAACAATCACACCCAGGGTCGATTTGAAACGTATGTGGCGGACCATATTGATACAGACTGTTCTTTTTTAGAAATGTTGGATGTGGTGAATGAGCGTTTGGCAAAAGAAGGCAAAGAGCCTATTGCGTTTGATCATGATTGCAGGGAAGGGATTTGTGGCATGTGTGGGGCTGTTGTGAATGGGCAACCGCATGGTCCACAGGATAAAACCACGTTGTGTCAGTTGCACATGCGTCATTTTAAAAACAATGATGTATTGGTGATAGAGCCTTTTCGTAGTCGGGCGTTGCCTGTGGTGAAAGACTTGGTGGTTAATCGTTCAGCTTTTGACCGGATTATAGCTACGGGGGGCTATGTTTCTGTGAGAACGGGATCGGCTCAAGATGCCAATGCCATTCCTATTCCAAAGTGGCATGCAGATAAAGCCATGGATGCGGCCCAATGCATAGGGTGTGCGGCTTGTGTGGCGGCTTGCCCAAATGCGTCTGCGATGTTGTTTGTGGCGGCCAAGGTTTCTCAGTATGCGTTACTGCCACAGGGCCAACCTGAAAGGGAACGTCGTGTTTTAAAGATGGTCTCTCAAATGGATCAAGAAGGGTTTGGAAATTGTTCGAATGAATACCAATGTGAGGCGGCTTGTCCAAAAGGGATTCAAGTGTCCAACATTGCCAGAATGAATCAAGATTATAGGCGCGCTATTTTTTCAAAAGAACAGTCATGATACATCGTCACTTGCAATCTTCTTATCAAGAGGCTGCAAGACTTTTTCATTGGCTTTCTGAATCGAAAGAGTGTTTAGATCACACAACAAAAGTTTCTTCTCTGATGGCAGAGGCTTTCCAGCAGGGGCGTCAGGTATTCATTTGTGGAAATGGGGGCAGTTTGTGTGATGCTGTTCATTTTGCAGAGGAATTTACAGGCCGTTACAGAAAAGACAGACCCCCTTTGCCGGTGATGGCCTTGTCTGATCCAGCCCATCTTACATGTGTAGGCAATGATTATGGGTTTGAAGAGGTTTTTTCAAGAGGCTTACAAGCTTATGCAAAAGCGGGCGATATTTTAGTGGTGCTTTCCACCAGTGGGAATTCAAAAAATATTATTCAAGCGGTGACGCTTGCAAAGCGATTGTCTTTGAAAACAGTGGCATTGTTGGGCAAAGACGGGGGAAAATTGCGTGGAGAGTGCGACATAGAATTTCTTGTTCCTGCCCAGACATCAGACCGCATTCAAGAGGTTCACATGGCCATTCTTCACACGGTGATTGAGGGTGTGGAGCGCTTGTTGTTTCCTGCTTTGTATGAATCTTAAGCCATTCCATAGGGTGAATGGCATCATATTGGCGGTTTTTTTATGAAAAAATCGTTTCGAAATCTGGCCAATTTAATTACCCTGTCTCGTATGGTGGGGGTTGCTTTTATTTTTTCAGTCACGCCATTTGAAAATACCTTTTGGCAAGTTTGGGCAGGGGCTATTTTTGTGCTCATTGCTTTAACAGATTTATTAGATGGGTGGATTGCCAGGCGCTTTAATGCGGTGACAGATGTGGGTAAAATTTTAGACCCTTTGGCTGATAAAATTTTGGTATTGGTTTTTTTGCCTTTGTTATTTATGCGTGTGATTACGGCGTTTCCTGTGTTTATTATTTTAACCCGAGAATTTTCAATTATGGCCCTTCGTGTTTTTTCCGCAAAGCAAGGATTGATCATTGCGGCAAATCGATGGGGGAAGCTGAAAACGGCCATTACTTTACCTGTTTGTGGCATTTTAATGGGACGTGTGGTGGTTCCTGAAACAAAGACCATTCCTCTGTTTTTACAGCCTTTTGATTATTTGCGTGTTTGGATTTTATCTTGGCCTGCTTGGGTGGTTTCTCTCTTTATTTGGTCCATGGTGCTTATTACCGTGCTGTCTTTTTTTGAATATTTTTTCACATTTTTAAAACAGCGCATTTTGAAAAAAGTGAAAGGGCACCAAGCGAAAGCCAAACAAAAAATGATGGCGGTAATTCCGAATTTAATTACATTGTCGAATATGTTGTGTGGGATTATTGCGGTTTTTTTATGTTTGAAGTTAGAGTTGCTCTTGGCTTCGGGGTTTATTTTGTTGGGTATTTTATTGGATGCCTTTGATGGTCGTTTGGCCAGAAAATTGGGTGTTTTGTCTGAGATGGGGGCCAAGTTAGATTCCAAAGCAGATTTTATGACATTTGGCATTGCGCCTTCAGTGTTTATTTTTTCTTACCTGAATACGTATTCCCAGACTTGGGTTCAAATTTTAGGGTTTGTTTTGGCTGTTTTGTTTTATGGGTCAGTTCATTTCAGGTTGAATCGGTTTGATAAAAAAGGAGGGCATTCAGATTATTTTGAAGGGTTGCCATCTCCTATTGGGGCCGCCTTGGTGATTACGGCCTTTTCTTCGTCCTTTCTTGGCAGTCTTTATGTTTTTACAGGCATAGTGGTTTTAAGTGCTTTTTTAATGGCTTCAACCTTTCCTTATCCCCATAATCAAATTTCAAGTCAGTTAATCTTTTATCGGTTTTTAACCATTCCTACCCTTATTTTTTGGATAGGGGTTATTTTACAGTTATTTGGGATTCCTTTGGGGTTTTATTTACCAGATATCCTTTTTTTCTTGATTTCTACTTATTTGCTGTCTCCTTGGTTGGCTAAAAATAAAAAAGCTTAATTTTTAAAAGGACGTGCACATGCAAAAAAAATACAACACGTATAAAAGTATTTGGTATGAAGATGAAGATGGAAATTATGTAAGAGAACAAAAACAGCGGTATGTGATGGAAAAATTGACCACCCAGTCTTTGCGTTTCATTCCCAAAGTAAGAGGGCTGATGTCTTTGTTGGGAAGAAGTCCTCAGGGGGTGGATTATTACAAACCTTATTTAAAAGACATTCAAAAATTTCTTTCTGGGGACAGACAAAAATGGGTGAATGAGCTTTCCAAGATCGAGAAAGAATTAGAAGGCATCGTTGTTTTAAAAGACAAGAAAATTTTGGATATTTCAGGAGAACCTGGTTTTTTTGCAACAGATCTTGTCAAGCAAGGAAATGAGGTTTTGGTAACGGCTGTGACCAAAGACGTGGCTGACATGATGGCCGATAAGCTTTTATTGAACACAAGGGCCTATGATTTTAATCAAGAGTCTCTTCATGCGCTTATCCAAGATCAATATGATCTTGTGTTTATTCGATATTCAATAGGGTTTTGCGAAGAGTTACAGCCCTTTATTGAAAGTTTGAAAAAAACGGTAGTGCCAGGGGGCTTGGTGTATGTTTCTTTTTCCCCAGCATCTAGGGCCTTTATGGCCAGATGGATGTTTGAATATACTTGCTTAAGGCAATACACAAAGTCCACCATGATTCGTTCTTTTTCAAATCTAGGGTTTTCTTTACTAAAGGAAATAAACCAAGGCTCTTATTTTTGGGATGAGGGATTGCCCTTTATTCAGAAACTATGCTCTAAGCCCTATTTAAAAGAAATTTTTCACAATGCCAATCAAGAAGAGTATTACCAGCATAATTTGGCCCTTGTTTTTTCTTTGCCACAATAAGACAGGTTCAGAACAGGTTTTATTTTTTTGTTCTTTATAAGGGGCTTAGACCGTTTAGGGTTAGTTAGGGAAGGCTTTTTTATGAACGCATTGGATGTCATTAAAGATGTTTAAAAAAATTAAAGAGGAAAAAACGAAAGATAAGGGGGATTACCAAGAAAAAGCGTTTTCTAAGGTTTCTTGATTAATGCCATTGTACACATTTTTGATGCCACTTGATTTTAGTAAAGTTAAGGCACGGCCACTTCTATTTCCTGTTCTGCAATACAAAATAATGGGTTTTTTCATTTTCTTAATTTTTGAAATGGTTTCTTGAAGATCATCTAGGGGGATATTGATTGCGGTTTCGAAATGGTTAAGTGCGTATTCGTCAGCACTTCTGACATCAATGACCGTGGATTTAGAAAGAAAAATATGTTTTAAATTTTTTTTATGGGTTCTCTTTCTAAGAAAAAAATAAACAGCACTTGTTAAAAATGCCGCTAAAATTAGTAATATAGACCTTTTTTTATTCATATTTTTTCACCACGTTTCTAACAATTTTTGGAGTTTAACATAAGATCAGAACCCTTAAAAAGGGATAAAATAATCAGTTGCTTTTGCTTAAAAACTCTTTTTTTTTGATCTTTTTATTCCCTGCTTTTTACTTTTTTAATCTCAGTTTTAGTTTTTTGACCCTAAAAAAACCTATTGACGCCATGAGATTTCAAAGGGTATATATGCTGATACTGAGTCTCAATAAGAGGGCTTTTATTCAAAAATACTATTCATTCACTCATCATATGCGTTAAGCAAATATTTGGAGGTTTTTATGAAGTATCAATGGTTTTGTATTTTTTTTATGATGGGAATGATGCCTGTTTGGGGGCAAACGGACATGTCCATTATTGGCAATTTTAACGGCACAACCAAGCAGCCTTTTGGCCTTAATGAATCCATGCTTGAATTTCAACAGTATCTTTATCCAGATATTAAAATGAATTTGATGTTGGCTATTCATCAAGAAGGGCATGCGTATCATGCGGATATTGAAGAAGGGTATGTTTCTTTTTTAAACCCTTTAGAGGATGTCATCCTTAAAATTGGCAAAAAGAAAATTGGGTTTGGCCATATTAATACCCAGCATGCTGAAGATTGGACCAGTATTCATCAGCCCGGGTTTTTGAATGACCTTTTTGGAGAAGAAGGGGCTGTAGGACAAGGCGGTGTTTTGTCTTATCTGTTGCCTTTACCTGTGTTTACCCAACTGGAATTTGGGGTTTGGGATTATGGCCCTTATGAAGCAGAATCAGAGGCTTTGATGCAAAATGGGGCTCATGGCAGACTTTGGACGTCTATTGCTATTCAGGATCTGGAATTTAGGTTGGGAGTAAGCGGGATTTGGGATAACCTTTATCACAATGCCACAGGGATTGACTTTGGCGTTCTTAAAGACTTTGGCTCTGGAAAAAAGATTTATGGACATGTTGAATGGGCTTCTTTTTCAAAAAGGGATACTTACTTAAAGGACAGTCATTATGCCTATTTGGGGTATTGCCCCAGTGCTTTTTGGGAATTTGGATTTCAAAAAGACAAACATCAGTATTTCTCTGTGATCACAAAATCTTTGTCAGAACGAATAAAATTTAGGGCTGAACTGGGCTATGATGCCCTAGATCAGGGAGTATTAACGGGTATTCAAATGGTGGTGCAGATGGGCTCTCATGGCCATTCGCAATTAAAATAGGAGGCGTTTATGAAAAAAAATATTTTCTTCTTGATGATGGTTTTGATTTCAACGGGGATGATGGCAGCCCCTTTGTCTGTTGTCACTGTGACCCAGGAACAGGCACTATTGGTTCAAAAAATGGGAGGACGAGAAGTTAAAACAGAGTGTCTAACCCTTTACAACCAAGATTTGCATCAAGTTCAAGCAAGACCTTCTATGATTATCAAGCTAAAAAAAGCAGATTTATTGGTTAGGGTGGGCATGAGGCTGGACGATTGGCTGGATGCTTTAATACTGAATGCCAGTAAAGCGTCGTTTTTCGATCAAGGGGTGCTTGATTTATCCAAAGGGATTACAAAGTTGCAGGTGCCTAACCAGCCTTTAGATGGAAGATTGGGAGACATACACCCTGAAGGAAACCCTCATTATTGGTTAGACCCTTATCATTTACTGGTGATGGCCAAGCAAGTTTCTGAGCGGTTGGCTTTGTTAAGGCCAGAAAAAGCCTCTTATTTTGCAGAACAATATCAAATTTTTGAAAAAGAATGGCAAATCCAATTGAAAAAATGGGACCAACAAATGGCGCCCTTAAAAGGGGCTTATATTTTAACGTATCATGATTCTTTGCCTTACTTTGCAAAACGGTATCAACTGGTTATTTTGGGTCAAATTGAAATAAAACCTGGGATCCCACCTACCCCAGCTCATCTTTTACATTTAAAAACAGTGATGAAGGCCAAGCCCGTTAAGGCCATTTTTGTAGAACCTTATTACCCTAAAGAGCATGCGTTAACTTTGCAACAACCTGCCAAAACCATTGTTTTTTCGACCAGCATTGCCCCCAATGCTTCTTTGGAATCATTGTATGAACAATTGATTACGCCTTTGGTTAAGGCTTCTTATTAATGGGGTGTTTTAAAAGGAGAACCTTTTGATTTCATTATTTATTTATCCTTTTTTAGGCATTCTTCTTCTAAGCCTTATCCACTGTTATTTTGGCCTTCATGTGATTAAACGAGGGGTTATTTTTGCAGATTTGGCACTTTCTCAGTTGGCCGCACTAGGGGCTTGTGTCAGTGTTTTTTTGCCCTTTTTGCCAGTCATGGTGCCTTCTTTGTTTTTTACAGCGTTAGGGGCTGTCCTGTTTACCTCTTTTTCTTTTATTAAGGACAAAGTTCAGCAAGAAATTTTAATAGGCATTGTTTATGTGATTTCTGCGGCGTTGTGCATGGCCATTATGAGTAAATCTGTTTTGCAACATCATCAACTAAGCGCCATGTTGGTGGGGGATATTTTAATGATTACCCCTCATGCCTTAATTAAAATGCTGGCCATTTATGCTGCGATTGGTCTTTTCCATTGGTTTTTTAGGGCCTCTTTTCATCAACATAGCCATTGGTTTTTTACTTTTTTGTTTTATGCCACCTTTGGCATGGTGGTGACGTCTTCTGTATCCGTGGTGGGCATTTTGCTGGTTTTTGCGTATTTGATTATTCCAGCACAATTCGCCCAATCTTTTTTACACACATTTCGTCATCAACTGTATTTAGGAACGCTTGTGTCTGTCTTAACCAGTGTGGTGGGTATTCTGATGTCCATTTACTTAGACCTTCCAACAGGCAGTAGCATTGTGTGCGCGTTTGTGTTGCCTTTGCTTTCTCAACTTGCCCTAAAGGGCTTGTTGCGCAAACCATAAAAACTGATTACAATCACATTTTTCTTCGGGGCGTAGCGCAGTCCGGTTAGCGCACCAGTTTTGGGAAC
>Ga0172376_10005619_pt1 | contig 13917 bp, 8 predicted proteins | sample Lak35m_FD_121114 | JGI IMG/M metagenome (GOLD analysis project Ga0172376, IMG submission 121114) | Freshwater microbial communities from Kabuno Bay, South-Kivu, Congo - kab_092012_35m | ecosystem: Environmental > Aquatic > Freshwater > Lake | place: Democratic Republic of the Congo: South-Kivu...
CCTCCACGACCAAACCCTCGTTCCCACGCTGCGCAGGCCCTTCGACCTGCTTGCAGCGGGTGATCTCCTCCCGAAGGAGGAGATTGGTCGGGGCGAGAGGATTCGAACCTCCGGCCTTTGCGTCCCGAACGCAACGCTCTAGCCAAGCTGAGCTACGCCCCGAGTATTGGGAGGAAGAAGGATAGGGCCGAAACGGGGGACAGTCAAATCCCGGCCCGGATCCGCAGGCCGGAAGCGCATACCAAGTCCTCCGCGCGAGCTTTCAGGAGCTCGATGGCGCCACATGGAAGCTACACGCGCGAGCGCTGTCGTCCCGCGGGGGTAGTCGCGGATACGGGCGCGCAGAACCCGTCGCGCAGCAGAACCCGTCGCGCAGAACCGTTCGCTTGGGACCGGGCGGCCGGCAAGGCGAGGCGCCAAGCCGGGATGGCGCCGCTCGGCCTCAGCGTCCCAAATCGACGAACACGCCGCCGTTTTCCTCGGCGATGCGCTTCATGAACTCCTTCTGGAACTCGCCGATGGCGATCGTGTGGAGCACCACCTTGCGCAGTTCGTTCAACGCGCGCACCTCGCGCCGGATGTCCTCGGGGTCCACGTACTCTCCCACCGTGGGACGGCCATCCGAGAGGAAAAAGATCGTGTCGACGCCCACCTTGTAGTTCTTGTCCGGCACGGCGCCCGTGACGGGGCCCTTCGCCTGCTGCTTGGGGTCGATGCCGAGGCCGGCGATCAACGCTCCGTAGGTGTTGGTCTTGCCCATCTCCATGTTGGCGGCGCCGAGCAACCCGACCGAGGCCAGGTCCTCCTTGCTGTTGCCACCGATCGCCTCGAGGCCCTTGATCCAGTCCTTGGCGGCGGACTTGTTGACGATGTTGGACGCCACGAGATCCTTCTTCCACGGATCGACCTTGGTGGCGAAGGCGAGGATGTTGAAGTTGACGTTGGCGTCGAGGCGGTCGATCGTGCGCATCAGCTCGGTCTTCACGATGTCGATGCGCTGCATGGTCGGGTAGTTGCCGTCGCTGAAGCGCTCCTTCTCGATCACCTCCGCCTCCATCGAGCCCGACACGTCGATGATGAAGAGGATCGAGCGCGAGGTCGTCTCGATGCCGTGGTAGCCCGTCACCGTGGTGCGCGGATGGCTCCAGTCGGCCTTCTTGTCGCCGGTGGCGGCCGCGCGACGCGTGCGGAAGTACGCGATCGCATCCTCGGTCGGCAGGATGTAGCCATTCTTCGCGCCCTCCCACCACGCCTTCCACTTGGCGGGATCGACGCCGTGCTCCTGACCGGTCAAGTTGGCCAGCGCTTCGGCGAGGTCGGGCACGAGGCGTCCTTCCTCGACCTGCATGCGCGACACCAGCGGCTCGACCGCGTCCTTGTGGCGCACGACGCGCAAAGCAGCGAAGGCCGAGGCTCGCACTTGCCAGATCTGGTCGTTGACGCACGCAACGGCCTTGGGCACGACCAGCTCGCTCTTGAAGGCGGCCAGCACATCGAGCGCTTGCGCGCGCACCGCGGGTTCGGGATCGGCGCCGAGCGGCGCGATCCGCGGCGCGGCGTCGATCGCCTTGGCGCTCGACAAGAGTTGCAGCGCGCGCCGCCGCACCTCCCACGACTTGTCGCCCAGCAGTTGCACCGCCGCGTCGGAGGCACCTTCGGCCTTGGACTCCGACAACGCACGCAGCACGCCCACGCGCACCGCTTCGTTCTTGTCCTTCTCGAGCACCGTCTTCAACTCGGCGACTTGCAGAGGCTCCTTGCAGGTCGCCAGCACCCGGATCGCCGCGCGCACGAGATCCGCATCGGGGTCCTTGAGCACCGGCACGAGCAGCTCGACCACCTCCGGCTCCGGCATGTTCTCCAGCGCCAAGACCGCTTCGACGCGCGCGGCGGGCTCCTTGTAGGTCTTGAAGTACTTCTTGAAGTTGGCGACGGTCTCGGCGTCGAAGGACGCGGCGAGCCCGGACACGGCGCATGGTCCGACGCAAGCGAGCGCCACGAGCGCGGCGCCACGAGCATGGCGCGCCATGCGCGCGAGGACGGAGGCGAGTGCGGACGATCGAACGGCGCGGAAGCGCTGGAGGGGCGAGCTCGACTTCATGGTGGCGTGGGCGGAGTCCGGGACTGCGCGCCTTGGCGCCATCCTAGTCTCCGATCGCCGTCGCGCCACACCAGCGCGCGCAGGCAAGGGGCAGGCGCCACCGCGGCGGGGTTCCCGGCGCGCATGTGGAAGGTCAAGGACCGAGTCCGCGCCGACTTGGTCTCAGTCCTTGGGCTTGGACGGCAAGCGGCCGCGCAGCTGGGTGCCCTCGCGCGACACGGACTCGACCTTCAAGGCCTTGAGCTTGATGCGCGAGCCTTCGTCGGTCGCCAACACGACCTCGTCGCCTTGGCGCGAGATCAAGGCGCCGGTGAACACTCCGCCGGCGCAGACGACGCGCACGCGCGGCGACTGGTCGCTTCCCGGGTTGCTGGTGCCGCCATCCGCGGCCTTGCCCGCCAAGGGCTCGATGCCGCGCACCTGGCTCGCGTGCAGCAGCATGCGACCGAGGTCCGTGTCGAGCCATGCGCCGCCTTCCCCGAGCGCGTGCAGGCGACCTTCGAAGGTCTCGCCCGAGCGCAGCAGTACGCGCACCTCGCCCACCTTGGGCGTCAAGAGCCGCGTCGCGCCGCGCATGGCATCCAACGGGATGTAGTCGCCTTGGTGCACATGGCCGAACGCTTCGGGCGCCACGCGCCGCGGACCGCCGGGCACGCTCGGTTCCGCGGGCGCGAAGTCGCGCACCAAGCGCGGCGCCTCGGCGACGAGCGGCAGGATCACGAGCGTCGAACCATCGCCCGCCGGCCACGCCGCGCGCGTCCACACGCTGGCTGTGGCCAGCGGACTGCGACCGTGCCGCGTGGCGAAGCGCCGCTCGAGCTGCAAGCGCGCGGCGAGCGCGGCGTGCGGCGCCACGGGAGCGACGAGCGGCATGGACGAACTCGACGGCTCGCCGGCGACTGGCGACTCGGACGCGGGCCGAGCGAGCGACGGCTCGGCCTGCGCCGGCGCGGCCTGCTCCACCACGGGCGCGGCAACCTCGTTGGGCGCGGGCTCGAGCGCGCTGGTGGCGGCGGTCGGCGTGGCGGGAACCGCGGCGACGCGCTCGGCGCTGGGATCCGCTCGCTGCGCCTGCGCGGCTTGATCTTGCGCGGCCGCGACATCCGGAGCGGACCACGGCGCGACCTCGCGTGCGGGCTCTGTCAAGTTTTCCTGACGAAGCGGCGCGCTGGCCGGTTCGAGGGGCGACGCCGATCGCGCAGCGGCGCCGCGGGCGGGCGCGACGACGGTCGGTTCGGCCACCGGCGCCGCCGGGCCGCGCCAAGGCCAAAGCGCGGCGCCGCCGGCAACGGCCACGACGAGCAATCCGGCCGCCAAGGCGTACCTGCGACCCGCGGTGCTTGTCGCCGCGGTGGTTGGACGCGCGTAGGCCCCCACCTTGGGAGCGAGCGCGCTCGGCGACGCGACGGACGCGTCGGGCTGCAGCAACCGCGCGCGATCCGAGCGGAGCGGTCCGGCCTCGGCTTGCGTCCCGAGGACGGCCTCCAAGTCGTCCTGCAACTCATGCTGGACGGCGGTGTCGACGGCGGTGTCGATGCTGGCTGGCGCGCTGGCGAGTGGCGCGATCTCGAGTCCATCCAAGCCGAGGAAGTCGACCGCCCCAGCGCGTGTCCCCTGCGCCTCGAGGCCAGCCTGCGAGTCGACGATGCGCGCGCCCTTGGCCGGACGATTGCCCAGATGAGCGGAATGCGATTGGTCTTGGTGGTGCATGAGGCGTCGCCTTGACGCCACGAGGCGCCATCGGGATCTTTCGACCAGCACGGACGCCAACCTCAACGCCCCGTCGGGAATCGCGGCAGCGAAGTACTTTCCGCCTGCAATCCCCCCCCGTCGCCCAGCGTCCTCGCGCGTCCCTGCGTTGATCCTTGCGGGACACGCGCTCTACTCTCGCGCAAGCGGGGCTCCAACGCGGCGCGCTCGCAGGGCGAGGATCCGGCCCGTGCAGCCTCAGCGGCGCTTGAGCACCCGGTTCGCGCCTTGGCGGATCGTCAGGCCCGCCGCGTCGTGGTGCTCGAGCAGCGGGATCAACCACTTGCGCGTGGTGCCCAACGCGTCGCGCAGGCTCGGGATGTCGAGCGAACCGTGCTTGGCGCAATTGGCCACGATGGCTTCGCGCGATTCGGCGAGCAGCGCGGCCGGCAGGTAGTACTCGCCCTTCAGGATGGCGACCACCTCCTTCGCGTCGCAGGCGTGCTGCAGCACGCGCAGGACCTCCTTCTCTGGCGCGGCGAGCCCGACCGCGAGCTCGGCGACGAACGGAGTCTGGAAGCGGGCGGCGAAGAGCCCTTGCAGCACGCGCTCCTTGAGGGCCGCGGCGGCAGGCTCGAGCTCGGCGGCGCCCTTCTTGCGCACGAACCCGCCGGCCTCGACCACGATCTCGCCCGCGCGCGCGAGTTCGGCGAGCAACGGATCGAGGAAGTCCGCGTCGAGCCCGGTGGCGCGGCGCAACTCGCGCACGTCGACGAGCGAGCGATGGGTGTTGGCCGCGAAGTGCGCGTCCAGCGCCGTGCGCACGCGCGCGAGGCTCTGCGCCAGCCGCTCGGCGTGGATCCAGCGACCGACGACGCCGAGACGCGCCGCCTTGCCCTGCGCCTTGAGGTCGTTGAGCAGGCGCTCGACCTCCTCGCGCGGGCGCTTGACCTCGATGGCGAGATCCTCGGCGGCGCTGGCGCCGCCTTGCGCGCGCGCCAGCACCACCTCGAGGTGCTCGCGCGGCGAACCAAGCGAAGCCTCGGCGCGCGACAGTTCCTCGAGCACGAACTTCTTGTGGCGCTTGAGGCGATGCTTGCTCTCTTCGAGCACCACGGCCCCGGCCAAGGTCCAAGCCGGCGAGGCGAGTCGCACGACCATGCGATCGCCCGGCGCCACCACGAGCGGCTCGACCAGACGCAGCTGCGCCAACCCCTCCGCGCCCGGTTCGAGGCGCTCGCAATCGAGCAGCACCACCTCTCCCAGCACCTCGGCCGTGCCGGCGTGCACGCGCACTTCGACACGATCATCGATGGCGCGCTCGAGGCTGCGCAAGGCCTTCAGCCGCACGCCGAGCATCGTCATGCCGCGGAAGAAACCCGGCGTCGCCGCCACCATGCCGCGCGCGATGCGCGCGTGGTCCACGTCGGCGAGGTTGATGGCGGAGGAATGCCCCGCGCGGATCGAGTCGACCTTCTGGCCGTAGGCCTGGAAGCCGCGCGCCTTGCCCACGAGGCCGACAGGCAGGATCTCGAGCGGATCGCCGAGCTTGAGCGCGCCCGAGAGCGGGATGCCGGTCGCCACGGTGCCGAAGCCGTGGGCGCTGAACACGCGCTGGATCGGCATGCGGAAGACGCCCGTGGCCGCCCGCGCCTTGGTTGCGGCGCAGGCCTCGTGGAGGGCGCGCTTGAACTCCTCCATGCCCTCCCCCGTGTGGGCCGACAGCGGCAGGATGGGCGCGGACTCGAGGAACGTGCCGCGCACGGCCTCGCGCACGTCCTCCATGGCGAGCTCGACCAACGCCGGCTCGACCATGTCGATCTTCGTCAACGCCACCAGTCCGCGTTCCAAACCGAGGATCGTCATGATCGCCAGGTGCTCGCGCGTCTGCGGCATGACGCCGTCGTCGGCGGCCACGACCAGCACCACGAGGTCGAGCCCCGAGGCGCCCGCCACCATGTTCTTGACGAAACGCTCGTGCCCGGGCACGTCGACCACGCCTACCACGCGACCATCGGGCAGCTCGAAGCGCGCGAAGCCCAGGTCGATGGTCATCCCGCGTTCCTGCTCCTCCTTGAGCCGGTCGGGGTCGATGCCCGTCAACGTGCGCACGAGCGTGGACTTGCCGTGGTCGATGTGGCCCGCGGTGCCGACGACGATGGGCTGGATCTGCATGCGCTCGAGCCGGGAGCATAGCCTGACCGGCTAGGATGGAGGCGCTTGGAACGCGAGGACCTGCTGCCCTTCCGCCCCTTGGCGCCGTGGATGCTCGCGCGCTACGGACGAGCGACGCATCGCTTGGCCTTGGACGCCGGGTCGACCTGTCCCAACCGCGACGGCACGCGCGGTCGTGGCGGCTGCACCTACTGCGATGTTGAAGGCTCGGGCACGGGGGCGCAGAAGGATGGCCTCGATCTGCGGCGGCAGATGGAAGCTGGGCTGGCGCGCCTCGCCCGCCGCGCCGAAGACGGCGTGCCGCCCGCGGTCGTGGCCTACTTCCAGAGCTACTCGAACACCTATGTCACGCCCGAGCGGCTGCGCGAGGTGCTGGCCAGCCTCGACCCGTGGTTGCCCGAGGGCGGAGCGGTGGTCGATGGCGCCCCGCGCGTCGCCTGCGTCGCGCTCGCCACGCGGCCAGACACCTTGCCGGAGTGGGCGCTCGACGAGCTGGCGCGGCTCAAGGAGGAACGCGGCGTCGATGTCTGGCTCGAGCTCGGCCTCGAGACGGCCGACGACGAGGTCCAACGCCGCATCCATCGCCTGCACACCTTGGCCGAGTTCCACGACGCGGCCCGGCGCGCGCGCGCGCGCGGCATCCTGTGCGTGGGCCACGCGATCCTCGGACTGCCGGGCGACGGGCGCGAGGGCGCGCGCCGCACCGCGATCGAGCTGGCGAAGAGCGGCGTGGAGGGCGTCAAGGTGCACCACCTGATGGTGCTGCGCCGCACGGCGATGGCCAAGCAATGGAGCGAGGGCCTTCTCGAGGTGCTCGACGCCCCCACCTACGTCGACTGGCTGGCGGACTTCGTCGAGCGCCTCGCGCCCGAGCAGGTGCTGCACCGCCTGACCGGCGACTCGCCCGGCGCGCAGCTGCTGGCGCCGGTCTGGCCCGTGGCGAAGAACGAAGTACGGATCCTGCTGGCGCGCGAGCTGGAGCGGCGTGGGACCCGACAAGGCTCGCTGGGTCCGACGCCCGATCGGGCCATCGTAGACGGAGAGGCGGGCCGTCAAGCAAACCTGACAGACGACACGCCCGCGGTGGGCGGGCCCGGCGAGGCGCGCTAGATGTACCGCTAGATGTAGAGGATGCGGTCGCAGGAAGGGCACTGCACCAAGTCCGCGCCGCGCGAGACGCGCACGACCATGTTGGTGGGCACTTCCATGAAGCACGCGCCGCAGGTGCGGCCGTCGAGCTGCGCCAGCGCCTCGCCCTCGCGCGTCGACAAGACGCGCGCGTACAAGGCCAGCATGTCGGCGGGCAGTCCCTCGCCCATGCGCTCCTTGCGGCGCGCTTCGAGCTCGGAGCGACGCGCATTCGCGGCGGCGAGCTCCTTGACCATGTTCTGCTGGAACTCGGAGTAGACCGCTTGCTCCGCGGCGGACTTGGCCTCGGCCTCGACGGCTTGCTTTTCGAGCACGTCGACCTGCTCGAGCAAACCGAGGCCTTCCTCCTCGGTCGTGCCGATGTCGCGCTTCAAGGTGCGGCGCTCGTGGTCGTAGGCGGCGAGCAGCGCCTGGTCGGCGCGCGAAGCCATCGCCTCGGAATCGACCTTCTTCAGGCGCTGGCGCGCGATCGTGGCGCGGTCGTCCAACTCCTTGGACTTGACGCGCAGCACCTTGGCCTCGTTGCGCAACTCGGCGGCGCGCGCGAGGAGCTTGTCGAGAGCGGCCTTGCGGCGCTTCTCCTCCTCGGGCAGGCGCTTCAGCTCGACGAGGACCTTGAACAGGTCGCGATCGACCTCTTGCAGCGACTGGAGGGACTGCAGCACCGAATGCATGGGGGGAGAGTCTACCCGCGCGCCCCGCCGCGACGCCACCACGGAGCGACTCGGCGGCGATCGATGGGAGCGCCACGCGGCCTGCGCCTGCGAACTTCGGCGGCGGACGAGGCGACGCCGGCAGACGAGGCGACGCCGGCAGACGAGGGACGCGGGCGGACAAAGGGACGCGGGACGCGCAGGCCCGCGATGGAAGGAGACCAAATGGCGCGGGGCGGTCGAGCGACCGCCCCGCGCCTGCAGGACTCCGTGGAGCGGCCGAGGGCCGTCCGCGGCGTGTCGTCAGACGTCGCCGCCCAAGTCGAGTGCCATGTCGGCGTCGTCCGTCGACCACTCGCTCGGATCGTCGGGCACCTGCGCGCCATCGAGGAAGCTCGCCAATTGGCGCGCTCGCACCGGGTGGCGCAACTTGCGCACCGCCTTGGCTTCGATCTGCCGCACGCGCTCGCGCGTGACGCGGAAGATGCGGCCGACCTCCTCGAGGGTGTAGGTGTAGCCATCGCCGATGCCGTAGCGCAGCTTGACGATCTCGCGCTCGCGGAAGGTGAGCGTGTTGAGCACGTCGTCGATGCGCTCCTTGAGCATCTCGTGGCCAGCCGCCTGCAGCGGGCTTTCGGCCGACTCGTCCTCGATGAAGTCGCCGAAGTAGCTGTCGTCGCTCTCGCCGATCGGGCGATCGAGCGAGATCGGGTGCTTCGAGATCTTCATCACGCGCTTGGCCTCGTCCACCGAGATGCCGGTGGCCTCCGCCACCTCTTCGACGCTCGGCTCGCGGCCCTTCTGCTGCACCAACTTCTTGGTGACGTTGCGCAACTTGCTCATCGTCTCGATCATGTGCACCGGGATGCGGATGGTGCGCGCCTGGTCGGCGATCGAGCGCGTGATGGCCTGGCGGATCCACCAGGTCGCGTAGGTCGAGAACTTGTAGCCGCGGCGGTACTCGTACTTCTCGACCGCCTTCATCAGGCCGGTGTTGCCCTCTTGGATGAGGTCGAGGAACGACAACCCGCGGTTCCTGTACTTCTTGGCGATCGACACCACGAGGCGCAGGTTGCCCGAGCTCAGCTTGCGCTTGGCGTCCTCGTACTCGGCGAAGTGCAGGCGCACCTGGTCGAGGCGACGCTTGAGGCGGTGCGTGGGCTCGAGGGCCTCGAGCTCCAGCTCCATCAAGCGGTCCTGCAACTCGCGCACCTGGTCCTTGGCCTTGGGCAGGCCCTTCAAGGCCGCGATCTTGCGCTCGATGGTGCGCATCTCGCGGTACTGGTTGTCCATCTTCTCGATGCAGGGGCGGATCTTCTTCACCTGCAGGTGGCACTCCTCGATCAGGATCACCAGTTTGCGGCGGATCGACTGCACCTTCTCGAGCTGCTCCGAGCGACGCGCGCGCGGCAGCTCCTCGTCGAGCAGCGGGCGGTACTCCTCGCGGATGCGCTCCACCATGCGGCGGATCGTCTCGAGGTTCACCGGCAGGCGCTTGGCGAGGAAGTTCTTGCCCAGCGTCTCGACGATCTTGGGATCGTCGTCCGGCTTGGGGTTGGGGTTGACCTTGAGCGTGCGGTCGAAGGCCAGCTCGCCGCGTTGCACGGCGTCGAGCACCTTCAAGGCCTCGTTCATCGTCAGGCCCGAACCCACGGCCTTCTTGCGGAAGCGCTTGCGCGTGATCTCGATCGTCTTGGCGAGGAAGATCTCCTGGTCGCGCGTCAGCAGGGGGATCTCGCCCATCTGCGTCAGGTACATGCGCACCGGATCGTCGATCTTCTCGGGGATGCTGCCCTTGGGGAACAGCGGCTCGGCGGGCTCGTCAGAGTCCTCCGAGTCGTCGCTCTCCATGCGGACGCGCGAAGTGTCCTCCTCGATGTCCGCGATACGGCCCGGGCCGGCCTCCGGATCGTCGATCAGCTCGACGCCAGCGTCCTCGAGGGCCGTGATGACCGCGTCCATGCGGTCCGGAGGCAGGAACTGGTCCTCCAGCAGGTTGTTGATCTGAGTGTAGGTGAGGGAGCCCTTGCGCTTCCCTTCTTCCAGCAACTGCTTGACGATGTCGTCGGGTTTTTCAGCCATGTCTCTCTCCGCCTGAACCCTCGCCCATGGGGAGGGTATCTCCTCGTCCTTCGCCCCGCCTCGGAAGGCCTAGTCTGCGCGCCCCAACCAAGCCAACCGCACCAAGCAGTATGGCCCATGAGAGGGGCCCGTGCCTACTTGACCTCCCGAATCAGGGCCTGAATCTCGCGTAGCCGGGCCGCCAGCGGTCCGATCTCGTCGGACGCCTCCGGCACCCCGTCCAGTTCCTTGACGCGCTGCAGAATCCGGGCTTGCTCCGCATCGAGGGCGAGCTTGTAGTACGCCTTCAGCGCCCCGTTCAACAGCACTTGCGGGTCTTCGGCCGCCGCGCCGCGCTCCCACAGCGCCAGCACCCTGTGGCGCACCGGGTGGTCGCCCAAGGCCGCGAGCAGGCGCGACAGGTCGACCCCCTCCGCTTGGGAGAGATCCGCCACCAGCGTCCCCTGTTGGTACAAAGACCCGAGGACCTGCAGCAGGTGGCCGAGCTCGGGATCAGGTGCAACACCTACTTGGTGAACTACTTGCGGCAGATACTCAGGGCGATGCAGCAGGCCCGCCAGGATGTCGGCGTAGACCCCCTCTTGCTTGGGCTTGGCCTGCAGGGGACGCAAGGCGAGCGCGGCGCGCGGTCCGGCGCCTGACGCGGCCGGGCCCCCGCCAACCCCGCCGGCCCCACCTCTGGCCGCACCTGATTCCCGAGCCGCAGGGGATTCCGTCGGGCGGCCTGGGCCGACCGTAGCACTCGTCGGCGCGCCCGAGCCAGCCATGCGCGCCCCCGCCTGGCCCTCGTGTCGAGTTTGGACGCTGCCGTCGTGGACGGTGCGCGTCGCGCCCGGCGCCAGCGAGGCCGCGGGGCGAGGCAACCGCTCGAGTTGGCGCTCGCGCGCGATGACGTCGGGCAAGGCTTGGTACTGCTCGCGCAGCGCGGATACGGGCATGTCGATCGCCTTGGCGAGATCGGCGATCAAGGACTGGCGCAGCACCGGTTTCTTGATGCGCGACAACAACGGCAGCACACGGTCGACCTCTTGCGACAACTCCAGTCCGCGACGCTCGCGCAAGCCGTCGATCAGGAAGGTGAACCAGTGCACCGCCGTGTCGAGGCGCGCGAGGAACCCGGCGGCTCCCTCGCGCACGCAGATGTCGCAGGGGTCGTCGCCACCGGTCAACACCGCCACCTGCAGCTCGAGCTCGAGCGGCAGGAGTCCGTGCAACGCCTTGAAGGCCGCCTTGCGCCCGGCGTTGTCGCCGTCGAAGACCAGTTGCACGACGCGCGCGCCGCTCCTGCGCACCAACGCCGCATGGTCTTCGGTGGTCGAGGTGCCCAGCACCGCGGCGACGAAGGGCACGCCCACTTGGTGCGCGGCCATCACATCCGTGTAGCCCTCGACCAGCGCGACGCGGCCGCACTTGCGCACCTCCTTGAGGGCGCGGTCCCAGGCGTAGATCAGCCGGCCCTTCTTGAAGAGCTCGGTTTCCGGCGTGTTGACGTACTTCGGGCCCGCCTCGTCGTCGTCGGAGAGTCGCCGCCCGCCGAAGCCCAGCACTCCGCCCTCGACATCCCGGATGGGGATCATCAGGCGCCCGCGGAAGAAGTCGTAGGTCCGGCCGGAGTCGTTGCGGCGGGCCAAGCCGGCCGCCTCCAGCGCCTCGAACTCGTGGCCTTGGGCGCGCAGGTGCTCGCATAGGGCCGTGCCAGCGCTAGGCGCGTACCCCACGCCGAATACGTCGCCCGTCGTGGCACCGAGGCCGCGCCCGACCAGGTATTCCGCGGCGCGTCTTCCCTCGGGGGAGTGCAGCGATTTCTTGTAGTAGCTCGCGGCCGCCTCGAGCGCGGCGCGTTGGCGCCGTTCGCCTTCCTTGACGGCGGGATCGACGCGCTTCTTCCGCGGCAGTTCGACTCCGGTGCGCGCCGCCAGGATCTCGACCGCCTCGAGGAAGCTCAGATTGTCGACGCGCTCGAGGAAGGAAATCTGGTCGCCGCCCGCGCCGCACGATCCATAGCAATGCCAAGTGCCGCGCCGCGGGTCGACCTTGAAGCTCGGCGTGCGCTCGTCGTGGAAGGGACAACAAGCCTGCCACAACGCCCCCGCCTTGCGCAGGGTGGGCACGCGCTCCCGCACCACATCCTCGATGGGAGCGCGGTTCTTGATGGCCTCGAGGGCGCGCTTGAAGTCGTCGTCGAGCAAGGTGGCGGTCTAGGCGTGGTCGAGTGGTGGAGGCAGGCGTGGTGAGGGCGATGAATGTCCTGGCGCTGGTCGTGCTGGCTGGCGAGTGCAGGCAGGCGAGTGATGGCTGGCGCGTGGCCGGCCCTCGCGTGGAAGAGCAAACGCACGAGACGGTCAACTCGCGTCGGGATTCCAGCCACCTTCCCTCGGATGGGATGGTTGGCGCCAAGCTGCCCGTCTCGAGCAGACGCGGTCGAGACACGCAGCTGCGCGTGCCCGCTTGGACGAGCGTCTGGCGGCTCGGCGACGACTTGGCGGTCGGCGTCAAACCTGCTTGACATACCGAACGACGAGGACGCGCGTGCCCCGGCTCGCGCGTGGCGCCTCTGGACGAGAGTGGTCGCGCGAGCCGCGTGCAGGCGAGCGTGGTCGCTCGGCGCAGCTGCACTGGGCCGCGAGAGCGGCAGCAGCAGCACCGCGGCAGCTGGGTTGTCAGGAGGGGCGAAGGATCGATGCGGAGGAGATAGAACCAGCCTCGGCCGAGGCTCATCCACCTGTGCTGCGCGCCTCGTCGTGGACGAAGGACGCGACCCGGTGGTCGAGATCGGCGCGCCTCGCGCACCACGGCATGTCCATGCACGCTGCGTCCGAGCGTTCAGGACGCATGGACGCGGCGAGCGCAGTCGCACCGAGGACGGAGGCTTGGGAGTTCGAGGTCGACCACCGGGGATGGCGGCCATCACGCGCGAAGCTTGGGACTGTCGGTCTGGCCCGGGGCGATGAAGCGCGCGGCGGGGCGGGGCAGGGGCTGCGGTTGGCGTGATCCGGAGGACCCTCGAGAGTCCGGCCCGGTGTCGCTCTGGGACGTGCAGCACGACCCTTGAGTCGCAACGCAAGCCGCCCGGGCGAGTTACTCAATGTAGCCGGAGATGGGCGCGACTCCAACACCTCGTGCTCTACTCGACGCTGCACCTTCGGGGTCAAGCGCGCCTAGCTGGGCCGAGGCCGTTGGCTGCCGGGGCGGGAGTCCTCCCCCTGCACCTTGCCGCCATTTCCCGTTCCCGTGCGCTTCCCGCCCTTTCTGTCAGTCCGGCTCCGGCGCGTCGGCCGCCTCGGCCTGCGCGTCGTCCTTGCAGCCAGCAGGGGCGACTTGACGCAGGACCTGCGCACGGCGCTCCTCGCGCCGCGCGGCGTCGACCAGCCTCAGCAGGGCGTCCAGGTCCAGATCCTCGGCCCGCGCGCCCCCGACGAGATGCGCCTCGTCCAGCCATGCCTGGGCGGCGGCGCGATCGTCGAGCAGGTCCGCCAGCACGCGACCCAAGGTCTGGCGCCGGCGTTGGAAGAGACGCGCCAGCAACCCCTGCAGCAACACGCGCCGCTCGCGCTCGAGCACCGCAGCGCGACGCACGCCACGCACCACGCTCGAGTCGACTTGCGGCCGCGGCCAGAAAAGCCCCGGCCCCACGGCTCGCACGATGCGGCAGTCGTAGTCGGCCTGCAGTCGGGCCGACAAGGCGCCCCAATCGGCGCCGCCGGGTGTCCCCGCCACGCGCTCGGCCGCCTCCTTCTGCACGAGGGTCGTGAAGCTCGCCGGCGGATTGTCGAGATCGGCGAGGACCACGAGGAGCGGCGAGGCGATGGAATAGGGCAGGTTGGCGACGAGGTGCCAATCACCGCTGGACCACAGCGCCGCGCGCACGGCGGGCGCCAGCGAGTGCTTGCCTTCGAGGGCGTCGCACAGGAGCCGCGTGCAAGGCCGCTCGGCCGCCAACGCCCGCCCCGACAGCTCGAAGAGGCGCGCATCGACCTCGACCGTCACGACCTCGCAGCCCTCGCGCAACAAGTGCAGCGTCAAGAAGCCCAGTCCAGTGCCGATCTCCAGCACGCGCGCGCCGGGCGC
>Ga0172376_10005621_pt1 | contig 13915 bp, 10 predicted proteins | sample Lak35m_FD_121114 | JGI IMG/M metagenome (GOLD analysis project Ga0172376, IMG submission 121114) | Freshwater microbial communities from Kabuno Bay, South-Kivu, Congo - kab_092012_35m | ecosystem: Environmental > Aquatic > Freshwater > Lake | place: Democratic Republic of the Congo: South-Kivu...
AAGTCGTCGAGGGCGGCCCGGGCGTCCTCGGGCGTGACGGGCCAGTCGAACTCGGCGAGGCTCCCCGGGTGCGAGGCGAACCGTGCCTCGACGAGCGCGAGCACCTCGCGGGTGAGTGCATCGGGCGGAAACCGGCGCGGCCGCGGCAGCGCGCCCGGCCCCGACTTCGGGAAGGCGCCGCGATTCTCGGCGTCGAAGTTCCAGCGTCCCCCGGCCGGCTCCCCGTCCTCCATGAGCACGCCGAGCGTCTCGCGCAGTGGCCGGTAGAAGTACTCCAGCCTGAGCTGCTTGCGGCCCCGCGCGTGTGCCGCGAAGTCGTCACGCGACGTGAGGAAGTGGCGATCGGGCCTGACGTCGAGCGGGATCCCGGCCTCGCGCGCCGCCTCCCGGAGCTCTTCCTGAACGCGGTGCTCGCCGGGCTCGACGACGACGAGCCGGGCGGGCAGCCGCTTCGCCCGGCGTGCGGCCGCAAGGCTGCCGACGAGGGCCGCGGCGAGCGTGGCGGGATCCTTCGCCCGCGGTGCCGCCGCGAGGGACGTGTAGTCCACCGTGATGCCGTCGGCCTCGAGGCGATCCCGGAAGTGACGCATCGCCGCGAGAAAGACGGCGATCCGCGCCTTGTGCGACCAGACGTGCGTCGACTCGCCGGCGACCTCCGCCATCCACACGCGGTCCTGGCGCGGGTCGAAGCCGTCGAATGCCGCGCTCGTGCGATCGAGCTGGTCGCCGAGCACGAGGACGAGATGCCGCATCGACCACGCTCCTCCGACCGTGAGGCCGGAGTGTAACACTACGGCCGGCGTCGCGTGCGGCGGGCGGTGGGCGACCTGCCCGGGGCGGCGACGGGCGGATGCCCGTGCGGGACGGGCGCGACCTGTGGCACCACGAGCATGCCACGGAGCCGCATGGCGAGGAGCTCGTCCCGGATCGCCAGCCGACGGACATCCCGCAGCAGCGACGCGTCAGCGACGACCATGGCAGCGACCTCCGGGAAGGCGACCGACGAACCGTGTGCCACCTTCGGTTCTACGGGCCGCAGCCGCCGCGTGTTCACCTCTCGCCGCCGGGTCAGTCGCCGTTTCGGCCGACCCGTCCCAGCACCACGATCAGGAGCGTCGCGATCGGACCGAGCAGGAGCGAGAGGAGGCACCAGACCAGACCGCTCCTCCCCTTCCCCTGCGCGAGACCGGCGTTGATCAGGGCGAGCGTGCCCCAGCCGACGAAAAAGTTCGTGCGTTCGTCCATGCGCAACCCGCCTCGTTGACCGCTCCGATCGCCGCCCCGCGAGGCCGGCCGCACGGGACGAACCGGGAACCGCGTCCCCGGGGTACAACACCGCGGTCGTCGGAGCCTGCGGGGAGAGTATCGCGTGGAGTGGGCGGGGCGAGCAACGCGCGGGGGTTGGGGCATCAGCGTCCTGCTGCTGCTCGCCACGATGATCAACTACATGGATCGGCAGACGCTCGCGAACCTCATCCCGCGCATCACCGCCGAATGGGGACTCACGAACGAGCAGTACGGCGACATGGAGTTCGTCTTCGGCATCGCGTTCGCCGTGGGCTCGCTCACCTTCGGCATCCTCGCCGACCGGGTCTCCGTGCGCTGGCTCTACCCGCTCGTCCTCGTCGCCTGGTCGGGCGTGGGATTCGCCACCGGACTCACGCGCGGCCACACCTCGATGCTCGTGTGCCGCGGGCTGCTCGGGTTCTTCGAGGCGGGCCACTGGCCCTGCGCGCTGATCGTCACGCAGGCCGTGATGAGCCGCGGCGACCGCGTGATGGGCAACAGCATCCTCCAGAGCGGGGCCTCGATCGGCGCGATCCTCACGCCGCTGGTGATCCGGCTGCTCGTCGGTGACTCGACGGAGGCCGACGCCTGGCGGCTGCCGTTCTTCGTGATCGGCGCGACGGGGCTCGTCTGGGCGGTGCTCTGGCTGCGTCTCGTGCCGCCCGGCCTCCTGCCGGCGGGTGGCGGCGGCACCGGCGCGGCGGGGCGGGGCCGCATCGCCGCGATCCTGGGTGAGCGACGGCTGTGGGCGCTCGTGGCGATGGTCATCGCGATCAACACGTCGTGGCAGCTCGTGCGCGCATGGCTGCCCACGTTCCTCCAGAAGGGCCGCGGGTACACGGAGGCCGAGTCGCTCTACTTCAACTCGCTCTACTTCGTCTTCACCGACGTCGGCTGCATCGCCGCCGGCGCCGCCACGCTCTGGCTGGTCCGCCGCGGCCACGCCATCCACGCGAGCCGCGTGCTCGTCTACGCGTGCTGCGCGATCCTCGCGGCCCTGACGACCGTCGCCGCGATCCTGCCGGCGGGCTGGGCCCTGCTCGCCACGCTGCTGGCCGTCGCGGCCGGCACGCTCGGCGTCTTCCCCTGCTACTACGCCTTCACGCAGGAGCTGACGGTGTCGCACATGGGCCGCGTCACCGGCCTGCTCGCCTTCGTCGGGTGGCTCGCATCGTCACCGATGCAGAAGCTCTTCGGTGTCGTGGCGGACCGCACCGGAAGCTACGACCTCAACCTCGCGGTGCTCGGCTGGGCTCCGCTGGCCGGCCTGCTCCTGTTCCTCGTGCTCTGGCCGCGCGAGCCGGGGGGTGGGACCGCATCCACACCGCCGGCCTCGTGACGCCCCCTCGGGCTCACGGCGTGCCGGCGCCCGTGGTGAACACGCGCAGGGCGTCGCGGTAGGCTCGACCCGACTCGAGCGTCTGCTTGAGGACGGCGGCGACGTGGTCGGGGTCCGCTTCCTCGTCGTCGAGGACCGAGTGCTCGAGCGCCTCGATGTCCTCACGCAGTGCTCCGGCCGACGCCGCCACGTCCCGCGCATAGCGACCGCTCCGAATCCAGAGGCCCACCTCCGCACGCCGAACGAGGTCCTCCCAGGCCTCGATCCAGACCCGGGTGCGCCGCTGGTCGCCCGCCAGCGCCGCCGCGTGCGCCTCCGCCTCGACGAACTTCAGATCCTCGAGAGCCGTCGTCGGCGCAGGATAGTAGAGGTAGGCCGCGACGACGCTCAGGGCGACGAGGCCGGCGAGTGCCGCCGCCCCGAGCACGGGCCGCGGAAGCACGATGTCCCACCGCCGCGGCACCGGTGCCGCATCGCCGATGGCGCTCGAGGACAGCCGCGCCTCCAGCCGCCCGCCGGGATCGAGCCGGCGCAGCGCGAGCCCGGCGGCGGCGAGACCGGCGAGGAGTGCGAGCGCCGTCCACTCATGCGCCGGCACGCGATCGGCGAGCAACGCCGCCACGCGCGCCGCCGGATCGCGCGCCTCCGTCTCGAACGGGAGACAGAACACGTCGAAGGCGTGCGTGTGATCCTCCGGCGGGGTGTCGCGAAACGACAGCGGTCGCTCGATGAGCATGGCGACCGTGAGCACCGCGGCGAAGAAGAGCCCCAGCCATGCCGCGGCCGCCCGCGGTCCCCACGCCCGCCAGGCCCACGCGAGCAGGCCGAGATTGAGACCCGCACCGGCCGAGAGCAGCACGTATGCGGCACCGACGGAGTTGCCATGATCGAACATCGAGCCCACCTGGGTCATCGCATCGGTCGGCGTGAGGAACGCGGGCACGCCCACGGCTGCCATGAGTGCGGGCGCCCACGGATCGAACGCCTTCATCGACCGCTGAAGCGATCCGGCCGGCAGACAGCAGGAGAGCAGACCGACGCCCGCAAGCGCGATCGCGGTGTATCCCAGCGTCGGTCCCGCGGCCTCGCGCACCATGTCCAACCCGAGCGCGACGCTGCGACGCCAGCCGGGTGCGATGGCCGGTTCCGGTGGCACCTCGCCGTGATCGGGCACCGTCGTCACCCTGTCCCATGCGAGCCCCACGACCGTCACCACGAGCATCGATGCCAGTGCGAACCCGACGATCACCAGCGGGTGGGAAAGCGTCAGTCCGTAGAGGAGGGAGATCGGATTGAACAGGGGCGCCGACACGGCGAACGCCAGCACCGTCCCGCCCGCGAGGCCCACGCGTCGCAGCTCGCGGGCCACCGGAATGGCACCGATCGAGCAGACCGGCAGCAGCATGCCGAGCAGCCAGGCCCGCACGAGCGACGCGCCGGCGCCCGCCCCGAGCAGTCGCCGGACGAGGATCGGCCCCACGAGCTGGCGGAACACCGCGGCCACCACCAGGCCGCAGAGGATCGTCGGAGCCGCGTGGGCGGCCGCTGCGAGCATGCGGAAGCCGGCTCCCCACAGCACGTTCACGAGCATCGTCCCCATCACGTCACCCTCCGATCGGTACCGGCACACGCACGCGGGAGAACGCCTCGTCCACGAGCGCCTGACAGGGTTCATCGGCCAGATTGAGCCGCACGCCGAGCACCGGAGCGGCCACCCGGCGCACGTCGTCCGGCAAGACGTGCGCGCGTCCTTCGATGAGCGCCCAGGCCTGCGCCACACGCTGCCAGACCAACAGGCCGCGCGGGCTCGGCGCGCCCTGACCATGCAACGCACGGCAGGCGCGGCCGACATCCACGAGGTAGGCGACCACCGCATCGCACATCGGAACGCCGGCCACGTCGTCCTGCAACGCTCGGAGGGCCGCACGGTCGAGCACGGGTCCGCTCGAGGCGGCCTCGGCGGACGTCCGTGCACGACGCAACAGATCGATCTCCGTCGCCCGGTCGGGCTCGCCGATCCGCAGGCGCATCGCGAAGCGGTCGAGCTGGGCCTCCGGCAGGGGATACGTGCCGAGGTGTTCGACGGGGTTCTGCGTGGCGACGACGAAAAAGGCGTCGCCCAGCCGGTGCGTCGTGTCGTCGATCGTCACCTGACGCTCCGACATCGCCTCGAGCAGGGCGCTTTGCGTGCGCGGCGTGGCACGATTCACCTCGTCGGCGAGCAGCACGTCGGCGAAGACGGGGCCGGGGCGGAACTCGAACTGCCGAGCATGCTGATCGTAGAGTCGGAAGCCGGTCACGTCGGTGGGCAGCAGGTCGGGGGTGCACTGGATCCTCGCGAAGCGTCCCGAGGTGAGCGTGGCGAGCGCCTTGGCGAGCGTCGTTTTGCCGAGTCCGGGGGCATCCTCGATGAGCAGGTGGCCGCGGGCGAGCAGGCAGGCCAGTGCCAGGGTGCACACCTCGTCCTTGCCGTGGAGCGACTCGCGCAACCGGGCGCGCAGGGCGGTCACACGTCGATCGGGCACGACGGCCGTCGAGCACGCGTCTCCGGGCGTCTGCGGCACGCTCGTGATGGTCATGAAGCCGCTCCGACGATCCGGTGACCCGCGCGAGCGTCGCGGGGCGATCCGACCAGCAGGGGCCTCCGCACGCGAGGCCGAGTGAGGCGGCGTCGCATGGGTGTGGTGACGGGATGCCCGGCCCGCAGCCTCACCCGCGTGAGCGTCGTAGCCGCATCGCGGGCGAGCCGCAGGTGCGCGACCCGGTCCCGGCACGTCGTCCGCGGCCCGTACGCCACGCCCTCGAGCGCGGACACGAATCCGACGGCGGAGGAGCCACCGGAATCACGACAGGCCTCGACATACCAGCCGCGCGCCGTCTCATGTGCCGGCCGCGGGCATCCGGCAAGCCAGGCTCTCCACTCGACGAGCCGCCAGGTGACGGCGAGGGGACAGGTATCTCGTCGACCGATCGCCACCCGCCAGGAGAGCGTGGCCAGTGCGTCGGCGAGGTCACGCCAGATTCGCACGAGGGCGATCGCGAGCCCGACCATCCCAAGCAGGGCGAACAACGGCACACGATCGGTGATGGGCCGCATGTCGAAGAGTGCCTGCATCCTTCGCCACCAGGGGATGGCCGTCCCACGCAGCGAGAACCCCGGAGTCGCCTCCACGGGGATCCACCGGCCGAAGTGATCGGCCACCTCGGCCCAGACGTGGGCGTCTTCGGTGCCTGCGACGACGCGCCTGGAACGCGAGTCGCGACGCGTCCCGTCGAGGTAGAGACCGCCGGCGAGGCGGGAGTCGTAGCCGCAGGCGCGGAGGAGGAGCGTGGCGGCACCCGCGAAGCAGAACGCCGGACCGCGACGCGACTCGACGAGAAAGTGACGCAGCGTGTCGGGGCACTCTTCCGGCAGGACGGCATCCGGATCGAGCGTGCAGCGGCGGGAGAGTTCGGCGACGACGCGTGAGGCCGCGTCAAAGTCGTCCGTCGCGTCACGCCCGACCGGGAGCCGCCACTCGACGACAAGGTCGCGGACCCACCCGGGCACGTCGTCGGTCGTGCGGGCCGGGCGTCCGGTCGGCCAGTGCGCGGCGTCGATCCCGCCGGCGGCACTCAGCGTCTGGACCGTGGTACCGGCGGGGATGTCGACGCCGTCGAGCGTGGCGACCTCGGAGGCGGGCGTGCGAAAGAAATCGGCCCGATCGATCCGGTCGATCCGCAGGCGGACAGGCTGCGTTGGCAGTGGGAGCGTGGGCGTGCGCAGCGTCCCCACCACCACGTCGTGCAGATCGGGTCCCGCGTTGGACGGCCTCGCCGGCGCGCCGGTCCACTCCATCCAGTCACCACCGACGTGCGCGAGAGAGGACGGGCCATCCACCGTCCCCGCCGGCCGCCAGTCCCTCCCGTCGAAGCGGTCGAACACCTCGAGTCGCAGGTGCACCGGCATCGGCCCGGTCACCGACACGATGGCGCGCGCGGCGATGTCCGAGGCGGGTCGGCGGCGGCGCGAGGGGCGGCGGACCGTCGAGAAGGTGCGTCCGGCGTGCGCGCTGTCGGCGAAGTGCTGGTCGCCGCGCGGCCGCTGTTCGAGTGGGAGGTCAAGTGCGATGGCGCGCTGCCGACGGTCGGCCTGCGGCTTCGGAGGCTCGCCGTACAGGTCGTCGAACATGTCGAAGAGGGACGGCTGGTGGCTGGTCAGGAACAGGTGCGAATCGACGGGCCCCGTCGCCTGCGGCGTCTCGCGAGCGGCCACGAGGTTCTCGCCGTCGCCGATCCCGTCCCGCGCCCACGGGAACGCCCATGAGTCACCGCCGGAAAAGGGCATCCAGCCGGCGATCGCACGCCCCGTGGGATCGTGCCTGCCACCCAACGCGCCCACGATCGCGGCCACGGCGAGCGGCGCGATGAGAAGAGCCGGTCGCACCGCGACGCGGTGACGGACGGATGTCGGAGGACCATGGGCCGCGACGGTCGCCCGACGCCGACGCATGGCAAGCCAGCACGAGGCCGCCAGCGCGTAGCACGCCGTGGCGCTGCCGACCGTCGGGTGATCGACGACGACCGTGGACAATGTCACGAGGAACACGGTCGCTCCGATCGTGAACGCCGTCTGCGTGCACGCCGTCCCCACGACCACGCCGACGAGCAGCATTCCGCGCAGCACCGCCAGCAGGATGCCCTCGGGACTCGCCCCCTCCCCGCCTGCAAACGTCGGCGCCGCGAGGGCGGCGGTCAGCAGGGTGACCGCCACGGGCAGCACGAACGCCCATGCTCCGATCAGCCAGACGACGGCGGCGCGACGCCGCGGCGGCCACCGCGAAGGGATCCGGAGGACCGCCTGACGCAGGCCGATCGCCCACAGCGACCAGCCTGCCGCGCCGACGAGTGCCCACCACGGTGACGCATCGGGCGGCAGTTCCACCATCTGCTCGACGACGAGCGCGGTCATGAGCGTCGCCCAGCCTGCGACGCCCGGCTCCGCCGCCGCGGGCCGGACCGGATCACGACCGGGGTGCATCAGGATCATGGCCGATCTCGGCAAGGAGGCGATCGAGCGTGGCGGCGGGGCGGTCGATCGGCAGGACGAGTTCGATCTCGGCCTCACGACGCATGTCTCGAGGGGCGCGGTCCAGGTCCGCACCGGATGGATCGACCATGACGAGGAGTCGCGGATGCCATCCTCCCGCCGCGCGGAGCGCACCGGCCCATGTGCCGGCGAACAACGCCCGACGGCCAGGCGTCGTCAGGCAGATGTCGAGGTCGGTCGGGCGTGGCTGCGACGGAATCGCAAGCGCGACGTCGTCGGCGCGAGTCGCAGGCTCGAGACACGCGAGGGCGTCGAGCGCCGCCTCCAGTCCGCGCCGGGTTCGCGGCCGATGGATCGCGGAACCCGCCCACTCCAGATCGACGGCGATGCCGCGGGGCACCCACGACTCGACGAGGCTCGCGGCCGTCGCCACGAGCGCATCGAGCGTCCGGGACCACGCCGCGTCGGACAGGCCGGGCGGTGCGAGCCGATCGACGATCAGATGCACCGTCGGACCACCAGCACCGGGTCGCTCGCGGACCATGACGGCATCCTGTCTCGCGGTGTGGGCCCAGTGGATCGCGCGGACGGCATCACCGCGCCGATAGGGGCGGACGCCGAGCACGTCTCCGGCGCTGCCGGCCACGCGATCGCTGACTTCGCGGCCGTGTCGCACCGCGTCCACGAGTGCCGCCGGAAACCGGACCGGGACCGTGATCGGCCAGACGACGACGGGGCGATCGACCTCGAGCGCCCGCCGGGCCCTGACCAGCCCGAAGGGCGCATCCGACTCGACGGCGGGTGGCATGCGGGGAAATCGGCCCCGTGCGGCTGGCCTCAGCACGAGACGGCGATCGTCTCCGAGCGACGCGTCCAGCGGTCCGAGCAACACGCCGGTTTCGCCGTCGACGATGCCGAGGCCGCGCATGCCCGACCTGCCGAACGTCGTCACGATCGCGTCGATCGTCTCACCGACACGACAGCGGGGACGCTCGAAACGGATGCTGCCACGGACTCCGGCAACGGCCAGCCACGGCCCGGCACATCCGAGACCGAGGACCGTCAGCAGGCCGCCGACGAGCGGCAGCGATCGCGACGTGACGAGCACGAACACGACGAGCGCGAGGACGGTCGCCACCACCAGGACGACGAGCGGCCGACGGGCGAGTGACTCGATCGCGTCGTGCGTCGCGACCAGGGCGCGCGCCGCGCCCCATTCCCGCACGAGGCTCGACGACGACTCCGCCACGACAGCACGCCCACGGGACCGTGACCCCGTCAAAACCATACTGCCAGTGCAACGTCGTTGCAACTATATCCGGATCCCTCCCCCGCGCCGTGGTGGCCTGTCGCGGCGGCATCGCTCGGCCGTCCTGATCAGCGCGGTGCCGCGAGCGAGACGCGGATGATCTCCCGGTCGTTGCGCACGACGATCGCGCGGTTGGCGTAGGCGGGCGGGCACCAGACCACCCCGCGGCCGAACGCGGTGTTCGTCGGCTCGAGGAGGTGCGCCCGGTCGAGTTCCTCGTAGCCGGCGGGTGAGAGCCTGGCGATGACGAGGTCGCCGGTCTCGGCGAAGAGCCAGTAGCGGTGCGCCGCCGCGGCCGGACCGGGCTGCCGCACGATGAACGCCGTCGCCGACCCCTTCGGCCGGTCTCCGAACGGACCGCCGCCCGTCCACACGATCTCGCCGGAGGGAATCGCGACCACCCGCAGGTCCCCCTTCTCGTGGAAGCCGTAGACGTGGCCGTCGGCGACGAACGGCTGCACGTTCACCGCCGAGAGCCCGTGCTGCTTCTTGTTGCGCCACACGGTCTCGGCGCCCGGGGCGTCACCGCGGAGCTTGAGGAGCAGGTTCTTGTCCTGGAACCCGCCGACGAAGAGGTGCTCGCCGACCTTCACCGGGGCCATGATGATCGAGCCGTTGTCGGCGCCGTAGGCCGCCTCCCAGAGGACCGCGCCGGTTTCCGGCACCACGGCATAGATCCCGTCGGGCTTCATGAAGACGAGCTGCCGCACGCCGGCGTGCTCGATGATCGTCGGTGGCGAGTAGCCCTGCTCGGGGGCCGTTCCGACCCGCCAGAGCTCCTTGCCCGTCCCCTTGTCGAACGCGGCGGCGTGCGCGACGGCGGTGCCGACGACGCAGATGAGCCGGTCGCCATCGACGAGCGGATGACTCGCGTAGCCCCAGAGCGCGGTCTTCGTCGAGTAGTCCTTCTTCAGGTCGCGCGCCCAGACGATGCGTCCGTCGGCGACGTCGAGACAGAGCAGATCCCCTTCGGCACCGAGCGTGTAGACGCGGTCACCGTCCACGACGGGCGTGCAGCGCGGGCCGGCCGGGTAGGAGATCGTGTAGGTCACCGGATACTCGTGCTTCCAGAGCACCTTCCCGGTCTTCTCGTCGAGGCAGAGCACCCGCTCGGTGCCGGTGGACGCCTTGCGGTCGAAGTTCGCCACCTTGACGTCATCCGCCGTGACGTAGTCGGTGACGAACACGCGCCCCCCGGCCACGGCGGGTCCGGCGTACCCGCCGGCGATCGGCGTGCGCCAGAGCACCTCCGGGCCACCGTCTGGAAACCGGTCGAGAAGCCCGTCCTCGCGCCACTCGTTGTCCCGTCCCGGCCCCATCCACTGCGGCCAGTCGTCGCCCCGCGCGGGAGCGGTCACGAGCAGGGCCAGGGCCAGCAGGCCTCGCAGGCGGTGGCGCACGTCGGCCACGAGACGGAGGCGTGGCGTCGCGAAAGAGACCATCGGAAGGGCTCCGGAAGGCATGCGGCCGGGGTCGCGCACGTCATGACGACGACGTGGCACGGCGGAGTCATGATACCGGTGCGACCGGAGCCGGGCGGGCGGCCTGCACGAGCCACCGACTACCAGCGGCCTTCGAGGCCCACGTTGGCGCCGTTGAGAAACACGCTGCCGGTGCCGCGGATGCCGGTGCCGGCACCGGGGCCGGTGGCGGCCGAAAAGTCCCACTGATCGGGCGCGAGGGCCACGCCCGTGAGCCAAAACACGTTGTACCCCACCCGCAGGCCCAGGGAGTCGGTGAATCGCCAGATCGCGGAGAGGTTCATGTCGGCGATCATTCCCATGCCCGCAAGGTCGCTCGAGCGTGACGAGCGGTAATCGGTGGTCATCGATTGCGACTGCGACAGCATCGTGCCGGCCACGCCCACCTTCATCCAGCCCTCGAGCGCCCAGTTTTCGAAGGCCATGCGGCCCCGCACGCCGGTCTGTCCGGCGAACAGGTTCGACGTCGCGTCGACGATGTAGAGACTCGGCACCGACGCGTCCTCGGGCTGGACGCCGAGCCGGGCCGTCTCCTCGAGCCCCGCCCAGCGGAATCCGGCGAGCCAGTCGAGGCTGCCCCCCTCGTAGCCGGAACAGCGCTGCCACGGATAGCGGGAAGATCGATCGAAGCCGCCATCGAAGCGATGGAAGACGGCGTTGGCCTCGATCGAATTGATCTCGGAGTCGTAGTCCGCACCGGCACCGATGCCGTTGTTGAAGCCCGCCGCTGCATAGCCGAGCGGTCCTGCGGCCTGGATGGTGGGTCGTCCGCCGACGGCGACGTCACGGGTCTGCATGTCGTAGAGACCGAGGTAGCCCACCTCCCAGCCCATCCCCTCTCGACCGTAGTCGCCGAAGAGCACACGCGTGCCGACGCCGACAGGGGGCAGGAGGCCGCGGCTCGACAGGACGGTCTCGTCGGTGGTGCCACCCGCCGCGACCGCGATCGGCCGGGCATCGGTGGCGTTGTTCCGCTGCCAGAAGAGCGCCTCGGCCGTGCCATAGAATCGCTCGTCGAGGACGGTTTCCCCGACGGCGGGCTCCACCGCGGCCGAGCCCAGCCCGGCCATCACCACGAGCACGACCGCACGCAGGACCGGAACGACCCGGACCGGGCGGAGCGACGCGGGGCGGCGAGCGGGCATGGGCGTTACGACCGGTACGCGGGGACAAATCGATACAGGTGGTTTTTTCGGCACCTTCGGCGTGCGGCATGAGGGTCGTTCGCCGACAGGGAGAATTCGGGCAGATCGCGTGGTCTGCGGGGCCTTCGGTGCCCGTTTCGCGTCCCTTTCCCGGGCAAAGCGGGGGTTCGAGGGCCGCCCGCACCCGGTGATTGGAGAAGGTGCCGTGGGAAAACGTGCGCTTTGGCGAACCATTCGGCCGGGTGTCGCCGTACTACCGATATTCCGACGGGCCCGCCGTGCGGCCTGATCCCGCCCCCGCCCCTTCCAGCGACTGGTGCTTCCATGCCGAGACTCCGCCGCCCAGCGACCCCGTCCATGCGAGCCACCCGGAGGCGCGCCCGCCCCCTCCCGTCGCTCGAGCGACTCGAGTCCCGCGCCCTCATGGCGGCCGACCTCGACCTTTCGTTCCATGACAATCTGGTCGAGGGGACGGAGCGGGCCTTCGCCACCGCCGGCGGCGACGTCACCTACACGCTGACGCTCCGGAACACCGGTGATCAGACGGCGACCAACGCCGACGTCTCCGTCACGCTTCCGTCGGCCGTGGCACGCGCGACCTGGACGGCCGCCTATGCGGGCGGAGCGGACGGCCCGGTCATCGGGGCCGCCGGTCCGGACGCGCTCGTCACGCTGCCCGCAGGCGGTTCGGCGACGTTCACGATCGTGGCGACGATCGCCCCCACCGCCACGGGCGACCTCGTGGCGACGGCGACCGCCACGTACGCCGGCGAAACGCTCACCGCCACCGATACCGACCGCATCGTCCCCAACCTGGTCGTCGTCAGTGACACGGCGCGAGTGGGCGGGACGTCGAGGGTGCGGCTGCTCGACGCCGTGACGGGCGCCACGCGTGCCGAGGTGAACGCGTTCGAGCCACAGTTCACCGGCGGCGTCCAGGCACAGCTCGCCGACATGAACGGCGATGGTCTGCGCGAACTGGTGGCCGTGCCGGGCCGTGGTCGCCGCTCCGAGGTGGCCGTGTTCCGTCAGGACGTCGCCGCGGACGGCACCATCTCGTTCGCGCGTGACGCCTCCTTCTCGCTGCGGCCGTTCGGCGCGGGCGCGACCAACGGGCTGGCGCTGGCCGTGGGCGACTTCGACGGCGACCGCCGCGATGACATCGCGGTGGCCGAGGGTGGTGACAACGGTCGCCTGAGGGTCTACGCCTCGCGACCGGCCGATCCCTCCCGCGTGGAGCTGCTGCGGTCGTTCATCCCCATGATCCCCGGCCGTCAGACGGGCATCGCGCTTGCCGCGGCTGATTTCGGCACGTTCGGCACGACCACTGACGCGACGACGCTCGATGGCCGTTCCGAGCTCGTCATCATCAGTGGTGCGGGCAGTGCGCCCGTCGTGCAGATTCGCGACCTGTCGAAGCCCCGCGTCCCGGTCCTCGACACGATCAAGCCCTTGGCGGGATTCCGTGGTGGGGTCGCCGCGAGCATCGCCCGCATCAACAAGGACTCGATCCCCGATCTCGTCTTCTCCCAGGGCCTCACCGGCACATCCAAGGTCGAGGTGTACGAGGGCGTGGTGGATAAGACGAAGGACAACAAGCGGCTGGCGGCCTTTGCCGCGTTCACCGATGACGCCTCCGTGAAGCCGATCTTCGCCTCGGGCGTCGATCTCGACGCCGACGGCCGTGCGAACGTCATCCGCGTGCTGCAGTCGGGGGCCACGGGCCGCGCGATGCGCACGTTCACGATCGCGGACGGCACCGACGGCGCCGTGACGGTGACCCGGGACACGGCCGCGAACGAGGTGGCGTCGCTCGGCCGTGTCGCCGCGTCGGCCGCGGCGACGCTCCCCGGCATCATCACGACGGCATCGGGGCTCCAGTACCGGGACATCACGGTCGGCACCGGTGCGAAACCGGCTTCCGATTCCGCGAGAGTGCGTGTCAATTACGAGGGATGGCTCCTCAACGGCACGCGCTTCGACGGCAACAGGGGCACGGAGTTCGCGCTCAACGGCGTGATCAAGGGCTGGACAGAGGGGCTGCGATCGATGGCTGTCGGCGGCCGCCGCCAGCTCATCATCCCGGCCGATCTGGCCTACGGCGCGGCCGGCACGGCGAACATTCCGCCGAACTCGACGCTCGTCTTCGACGTCGAACTCCTCTCGACGACCTGACGATCCAGGACACGCCCGTCGCGACACGCCGCACGTCTCCGCGGGACCCCGCAGGACCAGGGGTCGAACGCGTCCCCGACCCCAAGTCCGACCCCAAGTCCGACCCCAAGTCCGACCCCAAGTCCGACCCCAAGTCCGACCCCAAGTCCG
>Ga0172376_10005622_pt1 | contig 13912 bp, 10 predicted proteins | sample Lak35m_FD_121114 | JGI IMG/M metagenome (GOLD analysis project Ga0172376, IMG submission 121114) | Freshwater microbial communities from Kabuno Bay, South-Kivu, Congo - kab_092012_35m | ecosystem: Environmental > Aquatic > Freshwater > Lake | place: Democratic Republic of the Congo: South-Kivu...
CAAGATGCGCGGGCACAACCCGCTGCAGGTTCTTGTGAATGCATTGAAGTCTTACGTGCGTTCAGGGCAACTGCCGCCTTTGCCAACAAAAGTCACGGCAGTCGGCTGAAAGGTTACGAAAATTCCTGAAAATCCGTCAAAGTCAAAAACCGTTGGTTTTCAAGGCTGAAACGCAAGTTTCGGCCTTTTTTATTACCAAATGTGACTGTAATTCCACTTGACGACAGCTGGACTCAGCTGCAGTCTATCCCCCGCGGGGAATGATTCCCCTTTTCGATTCAAGGTCGAAACTTGCCAAGGAGGGTTTTCATCATGCATTACCAACAGGAAGAACGGGCCCAGAACTGGCGTGCGGTGGCTGTCTTTCCAGACCGTCCCGAACAACTCATTTATCTCGGTCTCTCATGCCAGCAAGTCCGCACCGGAATGGTCGCCTCATTCTTCGAAATGTTCGACGATGAGGAACGCTCGCTGGTGACATCCATCTCCCTGCAGCGCTGGACGGGCACCCCCGACATGGGCAAGTGGCAGCAAACCGGCACCATGGCGGTTCCCGAGTCCAAGCTTTCCGTAGCCGTGGCCTGATTCGGCTCACCGCCCCGCGGGCGGATTCGGGGGGAAGGTCATGGATGACCTTCCCCCCGTCCTTTTCCATCAAGCCTCTTGCTGAATTGGCCTGAAACGCCAACAATTTATTTTGCCCACTCCTCCAAGGAAAGGCGCCGCAAGGCCGCCTCCGGGAGTTGGGCCGTCCCGGGAAGGGCAGGAGCCATGACCGCATACGGGTCCCTTTGCGATGACTTCGGCATCTACAGCCACATCAACTTCAAGCTCGACCAGGCTTGGACCCGGGAATCCGTGCTGCATTTCTGCGACTCCCTGAGGCGAGCCTTCCCGAGCATGACCGACTTCGACCGCAAGGAAGGCGGCGAATACACCCTCGAGGAAGACCGGGAACTGGGCACCCACAAGACGGTGACGCTGGAAGCCAAGCGACTCAATGCCGGGTTCGTGAATCCGGAGGATCTCGACTCCGCCGACCAATTCCATGAAACCCTGTGGGACCTCGCGCCGGCCTATCTCAACATCAGCCCCTTGGATGTCGAGGCTTTCGACGCCACCGCCTGCTTTGACTTCAACTACTCGGGCAACCACGATGAGGTGGTTGCGGAGGCGTTGGGATTGGCCAACCAGTTCGACACCCTGCTGGGCATGCCGGGCGCGCGCATCCTCAATTACGAACCGACCATCCTCATGGCGCTCGATGAGCAGTGCAAGTTGCAGTGCCGGCTCAACATCGAGACCCGAACCTCGCCATTCATGGTCCGCACCGGCCAGTTCGGCGACGCGCCAATTTCAGTCTATTTCACGATCAGGCAATACTGGGCGCGAAATCCCTCCTCCGACTTCAAGGCGGCGTACCAGTCGCTCCGCAAGCAGGCGGCGGATATCATTGACGCCCATGTGATCCCTTCGGTGATCAGGCCCCTGGCCCAGACCATCGCCACCCGTCAATAACCATTTCCCTCCCACGGATGTTCCATGAGCGCTGCCACACCCTCACTCAGTCGTTTCGCCCAAGGTCTCCGCACCGAAACCGCCTTCGATGTGTTGGCCGTCGCCCGCAGGCTCAAGGCGCAGGGAAAGGATGTCATCGAACTTCAGATCGGTGATAGCCCCTTTAACAGTACCGCCGGGGCCCTTCGCGCCGGCGTGGAGGCCATTCAGCAAGGCGCGACCCACTACTGCCCCTCACCCGGATTGCCATCCTTCCGGCAGTCGGTGGCCCGGTTCCTGGGCCGTGAACTGGGCATTGAAATGACGCCGGAGGAGGTGGTCGCCGCGCCAGGCGCCAAGGTTTTCGAGCAATTCTTCTGCGAGGCGTTTCTCGATCCGGGTGATGCCGTGCTGGTTTTCACCCCTCATTTTCCAACTTATCTGCCCAACATTGAACGGCGGGGGGCCACGATCGTTTTCTCGGCGCTCCGGCAGGAGAACGAATTCCGTCCCAACCTCGATGAGGTTCGGGCCTTTGTCAGGAACCACCCAAGGGCCCGGGGAATCTTCCTGAACTCGCCCCACAACCCCACGGGGGGCGTGGCGACCCGCGAAGACCTTGAGAACCTCGGAACCATCCTCGAAGGCACGGAGGTCGCCCTGCTTAGCGATGAGCCGTACATGCACATGGTCTGGCGGGGCGCGCACGCCTCGCCCCTTCAGGTTCCTTCCCTGCGCCAGCGAACGATGGCGGTTTACACCTTCAGCAAGAGTTATTCGATGAGCGGCTGGAGGCTGGGATATGCCGTTGCCCCGCCTGTGGTGGCTGACAGCATTTCCCGCATGATCAACACATCCCTGAGTTGCACGCCCCCGATCGTGCAGTTGGCGGGACAGGCGGCGCTTGATGGCGACCATTCCGAACGCGACGGCCAGATGGCCCAATTCCGCCGGAAGGTGGAATTGCTCGTCGGGGCGCTGCGCAAGCATCCCGAGATCGAGGTTCTCGACCCCGCTGGAACCTTTTATGTGTTCCCCAAGGTGGAGAAGATCTGCCGAAGGCTGGGCATCAAGAGCCATGGCCTGGCGATGTACCTGCTGGAGCATGCCGACGACTCCAAGGGCGTGGCATGCCTGGGAGGCGAATGTTTTGGCGAGGCCGGCCAAGGGTTCCTGCGCTTCAGTTGCGCGGAACCCGACGAGCGCCTGCTTGAGGCTGTGGCCTTTCTCACGGAAGCGGCGAAGCGTTCCGATCGGGTTGACGCGTATTTGGCCAAAAATCCGCGCTATCGCCTCGTGCCTTGATCGGCGAGCCCATGGGGGATATGCTGGCGAAGCCATGATCGGCGCCACGGAGAGGTGGCTGAGTGGCCGAAAGCACCGGTTTGCTAAATCGGCGTAGGTGTAACAGCCTACCGCGGGTTCGAATCCCGCCCTCTCCGCTCCTTGAAAATTCCCGACGCAAGTCCTTTGCGGCAAATGGTTTGGAAGCATCGCTTTTGCCAAATATGACCGCTGCGCCAAAAGTGGCGCTAGAGCGTGCCTCATTTTGGTAAATTGGAATAACGATCATAATTCAGAAACAAAAAGAGCCCCAGCGGAGCCGATGACGGAGTGAATGGGGGTGTATTGAATTTCACCCGCTCAACCCGGTGCTTCGCACCTCCGCTTGGGCTCTGTTTAATACAACCAGACACACTTCGCTTTTATTTATCAGTGTTGTCCTTCCAACTCATTATTCACTCCAGCGGCTTGACGCGGATGCGGCGGAACAGGACGACGCTTCCCGGGTCGTGGCTTTGGATCGCGAAGGTTCCGCTCGAAAGAAACAATCCGCTTTTCGCGTTGACGGGCAAGTCCACATCATGGGTGGTCTCGCCGTTCACCTTCAATGTGACATGGCCGCCGCGAACGGTGAGATGGCACTCGAACCACTCATCGTCCTTGACAAGCACCTTCTCCAAAGGCTTGGTGGGATAGATGGCTCCCGTCCGATACCGCTTGTCGCTGCCCGTGTTGTTGATCTGGAATTCAAACCCCTTGGCCGGAATACCCTTGGGCTGGTGCTCGGTGTGAAAAAAGATGCCGGAGTTGCCTTTGGGCTTGGTCATCACCTCGGCCTTGAGCTCGAAGTCCTTGAAATTCGCCTTGTGAATCGGGCCCTGATAGTAGAGGTGGGTCAGCTTGGACGGCCCCGCCACGATCAAGCCGCCTTCCACCTTGAAAGCCTTGGGATCCTCCGAAGGTTTCCAGTCATCAAGGGACTTCCCATCAAAAAGATCCAGCCATCCATCCTTGTCGGCAACCGGTCCGGCGGCTCGGGCATTCGGGTCCGCGAACCCGGCCACAACCATCACCAGAAGGCCGGATGCCACCGCCGAGGCCAGCAACCCGCGAACGACCAACCCGCGAAATGACAGCACTTCCATGAACTACCTCCCTATGGAAAACCCTAGATCGAGCTTCAAATAGATGAGTTGGATTGATAAACCCGATAAAAATGCAATTCGGGCATATTCTAATATGCCCCACTTACTTCGGCTCCACCGGGGGCTCTTTTGTTTCTGCTACGGCTCCTTTAGCTGTTCCTTGATCGACTCGCCCCTCACTCCGCTGGGGGCTCCTAAACGATGAAAGAATCTCAAAATCAAGGCCAGACAAAGGCTGACGATGCTTAGGAGCCCCCAGCGGAGTGAGGGGTCCTCGCGGACATTCAACAATCTGGCGCCAGTTCAAAGGTCACTCGCGCCGTTCAACGCTTCAGGGACATGAAGGGGCTAATAGAATGATGGCGGGTGTCGGGGTCTTGAGCAGCTCAGTCATTTGAAGTCTGCTCTAAGAATTTTTTTAGAATGATCGGGGTGGAATGAAAAACCGACTCCGATCAAAGGGGCGTGGAAAAAAATGTCCCGCTGATCCTCAACCAAACCAGCCCGGGAGATCTTGCCACCCGGATTGTTGAAATAAACGAGAAACGAGACCGCGGCATTCCACCGCGCTGCTCCCGCGCATCCATCGGCCTGCAGGATCCTCACGACCTGGTCGCCGACCTGAAGCAGGCGACTGGGACATCCGGCCAAGAATTGGGATGCGATCGAGGCCGCCTCAACAGATCAATCAAATCTTGCTTGAAGAAAAGCCATCAACCTACCGCAGCAACTCCCCGACAACCCTGTCGGCGTCCATGATCGGCGTGACGGCCTCGCCAGCCACGCGACGGTTCAGGCCGTCCACTGAATCACTGTAATGAAAACGAGGGCCGGAAGGGTACCACGATTCCCTGATCGCCATGCCGGGCACCACGGCTTCGTGCGGATAACGGACATAAGGCGAGTCAAGCATGGCATCGTGCCGAAGGCTGCCGCGGGCGATCACGACACGAACGGGCTCGAGAGAGCCGAGCAGGGCCGCCAGCGCTCCACCATTCGGCTCGGAAACGGCCAGCGGACTCGCGGCATCAAGGGGAACCGCGAACCGCGACGCGGGATCATTCACCGGGGCGAAAGAATCCCCCCACACGGCCACGCGATTGACATCAACCAAAGCCTCCCTACCGAGCCAGCGAAGCACGGTTCGCAGGTCTCGAAGCTGCGAACCAAGGACCGCCTGCCCGAGCATCAGGTTGGCCTGCGAAACGGAAGTGCGGGCACTGCCTCGATCGGCGGAGCTACCCGGGCTCGTCTCGCCGGTACCCCTCACATCGGGCAAGCAGACGGCGATTCCTCCCTTGAGGAATGCCGCGATCACCTCGCTTCGTCGTTTGAGAAAGCCAGCCTTGCCGCCTTGTGCCACCATGAGCACAAGGGGCGCCGGTCGCTTGCTTTCCCGGGGCGTCAGAAGCAGAAGCGGAACAACAATCCCTTGATCGGTTTCCATGATGAATCGCCGCACGGTTGCCTCGGGAACCGATTCCGAAGCCTTGTTGATCACCCGCGGATCGGCAACCGGGTCGATGGATCCGAGGATCGAGGTCCGTTCATCGGGGCTGGCCGGTTTTTCGGCGCCCGCTGACAGGAGGCGACGGCGCGCCACCCGCATTTCGGAAATCACCTCGCGGAGTTTTCCGGGTTTCCATTCACCCCGGGTTGCCTCGGTCCAGCAATCCAACTCCCTGGCTGCCAACGGCTTGCTGTACTCGACAGGCACCGGCATTCCGAACCAGGCGGATAGCGCAGGATAAATCATTTTCCTGTGAACCTGACCGACATGATTGCAATGGGTGTTCTCCGGGCCCCCGGGACCGCGCACTCCGCCCTTGCCATGGGCCACGGCCAGGGAGTCGGTCGCCCCAAGGAATCCAAAGATTTTCCTGATCCGCGGCCAGGCGGGGTCCACGGCCTGGTCCCAGGCAAATTCATGGCCGTAAACCAGCTTGCGAGGGGCGATGCCGCCGACGATGAGGAAGTGGGTAAATCCATCGCGGGCGCCATGGCGCAGGCCTCGGGTGCTTTCCCAGTATCCATCGCCGAACCATGCGAAGTCATGCTCGGGGTCGTCAAGCGGGCGCGATTCCGGCTGCCAGCCGCCGAAGTTGAACGGCACCGCGCAGGCGACACGGCGGTCAAGCGCGGCGGCCACGCCCACGGGATCCCCTCCCCCGGCCACCGATCCGATCATGATGATCCGGTCCGGGTCGATCCGCTCCTGCGCCAGCAAAATATCAACCCCCCGCATCAGGTCCCAGGCCATCCATCCCATGAGCGAATCGCCTACTAACGACAACTGAAGATTGGAATTGTATCTGTAATAATAATCCTGCCGACCGGCACGGAAGTTCCCGGGATAATCGTGCTGGCCGTTGAAGTCGTGTTCGCGGCGTTCACCGTAGCCCACCTGGTCGGGCACGAGGACGGCGGTTCCGGCCCGGGCCCAAGTCATGCCCATGTCCTGAAGTTCGCCGCCGCTTTTTCCTCCGTGGTGCGAATGGGCGATCACGATTCCCGGCATTTTGCCTGGTGGTTTCTCCGGCAGGTAAAGGTTCGCGCAGGCCCAGAAATGGGGACGGGTCTCGTACACCAGGCATTTGATGACAAAACCGTCGCCCGGCAGCACCCGCGTGACCTTCACCTTCATGCCGATGGGTTGTTCGGGCCAATATCCGAGGGATTCCTTCAGCCTCGCCAAGCGCGTGTCGAGGTAGGCCAACCACTGTTCCTTGGTGACAAGGCCGCCAAAGGCTTTTGATTCCCGGGCCCCGGCTTCCCGCATGCGACGATTGGCATCCGCGGCCATCATCCCGGCCATGGACCTTTGTCCCGCGGCATCCTTGGGAAACAGGTCGGGATCGATGTCCTTCAGGTCCGCCGCGATCGCGAAAGGAACCAGAAACACAAGGGCGGGAAGTGCGCAACGCATGGTCATGCCCATCCTCGGCGAAAATGATTGCCACCTGAAACACCCGTTATGGTGTCATGGCCGTTGTGGCGGGATCATCCCATTTTTATGCCACGGAAGATATCTTTATGGCCGACCAAGTCCCCCACTGGTGAATCTAAACCGCTCCCAGCGCCAGCCACACCATCCAGAACCACGGCATGGGAATGGCCCGGGGATCGGGCCACGCACCCTTTCCGGCCAAGGCGTTTTCCAGGGCTCGCGCCGGCAGGCCCCGGTTTCGCCACCATGAGCGGACGGGGCCGTCGAGATGCCGGCCCGGGGGCAGACCTTCCGAGGCCAATCGTTTCCGAAACGCCTCGCGGGTTCCCGGCCACGAGAGGGCCAGCCACATTCTCCAGGCAACCCACCCCAAGGGCATCATCCACCAGGCCGCCGCCAACAGGCGCACGATGGCGCTTTCGGCTTCAAGTTCCCGAACACCGTTGTTCGCCGGCAGAACCGAAACCCTCGGTCCGTCAAGGAAGCGGAGCAGCGGCACCGATTCCCTCAACGGAGTTCCGGAAGCCACATAGCGAACGGGGATATCCGGCATATCCCATGATCCGGGCCTTGCGAAAACCACGCGCCAGGCATGAACGCCGGGCCCGGCGGAAGGCAGCGGTGTCAATGTCCATGGCCCCTCCTCGTAACCTTGAGGCAGGTCAATCACCTCCGGCAAGGTCCCGCCGGGAGTGCGGTTCACAAGAGCCACCACCAAGGTGGCCGGTTCACCGATCCTTGGCGCTGGCGGGTCGATCCGCACCGAACCCCGGATGTCACCCACGGGAAGCTGCCCGAAGGCGAGGAAGGCCACCAGGAGAATCACCAGTCGGGCACCCCCGGGCCGGGGGAGGATTTCCGGTTTGACGATGGCGGACTGATCCGTTCCGCGGCGGCATGCACCAATCGCCTGGCTTCATCGGCGGAAATGGCCCGGGGCGGGCCCACCTCATTGACAAGCGGCAGCCTTCCGGCGCCCGGCAAGGCATTCTCGGTTTCCGCCGCGCCCGCGGCACCCGGCCGCGACCGGCCCCCCCGGGATGCACCCCGGCCGGAATCCCCGTCACCGGGCGTCTCCCCGGGCCCGTCATCTCCCATGTCGCCATTGGCGCCCGATGAAGGACGGTTTTTGGCGAGGGCCTCAAGCCAGCGGGCGCGCGCCCTGAGCGGGCCCGCCCGTTCAGCGGGCAGCCGAACCGAGATTTCCGCCGCCAGCCTGGGCGCCCTGGGATCGGATTCCGCTTGGTCCAACAGGCAAATGACGAGGGTTTCAAGCAGGTCGGGATCGTCGCTCCGGGTTAATGCCCGTCGCAAGGCATCCTCGGCCCTCCGCAACACCGGGCCTCGCTCCGAGGCTGGCCAATCGCGCGCCTGAAGAATCAGGAGGCCGGCCTCCTCGCGGGGGGCGCGTGATGAGCATCCGGCGACAAGCATCAGGCATGCCGCGAGCCATCGCGAGGGAGCGGCCGAGGCCAAGAGAAATCCAAGGCCCGTCAGGGCGAAACAGAAGGCCCAAGGCGCCGGTGCGACTGAAACGCCATGGCCGCCCAACCCCGGAAGCGCGGGCGGGGCTTCGCCTGATTCAATCACCTCGCCCCGAGTCAGTTCCCGCACGCGCTCCGGACGCGTCGTGGAAACAACGGAGGCATCCTGCCCCGGAACCGGATCCAACCGGCCCGGCGCCCCGATCACCCAGGCCCGGTCGGCGCGCGGGGCGCCTTCGGGAGGAATCCGCCGAACCGGGTCGTCGCCATCGGAAAACATCCAAACCGACCCCCGCATCGGCCATGAACGCGCCAACGCGATCCCCGAGGCCAAGTCGGTTCCGGATGAATCTTTCGGGCCGGGAGCCAGCGCCGAATCCTCGGCCAGCGAATCCAGCCGGGCCACTTGGGAACGCAGCAAACGGCCATCGTTTCCGGGAGAAACAACCATGCGGGCATGGGCCCCGAACACGATCAGGCCGACAGGCCGGTTCAGCAGAGGTCCCTGCGCGGCAAGCCACGAGTCGAGGCCCAGGCGCGCCAGGTCGAGCCTCGGTGGAGTGCCGGCTCGCATCGACCTGCTGGCGTCGACCACCAGCCATAGGGGATCCGCCATGACGACGGTAGGGCCGCGGCGTTGGGGAACGAACGCCAGCGCGGCGGCCACAGACAACATGATGACCGCGAGGGTTTCAAGGCGCCGGCGTTTCCAGGATCCGGGCACGGCTTGCCATGGCGAACTCGACATGGTCATGGGGTCGGTCTCTCCCGGGGGATGGGATCAGGCCACGGCCCTCTGAAGGGGGATCTCAAATGCCAGCAATGATTCGAAGCGCCCGGATTCGGGATTGTAGCGGCGCCGTTCACCCCGAATCCGGTCCTGGGCGAGGTCGTAGGTGCCATATGACCAGCGCCGGGTCTGGGTGACGCTTCCGGCGCAGATGAGCGCGAACGGCCTTCCGGGTGCCGGGGGCAAGTGATAGGCGTTGTGCCGATGGCCATGCAGCCAGGCCCTCACGCCTCCGCGTTCCGCCGTTCGGACAAGCTTGTCGAGGTCGAGGAGCCTGCGGGAACTCCATTCGGGGGAGCCATCCTGAAGCATGGCCGGATAATGCGTCACCATGAGCCGGGGAGAATTGTCGAGCTTGTCGAGCAGACTGTCCAAGCGGGCCAGTTGCGCCGCGCCAACCCTTCCCTTGGCGTCCCAGGGAAACCGGGTCGGCGCGGAGGAATTGACCGCGATGATCCACCATCCCCCGACACGCTGGGCGAAGGGGTAGATGGCATCCTCGCCCGCGCGGATTCCCTGCTGCCAGGGGGCGAAGCGCGTCTCGAACTCGCGGTTGTCCACTGAGCGCTGCACCAGGTGGTCGTGGTTGCCCGGCACGGCGACCCCCGGGCGTTGCAGCAGGCTGCCAAGCCGGTTGAGGGCCAGGTCGAATTCCGCGCCGCTGCCAAGGCAGCCGGCGTCGCCAGAAAACACAAGATGATCCGGGCGGGTTTCATTAAGGTCGGCAGCGAAAGCCTCGAGCACCTTCCCGGCATGCCGGAATCGCCAGGCGCGGCCCGCCAGGCGGAGGTTGGCCCAACCGGCCACCCGCTTGCTCAGGATGTCCCGCCACGAAAGGCCGTATTTGGGAAGGAAAACATGCATGTCGGAGAAATGAGCCAAGCGCGGCCCGCCGGACGGAATTGTGTCGATCTTGGAGTCCGTCATGCTGGGTTCCGCTGAAAGAAAACGGTCCTTCATGCTAACGGGTGGAACGGCCCTCGAATGGGACTTCACGAAAACTTCCCAGGAGGTTCATCCCTGCCGGAACGGATAAAACCAGATCGGCTGCGGTTTGGCGTCGGGAATCATGGGAACCGGCAACCGCCGCGGTTCGGCAAGGTCCCACTCATAACCTTCGCGGCCAACCCGGCAGCCAACGACATTCACCGAACCGACAACCGCCCCGCGCACCAATCCTTCGGGCTTCAACTTCGCCGAGGAAAAAGCTTCGGCCGGGCCGGGAATCCGGCTGGCATACAGGAGAACCCGGCCACGGACCGTGGTGGGAGTGGAACGGTATTCGACTTTCTTGACTCCGCGGAGAATCAACTCCACATAGGGTTGCCTGACACTGAGCGCCCGCATCGCCATGATGTCCGCATCGGGAGACTCCGACACATCAGGCGAATGGGCGACATGGGCCGCATGGGCCAAATCGCTTCCCAGCAGCGTTTCGAAAACCGCCCGGGATTCGTCGCTCAGCCGCCGGATTCCCCGAAAGGTTTGCGGGTCGGGGCCGTTTTCACGCATCGCGGGCCCTTGGCCATCCGCAAAGCGAATCGCGGCAACGAGTTGCGGAGGAATCAGGCGATTGGGGTCCGCCGGTGTGCTTTGGCGGCGGTCGGCGCGCACCGCGTCACGGAAACCTGAAGGATCCGCCGCCGCGCATTCCTCGACTTGCCTCACCGTGATCCGGCCCCACAACCAGACCGAACCCTGCCCGCACGAAAGGATGTAAATCGAGTCTCCCGGCGCCACCCCGCGCGCCCGGTAGGCATTCCCAAATGCCGAGGTGAAAACAGTTTGGCCCGAGTCGAGCCAAGCCTGCCTTTCCCGCATTGTCCAAAGAACCGTGAACGCGCTCGGCATGGTTTGGATGCCTCCGAAAACGGACTTGAAATCGTCATTCTGGACTGGCGTTCATTCCTGAAATGACTATTGTTCCGCCCTCGAATTGGCCGATCCCGTTGGAAGGCAGGAGATTCGCTCATGAGCCAAAACAAGGCCGGCACGACCCGTTATCCGCTGTCGCTGCGGCCCCTGCATGCCGCGATTGTCGCCGGCTTGCCGCTTGCCGCCATCGCGTTGGTCGCCACCCGTTTCGCCCCGTTTGGCAGGGAATTGTTCGACCGCTACCTGGCCCACCCGCTTGAACAGGTGGAACTCGCCCTGTTCTGCTGCGGCATGGGTGTTTTCATCGTGAAGTTGTGGTCGCTTCGTTCGGAATGGCAGGCCCTGGACAAGGACGATTGGCTGCCCGCGCACAACGGCGCGCCCCTCGCCGCGGGGGAGGCGGCATCGATGGCGAGGCACGCGGCCGCCGCCGGCATGGAACAGACTTGGCTGGCCCGCAGATACGCCAACGCGCTCGGACATGTCGCCAGGCGGCGCAGCGCGGCGGGCCTGGACGAGCACTTGCGCGGACTCGCCGATGCCGACGCGATGACCCTCGAGGGCAGCGCCTCGCTGACCCGGTTCATCACATGGGCGATCCCGATCTTGGGGTTTTTGGGAACGGTCCTTGGAATCACCGGGGCCATCTCGGGCGTCACCCCTGAAAAGTTGGAGGCCTCGCTTTCCACCGTGACCGACGGTTTGGCGCTGGCGTTCGACGCGACCGCGGTCGCGCTGGCCCTCACCATGGTGCTGATGTTCACGGCATCGATGGTGGAACGGGCCGAGACGCGGGTTTTGGAGGAAGTGGACGGTCGCGTGGACCGCGACCTGCCCCCTCGCTTCGAGACGGCGGAAACCGCCGGAAGCGAAACCGCCTCGGCCGCCGGAACGGCTGCCCGCGCGGTCGCCGAGGTGATGTCGCGGCAGTTTTCCCACCTTGCCAATGAGATCGCCGGCAAGGTTCACGAAGCCGTTTGCTTGGGCTTGGCGCGCGTGGCCGAGCAAACCATGGCCATCGACAGGTCGATGGCCATCCGCATGGAGGAATCGAGGCAGTTTCTCGACCGCTCCGCCGCCACGGCCGACCAGATGTTCCGGGCCCACCACGCGACCCTGGCGGAAATGGGGGCGCAAGTGGCCCGGCAGGTGGCCGCGCCGGTGGATGCCCTCGAACGGATCCGGCTTGGCATGGCGGAACTGTCCAGCCTCCAGGCCTTGCTGGCGCAAAACCTCGGCGCGTTAAGCCAGGGGAACTCCCTCGAGGAGGTGTTGCACCAGCTTTCCGCCGCCACGCACCTCCTGGCGGCAAAGGCGACGCGCATGCGCGACGCGCAAGGCGTGGAAGCCGGGCACGGCTTGGCCGGTCCCCGGGCTCACGCGAGCGCGGCGAGGGCGGCGGACTGACGCGGTTCAAGACGCTGCGGAGGGCGCATGCGCAGGCCACGGTCGCGATTGACAGTCTCGACCTTTCCATTCTTGGCGGTGCTGCTGTGCGCCATGGGCGCGCTGATCCTGTTGCTGCTGGTTTTCGACCGCAGGGCCAAGGAAGCCGCCAAGGCTCGGGCGGAGTCGAAGGCGCAGGCCGCCCACGACGCCGAACGCCTTGAGCACCAGCGGCGCCTGGAGAAAATCCTGGCCCACTACGCCGCGGCGCGGCAGGAAGACGGCAAGCAATCGGCCGAACGAAAATCCGCGCTGGAAAAGGAAATCACCGCGAACAAGACCCGGGAGGCATCGCTTCGTGACGCGGCGCGCAACGCCAGCATGATCCTCGCTGAAGCGGCCGCGGCGACGGCCAAGGACCTTGGCGCCGTCGAGATGGCGCGCGATGCCATCGGCCGGCTCGAGGCCCGCAGGAACGAAGTCCATCAACTGCGGCGCAAGGCCGGCGAACAAAAGACCCGGCTGGACGAGGAACGATCCCGCCAGGAACGCGACCTTGCCCGGCTGGAAGCGGTTTTGGCCAGGGTGCGGGCGGAACGCGAACGCGACAGGCAAACCTATTCCATCGTGCCCTACAGGGGAAAGCAGGGCGAGAATCGCAAGCCTCTCTACATCGAATGCTCGGCAAGCGGGCTTGTTTTCCTGCCGGACAGGCTGGAAATCGACCCGGTCGCCCATCCCCGCAGGGCCCTGGATGAAATCGACCGTCGCGCCGACGAGCAAAACAAGAGGCTCAAGGCGATGGCCCTTCAGGCGACGCAGAGGCCCTACCTGATGCTCCTCGTGCGGCCCGACGGCATCGGGGCCTACTACAGGTTCCAGGTTCTGACCAAGCCATATGACATCGACTTCGGATACGAATTGGTGGATGCCGACTGGGTGCTCGACATTCCCGCCGAGGTGGAACAACAGGTGGCTGGCGCCACCTCGGTTGACAACCGACCCCGCAACGCGTTTCCCGGGGTAAGGATCCCAGGAAACGGCGCCGCCGGTGGCGGATTTGCCTCTGGAACAACGGGATCCACCATGGGCGGGTCCACTCGCGGAGGGACCGGTCCGCTTGGTGCTACGACTGATGGCGGATCGCCCGGGGGAACCTCGCGCGGCAACGCGAACACTGGCGCGGGAGGAATTCGCTTCGGTTACGGACCGGGTGACAGAACGGAAAACGGCAGCGGCATCGGCGGTTTGCCGGGCATTCCGGGCGGGGGAATCGGCCTCGGTTCCGGCGGACGGGGGCCAACGGGAGCCACTAGCGGCAATGGCGTGGGTGGAACCGGGGTTGAAAATGGAACCACAGGATCAGGCATAGGCGGAATAGGAAATGGACCGGGGGGCGCCTCGGGTGGCGGAGGCTTCGCCAACTCCCCGGGGGCCAATGGAAACGGCCTCGGCGGGCTTCCCGGCAACGGACCGGGGGGCGCCATGGGTGGCGGGGGCTTCG
>Ga0172376_10005624_pt1 | contig 13908 bp, 10 predicted proteins | sample Lak35m_FD_121114 | JGI IMG/M metagenome (GOLD analysis project Ga0172376, IMG submission 121114) | Freshwater microbial communities from Kabuno Bay, South-Kivu, Congo - kab_092012_35m | ecosystem: Environmental > Aquatic > Freshwater > Lake | place: Democratic Republic of the Congo: South-Kivu...
GGCCGCCTCGATCACCACCAGCGGATAGGGGAACGACGTCTCGGGCCAGACGATCAGATCCAGCACCTGATCTTCACGGAGCGTTTTTTCGATGAGCTTGCGATAGGCCTCAATCAGTTCGTTGTGGTCCGGATACAGTCGCCGGGACTGCGGAATGTCCGATTGCAGCAGGGCCACCTTCGGGCCGGGTCCGAACGTGCCGGACCTGAGCCGATATTGGCCGTAAACCACCGTTAAAAAAGCGATTGCGGCAAGTGAGGCGGCGGTCTTTCGCCAGGTTACGGGGGCCTCGTTCCAGGACCATCTGCCGTTGAAGAACCAGGCGGCCACCCAGGCCTGGAAGGCGACCATGATCACGCTGACAAGTGATGCCCCGCCCAGGTCGGCCACCTGAATCAGCCAGGTTTGCCGGAATTGGGAATGGGCCAGGTGATACCAGGGAAAGCCGGTCGCGTAATACTCGCGGCCGATTTCCTGAAAACCCCAGACGACGGGCCAGGCGAACCAGATGGGCCAGCCTTTGTTGACGTACAGATGGCGAACGAGAATCGCCATGATCGGCCACCAGATGGCCAGCGCCATGCTCATTACCAGCCAGCCCGCCCAGGCGGAAGGGTCGGAAAACCGCACCCACTGCACGGCCGGCAGCCAGAAGGCGATTCCCCCGGCGAGAGCGGTGAAAAGTGTCCGGCGACGGCTCAGCGGTGGATTCGCCAACGTATTGCCGAACCACGGAATGAGTGCGAACCAGGCCAGCCACCATTGGGAATTCGGAGGGAATGAGGCCCAGAGCAAAAGGCCCGACATGACGGCTCGGGATACGGGAACCCAGCCACTGTGGTTCGAAGGCGAGACTTCCTTCGGAGAATCCGCAGGATCCGTAACGGGCGATTGCGTTCGTTTCGTGGCCTGGTCGTCCATGATCGTTCGATTCGTCCTGATCGTACCTGGGAGTCTCAGGGCAACAGGGGCAGGAACGAGACCTGGCTGCCGGGTGCCAGCCGGCTCGGCCCGCCAGGCATGAGGATGAAGCCATCGGCAAGGGCCGCGCCGCGGAGATCGTTCGAGCCCGCCCAGCTGACCGGTGCCGCGGCGATCTGGTCGTGATACCGGGTCAGGCGTGCTGGCAGGTAAGCCGGGCGTTCGTCGCGATTCTCGACCGCTTCGGCAAGCAGAACTGTCTGGTGAGCGATGGGTTGCGCGGAAATGCCTCGCAGCGCCATGATCGCCGGGCGAACGAAGAGCAGAAAATTGACGACGACGCTGACGGGATTGCCGGGCAAGCCGAAGACGAGAACCTGTTTGACGGGTTTTTGCCCCAGTTCCTCGGCGGAATGCCGCACTCCGAACCAGAGAGGCTTGCCGGGCTTGAGGCGAATCTTGTGAAACACCGGCTCGACGCCGAGTGAGGCCAGCGTGTCGGGGACCAGGTCGGCCTCGCCGGCCGAAACCCCGCCGGTCACGAGGAGAATGTCCGAATGGAGCCCGGCCGCGAGGCTTTCGGCCAGCGAGAGTGGCTCGTCGGCCGCGATCGGAAGCACTTCCGGCAGTCCGCCGGACTGCTGGATCATTGACCGCAGCACATAGGCGTTGGAGTTACGGATCTGGGCCGGTCCGGGGTTCTGGTCGATTTCGACGAGTTCGTCGCCAGTGGGCACAATCCGTACACGCGGCTGCGGCACGATCCGGACACGATCACGTCCGACGGAACCGAGCACGCCGATGGCGGCGCCGTTGAGACGCAGGCCCCGGGGCAAAACGACCTCGCCGCTGGCGATCTCACGACCGCGAGCCAGGACGTTCTGGCCTGAGCGGACCGATCGCTCCTGAGGCAGGCGGACGATCGACTGATCGAACGATTCGACGTGTTCCCACATGACGACGGCATCGGCACCCACGGGCAGGGGGGCACCGGTCATGATCCGGGCCGCCTGGCCCGTGGTCAGTTCGGCGCGAGGGAATCGACCGGCGCGGATCGTCTGCGTGACGATGAAATCGCGCAGCCCGTGTTCGACATCCGTCGCGTTGATCGCATAGCCATCGACCAGGGCCTTGTCGAAGGGCGGCAGGTCCTGATCGGCCAGAACGTCCTCGGCCAGGATCGCCCCCAGGCATTCGTCAAGATTTCGTTCGGCCACAGGCAGGGGATTGCACCAGCCGATCACCTGGCGAAAGGCTTCGTCCGCGCTTAGCATGTCGGCGTCGCTCCGGCTGTCTGGAGGGTTTCTTGCGTGTTTCGTGTTCCGGGCCACGGACTTCCCACGAAGTTCGCCAGGAGTTTGACCCCTTCGAGGGTGAGAAAGCTTTCCGGATGGAACTGAACGCCTTCCATGGGCCAGGACCGGTGCCGCACGCCCATGATCTCGCCATCGGCCGTTTTCGAGACCACTTCAAGGTCGGCCGGCACCTGGCCGGGATCGATGACGAGGCTATGGTAGCGTGTCGCTTCGAACGGGTTCGAAAGACCGCGATAGAGTCCCTGGCCGTCGTGGTAGATCATGGACGTTTTGCCGTGCATGATCCGCGGCGCTCGAACGACCAGCCCGCCGAGTGCCTCGCCCATGCACTGATGCCCCAGGCAGACGCCCAGGATCGGAACGCCTGGCCCGAATGTCCGGATGACGTCGCACGAAATCCCGGCTTCCCGGGGGGTGCAGGGGCCTGGGGAAATCACGATCTTGGAAGGTGCCATCCGGCGGATATCGTCAAGCGTGATCTGGTCGTTACGTACGACCTGGACGTCCAGCGTCGGGTCGATCTCGCCGAACCTCTGCACGATGTTGAACGTGAACGAGTCGTAGTTGTCGATGAGCAGAATCATGCAGCGGACTCGTCTCGGACCGTCGCGGCCTGGAATCGCGGAATTTCCGGCGAATCGCCGGATCTCGCGGAGGAATTCCCCGAAGTTGCGTTTCATACGCATCCTAACGGCCATGACGATTTTTGGGAAGACGCGCGAGGCCGATTCGACGGCAGCCCGGCGATTGCGCGGTTATGCTTCACGAAGATGATCCAGGCATACCCGGATGCCGCGCGAGGCTCGTACACGATCTCTCGATCGCGTTCCCGGAAGAACCCAACGGACTGCCGAAGGAGAATACGGAGATGTTTCACATACTGTCGATCGCACTGGCCATGACGATCGTTTCCGCCGGTCACACGCCCCCCGAGGGTGGCGACCTTGGTCCAGGCCCTGGTGCCGGATGGGGCTTCCCGAACGGAAATCCTGATGGATACGGGTTTTTCGATCCCGGATCGAAACTCCCCATCTGTTCGGGAAGAACGACGGAATATCACCTGCAGCGCTATTTCATGCTGCCGCCCTGCCAGCTCATGCTGCCCCAATACTTCAATCCGTACGTGATGCGTAGCCAGCGTTACATTCCCTACACGGGTTGCGGCGGCTGCCATCCGTTCTCGGGGCCCATCACTCCCACGTATCTGTCGATGAAGCCCTACGACAACGAAGCGGTCGATCCGGCGCCCGTCGTCAGGGTTCCACGCTTCGTGGGGACCTCCGAAGCCGCGCCGGTCAACTCCGGCGGTTCAGGGCTTTTGCCCTGATTTTGACGAACGTCGACAATTCGATTTCGAAGAATCGATAACTCGGCCCCGGACAGTTCGCGAACTGCCCGGGCTCCGTCGTTTTCGATCCAGAATTTCGATCGAATCCGAACACGAGAGCCGTGTCGAATCAACATGCGGATCCGACTTGTGGAGTATTCGCTTTTCCGTCCCGAACCATGATCGCGTAAAGCGCCGGCAGCACGAACAGCGTGGCCGGTTCGCCCGCGAGCAGCCCGCCCAGAATCGCGCGACCCAGCGGGGCGTTGGCCTCACTGCCGTGACCGAGGGCAAGCGCCATCGGAATCATCGCGAAGAAGGCCGCCACGGCCGTCATCGTGACGGGCCGAACACGAATCGCCGCGGCTTTGCGAATGGCTTCGACGGGCGACAGATTTTCGTGCCGCCGCAATTCCTGGGCGTAGTCGGTCATCAGAACGGTGTTCGCCACCTTGATGCCGACGATGAAGATGATCCCCAAAAGCGACTGCACGTTGAGCGCCGTGCCCGTCCAGTAAAGCATCGGCAGCACGCCGATCAGGCACAAAGGCACCGTGAGCATGACCGTCAGCGGGACGATGTAGGATTTGTCCAGCGCGGCCATCAGGAAGTACATCAACACGGATGCCAGCACCAGGCCGAAGGCGAGGCTGCGGAACGTGTCCCGCATTTTGGCGTACTCGCCGGTCAATTCGATTTTCGCCCCCTTGATCGTCTCCCGGTTCGGTCCCGTCCCGGTCGGCTCATACGGAATCCAGGTGCCGTCTTCCCGCGGCTTGCCGATCTCGTCGAGAACGGCCGAGACGTCGTCGGCCACATGGCCGAGGTCACGGTCCTGCACGCCGAGCGTCAGGTCCATCGTGGCCTGCAGGTTGCTGTGGGTGATCTCCGTGGGCACGGTTCCCCGGCGGATCGTGGCGATGTTTCGCAGTGGGATCGGCTGCTTCTGCACCGAACTCGTCACGGGAATGTCCAGCAGAGTCTGCACCGAGTCGATGTCCTCCTCGAAGTACTGGATCCCCACGAAATACTGGTTCCGGCTCACCGGGTCGATCCAGAAATTGCGTTTATGGAACTGGATGCTCGAATTCAGGGCCGCCACGACGTTCTTCATGACCTCGGCCTGCGAGAGCCCCAGGTCGGCCGCTTTGGCGCGATCGACATCGATGACGAACTGGGGGTAATCGAGCCGCTGAATGATGCGTGCGTCCACGACGCCATCGATGCCGGCGATTCGGGCTTTCGCCCGTTCCGCGATCGTACGGGCCTTGACCGGATCCTTCGACACGAACCGGATATTGATGGGCGACGATTTGCCCTGATTCATGGCCGAGCGGATCATGCCGCCGGCGTCGAACGCGAATTCCAGGTCGGCGAAGCGCTGATCGCTCGCGAATCCCTCGCGAAGCCGCCGCACCCACTCCTGGGCCGTGCTTTTCCTGTCGTCGGCAAGCTGCACCTTCACCACGGCGTCCATCGGTCCGGCGTTCGGGGTGTAGGCGCTGGAAAGATCCGCGACGACGCCGATTTCGGAAATGATCAGCTTCATGTCGTCGCCCAGGGTCGTCCGTACGAATTCCTCGACGTTCTCGATCTTTTCTTCCGTCACTTCGATCCTCGTGCCGCTCGGTGCCCGGGCGTAGATTTCGAACGCACCGGCGTCGACTTCCGGAAAGAACTCACGCCGCAAATGCGGGCCCAGAAACACGAGGCAGCAAGCGAACAGGCCGATCGCCGTTGCGACGGTCAGCCACCGGTGTCTCAGGACGACGTCGAGTGCAAGCGTATAACGCTTGATCGCCCGGTCGATCAGCGCCTCCCACCGGTCGAAAAGCGTCCGTTTCCGGATTTGGCCCGTCGCGGCTTGCGTCTCATGACGAACATGCGGCTTGAGCCATCGGGACGACAACGAAGGAACCAGCGTTCGTGAGAGAAAATACGCCGTGATCATGGCGAACGCGACCGCCATCGCCATCGGCCGGAACAGGAACGAACCCAGCCCCGGCATGAAAGCCAGCGGCGTCAGAACGAGGAACGTGCAGAGTGTCGAAACCAGCTCGGGCAGTGCCACCTCGCTGGCGCCGCGATACGCGGCATCCTCCGGCGTCAGGCCGCCGACGAGGTGCCTGTGGGTGTTCTCAAGGCAAATGATGGCGCTATCGACCAGCGGGCCGATGGCCAGCGCCAGCCCGGCCAGAGTCATCACATTGACCGTGTTGCCGGTGAGATAAAGCCCGCCGATGGCCGTCAGGACCGAAATCGGAATCGTGAGCACCGCGATCGCCGTCATCCGGATTTGCCCGAGAAACAGAAGGATCACCAGCGAACAGAAGAGTGCCCCCAGAAGTCCCTCTTCAATAAGGCTTTCGATCGACTTGCGCACATAGATCGACTGGTCCATCACCACTTTCAGGTCGATCCCGCCTCGTGTGAGCCGGGCCGTCATGCTTTCCAGCGATTTCTTGAGATTGTCCACGACCGTGAGCGTGCTTTCGCCGAGCTGGCGGAACACCGGTACATAGACCTGCCGCCGGCCGTTGACGCGCACGACATTGGTCTGAATGTAGTTGGCGTCTTTCGGCGTTCCCACGTCCCGCAGATAAGCCGCGTTGCCGTGCTCGTTCCGCAGGGGCGTATCGCCCATGGACGTCACGTTCTCCAACATCGAATTCGAGTCGATGGCGTAATCCGTATCGCCGAACTTGGCGCTGCCGGTCGGCAGGAACACGTTCGAATCGTCGATCGCCCGAAGCACGTCCAGCGGGGCCATCTGCCGGGCCTGAAGCTTCTGCCGGTCGAGATACACCATCACGGCCCGCACCTTGCCGCCGTAAACCAGCGGCGCCAGGGCCCCTTTCTGCGACATGATCATCGGCCGCACTTCATACCGGCCCGTGTCGTACAGGGCACCTTCGTTCCAGCCCTGGCCTTCGGGGCCGCCCGAGCGGCTGTCCAGCGCCAGCAGGCACACGGGCGTCGCGCTGGTCGGGTCATACGGCAGAATCACCGGGGGCAAGGTGCCCGGCGGCATGGTCGGATATTCCCAGCCAGCCAGAGAAGCCGATTCCGTCAGTGCCCCCGACCTGTCGATGTGCGAGCCGAAGTAATTCCGCACGATGCTGGCGCCGACGATCGATCGGGATTCGAGCCGTTCGCCGCCCGTGACCTGCACCACGCCCCGTTCCATTCGGGACGTGATGTTCTTCTCGATATTGGCGGCCGGCATGCCGCCGTAAAACGTCAGCACCTGAACCGCGGGACTCCGGAACACCGGCAGGATGTCCATCGGAATCGTCAGGGCCGCGAGCGTGCCCAGCATGAGAAGAGTCAGCGTCATCACCGTGACGGCGACCGGATTTTCCAGGGCAGCGCGAATCAGTCGGTTCATGCGGGTTCGGTCTCCTGCCTGGGTGTCATCGATCGCTGAAAATACGGAGGATCCAGGCCAGTTCGCCGATTCGGCCGCCCCACCCCAACCGCGAAAACCGAAATTCCCACATCAGGGCTTCACGGAATCTTCACAATTTATTAACATTTTGTTAAACCTGCCAGTCCAAAGCCAGATCGAGCGAAAGTTTCGAGCTTGGGTTCTGACGAACGAGGGTGTTTCCGGCAGACGTATCCCACCGTGGCGAGCGACGAATCGAGGGAATCGCGATGACAAGTCCCTTCGGTCTTCTGGACCGTTTCCGGCCTCAACGGAAATTGGCCCTTGGCAACCATTCGGTCTGGTTCGGTTCGACCGGCGTACTCGCGAGCGTAACCACGGCTGGCCTGCTGGCCTGGCCAGCGGTCGATGGCGCCGCCCCGAAACGGGACTCAGCCGATCGGGCCGCGAATGCCCCGATGCCGGTCGAAGGCGACGTGGCGAAAGTCGAACGGTCGACGGCCTTGCGAGTGGAAGTCGTGAAGCCCCGCAAAGGCGGGCAGCAACGGCTGACGATTCAACCCGGCACGATTCACGCCATCGAATCGGTCGACCTGTACGCCAAATCCTCGGGATTTCTCTTGTCGCAGTCGGTCGACATCGGTTCGGTCGTGAACAAGGGCGAAATTCTGGCGGAAATCGACGCGCCGGAAGTTCTGGCGGATGTCGTGGAAGCCGAAGCCGCGGTGAACGTCGCCGAGTCCGATCTCGCCAGAAAACAGGCACATATCTCCACGGCACAAGCCGAAAAGAAAGCGGCACAGGCGGCGGTGGCCGAATCGGAAGCGGATCTTGACCGGCTCAAGGCCGCTCGGGAACTCGACGCCAAACGCCTGGAACGGGCGGCTGAGTTGTACGCCCGCAAGGCCGTTTCACGGCAGGACATCGACGAACATCAGCACATTCTCGAACAATCGACGGCCGCGGAACGCACGGGCAGGGCCGCGATCGAGAAATTCGAAATCCAGGCGGATGCCGTGGACGCCCGCGTCCGACAAGCGATGGCCGATGCCGTCGTCGCCGAATCTTCGCTGAAACTCGCCCAGGCTCGCGCCGCAAGGGCAAGGGTTTCGGTTGCGTTCACCAGGATCGCCGCCCCGTTCGACGGCGTCGTCGTCCAGAGGAACTTCTTCCCCGGTGATTTCGTCCGTTCCGCCGTCAACGGCACGGATCGACCTCTGCTGCGAGTCATTCGCACCGATCTGATGCGCGTCGTCGTGAAAGTGCCGGATCTCGACGTGCCGCAGCTGGATGTCGGCGACAAGGCCGTCGTCGTCGTCGACGCACTGAAAGGGCGTGAATTCTCGGGCAAGGTCACCCGCCTGGGACAAACCGAAGATACGGCAAGCCGGACGATGCGGGCCGAGATTGACCTGCCGAACCCCGACGGCCATCTCGTCGACGGCATGTACGGCCGGGTGACGATCGAACTGACTTCGCCCAGCGAGGATCTGACGATTCCGTCCACGGCCGTGATGTCACACGGCAAAGATGGCAAGGGTGTCGTGCAGGTGGTGGAAAATGGCCAGGTTCGCCACGCGGACGTCAAGCTCGGTCACGACGATGGCCTTACGGTCCTCGTTCCCGACGGGCTCAGCGAAACGAACACGATCCTCGTCAGGCCGAATCGTGGCCTCATTGACGGCGATCCGGTCGTTCTACTCGAAGCGAAATGATGCGAGCGAGTCGACGACCGTAACGATTCGTTCCTGCCGTGCGAAGTGACGGCCGATTTCAAGACTCATCGAAAATGGACCAGTCCTTGCGGGCCGGACCGAAGAGTTCGGGATTCAAGGCATCGTGCCCCGCCAGATCGACATAGGCGGTCGTCATGCAAACGATTCCGAAAGCCTCGGCGAAGTCGTAAATCAGCGAGAGAAAGGCCTCGGTGATCCAGGTTTCGTCGTTCGTCAAGGCGAAAACGGCGAGTGAGGCCGTGAGATAGCCAAAAGCCCCGATCGCTACATAAATCAGATGGATCGCGATGAGATGCGGCAATTTTCCTTGCGTCAATTCGAACGAACGTCGAAGGTTTCCCTTCGGCGATCGATTTTCGTTGATGATGATCTGGTCCAGAACGGAGAGTCTGACGAAGCAATAGAGTCCAGGAACGATGATCAATATCAGGCCGCCGAAAAATGACCAGGCCAGAAACGAAACGCCCGATCAAAAGCCGTCCCCAGCGACTCACGGAGAGGTGAATGGTTTCGTCAGGGGTCGAGCGTTTGCCGAGCATCGAAGCGAACACGGTCGAGACGATCGCACCATCCGAAACGACGCCGAAGAAAAATCCGAGCAGTCGATAAGCCCGCTCGACCTTGGCGCCATCTGCTTCGCCGTAAACGAAAAAATCGAGATAACTCGTGAAGAGTTCGATCGGCAGCCAGATCAAAAGCAAGACCACCGCGATATTCGGGAATTCACGCCAATAGCACTTCCAGGCGTCCGAGAGAATTCGACCGAGCCATTGCATACGAAAGTTCCTTATCCGAAATCACGACATCACAACCGATTACGAGGTGTCGACAAAATCGCGATCGATTCATGTCAATTTGCGATGGCAGGATCGAAATCCTAATCCGGCCGCCATTTGCCCGCAAGTTCTTTCGGAGCGAAAAGCGACGATGCGAATTCTCGGAAATGTACGATCCCGCCATGTTGCCGCGAGTTCGTTCGCATGCGACGATTCAGGCATATTCCCGCTGTTGCCCAGCGATCGTGGCGACGTTCTCGAAGTCAGGTGGAATCAACATGCTCAAGCGTCGTGGTTTTCTCCGCAGTCTCCCGGTGACTCTGGCCGCTGCTGGCCATGTTTCGCGAGTCGGTAGCCGGCAGGCCATGGCTTCGCCGCTGCGTTACGACGAAATCGGCACATACGACCTGTCGAAGCTCAAGGCGATCCTGAACGAAGAACGCCAGAGCGAAGGCTTCGGCAAGTTCCCGGTCGAATATCCGGAATCGAAAAACGCCGTCAAACTCTATCGCATCCGCTACGAATCGGTGATCCCCGAGCAGGACAACAAACCCACGGTCGCCTCAGGCCTCGTCGCCGTTCCCGCAACGAAGTCCGATCGTTACCCGCTTTTGTCCTATCAGCACGGCACCACGTTCGGCCGGACGACATGCCCCAGTCATCCCGAAAATTCCTACGAAACCCGGCTGATGATCGCCCGCTTCGCCGGCAACGGTTATGTGCTGATCGCGCCCGATTATTTCGGCAAGGGCTTGTCGACCGAGCCCGACAGTTACACGGTGCGGGATTCGACCCGGCAGGCGTGCCTGGACATGCTGAACGCTTCGAAGCATGTGCTGGCCGATCTGAAAGTCAACACGGGCAAGCTGTTTCTGACCGGCTGGTCCCAGGGCGGCTGGGCCACCATGACATTCCTCGAAAAACTGGAATCGCTTGGCGTCGAAGTCGCCGCCGCCTCGACCGCCAGCGCCTTCAACGACCTGCTCGCGTCCGTCCAGCGCTGGGTGCTCGGGCATGCCGATTCCGACGCGGAATACATCGCCGCCTGTTACACGCTTAACCTGTTCTCCTACGAGAACTACCATGACATCAAGGGGCTGACATCGTGGGCCATTCGCCCGCAATATCACGAAGCCGCCGGAAAACTTTACCGGGGCGAAATCGATTACGCAGCCTTCCGAACCGCGACCACCGGCAGCATCGTCGAATATCTGACGCCAGAGTTCGTCCGGGCGATGGAGATGCCCCAGGGCCGCTATTTCGATCTCGTGCGCCGCGCCGAAGCCTACAGGTGGAGGCGCAAAACTCCCTTGCACAGCGTGTTCGGGCAAATCGACGAAGCCTGCACGCCCTATGTCGCGAAGCTCCCTTCAGCCTATATGCCGCTCACGGGCGGTTCCGAGACGGAGGCCATCGACGCCGGCCCCCAGGCCGATCACCGGGGGGCGTTCCTTTACGCCGTCAATCACCAGAAGGACTGGTTCGACCAGCTTTCGGGTTGACCTGGTCCTTGTCGAACGTGAAGCCGGAGATTGCATGGCCTTTGCGTCATCCGGCGTGGTTGTGTCTCACGATCGAATCGGGGCTTCGCGATTCGCCGTTTTGCGATTGCGGGTCAGGATGACGAACGTGGTCACGCCGACCGTTCCCAGCATCCAGGTCGATGGTTCCGGCACAGGCGTGATCGAGCTGCCCCCAAGGTCGCGCAGACGGAACTCGGCGGGAGAAGTGACGTTGATGTCGGTGACGTTGCCCGTCGCCTTGTCGATCGTATACCACTTGCCGTCGGTGTACGATTGACCGAACAGGGTCGCGTAATCCGGGCTGAAGGCGAGTTGCAGGCTCGGGTTTCCCGTTCCTGAGGCTTTGATCTGCGTGTAGCCGCCGGGTGTGGCAACTGAGACGTCAAGGCTGAAGAAAAGCCCCTGGGACGTTGCGCCGTAAAGAATTCCGGTGTTTTTGTCGATCGCGATATCGCCATAGGTGGACGAGTTGGGGTATCCGGTGATCCCGTATCGCTGAGTCGACGAAAAACTCGGCAGACCGCCCGAGTAACTCAGGTTGACTCTGACGAGGTCGTCGGTGTCGTTTTCGTCGAAGAACCAGAAGGCGTTCGAGTAAAAAACCGCGTTGGCGGGGATTCCGCCTGCGACACCGATCTGGGTGGAATCGGCCAGCAGGGAGACCGAGCTTCCACGATCCCAGAGATAGAGGCTTTTCGGAGAAAAACCGGCCCCGGGAGCCGCTGACGAGACGAAGAACATCTGGTCACGGACCGTATCGTAGGCGAAGGCATTTTGCTCGCCAGTGAGTCCGGTCGCAAGAATGCTCTGAATCGACCCCGAAAACTGGTTGCCGTTCTGACTGAGCGTCATCTGGACGATCCGCGAAGAGTCGTCGATGCCGTAAATGATCGTCTCCATAGCATGCAGAGCCGTCGATACGGAGAATGCCGGCAAACACCAGATCAGGATCGGCACGATCCGGAAGCCGATGGCAGGGATAAAGATCGCGATCGACCGACGGTAAATCTTCATGATGGTGGCGATGCTCGTTGAGATAGTGCGGAATCGAAGTACAGCCCGAAAGTCGGACGTCATGCCGCGATGGGATAGATTGCGCATATGAAATAGAGCTCTTCGAGTCGAACCTGTCATGACCTGCCAAAGAATCTTCGTCCAGGGGGGCGTAATGGTTGCGGACGATTACGTCGTGGAAAAAGAGATCCCGTCCCTGATTCGCGCAACCCTGACTTGAAAGTTCGGACACTGGGGATCGCGACCCTGGGCCTCGGCGGAAGCGTCGCCATTCGGGAGGGAAACTTCACGAATCACCGAATCGAAATCCGATAAGTACGAACGGACGGGATACGAGGATCGTACAGTCTCTGAGGGTTCGGCGGATCAAGTCGATCCAGAGAGCCTGTCCGATCTGGACGCATGGCAAGAATTTTGGCACAATTCTGATATCGGCCCACTGCCTGTCACATCGACTTCGTGGAGAGTTCGTACATAACTCTTTAATGTTCGGTGACTTGGATCATTTGGGCTTCCAACGGATCGCCCGGCGTGCATGCCATTCGTCCGGTTGCGCGACCGAGTCTCGTGGACGAGGAGTCTTGACAGGTCATGTCCCAGGTACAAACCGCTCCGCGAACGATCGTCGATCGACAAACCGCGCTGAAATGGCTCCGGCAGATGCATCTCATCCGCCGGTTCGAAGAGCGGGCGGCTTATCTCTACCAGAATCAGAAGATCGGCGGGTTTTGCCATCTTTACAACGGCCAGGAAGCTTGCGCGGTCGGTTCGATCGGGATGCTCCGGGACGATGACTACCTGATCACGGCCTATCGGGATCATGGTCATGCCCTGGCCCGGGGCATGGACCCGAAGCCGGCGATGGCCGAGCTTCTCGGAAAATCCACCGGCTGTTCGCGCGGCAAGGGTGGCTCGATGCACTTTTTCGAGGCCGAAAAGAACTTCCTGGGCGGTCATGCGATCGTCGGCAGTCACATTCCGCTGGCAGCGGGCGTCGCCTTCGCGGCGAAGTACAAAAAGACCGATTCGGTCTGCCTTTGCTACTTCGGCGACGGGGCGATCAATCAGGGCAGCTTTCATGAAGCCTTGAACATGGCCGGCTTGTGGAAACTGCCTGTCATTTATTATGTCGAGAACAACCTGATCGCGATGGGCACGCAGCTTGAGCGATCCTCGGCCGTTCTCGATCTGACGGTCCGTGGTGGCGAGCCTTACAAGATGCCGGCCTACCGTGTCGACGCCAACGACGTCGAGCAGGTTGCCGAGTTGACCCAGCTCGCCATCGCCCGGGCCCGCGCCGGCGAAGGTCCGACCTTTATCGAAGCCATTACCTACCGCTTCCGTGGTCACTCCATGTCTGACCCGCAGAAGTATCGCACCAAGGACGAGCTGGAAAAGGCCAAGCTGCGAGACCCGATTCTGCTCTGGGAGAATCGCCTGCTGCAGCGTGGCTGGATCGACGAATCCTCCTTGGAGCAGATGCGCGAGGAAGTCAGGGACGAAGTCGAAGCGTCCATCGAGTTCGCCGAAAACAGCCCGGAAATCGGTCCGGAAGATCTTTACACCGATATCACCGTTGCACCTTACATTCCCCAGGAGTCTGACTGAAAATGCCCATTCTTGCCTACCGCGATGCTCTGAATCAGGCGATGGCCGAAGAGATGGAGCGGGACGACAATGTGTATCTCATGGGCGAGGAGGTCGCCGAATACAACGGCGCCTACAAGGTCAGCCAGGGCTTGTGGGAACGGTTCGGCTCGCGCCGCGTGATCGACACGCCGATCAGCGAAGAAGGTTTCGCCGGCATCGGGATCGGCTCGGCCATGGTCGGCTTGCGGCCGATCATCGAGTTCATGACCTTCTCCTTCAGCCTCGTCGCCATCGACCAGATCCTGAACAACGCCGCC
>Ga0172376_10005625_pt1 | contig 13907 bp, 13 predicted proteins | sample Lak35m_FD_121114 | JGI IMG/M metagenome (GOLD analysis project Ga0172376, IMG submission 121114) | Freshwater microbial communities from Kabuno Bay, South-Kivu, Congo - kab_092012_35m | ecosystem: Environmental > Aquatic > Freshwater > Lake | place: Democratic Republic of the Congo: South-Kivu...
AATGTTTGCACAATGTCATCCCGGGCTTGACCCGGGATCCAGAGAGTGGATTCCGGCTCGGGGGCCGGAATGACAAGGGTACGAGTCGTAAGTCATATGTTCGCGAAGCGCTATGCCGAACGTCGCAGACATCAGAAGACGGATCAAGGGAGTGAAGGGCACGGGGAAGATCACCCGGGCCATGGAGATGGTGTCTGCGGCCAAGGTCCGTCGCGCGGTGCAGGCGGCCCAGGCGCTCCGACCCTATGCCGAGGAGGCGCTTTCCGTCCTTCGGCAGGTCAGGTTCGCGTTTCCGGAAAACAGGCATCCGTTGCTCGAGGTGCGCGGTACGGACCGTCGGCTCGTGCTTCTGGTCAGCGGGAACCGAGGACTCGCCGGAACCTTCTATGCGCAACTGTTCCGGAAACTCCGGGCACACTTTTCCGATCTGTCCGGCGAATCGATCTTCGTGACGGTCGGAAAGAAAAGCGACGCGCAGGCGAAGCGGATGGGGAGGGACGTGCTTGCGTCGTTCCCGGATATTCTCGCTGCGCCGACCGCCGAATCCGTGCGGCCGGTCGCGAAGCTGTTGCTCGACGAATACCGTTCCGGGCGGACGGACTGTGTCGAGATCGCGTATACGAATTTCCATTCCATGATGCGGCAGGAACCGGTCATCCGGACGATCCTTCCGATTTTCACGGAAGAGGCGGAGGCGGAGCTCGGCGTGACGGGGTTCAATCCGGAGGAAGGGAAATACGCGATCGAGCCGGGGCCGGATGCCGTGCTCGAGACGATGGTACCGAGACTCCTGGAGGCCGAGATCTATCACGCGATACTCGAATCGAACGCGTCGCAGGAGGCGGCGCGCATGATGGCGATGCGCAGCGCGACCGACGCGGCCAAGGAGATGGCCGAAGGGCTCACGCTCGCGTACAACCAGTTGCGACAATCGAAAATCACCCAGGAGATCGCGGAGCTTTCGGCGGGCAAGGCGGCACTCGAAGGGTGATTGAAATTTCGAATTTTGAAGTCAGAATTTCGAATGAAGACCGAATGACCGAAATCCGAAAGTTGAAACGTTCAGATATTCAGACATTCGAAATTGTTTCAAAATTCAAAATTGGAAATTCGAAATTAACTATCGAATCAACGATTTGTTTCCGGAACGGTCCGGGGACATGAGTCGATTCGAAAGGAAGAAGAAAAGAGAGAATAAGGAATCAGGAATCAGGCAAGATGGCGGTTGCTTGAGACCTGATTCCGTATTCTTGATTCCAAATTCATAATTCTTGATTCTCAATAAAGATATGTCCATAGGAAAAATTCTCCAAGTCATCGGGCCGGTGGTCGATCTCGACTTTTCCGTCCGGGACGGGGAATCGACGGTTCCGGCCATTCTCGAGGCGGTCGAGATTCCGGTCGGGGAAGGGAAGCTCGTCGTGGAGGTGCATCAGCACCTGGGCGACGGTTGCGTGCGCACGGTCGCGATGGGGCCGACGGACGGCCTGATCCGCGGGATGGAGGCGCGCGGTACGGGCGCGGCCATTTCGGTTCCGGTCGGACACGCGGTGCTCGGTCGCATGACGAACCTCCTGGGCGAGGCGATCGACGGAAAGCCCGAAATCGCCTCGGAAACGAGATTGCCGATTCATCGCGAGGCGCCGTCCTTCGACGAACAGTCGACCGAGGCGGAGGTGTTCGAGACCGGCATCAAGGCGATCGATCTTATCTGCCCCTTCATGAAGGGCGGAAAGGTCGGCCTCTTCGGCGGGGCGGGCGTGGGCAAGACCGTCGTCATCCAGGAACTCATCCGCAACATCGCGCAGGAGCACGGCGGATTCTCGGTCTTCGCCGGAGTCGGGGAGCGGACCCGCGAAGGGAACGACCTCTATCACGAGATGAAGGATTCCGGCGTACTCGACAAGACGGCGCTCGTATTCGGCCAGATGAACGAACCGCCGGGAGCGCGCGCCCGTGTCGCGCTTTCCGCCCTGACGATGGCCGAAGCCTTCCGCGACGAGGAGGGAAAGAAGGACGTGCTGCTCTTCATCGACAACATCTTCCGGTTCACGCAGGCGGGATCCGAGATTTCCGCGCTTCTCGGCCGCATCCCGTCGGCGGTGGGATATCAGCCGACGCTCGCGGAAGAGATGGGCCTCCTCCAGGAACGCATCACCTCGACCAAGTCCGGATCGATCACGTCCGTACAGGCGGTGTACGTGCCGGCGGACGACCTGACCGACCCGGCGCCGGCGACGACCTTTTCCCACCTCGACTCGACCGTCGTGCTTTCCCGCGCGATTTCCGAGCTCGGCATCTATCCGGCGGTCGATCCGCTCGACTCGACCTCGACCATCCTCGACCCGGCGATCGTCGGCGAGAAGCACTACGAGGTCGCGCACGGCGTGCAGCGGATACTCCAGCGATACAAGGACCTTCAGGACATCATCGCGATCCTCGGAATGGAGGAGCTTTCCGACGAGGACAAGTTGACCGTGCTCCGCGCGCGCAAGATCCAGAAGTTCCTCTCCCAGCCGATGTTCGTGGCCGAGCAGTTCACCGGAAAGTCCGGAAAGTATGTCACCCGTGAGAAGACCGTCGAGGGATTCGGCAGGATCCTTGCCGGAGAGCTCGACGAGGTTCCCGAATCGGCGTTCTATATGAAGGGAAGCATCGAGGAAGTCTTGGAGGAAACTAACGACTGACAACTTACAACTCACAACAGGGAACGGGGATGGGGAAACTAACAATTGAAAACTGAAAACGGAGAGCGAAGAATTGGTGATGTGAAATGGCGTAATATGGAAAAATTCAGGTTTAGAAAATAGAAAGTGTATAATGATTCGCAAGAACTTTTTTCCATCATCCTGAAGATCGTCAAGGAATTGCCGAAAGAATTCCGGTTTGAAATAGGGAGTCAGATGATCCGTGCCGCCTTGTCGGTCGCGCTCAATATCGCCGAGGGGAGTGGAAAAACCACCGACAAGGAACTGAACCGATTCCTGAACATCTCACTCGGTTCCTTGTATGAAACCATCGCCGCGCTTGATGCCTTGAAGATAAACGGGATGATACAAGAAAAACTATATACGTCCGCGTCGGATCTTACGGAACAGATCGCGAGTCAGTTGGGCGGACTGAAGAAGAAGTTAAAGTGTTGAAATAGATATCGGTGGTTGTAAGTTGTAAGTTGTAAGTTGTATGTTACTCAGACTCAAAATCGTCACGCCGGAACGGCTCGTCCTCGAGGAAGAGGCGTATTCGGTGACGCTGCCGGCGGAAAGCGGGGAAATCACCATCCTGCCGGATCACGTCCCGTATATCGGTTCGCTCCGTCCCGGGGAGATTTTTTTCCGTCGGGAAGCGAATGCCGAGCCCGAACGTCTCGCCGTATCCGGCGGGTTCACGGAGTTTCACGGCAACGTGTTGTCCGTGCTCGCGGACACCGCGGAGCGCGCCGAGGAGATCGATATCGAGCGTGCGGAAGAGGCGAAGAAGAGAGCGGAAGAGCTCAAGAGCGAACGGCATCTGCTTGACGATGAGGAATACGCCCGTGTCGCCGCGTCCCTGGAGAAGGAGTTCGCCCGGCTCAATGTCGCCCGTAAACATCGGAGCAGGGGAGGTTTCATCGCTCCGGGAGAATAGACGATTCGGTTTTCGAAGGGGATCGGATTCCGGTTCGGAGTCCGATTTCTTTTCGTGAGGCCGTTTTTTCGCTTGAAAAAAGCCGGTGAGTACGATAGAGTGTGATGGTGAACCGTTGATTTTCCTCATATGGAAGGGAGATACGATCCCAGGGCGATCGAGAAAAAATGGCAGGAAAAATGGGAGGAACAGGGGGTGTTTTCGGCACATGACGATTCCGAAAAACCGAAGTACTATTGTCTGATCGAGTTCCCGTACCCGTCCGGTCAGGGTCTGCATATCGGACATATCCGGAGCAATACCGCCATGGACATCGTCGCGCGCAAACGACGCATGGAGGGGTTCGACGTGTTGTATCCGATCGGATGGGACGCCTTCGGCTTGCCGACCGAGAATTATGCCATCAAGACCGGCATCCATCCGCGGGAGGTCACCCGTCAAAACACCGACAATTTTCGCCGACAGCTCAAGCGCATCGGATTCTCCTTTGATTGGTCGCGGGAGATAAATACCACGGACCCGGAGTATTTCAAATGGACGCAGTGGATCTTCCTGCAGATGCTGAACAGGGGACTCGCGTACAAGGCGACGATGATGATCAACTGGTGTCCCTCGTGCAAGATCGGCTTGGCGAACGAGGAGGTCGTCGACGGCAAGTGTGAGCGGTGCGGGAACGGGACCGAGAAGCGCGAGAAGGAACAGTGGATGCTCGCCATCACGAAGTATGCCGACCGGTTGCACGACGATCTCGATACGGTCGACTATCTGGAAAAGATAAAGATCCAACAGCGGAATTGGATCGGACGGAGCGAGGGAACCATAGTGAAATTTCCAATTTCCAATGTCCAATTTCCAAACAAATCCGAAATTTCAAATTCCAAATCAGGAACGGAGGAGGATTTTATCGAGGTGTTTACGACGCGGGTCGATACGCTTTTCGGGTGTACCTATGTCGTGGTGGCACCGGAACATCCCTTAATCAGAGGACAGTTAACAGATAACAGTAAACAGAAATCCGGAATCAAGAATCATGCCGAAGTCCTTTCGTACCTTGAAGAAACGGGGAAGAAGACCGAGATGGACCGGACGGCGGAGGGACGCGAGAAGACCGGTGTCCGGCTCGAGGGAATCATGGCGGTCAACCCGATAAACGGCGAGGAGGTTCCGGTGTTCGTCGCGGACTATGTGCTCGGCGACTACGGGACCGGCGCGGTCATGGCGGTTCCTGCGCACGATAAGCGTGATTTCGCCTTCGCGGAGAAATACGACCTTCCCGTGAGGGTTGTCGTGTCCGGCGGAGAAGGTGACGCTCCGTTCACCGACGACGGCGTGCTTGTGGGTTCGGGTGATTTTTCCGGACTCGCCTCCGGAGAGGCTCGTGGGAAGATTGCCGAAAGGCTTGAGGCCGAAGGGAACGGGAAGAAAGTCGTGAAATACAAGCTTCGCGATTGGGTTTTTTCCCGTCAGCGATACTGGGGCGAGCCGATTCCGGTCGTCCATTGTGAGAGGTGCGGTATCGTCGCGCTTCCCGAGTCGGAACTTCCGCTCGAACTGCCGGAGATCGACGGCGGATACAGCCCGACGGATACCGGTGAATCGCCGCTCGCGAAGATCGAAAGCTGGGTGAATACGACCTGTCCCATATGTGGCGGACCGGCGAGACGCGAGACGGACACGATGCCGAACTGGGCCGGTTCCTCGTGGTATTTCCTGCGGTATGCCGATCCGAAGAACGATCAGGCACTCGCCGATCCGGAAAAGCTGAAGCGGTACATGCCGGTCGATTGGTACAACGGGGGGATGGAACACACGACACTGCATCTCCTGTATTCGCGGTTTTGGAACAAGTTCCTCCATGATATCGGCGTCGCGCCGACGTCCGAACCGTATCAGAAGCGGACCTCGCACGGATTGATCCTGGCGGAGGGTGGCGTGAAGATGTCGAAATCGAAGGGGAATGTCGTCAATCCGGACGATATCGTTTCGGATTTCGGGGCGGACACGCTCCGGATATACGAGATGTTCATGGGCCCGTTCGACCAGCCGATCGCTTGGGGGCAGAACGGTCTTGTGGGATCGCGCCGCTTTTTGGAACGGGTCTGGAAACTGCAGGAAAAACTTACAACTCACAACTCACCACTGACAACGGGGGAACGGGCGCAGAAGGCGAAAGGAATCGATCCGTTGTTGCACAGGACGATTGCCAAGGTGTCCGAGGATATCGAGGCCATGCGTTTCAATACCGCGGTCAGTTCGATGATGATTCTCGTGAACGCCCTGGAAAAGGAATCATCGATATCGAACGATTCGTTCGGGCGTTTCCTGCGGATACTGTCTCCGTTCGCACCGCATATGGCCGAGGAATTATGGGAAGGGCTCGGGAACGCGGAGTCGATAGCCCATTCGGAATGGCCCGTGGCCGACCCGGCAATGCTCGCGGAAGAAACGGTCAGGATCGTCGTCTCGGTGAACGGCAAAGTCCGCGATACGTTCGAGATTTCCGCCGATGCGACCGAGGACGACCTGAAGGCGAAGGCTCTGGGCAGTGAAAAAATCGTGAAATTACTCGACGACCAGGAACTCAAGCGCGTCATCGTCGTTCCCGGGAAGCTCGTGAACATCGTTGTCTGAGCGATTCGTGTGATTTATCGGTACCCGACTTTTGACCTTATGGATTTTTGACTTTCTGACTAACCTTTGTCTATGCGCACGACCATCACCGACTATCTTCCGCTCGACAGGCCGCTCGTGATTTTCGACCTCGAGACGACCGGACTCACGATTGGAGAGGATCGCATCATCGAGATCGCCTACGAGAAGATCCTGCCGTCCGGGGAAATCATCGCCGAATGTCGGCGCATCAATCCGGGGCGTCCGATACCGGCGGATTCGTCGCGTATCAACGGTATCTACGACGGGGACGTGAAGGATGAGCCGTCGTTTACGAAACTTTCCTACGAGCTGTGGACCGCGTTCGAGGGGGTGGATGTCGGGGGATTCAACGTGCTCGGATTCGATCTCCCGTTCCTTCGGGGCGAGTTCTCGTCGGTCGGAAAGAGCTTCGACTTCTCGCAGAAGAAGGTGCTCGACGCGAAGATCCTCTATCACAAGGTCGTGCCGCGTGACAATTTCGCGCCGCGGAACCTCTCGGCGGCGTACAAGCTGTATTGCGGAAAACAGCACGTGACGGCGCATACCGGGGCCGGGGACGTGCGCGTCACGGTCGAGATCCTCGAGAAACTTCTCGAGAAACATCCGGAATTCCGAAGCTGGGATATCATCATGGAAATGAACGGACAGAAGAAGCTGCTTGAGTCGGCGAAGACCGAACACGCCCCGGCCGCTCCCGGAGCGTCGACGGGAACTCTTTTTTAAGAATCATGAATAAAGAATCGGGAATCAGGCAAAACGGAATGGAGAATTGAGAATTGGGAATAAAGCTTCGGAAATTTCTTTGGCATGATTCCTTGTTCATGAGTCTTTCTTCCGATTCCCATCCTGCTTGATTCTTTCTTCTTCATTCTTTATTCTCATAGTTATGGATCTCATTCATGCGATCATTCTCGGTATCGTCGAGGGGCTGACGGAATTCCTGCCGGTCTCCTCGACGGGGCACCTTATCCTCGCGTCCGACCTGCTTGGAATCGCGCAGACCGATTTCGTGAAGTCCTTCGAGGTCGTGATCCAGCTCGGGGCGATCCTGGCGGTCGTCGCGCTTTACTTCCGGCGGCTCCTTACGGATCGGGAGACTCTGAAACGTGTCGCGGTCGCCTTTCTGCCGACGGCGTTCGTCGGACTCGCGCTGTACCGATTCATCAAGCGGATGTTCGATTCGCCGATGACGGTGGTGATAACTCTCTTCGTCGGCGGTATCATCATCATTCTCTTCGAGCGATGGCTGAAGGGTCGGAAGGTCGCCCTCCTGGAAACGGGTTCTTCCGAGATGACGTATAAGCAGGCCTTGTTGATCGGATTGTTTCAGTCCATCGCGGTGATTCCCGGCGTATCGCGTTCCGGCGCGACGATCATCGGAGGCCTGTCCCTCGGATTGTCCCGGACGGCGATCACCGAATTTTCCTTCCTGCTCGCGGTACCGGTCATGGCGGCGGCGACCGGATTGGATCTCCTGAAGAGCGCCGGATCTTTCTCGTCCGCGGATCTGCCCGTGCTTGGAATCGGTTTCCTCGTGTCCTTCGTCGTCGCGTTGTTCGCGGTGAAGACATTTCTCCGATTCGTGAAGACGCATTCGTTCACCGGATTCGGAATCTACCGCATCGTCGCGGCCGCCGCCTTCCTTCTTTTTGTCACCCTCCGAGTATGATTATTTCCGGAACGAAAGTCGCGGAACGGATATTCGCCGAAGCGAAGGATATCGCCGTTGGGCTTCCTGTCCGTCCGGGGCTCGGGGTGGTGCTCGTGGGGGACGATCCCGCATCGCGTCTGTATGTCGGTATCAAGGAACATCGTGCCGACGGGCTCGGATTCATGTTCCGGAAGGAGGCGTTGCTTTCGACCGCGACGGAGGAAGAAATCATCCGGGTCATCCGCGAACTCGACGCGGATGAGCGTATCCACGGCATCATCGTTCAGCTTCCGCTTCCGGTCGGAATCGATACGGATCGCGTCATCGCGGCCATCGCTCCGGAAAAGGACGCGGACGGATTCCATCCCGAAACGGTCGGGAAATTCCTTTCCGGAGACCGGGAATCGATACCCGTTTTCCCGGGGGCGATCATGGAATTGGCAAAAGCGTCCGGTTCCGACCTTTCCGGAAAGAAAGGTCTCGCGGTCGTGAATTCGGATCTTTTCGGCGATATCATGCGGAAGTCGTTCGAGTATGAGGGCATGCGCCCGACGGTCGTTCGCTCGACCGAAACCGACTCTTATCCGGACGAGATTTCCGGGGCGGATGTCATCATCACCGCGGTCGGACGACCGGCGCTCTTTGCGCGGGACACGTTCAAACCGGGTGCCATCGTCATCGACGGCGGTATCTCGGAAAAAGAGGGAAAGGTGTGCGGCGACGTCTCGCCGGAGGGGGACGATGCGGACATATTCCTCTCACCCGTTCCCGGCGGCGTCGGTCCCGTGACTGTCGCCTGCCTGCTTCGTCGTACGGCGAAGTTGGCCGCAGGAAAGCGATGTGCGTAATTTCCCCGGAAAAAGAAAAAGCCGGCGACCAAACGGATCATCGGCTTTTCGTTTCTGCCAGTCTTACCTGCCGGACAAGAGTCGGCATCCGGTGACACGTTCGATCTCGGTCCGTATGGAAGCCGGAATTTCGATGTCACCGAACAACCTTCTCGCGTGTTCCGATCCGATTTCATTTTTTTCATCGGAACGATCGTTGTTCGCGAAAACGTCCCTTATGATGGGCACGAGGAGTTCGTGCCTCAGGAGTTCCGGATGACAATCGAAACAGTTGAAGATTTCCCGGAACCCGATCAGCCACGTGAATCGGAAGTCGTGGTCGGTCCCTCCCGCCTCTTTCAGAAGATATCGGAACAGGTATTCCCTGTACTCCGGCCAAAGCATGGGGCCGTACCGGTATATGCCCCTCCAGCCCCTGCTGGCCGGAATGACTTCGCAACATGCCGGCTCCCCGGTTATCCACAGGGAGAAGATGCAATCGCATATCCGATTGTCGGGAAGTGCCCGTATGAATGCCGGACCCGGATTGTACGGTGTCCCCGTGTCGATCCATTTTTTGCCGATTTCACCGTCCGGTCCCGGAAAGTGCTCGTCGGAATTTCCGAAAATCGCCAGGGTTGTTCCGGGCTCCCACTCCACGAGTAGGGCGGCGTGCCCGTCCTCGTGCGCGGAGAATCGTTCCGAGAGTCTCGTGTATGCGCGCAGGATGCCTTCCCGTTCCGATGGACCAAGTGGTCCGTAGCGCTTCTCGATTTCCCCGATAATCTGATTCGTCGTTTCGGGTTCGGCGGAAAAATCGGCACTCTGACGGCCATATCGCATAATCTACCTCCGTTTTGTTAAGGAAATCGTATTCGTATTCGTAGGCGGAGAGGGGGTCGAACCCTCACGATGTTGCCATCACTGGATTTTGAGTCCAGCGCGTCTGCCAGTTCCGCCATCCGCCCTCTTTTTTGCCGTCCATCAGGCATTTTTCCCCGTAAAAATACGAAAAAATCCGATGTCCGTACATGGCTTACGATAGGCGATTGAAAAGATAGTGTCAATGGAATATACTGGAACTGACTAACAACATATAACTCACAACTGACAACATATCTCCGAAAAGAAGGGGATGAGGCAGTTCATGTCCGTTTTAAGTTGTCAGTTGTGAGTTGTAAGTCTCCCTCCGTTATGTCCAAGATCGTCGCGTTCGTGAATCAGAAGGGCGGGGTCGGAAAAACCACGACCACCATAAATGTCGCACGCTATCTCGCCGATTTCGGCAAGCGCGTGTTGTTGGTCGACCTCGATCCGCAGGGAAACGCCTCGTCCGGACTCGGCATCGATCCGCGCGGCCTCCAAAAGAACCTTTATCATGCCATGATCGGTACCGCTACGGCGCGCGACATCGTGCTCTCGACGGACACGCGGAACCTGCATATCATTCCCGCGGCACAGGATCTCGCCGGCGCGGAGATCGAGATGGTCCATATCGACGCCCGCGAGTTCCGGCTCTATTCGGTGCTCCGGCAGCTCCGTCCCTTTTACGACTACATCCTTATCGACAGCCCGCCGAGCCTCGGCCTTCTTACGGTGAACGGGCTTGTCGCGAGTGACGAGGTCGTCATTCCCGTACAGACGGAATACTACGCGCTTGAAGGACTCTCTCAGCTTCTCGGGACCGTCGAACTCGTCCGGGAGAGGCTTCAGCCGAACCTCAAGATCATGGGGGCGCTTCTCACCTTGTTCGACCGACGCAACCGGCTTGCACAGCAGGTGGTGAACGAGGTCCGGGCCCACTTCCCCGGTCCCGTGTTCGAGACGGTCATCCCGCGTTCCGTCCGTCTTGCCGAGGCGCCGAGCTATGGGAAGTCCATTCTTGATTTCGACTCGCTCTCGAAAGGCGCCCGGGCATACAAATCGGTCGCGAGGGAGATCGTCGCGAGAGAGCAGGCGGAATAACGGAATCAAGAATAAAGAATTAAGAATAGAGAATAGAGAAAGTGTAAATCGGGCGCTGGTCGACTTGATTCATGATTCTTTATCCCTGATTCTTCCAATGAATATGGTGCAGCAACACGGACTCGGTCGGGGACTTTCCTCCCTCATACCGCCGAAAAAAGACGAGAAGGAGCCGCCTTTCAAGGATATGGTATTGCGGACCATGGCCGCGCAGGGCGTGGATCTGTCCGAAGATCGTCCCATTCCGGAATCGTTCCCGGTGGCCGCGGTTCCGGATGCGGCGAAACATGCCGTTTCGCGTGAGGTTCCGGCCGCCCCGACCTCGGACGGCGGGGTGCTTCGCGTTCCGGTCGGGAATATCGTCCCGAACCCGCATCAGCCGAGACTCCGTTTCGACGAGGAGAAACTTCGCGAGTTGTCCGAGTCCGTCCGTGAGCACGGCGTGCTTCAGCCGATCGTCGTCTCGCCGTTGTCCGAAGGGCAGTACGAACTCATCGCGGGGGAACGGCGTCTCCAGGCGTCGAAACTTGCCGGGCTTTCGGATATCCCGGTCCTGGTCCGCGATGCCGACGAGCGGCAGAAGCTCGAGCTCGCCATCATCGAGAATGTCCAACGGCACGATCTCGACCCCGTCGAGGAGGCCAAAGCGTATGCCCGGCTCATGGACGAGTTCGGTCTTACCCAGGAGGAGGTGGCGAAGAAGATGGGAAAGAACCGGAGTACGGTGGCGAATACGGTCCGTCTTCTCGTGTTGCCCGTGGAGATCCAGCGGGCCTTGTCGGAGGGTCGTATTTCGGAGGGGCACGCGAAGGCTCTTCTTTCTCTCGAGAATTCGGAGAAACAACGCGCTCTTTTCGAGCTCATCATGAAATCGGGAATGACGGTCCGCGAGGCCGAGGCGAAGGCCCGTGAGACGCAGGCCCGTCCGCATGTACGCCGGATATCCTCCCTTTCCCCGGAACTCGTCGAGAAGGCGGAACGTATGGCTTCCGTGCTCGGCACCAAGGTCGCGGTGAAACCGGTCGGTCGCGGGGGGCGGATCGTCGTCGAGTATTATTCCGACGAGGAACTCGAGCAGATCGTTTCCAGGATCCTTCCGGAATGATTTCCGGGACGGGTTTTCCGGATGGGGGAGTATTTTCGATGACGGAATTTCCGTGCTATAATTGACGTCGAGGTAACCACTAGACCCTTTCCTTTATGACAGAAAACCAGCCATACCTTTCGATCGTCATCCCTTCATACAAGGAGGGTGAGCGCATCGGACGGAACCTGCTTGAGATCGACAAGTACCTGAAAGCGAAAGATTTTTCCTACGAAGTCCTCGTCGTCGTGGATGGTTCCCCGGACAATACCGCCGAAGTGGCGCGCAATTACGGTTTGCAGATACCGAATCTCCGCGTCATCGAGAATCCCGAGAACCACGGCAAGGGATACGTCGTCCGACAGGGCCTGCTTGAGGCGAAAGGGAAGTACCGTGTATTCATGGATGCCGACGGATCCACCTCCATCACGCACTGGGATTCGTTCGAGCCGGAATTCGCGAACGGATTCGACGTCGTCATCGGATCGCGCGATCACAAGGATACCTTCATCCAGGTGCATCAGCCGAAATACCGGGAGGTCCTCGGGGACGTGGGAAACTGGCTCATCCGTATCACGCTCGGCTTGTGGCGGTATCCGGACACGCAGTGCGGGTTCAAGGCCCTTTCCGGCGAAGCGGCGGAAGCGGTCGCGAAGAGGATGGTCGTCGACCGGTTCGGATTCGACTTCGAGCTCGTGACGCTCGCCGAGCGTCTCGGATACAAGGTGAAGCAGATGCCGGTCCGGTGGATGAACGAGGAGGGGTCGACCGTCTCGCTCACCGGAAAGAACGGATTCATACAGGTGTTGTTCGACCTTTGGAAAACGAGGGTCCGACTCTGGAAGGGCGAGTACCGTCTCAAGGAGAAACTTTGAGCGGCCGTCGGATCGGTAAACAGGAGGAAACACAAACGGTGTGAACATAGAAATACGCGACGGAAACGAGAAGAAGCCGACTGGAACGAAGAAAACGGCCGACTCCCAGTCGGAACTCCGTCAGGATATCATCACGGGGGACTGGGTCGTCATCGCGACCGGTCGGGCGAAGCGCCCGGATGATTTCGCGCGGCGGGATCGTGCCCATGAGGATCCGGTTTCCGCCGACCCGTTTCTCGATCCGCAGGCGAGCGGACAGAAAGAGCCGGTACTGATATACCGCAGGCGGAACGGGGATTGGAGCCTGATCGTGATCCCGAACCTGTATCCGGCGTTCGTGGGAGGCCGGATGCCGAAGGATCTTTCGGAAGGACCGTATTTCGCCATGAACGGGGTCGGATATCACGAGGTTGTCATCACGCGGGATCCGAAGAGGAGTATCGCGGATCTGGAGCTTTGGCAGGTGGCCGAAGTCATCGACGCGTATCAGAGCCGCTATCTTTCGCTCATGACGAAGAAGTCGGTGAAGTATATCCAGATTTTCCATAATCACGGGAAGGAGGCCGGTTCGTCCATCGCCCATCCGCATTCCCAGCTCATGGCGGTCCCGGTCATTTCGCCGTACATCGAGCTCCAGTTGCGCGGGGCGGAGCTCTATCACAAGAATCATCGGACGAACGTGTTCCAGACCGTTCTCGATTACGAGAGCGAGGCCGGGACGCGCCGCGTGTACGAGAACGAACATTTCCTCGTGTTCTGCCCGTTCGCGTCCCGCGTCGCTTTCGAGACCTGGATCATGCCGAAGCGTTCCGGGAACCCGTACTTCGAACGGATAACGGAAGAGGAGAAGATCTCGCTCGCGGACGCCCTTCAGAAATCCCTCTCGGCGATCCGGACGGGACTCGGCGATCCGCCGTACAATTTCTTTCTCAATACGGCCCCGTGCGACGGCAGGGAGTACCCGCATTATCGCTGGCATTTCGAGATCCTGCCGAAGACGTCCGTCTGGGCCGGATTCGAACTCTCGACCGGAATAGAGGTCTCGACGATCGAGCCCGAGAAGGCGGCCGAATACCTCCGCGGGCAGTTGGAATCGTAGAACGGAACGCGGCGCCGTTTCCCGGCGACAGATCATGCCCATTATGAAAAAACGATATCTCGTCGGGAATCTGAAGATGAACCTGAATTCCGTCTCCGAGGCGGAACAGTATCTCGTCGCGCTTCGG
>Ga0172376_10005628_pt1 | contig 13898 bp, 15 predicted proteins | sample Lak35m_FD_121114 | JGI IMG/M metagenome (GOLD analysis project Ga0172376, IMG submission 121114) | Freshwater microbial communities from Kabuno Bay, South-Kivu, Congo - kab_092012_35m | ecosystem: Environmental > Aquatic > Freshwater > Lake | place: Democratic Republic of the Congo: South-Kivu...
CGCGTGGCTCTATCGGACGCCGCCGCCCAGAAGGCGGAATCCCTCCGCAAGATGATCCTCGCGATGGGGAAGGACCTCCGGGTCATCCTCGTCAAGCTCGCCGACCGCCTCCACAACATGCGCACGCTGAAGCATCTTCCGTACGACCGACAGATGGTGATCGCCCGCGAAACCGTGGAGATCTACGCGCCCATCGCGGCCCGCCTCGGGATGTCCCGCATACGGACCGAGTTCGAGGATCTCTGCTTCGAGGTCCTTCACCCGGAGCAGTTCAAGGAGCTCGCGCGTCTGGCGGACGAACGGAAGCGAAACCGCGAAGCCCACGTGCGGACCGTCATCTCCCTTCTCGAGTCGAAGTGCCGGGAGGGCGGGATCGAGGCGACGATCACCGGACGCTCGAAACATCTGGCGGGGATCTACCAGAAGATGAATCGCCAGGAGATCGACTTCGACCACGTCTACGACTTCATCGGTTTCCGCATCATCACGAAGACGGTGCGGGAGTGCTACGAGGCCCTCGGTATCGTGCACAACCTCTGGAAGCCGGTCCCCGGCCGCTTCAAGGATTACATCGCCATGCCGAAGGCGAACCTCTACCAGTCGCTCCACACGACGGTCTTCGGGCCGAATTCGGAGATGATGGAGATCCAGATCCGCACCGAGGAGATGCACGCCCTCGCCGAGAACGGAGTGGCGGCCCACTGGAAATACAAGGAGGGGCGCCGGACGGCCGAGAAGGGGGACCAGATGTTCCTCTGGCTGCGGCAGATCCTCGAGCTGCAGCAGGACATGAAGGATCCCCGCGAGTTCCTGAACACCGTCAAGGTCGAGCTGTTCCCGGAGGAGGTGTACGTCTTTACGCCGCGGGGCGACGTGAAGGAGCTCCCGCGCGGCGCCACTCCGATCGATTTCGCCTACGCCATCCACAGCGAGGTCGGGAACCAGTGCGTCGGCGCGAAGGTGAACGGGCGGATGGTCCCCCTCAAGGTGACGCTGAAAAACGGCGACGTCGTGGAGATCATCACCCAGCCGGCCCACAAGCCGAGCCGGGACTGGCTGAAGGTCGCCAAGACGAGCCGCGCGCTGAGCAAGATCCGCGTGGTGCTGCGGGAGGAGCAGCAGGAGCAGTCGCTCGCCCTGGGCCGGCAGCTCCTCGAGAAGGAGCTTCGGAAGCATTCCCTGAACCTCAACAAGGTGATGAAGGGGCCGGAGTTCGCCGAGGTGCTGCAGGAGTCCCGCTGCAAGACCCCGGAGGACTACATGCGGACGGTCGGGTACGGAAAGGCGTCGCTCATGCCGCTGCTGCGCCGCCTCCTTCCCCCCGACCAGCTTCAGGAGAAGAGCAAGGAGTCGCGCCTCTCCACCCTCATCCGGAAGGTTGTGACGCGGCGGCCCAGCTCCGTCATTGTGAAGGGGATGGACAGCATCTTCGTCCGCTTGGGGAACTGCTGCCATCCCGTGCCGGGCGATCCGATCGTCGGGTTCATTACCCGGGGAAGGGGGGTCACGATCCATTCGAAGGAGTGTCCGAAAGTCCTCGAGAGCGATCCGGCCCGCGCGGTCGAGGTGAGCTGGGAGGCGGGGACGAAGGCGGTCCACCCCGTCAAACTTCGCGTAGTATGCTCCGACAAGCCGGGACTTCTGGCGGACATCTCCCGGAGCATCACGTCGAGTGAGGTGGACATCCGGAGAGCGTCGGTGATGACGACCCGCGATCAGCGGGCGATCTGCGATTTCGAGGTGTCGGTGAACGATGCCGACCACCTGGCTTCTCTCATCAAGTCGATCGGGAAGGTTCGGGGGGTGCAATCCGTGGAAAGGGGAAAAGGATAACCTTATGGAGAAAGAAGCGGTGAAAACGGCGGGGGCCCCGGCGGCGATCGGCCCTTACTCCCAGGCGGTGCGGGCAGGCGGGTTCCTCTTCTGCTCGGGACAGATCCCTCTGGATCCCTCGACGGGGAAGTTGGTGGAGGGTGGGATCGAGGCCCAGACGGAGCGCGTCCTGAAAAACCTCGAGGCGGTGCTGATCGCGGGAGGGGCTACGCTTCGGTCGCTCGTAAAGTCCACCGTCTACCTGGTCGATCTGGGGGATTTCCCGGCGATGAACGCGGTCTACGGGAAGTTCTTTCCGGAAGATCCGCCGGCTCGGGCGACGGTGCAGGTCGTCAAGCTGCCGGCGGGGGCGCGGGTCGAGATCGATGCGGTCGCCACGGTTGGATGACCGCCGTCGGTCAGACCGCCTTGACGACCTTTCCGGATTTGATGCACGCGGTGCAGACGTGGATGTGACGCACCGTCCCGTTCCGGATCGTCTTCACGCGCTGGATGTTCGGTTGCCAGATCCTCGCCGTACGGTTGTTGGCGTGGGAGACGTTGTTCCCGAAGCTGGGGGCCTTGCCGCAGATTGCGCACTTTGCCATGGTTTCCTCCGTAAGTTGAACCTGAAACTTTTACCACGAACCTCATGAAAACACAATCCCCCCTCTTTTCCGATCCTCGTCGGCGCAGGGGGAAATCCCTCCGGCCGCTCCTGCTGCTTCTCGTTCTGCTCTTCGTTCCTCCGGCGGCCCCTCATCTTCTTTCGATGCGGGACCCCGCCCCCTCCCGGCGTTCCGCGGACGCGATCTTCGTGCTCACGGGAGGAGAGGGGAGGATTCAGGAGGGATTCCGGGCCTGGTCCGGCGGGGCGGCGAGGGAACTGTACATCCTCGGTGCCGGACGGAGAGTCCCTGTCACGCGAATCGTGCCCTACGCTTCGCGGATCTCTCCGGAGGCGCTCTCCCGCATCCACGTGGAGGGGTGGTCCGAGAACACGCTCGAAAACGCCTTCTCCGCGAAATCCGCCGTGGGAGAGGGGAAATACTCCTCGGTGATCCTCGTGACCTCTGATTATCACGTCCCCCGCGCGGTTCTCGCCTTCCGGAAGGTCCTCCCGCCCGCGGTAGAACTTTCCGTGATCCGCGTGCGTCCGGAGGGGGGCGCGGGAGCCCCCTGGCGGTGGGTGAGGCGGCACTTCATCGAGGGGTGGAAATATTGGGGGTACCGGATCCTCTTACGGTGGGAATGAGGCCCGGCAGAGCCGCCGTAGGAGGGAGGGCGGAGTGAGGTAAAGCGCAGCCGTGCAGGTTCACCGCACGGCGAGCCACGAACGAAGCCCTGCCCTCCGAGGCGGATCTGCCGGGCCGTCCGATCCCCGGCGGGGGAGAGACGGAATCAGGCGTCGGGATTGCGTCGGGAGAAGTCGGGGCTCTTGTCCACGCCTTTCGTGTACACCTTTCTTCCCGTCACGGTGAGTTTCCCCTCGAGAAAGAGCCGGATCGCCATCGGGTAGATCCGGTGTTCCTCCGTGAGGATCCGGGCGGCCAGCGTATCTTCCGTGTCGTCCTCGTATACCGGAACGACCGCCTGCACGATGATCGGCCCGGTGTCGATCCCCTCGTCGAGGAAGTGGACGGTGCATCCCGAGAAGCGGACGCCGTGCTTCAGCGCCTGGGCCGGCCCGTGGGTCCCGGGGAAGGAGGGGAGCAGCGCAGGATGGATGTTGAGGATCCGGTGCGGGAACGCGCGAAGGAAGGCCGGGGTCACCACCCGCATGAAGCCGGCGAGGCAGACGAGGACCGCCCCCGAGGCCCGGATCACCTCCACCAGCTTCGCGTCGAACGCCTCCCTGCTCTCGAACGCCTTGTGATCCACCACCGCGGTGGGGATCCCGTGCTTCCTCGCCCGCTCGAGACCGTAGGCGTCCGCTTTGTTGCTTACGACCAGGCCGACCCGTCCGGGGATCTTCCCTCGCTCCGAGGCGTCGATGATCGCCTGCAGGTTCGAGCCGCTGCCCGAGACGAGGACGGCGATGACCGGCCGGTCGTTCATCGTTTCCCTCCCACCAGGGTCACGTTCGGCGCCCGGCGGCGCCCTTTGCGGATCTCTCCGATCACGGCGGCCGGAACCCCGGCGCGTCGGAAATGCGCGATCGCCCCGTCCGCGTCCGCGGGGCGGAACATCAGCACCATGCCGATCCCCATGTTGAAGGTGCGGAACGCCTCATCGTCGGACAGGCGCGCCGCCGTGCAGATCGTCCGGAAGACGGGCGGCACGTCCCAAGCGGACCGGTCGACGACCGCGGTGACGCCGTCCGGGAGGGACCGCGGAACGTTTCCGGTGATCCCGCCGCCGGTGATGTGCGCCATCCCGAGGATCGTCACCTTCCGAAGCAGGGAAAGGACGGGGCGCACGTAGATGCGGGTGGGGCGCAGAAGCTCCTCCGCGACCGTCGCGCCCCACTCGGGGACGCGCTGGCCGATCCGCTTGCGGAGGACGTCGAAGACGACCTTCCGCGCCAGGGAGTACCCGTTGCTGTGGAGGCCGGAGGAGAAAAGCCCCACGATCAGGTCGCCCGGGCGCACGGAGCCGCCGTCGACGATCTTCCCCCGGTCCACCGCCCCCACCGCGAATCCGGCGAGGTCGAACTCCCCCCGTGCGTAGACCGACGGCATCTCCGCCGTCTCTCCGCCCAGCAGCGCGCAGCCGGCCTGCCGGCACCCTTCCGCGACGCCCGAAACGACCTGGGCGCCGTCTTCGGCGGAAAGCTTCCCGGTGGCGTAGTAGTCGAGGAAGAAGAGCGGCTCCGCGCCGTGGACGAGGATGTCGTTGACGCACATGGCGACAAGGTCGATCCCAACGGTGTCGAACTTTCCGGCCGCCGCCGCGACCTTCACCTTGGTTCCGACGCCGTCGGTCCCCGCGACGAGGACCGGGTCGCGGTACTTTCGGGCGGGGAACCGGAAGAAGCCGGCGAACGAGCCGATCTCCCCCAGCACCTCCTTTCGGTGCGTGGTGCGGACCATGGGTCGGATACGGCGTACGAGGCGTTCCCCCTCGTCGATGTCGACGCCGGCGGTTCTGTACGTGACGGGTTTTTTCAAGATGCGCTCCGAATGCAAAGTACCTCACGGTAACGATTCGCCGAAGGGGATGTCAATGATTTTCGACCCGTCACGGGGTAAGATGAACGAATTCGAACCGGGAGGGATGCATGGCGACAAAAGTCGGGATCGTCATCCTCGGAGACGAGGTTCTCAAGGGGGAGGTCAGGGAGGCGAACCTTGCGCACATGATCCCCCTGCTGGCCGAGTGGGGGGCGGAGACGGCCCTGTGCGCGATTCTCCCCGACGACATTCCCGTGGTGGTGCGGCACCTGCGCCGGTTTCGCGAGGAAGTCGATCTTCTTGTGCTGACGGGAGGGATCGGCCCCACGCCGGACGATATCACCCGTGATGCGGTCGCCGAAGTCGCGGGAGTCCCGTTGATCACGCATCCGGAGGCGAAGGCGGCGCTGGAAGCCCGCCCGTACAAGGGGGCGAATCCGGAATACCGGATGCTGATGGCCCTGGTTCCACGAGGGGCGACGCTGATCCCGAATCCGCTCTCCCCGGCCCCCGGTTTTTTTATCGACCGGATGGCGGTCTTCCCCGGGGTCCCGCGCATGCTCCAGGCGATGTTCGAATGGGTAAAGCCGATGGTCGTCGGACGCCGCAAGAGCCGGATCACCCTCTTTTCGATGGCGCCGGAGTCGTCGTTCGCCGGAATCATGAAGGAGGTGATGACGGCTTTTTCCGATGTGGGGGTCGGGTCGTACCCGATGAGCGAGGGGGAGTATCGCGTGCGGGTCGTGTTTCGCGGGGACCGGTTCGAACGAACGGAGGCCTCCGCCGCAACATTCACGAAGTGCCTTGCGGAGATCGGTTACGCGGTTCTCCGCCGGGTGGAGGAGCGTGGTGAAGATGCGTAGTCATGGGAAGTTCGCGTGTATCCTGATCTGTTTCGCCGCGATCGTCTCAGTTTCCTCGTGGGTTTTCGCGGCGTCGGAGGGACGGGGACCGTGGGAGGAGACCACCCCGGGAAGATGGGAGTCGCTCCCGGAGCGGCACGTCGGGGGCACCGACAACGGGATCTCGGTCGAGGTGACGATGCCCCCCGGCATGGGCGTTTCCTATCGATACGTCGGTCGCCGGGAGCCGGCGCCGGCGGCGCTCCGCTTCGCTGTGGACAACGTCAACGCCCGGGGGAACGACTATCTGCCCACCGAGGCGATCTTCCCCGCCTCCGTCACCTTCGTCTTCGGGAAGGATTCGCAGAAACTCGGGGCGAGGGCGCGCATCGGACTCTTCTTCCAGCAGTTGTGGAGGGGGTTCACCCCGTCCGGGATCCGGCTGACCTACGCGTGGGGGAACGGGCTCCCGGTCGGATCGATGTATCGCCTTCGGGAAGAGGAGACGGTCTTCGTCGTCGCGGGACCGGAGGAGGTGGGAAAGACGATCTCCGCGAACCGCCGTCTCGGCGACGATTTCCTCGCCGCCTACGGCCGTCCTCCGAAAGGGCCGGTGACCGAAGTCCGCGTGAGCGCCCGTCGGCCCTCTCGCGAAAAGGGGCCCGTGCGCGCTTCCATTACGGTCCGATTCCCCGCACCGCCGGAGTGACCTACTCGTATCTGAGCGCCTCGATGGGGTCCATCCGCGACGCCTTGCGCGCCGGGTAGAACCCGAAGAAGACACCGACCGCCGCGGAGAAGCCGAAGGCGAGAACCACCGCGGCCGGGGAGATGACGGTCGTCCACCCGGCGAACTGCGAGGTGAGGACCGCCCCGCCCGCCCCGAGAACAATCCCCACGGCGCCTCCGGTGAGGGCCAGGATCACTGCCTCGATCAGGAACTGGGAGAGGATGTCGCGCTCCCGTGCCCCGACCGCCATCCGGATCCCGATCTCCCGCGTCCGCTCCGTCACCGACACGAGCATGATGTTCATGATCCCGATGCCGCCGACCAGCAGGGAGACGGAGGCGATTCCACCGAGCAGCAAGCTCATGATCCGGGTGGCGGACTCGGCCAGGGCCAGCATCTCCGAGAGGTTCCGCACCGAGAAATCGTCGGTCCCCCCCTGTCCGATCCTGTGGCGCTGGCGCAGCAGCTCGATCACCTGCCGTTCGGCCTCCTTCACGCGATCGCCGTCGACCGCCTGTACCATGATGACGCCCACCGCCCCTACGTGCGCGCTTCCGGAAAGCTTCTTCTGCATCGTCGTGATCGGGAGGACCACCACGTCGTCCTGGTCCTGTCCCTGCGGCGATTGCCCCTTCCGGTCGAGGATGCCGACCACCGTGAAGGGGGACCGCTTGATCCTGACGATCTTCCCCACCGGGTCCTCGATGCCGAACAGGAAGTCGGAGACCGTCTGCCCGAGCAGGCAGACCTTCGACGCCGCATCCGTCTCCTGGGCGGTGAAGTTCCTCCCGGAGACGACCTTCCACTCGCGCATCTCCAGGAACTCGGGGGCGGCCCCCTGGAGGATCGTGCTCCAGTTCTGATTCCCGTAGACGACGGGCCCGGTGGACCGCATGGTGGGGGAGGCCGCGCGCACCGAGGAAAGCTCCTTGCCGACCGCACGCGCGTCCGCCATCGTCAGCGTGGGCGCGCCCCCGAATCCCGAGCGCAATCCTCCGGAGGTGGTGCTTCCCGGGAGCACGAGCAGCAAGTTGGATCCGACGGAGGCGATCTGGGCCGAGATCCTCTGGTTCGCCCCCTCGCCGATCGCCACCATGATGATGACCGCCGCCACGCCGATGATCATCCCCAGCATCGTGAGGATGGAGCGCATCTTGTTCGCGCGCAACGAGCGGAAAGCGACCTTTCCCGCCGAGTAGAGGTTCATCCCGCGGTCTCACGCGGCGCCGGCGGGCGGGAACGGCTCACCACGGGCCGGTCCTCGATCATCCTGCCGTCGAGAAACCGGATCACCCGTTTTGCGAAGAGGGCGATGTCCGGTTCGTGGGTCACCAGCACCATGGTGATCCCGCGCTCGTCGTTCAGCCGCTGGAAGATCCCCATGATCTCCTCGCTGGTGGCGGAGTCGAGGTTTCCGGTCGGCTCGTCCGCGAGGATCAGGGCGGGGGTGTTCACGATCGCGCGGGCGATCGCCACACGCTGCTGCTGGCCGCCGGAGAGCTGTGACGGAAGATGGTGCGCCCTCCCGGCCAGGCCGACGGAGGCGAGGGCCGAGAGGGCCCGTTCGCGTCGGGTAGGCGCGGGCGTGCCGTCGTAGATCATCGGCAGTTCGACGTTCTCCATCGCGTTGAGGCGTGAGAGGAGGTTGAACCCCTGGAAGACGAAGCCGATCCGGCTCCTGCGAAGGATCGCGCGGCCGTCGCGGGATAGTCCTGCGACCTCCTCCCCGTCGAGGCGGTACGTCCCCGCCGTCGGACGATCCAGACACCCGAGGATGTTCATCAAGGTCGATTTCCCGGATCCCGAGGGCCCCATCACCGCGAGGAATTCCCCGGAGGGGATCGACAGGTCCACCCCTTTCAGCGCCTCCACGAGGACGTCCCCGAGGTGATACGTCTTGACGAGGCCGCTGACCTCGATCGCCGCGTTGCCCATCTCAGGGCCTCACCGTATTCCCCCGAATCCCATCCCCGGTGGCGTGGCGCTCCCCCCGGCCTTCTTCCCCTGCGACTCCCCGGTCACCAGGAGATCCCCCTCCTTCAAGGTTCCCTCCTCGAGCACGGTGAACGTCCCGTTCGAAACCCCGGTCTTGATCCGGACCGGAACCGGTTTTCCGTCTTTCCCCGGGAGGTAGACGCGCTGCCCGCCCGCCTCTTTCCCCTTCCCGTTTCCAGGGCGCTTCCCGGTGGTTTCGGCGTCGGTCCCCTTCGCCGTCGGGCGATATCGGAGCGCGGCGTTGGGGATCTTGAGGACGTCCTTGAACTTTTTCACTTCGATCGAAACGTTCGCCGTCATCCCGGGTTTGAGAAACAGATCCCGGTTGTCGACCCGGACGACCACGTTGTACGTGACCACGTTCTGGGTCACGATAGGGGAGTTGCGGACCTGCGCCACCTCCCCCGCGAACGTCTTCTCCGGGTACGCGTCCACCGTGAACGTCACGGTCTGGCCGAGGACGGCCCGGCCGATGTCCGACTCGTCCACGTTCGTGTCGACCTGCATCTTCGTCAGATCCTCCGCGATCGAGAAGAGGGTGGGGGTCTGGAAGGAGGCGGCCACCGTCTGTCCCACGTCGACGTTTCGGGAGATGACGATCCCGTTCACCGGCGAACGAATCGTCGCGTATTCGAGGTTCGTCTGCGCTATCCGCAACGCTCCCTTCGCCTGCTGCAAGGCCGCCTCGGCGCTCCGCTTCTGCGCCACGGCCTGCTCCCAGGCGGTCTGCGAGGAGTCGACGTCCGACTGGGCGACGAAGCCGTTTTTCACGAGTTCCCGGTTCCGGCGGTTCGTCCGGTCCGTGTCGATCACCGTGACCTGCGCCCTGTCGAGGGAGGCCTTGGCGTTGTCGACGTTGGCGCGTGCCTGTTCGACCGCGGTTTCGAGGAGCCGGGGGTCGATCAGGGCGATCACCTGCCCCTTCCGCACGCGGGAGTTGAAGTCGACGAAGATCTGCTGGATCGTCCCCGAGACCTGGCTTCCCACCGAAACGGTGGTGACGGCGTTGATCGTTCCCGTGGCGGCGATGGCGTCGACGACCTCTCCCTTTTCCACCTTCGCGGTCCGATAGGCGGAGCCGCCGTTCTCCTTCCGGAGATAGAGGAAGACGGCGGCGACGACGACGGCCGCCAGGACGATTCCGATCCCGATTTTTTTCATCGGATTCCCTTCCGCGTCCTCGTTCCGATGGCGTTTTCCTTCACGCGGATCCCTTCCCGGTCGAGCAGTTCTCCGGTGCTCTTCCAGAGGTTCGTGAACGCCGATTGGTAATTCGTGCGGGCCGACGTGTAGTTCAGGCGCGCCTGCGTGAGGCTGGCGGAGACGTCGAGGACGTCCTTGGTGGTGGCCAGCCCAAGCTGTTGCCGTTTCAGGTACGACGCCATGAGGACCTCCGCGGCCGTGACTCCCTGTTCGGTCACTCCGATTTCCTCTTGCGCCGACGTCAGGGCGCGCAAGGCGGCCCGGATCTCGATGGTCGCCGACTCCTCGGTCGCGGCAAGCTGGGTCCGCGCCTGGCTTGCGATCAGACGGGCCCCCGCGGCATCGGCGCGGGCGGCGTTATTTCCGATTGGGACGGAAAAGCTCAGGCCCACCGACCAATTTTGGTTTTTTGCGCTTCCCATGTCGCCGAACGCGTCCCCGTAGCTTTTGTCGAGCCCCGCCACGCCGGTGCTTCCCTGCAGAGCAAGGGAAGGAAGCGCGAGATTGCGGGAAATCTTTTCGTTGAATTCCGTGGCGTGGACGGCAATGCGCGCTTTCACGATGTCGGGACGCCGCCGCATCGCGGTTCGCAGGGCGTCGGACTCGACCACTTCCAACGGAACGGACGGCGGCGGGGTGGTCTGGATGTCCGTGCCGGTCTGCAGGTGCAGCGTGGCACGAAGCTGGTCGGCGGCGTCCTTCTCCGCGCGCTCCGCATCCAGAAGATTTTTTTGCGCCTGGAGCACCCCCAATCGGGAATCGTGAAGCTGGTAGGCGGCCAGCACCCCGGCCGCGACCCGCGCCTCGTTCTGCGCGTGGACTTCCCGGGCGAGGGCCAGCGAAGCCTGCTGCGTCGCGAGGCTCTCCCGCGCCTTCACGAGGGCCAGGTACTGGTTCCTCGCGGACGCGGCGGTGTTCAGCGCCTGCTGGGTCCAATCCGCGAAGGCGGAATCCGTCGCGTCGTCCGCCGCGGTGATGCCGCGCTCCGTCACCTCCCGGCCCGATCCCTGGAGGAGCGGCTGGGAGAACGACAAGGTCAGCTGCGGCTCGGCGAAGCGGGAGGTCGAAAGGCCGAGGTTGTCCCTGGACCAGAAATTGTCGAAAGAGAGCGACGCCGTGGCCCCCGACGGGAGAAGTTGCGAGATCGAAGTGTCGAAACGGAAATCGCGTTGCCGGTCGACCAGGACCGATTGCGGGGCCGGTTGCATGTTCGACCCCTGGTGGTCGACCAGGGCCGAAAGGCGCGGGTCGTAGATCGCGTGCCCCTTCCGAATTCCGGTTTCGGCGATGGCGGGGGAGTAGGTCGCCGCCTGCAGCCCCAGGTTCTTCTCCACGGCCATCTGCACGGCGTCCCCGATCGACAGCGCCAGCGTTTCGGCGCCGGCGACGGAGAACGGACATGCGCAAAGGACCGCGAGCAGAAGCAGGAGAGCGCGAAGAAACGGGATTTCCATGGAGGTCCGCATCCGGTGCATTATAAGCGCAAAGGCGATGGAAGCACCCCGAAAGTTACATCCTGCCTCGTATTTATCGGCATGACGCTACCGGCGCGGGGAAAATTCCAATACAATGGGGATGAACAAAAACAACTCCGGGGGTCTTCGATGCGGAAACCGCTGATGATCGCGGGAATCCTGCTCGTCTGTTGCGGGATCGCCCTCGTCGCCTGCACCGCCCGAAAAGGAGAGAAGCCGATGGTGATCCTCGAAACAAGCCTCGGGGTGATCAAAGTCGAGTTGTACCCCGACAAGGCGCCCGTTTCCGTGAAGAACTTTCTCACGTACGTCAAGGAGGGGCATTACGACGGGTTGATCTTCCACCGCGTGATCCGGGATTTCATGGTGCAGGGCGGCGGTTTCACCAAGGAGATGCAGGAGCGGGGGTCGAAGCACCCGCCGATCAAGAACGAGGCGGACAACGGCCTTGCGAACGACCGCGGCACGCTCGCGATGGCCCGTACCTCGGTCGTCGACTCGGCGACGGCCCAATTCTTCATCAACGTGGTGAACAACGATTTTCTCAACCACCGGTCGAAGACCCCGCAAGGGTACGGCTACGCCGTCTTCGGCAAGATCACGGAAGGGATGGACGTCGTCGACAAGATCCGCGCCGTGCCCACGGGGAACATGGGCATGTTCCAGGACGTCCCCCTGCAGCCCGTCACCATCACGAAGGCGACGGTCGTTCAGGAGTGAGGAGAACCCTCTCCGCCTCCGTGCGGACTCCGCGCCTCGTCGAGCCACTTGCCGTCCGGGATCAGGACGGCCTCGGGGACGACGGGCACCGGGAGGTTGACGGCCTGCATCAGGAGGATTTCGCTGCGGGTTCCCCGCGCGATCTCCTGCGCGTGACGGATCGCACGCTCCGCCAGGGCGGAGCCGTCCAGCGGGACGAGGATCTTCTCGTACATGGCGGGACCCCCTTTCCTTGTATACAGTATACGCTTTGCGATGCTGACTCTCCAGTCGTTTGAAGTCCCTCGGCGAGCGTCCGGGATCCGTCTCGACCGGTTCCTCCGGGACCGGTTCCCGGGGATTCCTTCCCGAAGCGTGCGGTTCGCCATCGAGGGGGGAACGGTCCGGGTCGGCGGCGCCGCTTCCCCGAAAGGACGCATCCTTCGGGAAGGCGAGACCGTCACGGTGTCGTCCCTCGCGGAGGAATCGGACTGGCTCCCCGTCCCCGCGGCTCTTCCCGGGGCGTCCGTCGCCTACGAAGACTCCCACGTCGCCGTCCTGTGCAAGCCGCACGACGCCCACACGGAGCCCCAGCGGCCGCTGGAGGGGGGAACGCTCGCCGGCTACCTGAGGAAGCTTCACCCGGAGGTGACGGATATCGCCCCGGTCCCCGGCCTCACGCTGCTCACGCGGCTCGACTTCGCGACCAGCGGAGCGGTTCCGGCGGCGCTCACGACGCAGGCGTGGACATTCCTCCGGCACGAGCGGGAGATGGGGACCATCATGAAGCGGTACCTTTGCCTCGTGGAAGGGGACGTGGCGGAGCCGGTCCCGATCGACTACGCGATCGATGCGGCCGGGGGAGGGATCGTCCGGGTGCGGGTGGGATCGGCGGACCCGGACCCGTGCCGGTGGACCTGGATCGAGCCGGTGAGGAGCGTCGGCGCCGGCCGCACCCTGGTCCGGGCGACGATCTCCCGCGGGAAGCGCCACCAGATCCGGGCGCACCTCGCCGCGGCGGGTCATCCGATCGTGGGAGACCGGCGGTACGCCGCCGTCCCGGCTGAGGGACCGGGGAAGGCGCGGCTGCTGCTGCACGCGGAGGAGGTCATCTTCCGGCACCCCGCCACGGGGGAGATGTTGCGGGTCGTCTGCCCGCCCGGACCCGAGTTCACCGATCCTTGAAGGGAGGGGGGGACGGCTCGAGTTCCTTCAGTCGCTTCCGGTCGACGGGGAGCTCCTCCTTGTACTTCCGGTACAGGTCGAGGTCCGAGGGGGAGACGAAGCGGTTCCGGTACGGATTGGTCGCCAAGGACCGCTTCTCGTCGATGCCGCGAAGGAACCGCTCCTTCGCGTCGATCTTCGCGCGGAGCTTCTCGGCCAGAGTCGCATCGTCGTCCTTCGGCAGCGCCGGGTGATCGAGCGCCCCTCCGTTCGACGACCTCGGGGATAAGGACGGTCCCGGAGGTCCGGATGGAGCGCCCATCGTGGAAAGGGATGGCTTTCCCGGCTCGGGTGGGGTTTTCAGGATATCGCGGGACGTTCCACGGTATTTCGCCGGGATGGCGGAGAGGTCGTCGGTGAAGTGGATCCCGCCGCTTTCGTCTACCCACCGATAGATGTCGGCGGAGGCGCAGGGGGTGATGAGCAGGGAGAAGGCGAGGACCCCCCCGGCCAGCCGAAGGACCCGGAACGTCGCTCCCAAAGGACGTTTCTTCCGCTCCATGTTCTGATAGTACAATAATCGATCCTGCGCGGGCAATGTGAGGGGCGGGGGAGCGAAGATTGGGCGGCGTCCCTTCCTTCCCCGCCCTCTTCATCGGCCCCTCGGTGTTCGCCCTGTCGTGGCGGAAGGTGTTGCGCAAGCTGGTCCGGTTCTGCCGCGCCCACAACGTGACGTCGGTCCCCGACCTTCTGTGTGTGCGGTACGGCGGCACACCATCATGCTCGACGCGTTTAAAACGTACCCCGCCCCCCACCCCCCCCCCGCCCCCGCCCCGCCAGCAGCTCTCCCCACGCGCAGCCGGCC
>Ga0172376_10005631_pt1 | contig 13895 bp, 8 predicted proteins | sample Lak35m_FD_121114 | JGI IMG/M metagenome (GOLD analysis project Ga0172376, IMG submission 121114) | Freshwater microbial communities from Kabuno Bay, South-Kivu, Congo - kab_092012_35m | ecosystem: Environmental > Aquatic > Freshwater > Lake | place: Democratic Republic of the Congo: South-Kivu...
GACCATGAGCAAGACCAAGCACAAGAGCGCAGCCACCCCGATTCGCACCGCCACCCGCACAGAGTCCGATTCCTTCGGGCCGATCGAGGTGCCCTCCGAGGCGCTGTGGGGGGCTCAGACGCAGCGCTCGCGCGAGAATTTCAAGATCGGCGGCCAGACCTTCACGCGACCGATGATCCGCGCGCTGGGCATCGTCAAGAAATGCGCCGCGGAGGCCAATCTGGATCTGGGCGAGCTCAAGATGCTCGACAAGCGCGCCCAGCAGGCGCTGCTCGAAGCCTGCGACGAGGTCATCGAAGGGAGGTGGGACGAGCACTTCCCGCTGGTCGTCTGGCAGACGGGCTCGGGCACGCAGAGCAACATGAACGCCAACGAGGTCATCTCCAACCGAGCCATCGGGATGCTCGGGGGGGAACTGGGCTCGAAGAAGCCCGTGCACCCCAACGATCATGTCAATCGTGCCCAGAGCTCGAACGATGCCTTCCCGACGGCGATGCACATCGCGGCGGCCGAGGAGAGCGTGCAGCGCCTGCTGCCCGCGCTCAAGCTGCTGGAGGGAGCGCTGCACGAAAAGGCCCTGCGTTGGAAGAAGATCGTCAAGATCGGGCGCACGCACCTGCAGGATGCGACGCCGCTGACGGTCGGGCAGGAGTTCAGCGGCTACGTGCAGCAGCTCAAGGACGCGCAGCGCGCGATTCGCTCGGCCTTGCCGGCGGTGTACGAGCTGGCGCTGGGGGGCACGGCCGTCGGCACCGGTCTCAACGCGCACCCCCGCTACGCGGCGCTCGTGGCGAAGAAGATCGCGGCACAGACGAAGCTCCCCTTCCGCAGCGCACCCAACAAGTTCTCGGCGCTGGCGGCGCACGATGCGCTGGTGCTGCTCTCGGCGAGCCTGCAGGTCAGCGCGGGCGCGCTGATGAAGATCGCCAACGACATCCGCTGGCTGGGCTCCGGCCCGCGCTGCGGGCTGGGCGAACTGCGACTGCCGCAGAACGAGCCGGGCAGCTCGATCATGCCCGGCAAGGTCAACCCGACGCAGTGCGAGGCCCTGACGATGGTCTGCGTGCAGGTGCACGGCAACCATGCCGCCGTGGCCTTTGCGGGCTCGCAGGGCAATTTCGAACTCAACGTCTACAAGCCGGTGATGATCCACAACATCCTGCAGTCGATCCGGCTCCTCGCCGATGCCTGCGACAGCTTCCGCTCGAACTGCATCGCCGGGCTGGAATTGGATGAGAAGCGCGTCGAGGCCCTGATGCGCCAGTCGCTGATGCTGGTGACGGCGCTCAACCGCCACATCGGCTACGACAACGCCGCCAAGGCCGCGAAAAAGGCCTATCTGGAGGGCACCACGCTGGAAGCGGCGGTGGTGGGCCTGGGGCTTTTGAGCCCCGAGCAGTTCCACAAGGCGATCCAGCCGCACAAGATGGTCAGCCCCAGCGGGGCGGGCTCGGGCGGGGGCTAGCGTTTCCGGCCCGCGCAGCCGATAAGCTTCTTGTCATGATGCGACCGGGATTGGCCCTCACCCTCCTGCTGCTGGCACTGTTGGGCTGCCTGACGGGCTGCACGAGCGAGGCGCCGCGCGTGCCCAAGCACGTCGTGCTGCTCGTGATCGACACGCAGCGCGCCGATCGGCTGGGCAGCTACGGCAACCAACGCGGGCTGACACCGGTGCTCGACGCCCTGGCGCGCGAGGGTGTCGTGTTCGAGAACTGCGTTTCGCAGGCCTCGTGGACCAGCCCCAGCATGGTCTCGATGCTCAGCGGTCAGGCGATCAGCGAGGAGGTCATGACCCTGCCCGCTGGCAAGCCGACTCTGGCCGAGCGCTTCCGCGCCGCGGGCTGGCGCACGGGCGGTTTCGTGTGCAACAACATCCTCGACGAGAAGCACGGCTTCGACCGCGGCTTCGAGGAGTATCAGTGCCAGCTCGCGCCCTACGGCGAGAACACGCCCATTCTGGAGTGGCTGCGCGCGCGGCGGAACGAGCGCACCTTCACGTGGATCCATCTCAACGAGGTGCACGACGAAAAGCACCCCGAACTCGGGCCGACCTACTGGCCGATTCCTCCGGAGTTGTGGCGCAAGTGGCGCGACGTGCGCGAGGGCCTGCCGCAGGCGCGCGAGGAGTACTACCAGCGCCTCAGCGAAAAGCTGGCGCTCCGGCACGGGGCCGAGAGCCGCGAGCGCATCCAGGCCGATCTGGGCGGTTACGACGACGATGTGCGTTACGAGGACAACCGGATCGCGGAGATCTTCGAGGAACTGCGCCAGCTCGGCCTGTGGGAAGACACGCTGATCGTGATCGCGGCTGACCACGGCGAAGGCCTGTACACGCGCGAGCAGTTCCTGAGCGGCACGCGCAAGGCCGCCCTGGAGCGCGGCGAGGACCCGACGCTGGTCAACACGCTGCAGATGACGCACGGTTCGCAGGGCTACTGGGAACTGATCCACGTGCCGCTGATCCTCAAAGCCCCGGGTCTCGCTCCCGCGCGTGTCAGCGGCTACGTGGAGAACCTCGACATCGCGCCCACGCTGGTGGAGCTGGCGCAGCTCGGCGACGCCGAGGGTCTGCAGGGCCGCAGTCTGGTCGCCCTCGCGCGCGATCCCGATGACCAGAAGCTCTTGGCGCCGCAGGTCTTCAGCTTCACGCGCTACCAATCCGGCGTGATCACGCAGGCGGGCCGCCACCTCCTGGTCCCCAGTCCGCGCGGCGAGTGCGATTTCGGTCTGGTCGCCGAACTCTACGATCTCAAGCGCGATCCGGAGTGCCGTCGGAACCTGCTGCTCGTGGGCGGTCGCGAGGCTGGCGAGGCCGCCCGGCTCGCCGCGGAGCTCGACCCAATCCTGCGCCGGCGCGAGGCCGTGGGCCTGCACGGTGCGCCCACGCAGCTCGATGAGAGCACGCAGGCGAAGCTCGCGGGTCTTGGCTACATCGGCAGCGAGGTGGTCGACCAGCTGCGCAGCGATCTACTGGGGAAGAGCACCGAGGCGCTGCTCGACGACCTGGAGCGGACCTACGCTCACGATTGCCTGCTGCGCCATGAGGTGGCGCGGGCGCTGAGCGGGCGCAAGTTCACGGCCGAGGAGCGCGCCCGCATCGAGGCGGTGCTCCAAAAAGAGCCCTCCGGGGCCGTTCAGGCCGCTCTGCGCAGGGTTTTGTAGACAAGCGCGGCGCTTCCGCTACACTCTCTCCCCCCAAGCGGGCGCGGGAGCGCCCTTGCGGAGTCCACGCATGCATACCAAGATTCGTTCCTCCTCGGCCAAGCACAAGAAGCAGACCGGGTTCCTGACCCGCCAGAAGACCAAGGGCGGCCGCAAGACCAACCGCCGCCAGCGTCGTCGCCACGGCAAGATCTGATTCGCGCGCGCCTCGCAGGACGAGGAGCGGCGCCTGCATCCCATGTCCTCGAAATCCCAACCGGCCCCGTTCCTGCCGCGCACGCGCGCTGAAATGGCGGCGTTGGGCTGGGAGGCGCTGGATGTGCTGATCGTGACGGGGGATGGCTACGTGGACCATCCCTCCTTCGGCCATGCGGTGATCGGCCGCTATCTGGAATCCAAGGGCTACCGCGTGGGCATGCTCGATTGCCCGGATCTGGAGCCCGATGGCTCGGGCTGGAAGCGCCTGCCCGCCCCACGGCTGTTCGTCGGCGTCACGGCCGGGACCATCGATTCGATGGTCACGAACTACACGGCCTCGAAGAAGCGCCGGCGCATCGATGTCTACCGGCCCGGCGGCACGCCTGGCCGGCCCAACCGCGCCACGATCGCCTACACGGCGCAGGCCCGGCATCACTTCCCCGGACTGCCGGTGATCATCGGCGGACTCGAGGCCGGTCCGCGCCGGCTGGCGTACTGGGATTACTGGGAGGAGAAGGCGCGTCGCTCGATCCTCGTCGACAGCAAGGCCGATCTGCTCGTGTGGGGCATGGGCGAGCGCGCGGCGCTGGAGATCGCGGAGCGCCTCGAGCGCGGAGCGAGCCTCTCCGGCATGCCGGGCACCTGCGAGATCCTGAGCCGCGAGAAACTCCCCGAGAACGCGCGCGAGGTGCCGAGCTTCGAGGACCTCAACGCCGACCTCGACCATCTGATCGAGCTGTTTCACGCCGTGCGCGAGGAGAACAGCCCCTCCTCGCGGCCGATCGCCCAGGCGCACGGCAGCCGCTACCTCGTGCAGTACCCGCCGCCGCCGCCCGCCGCTCAGGCCGAGGTCGACAGCTTCTACGACTTGCCCTTCGCGCGCGCCTGGCATCCCGATCACGATCGCGCCGGCGGCATCGCGGCTCTGGAGCCGGTGCGCTGGTCGGTCAACACGCACCGCGGCTGCATGGCCGACTGCAGCTTCTGCTCGATCACGTTCCACCAAGGCCGCTCGATCCAGTCGCGCAGCGAGGAATCGATCCTGAAGGAAGCGGCGCAACTCGCCGCGGATGTCGATTTCCGCGGCACGATCACCGATGTCGGCGGCCCCACGGCCAACATGTGGGGACTGGGCTGCAAGCTGCTCGAAAAGGGCGAGCCCTGCCTCGACCGCGACTGCCTCACGCCCGATCCCTGTCCCGCGCTGCGGCTCGACAAGACATCCGAGGGCTATCGCCGCCTGCTGTCGCTGGTGCGCAACACCAAGGGCGTCAAGCACGCGTTCGTCTCCAGCGGCATCCGCTTCGACATGCTGCGCGGCAAGGACGGCAAGCTCCTGCCGCTGCACCACGATCTGGTGCAGCACCATGTGCCCGGGCGCATGAAGCTCGCGCCCGAGCACGCCAGCGATGCGACGCTGGAGGCGATGAACAAGCCGCGCTTTGAGGTCTACGAGCGCTATGAGGCCGACTACAAGCAGGAATGCCGCGAGTCCGGCCGCGACCAGCATCTGGTCAACTACTTCATCGTCGGCCATCCCGGCACGAGCCTCGCCGACGCGCTCGATCTGTTCGAGAAGTTGCTCGATCGCAACTACTCGCCCGAGCAGGTGCAGGAATTCATTCCGCTGCCGATGACGCGCGCCTGCGTGCAGTACGTCACGGGCAAGGATCCGCTGACCTACAAGGAGCTGCATGTGCCGCGCGGCGAGCGCGAGCGGCGCATGCAGAAGGCGCTGGTGCGCTGGAAGGCGCCCGAATCGCGCGCGCTGGTCGAAGAAGCGCTCCAGCAGGCGGGCCGCGCCGATCTCCTCGAGCGCTTTCAGCGCGCGATCCGCGCCGTCAACCGGCGCGCCGGCCGCGAAGCCGATCTCGATCTCGACACCTGCGGCTAGGCGCCGGGCGCCGTCCGCGGAATCCATACGAGGCACAGGGCCTCGATCTGGATGTTGGTCTTGCGCGGCGCGATCTCGAGCGGCTCGATGCCTCCGGCGAGGGCCTCGATTTGGGCCTGCAACTGCGCCAGATCGGCCTGGAAGGACTGCTCGAGCTCTCCCTTGGCGGTCTGCAGCGCCTCGAGCGAGTCCTGCGCCTGCTCGACGTCGAGGCCCTGCTTGTTCATGCGCGAGAGCGCGCGCGCTCCGCTGGCAGCGCGGCCGAGCTTGCTGGCGGCCCGGCCGGTGAAGGCACCCAGAATCGAGGCGCCCACCGTGGCCCAGCCGCTCAGCTTGGATTCCTGAGCTTCGGCGCGTTCGCGCGCGAGCTTGCCGCTCATGCGCTGCACGCGCTCGTCCAGTGCCGCCACCTTGGGCGCGTACTTGCGTCGCAGCGCCTCGCTGGCTTCGTCGCGCCGCTCGCGCACGGCCTGCTGCACGCGCTGCGCGAAGGCGCGCTGGTCCTCATCCGGTGTGGAGCAGAGCTTGAGTTCACGGTGCTGGAAGAGCTTGAGGCGCGCCTCCGTGTACAGCAGCAAGGCCAGCTGTTTCTGCCAGGCGGCATAGCTTCTTGCCTGCAGCGCCGCCTTGGGCAGCTCGGCAAAGCGCGCGCCCTCGGCCGGCCGATCGAGAAAGCGCGTCTCGTCCAGTTCGGTCGGCTCGGCGGCGTGCCAGTCGATCAGCGGGTTGGCGGCATCGAGCTTGAGCAGCACGCGGGCGCGGTTGTGCTGCGTGAGGCCGAGCTTGCGCTCCTCGTAGAGCACCGAGGCGCGCGCGTACAGCGCCGGCGAGTAGCTCTCGACGCGTGCGTCGGCGGGCAGGAAGTGCTGCTCGATGCCGGCCGGCAGCACGGGCGCGCCGGCGAGCGCGGCCGGAAGGTCGCGGGCAGCAGCACTCGCGGAGGGGAGCGGCTGTGGCCTCACCGCGGGCGCGGGAGACTCGGCGCAGGGCGCCGCCGTGGCGGGCTTGAGCGCCTGCAGCTGCGCGCGCGTCAGCGGTCCGGCGAGGTAGCTCATCGTCCAGCGCGTCTGGAAGATCTGCGGCGCGGGATCGTGGATGTTCTGCATCAGGAACACGCGCTTGCCGAGGCTCGAAAGCGTCGCTTCCATGCCCGCGCGGTCAAAGCCGGCGCCCGCTTGCGCGGCGGCGCCCTCGAGCCCGTCGAGCACGCGCTGCTTGTCGCGCGCGGTCTGCAACCGGCCGAGAAACCAGGTTCCGCAGTTGGCGAGGCCCTTGTAGTCCAGATCGACCGGATTCTGCGTCGCGAGCACGACACCGAGCCCGTAGGCGCGCGCCTGCTTGAGCAGCGTCAGCAGCGGCTGCTTGCTGGGCGGATTGGCGACCGGCGGGAAGTAGCCGAAGATCTCGTCCATGTACAGGATCGCGCGCAGCGAGCCCGTGCCCGACTGCGTGCGCATCCAGCTCACGGTCTGCGTCAGCAGCAGCGTGACGAAGAACATGCGCTCAGCGTCGCTGAGGTGCGCGATCGAGAAGATCGCGATGCGCGGCAGGCCTTGCGCGCCGACGAGCGCGCGGCCCACATCCAGCGGTTCGCCCTCCATCCAGGCGGCGAATCCCGGCGACGCGAGCAGGTTGTTGACGCGCATCGCGAGCGTGAAGCGCTCCTTGGCGGGGTAGAAGGCTTCCAGCTCGAACACGCCGATGCGCGCGAGGCCCGGATCCTGGATGAGCGCGATCAGTCGGGCGAGATCGAGGTCTGCGCCCGCCTGCCACGCGCGCTCGAACAGCGTCGCGAGCAGGATGTGTTCCCGGCTCTGCAGCGGGTCGCCCTCGATGCCGAGCAGCCCGAGCAGGCCGCTGACCGTGGCCGCCACGCGCTCGCGCAGCAGTTCGGGTGCCTCGCGCACGGCGGGCGGCGGGCTGGCAAAGGAGCCGAGCATCGAAACCGGGATGCCGGCGTTCGAGCCCGGCGTGTAGACGGCGAATTCGGCGGCCGCTCGCAGGCGCGCGATGCGGTTCCCATCCTGCCCCCAGTCGGCGAGGCCTTGCTTCCAGCGCTGCGCCTCGGCTTGCGCGAAGGCTTCCGGGCTCAGGCCCTGCATGCGCGCTTCATCGCGGTTGATCCACGGCAGGAAGTCGCTCTCCTTGAGTTGCGGAAAGCTCAGCAACAGGTTGGAAAGATCGCCCTTGGGGTCGATCACGATCGCGGGGATGCCGTCGATCGCGGCCTCCTCGAGCAGCGCGAGGCACAGCCCGGTCTTGCCGCTGCCGGTCATTCCGACGCACAGCGCATGCGTCACGAGATCCTTGGACTCGTACAGCAGCAGGCCCTCGCGCGGGGCGTTGCGCTCCAGATCCCAGGGTCGACCGAGATAGAAATAGCCCAGGCGTTCGAAATCGCGGGTCTGCATGCGTTGGGGCTAGCGTGGCTGCCAGCGGCCATCCTGCCAGACGAAGAGCCCGCGTTCGAGCGGCGGGTCGAAGCGCTGGGTGGCCCCGCGCTCGATGGCAAGCTCCACGAGCCGCCACTCGCCGAGCACCAGATAGATCTCATCCGCGCCGCTGCACAGATAGGACGGCTCCGGCCCGCTCTCGCGCAGGATGCGCCGGCGCTGATCGCCGCCGGCCTGCTGCAGCGTGGCGTACACGCGCGTGTGGCGCGGCAGCCCGCGCAGCGTCAGGGCGCGGGTGCCGGCGGCCGGGGTGCGGTAGACGATCAGCGGGCCGTTGCATTGCGTCAGGATCAGCTCCGGCACATGGTCGCCGTCGAGGTCGCCGCGCAGCAGGCCGCGGCCGACGAGCGGCTGGGCCGTGAAATCCCCGCCGGGCGCCTCACGGAAACGGCCGTTGTTGAGGCCCTCGAAGACCAGTGCGGGCTGCCGGTAGCTCTTGCCGTCGTGGTACAGCTCGATGTTGTCGATGATGTGGCCGTTGGCGATCGCCAGATCGAGCGTGGGGCCGCCCAACAGGCTCTCGAGCACGCAGCCGAAGCCGACCGGCAGGCGCGTGGGATTTTCCAGGCCGCTTTGGTGCGTGGTGTCGTCGAACAGCAGGCCGCCCTGAGAGCTGTAGAGCGTGTCGGATTCATCGTCGAAGCCCGTCACGAACAGATCGAGGTCGAGATCCCCGTCGACGTCGCCGACGGCGATGCCCATGCTCGCTTCGGTGCGCCCGTAGCGGTCGACGCCGGTGCCCGAAAGCAGCGTGAGATCCTCGAAGCGTCCGCCGCCGAGGTTGTGGTAGAGCCGGTTTTCGGTGCTGTCGTTGGCGATGTACAGATCGACGCGGCCGTCGCCGTCGAGATCGCTGGCGGCGACACCCAGCCCCTTGCCGCCGGGATCGGAGAAGCCCGCTTCGCCCGTTGCATCGACGAAGCGGCCGTCTCCAAGGTTCTTCCAGTAGCGGTCCTCGAGGCCCTCGTACGCATCCGGATGGCAGTAGCTGCGCCAGCCCGGACGGCGCTCGCCGCACCACAGCGGCTTTTGCAGATCGACGGCCACATAGCTCGTCACGAACAGATCCAGATCGCCGTCCTGATCGCCGTCGAAGAACACGGCGCTGGTGGTCCAGCGCGGCTCATCGATGCCGCTCGCCTGCGTGTGGTCGCGGAACGAGGCCTTGCCGTCGCCGAACAGCAGCAGATCCGCGCCGAGGCGCGTCAGGTACACATCGAGCGCGCCGTCCGCGTTGCAGTCGCCGATCGCAAGCCCCATGCCGTAACCGGGCGTCGCCAGATCGCCGCTGCGCTCGGTCTGGTCGCGGAAGCGTCCGCGCCCGTCGTTCTGGAACAGTCGGTTGACGGGCGAGCCTTCACTCGGCGTGAGCGGGCCGCCCTGGATCGCGATCAGGTCGAGATCGCCGTCGGAATCAAAGTCGCCGAGACCGGCGCCAGCGCCCATCGTCTCGGGCAGATGCTTGGCGCTCGTCTGGCCCGCGTCGTGGCGAAACGCGATGCCGGTGGCGAGCGTGATGTCCTGAAAGCCACCGCGCGCGCTCGGCGCCAGCGCCGTGGGCGGAGTCTCGCGGGAGCAGGCGCACAGTCCCAGCAGCACGAGCATGCGACGCATCAGCGCGGAGCCTCCAGCCGCTGGATGCGGGATCGGATCGCCGCGTCTTCGGGGCGCAGCTTCTCGGCCTCGCGGAAGCAGCGCAGGGCCTCGTCGGTGCGCGCGCCGAGGAGCGCGAGATCGCCGGCGCGCACCCACAGGCGCGCATCGGGTGTGCGCGCCAGCGCCTCGATCAAGAGCGCGTGTCCGCGCTCGGGCTGCCCGCGGGACTCGTTCCAGTGGCGCGCCAGCCGCAGCAGGATCGGCACGCGCTCCTCGGCGGACCGGGCGCATTCCAGCGCAGTCTGGTAAAGCGCCTCGGCGCGCTCGTAGCGCTCCAACTCGCTCTCCGCCTCCGCGAGCGCCGCGAGATTGGCGGCATGGCGCGGCGCCAGATCCACCGCGCGGCGCGCGAAATCCCAGCGGTCGAGCTTGGGCAGCAGCGCGCGGTGGCGCGCCATCGTCGCCAACCCGGCTTCGCGCATGCCAGCAGCGAGTTGGGCGCGACCCAGTCCGAACAGCGCCTCGCCGTCGACCGGATCGAGGGCGAGCGCGCGCTCGAAGGCCTGCACGGCGCCGGCGGGATCCTGAAGGCGCGCGCGCCGCCGGCCCTCGGTGCTCCACAGGCGCGCATCGCTGTTCCACAGGCTCTGCGACGCGCTCTTGAGCAGCGCATCGCATTCCTCAAAGCGCATCAGCGCCTCGAGCGCGTCGAGCTTCTGCAGCAGACCTTCGGGGCTGGAGCTGTCGAGCAGCGGCACGGCCGCTTCGTATTGCGCGAGCTTGTAGTGCGCCTCGCCTCGCAGCGCGTCGGCTCGCCGGTCCAGCGGCTCGAGCGTGGCGAGAGCGGCCTGTGCGCGGTGCACGTCGAGCTGCCAGCGCGCCAGCTCCAGCCTCAGGGCCGCGCGCTCGGGTTGGGCGGCGAGTTCCTCCGCGCGCAGGCTCAAGGCCTCCTCGCGCCGGCCTTCGCCCCACAAGCGGGAGGCATCCTGGGCCAGCAGCACGGTCAAAAGCAGCCCGGCCAGCATGCGTTCCATGCTAGAGACCGCTCCGGTTTCGGCAAGCCGGTTCGCGATCCCGTATACTGAAACGGATGCGCCTTTGGAACTTCATCGTGCTCGTCAGCCTGTCCCCGCTCCTCACGGCCGCCGATCTGCGCGTCGAGGCGCGCAACGGGAGGGCGGGCGAAGCTTCGGCCGTCCAGCTCAGCGGTGATGCCGGAGCGGGCTTCCAGCTGTTCGTGCGCGCGGAAGATCCCGGTCTGCCGCTCTCCAGCGTGTACCTGCCGAGCATCACGCCGCTGCGCGTGGGCCCTTCGAACATGATGCTCGCCGGCGTGCTCGATGAGAAGGGCCGCGCCAGCCTGGATTTCGAGGCCACGCTGGGGCTGGATCAAAAGCGCCTGCGCTTCGTGGCGCGCTACACGGCGGGCTCGCAGAGCCTCTCGAACCAGGCCCGCAAGACCTTCCTCGCCGCCAACAGCTTCGGTGAAGCTTCCGCGACCGCTCAGGGTGCCTCCTTTCAGGGCGATCTGTTCGGGCTGCGCGACGGCAGCGCGCTGGCGATCGGCGGAGCGGGACCGCTCGTGACGATCTACGATCCGGTCAGCGAGGAGACGCGCTTGGCCGGCCTGTTGAGCGGACTGCCGCTGTTCCAGACGCGCGTGCAGCTGGCCGATGACCGGGTGCTGCTGGTGGGTGGGCTCGATCCGCAGGGCGCGCCGCTCGCGACCGCGCAATTGTTCGACCCCGCGACGGGCCTCAGCACCGAACTGCCCGCGATGGCGAGCGCGCGCGCGGGCGCTGCGGGCGCGCGCCTTGCCAACGGCAAGATCCTGATCATCGGCGGCTTGTCGGTGATCGACATCACCGATCCCGCGACCTTCTTCAACGGCATCCTCAACACGACCGAGATCTTCGATCCCGCCACCAACGGCTTCAGCGCCGGTCCCAACATCCCCGAACGCAAGGTCTTCGCGACCGCGACGCTGCTCAACAACGGGCAGGTGCTCGTGGCGGGCGGCCTGGGCGTGCTGCCGATCGTCAACATCCCGTTCGTCTCGAACACCGGCTATCTCTACACCACCAGCAGCAACAGCTTCGGCTTCTTCCCCAAGCTGTTCACCGAAGGCCGCTTCCTGCACAACGCCACCAAGCTCAAGGACGGGCGCGTGATGCTCTCGGGCGGCATCACGGCGGATCTCAGCGGCGTGCTCCAGACCGGTGATGTGTCGCAGATCGCGTTCAACACGATCGCCAGCACCGCCGTGTACACGACCGCCGGTTCGGGCTCCTTCTCCAACGGGCCCACGCTCGCCACCTCGAGGGCGCTGCACACCTCCAGCGCGCTCAGCGACGGCCGCGCCCTGCATGCCGGCGGCGTCAGCGGAGCGCTCGACATCGGCTCGATCCTGAAGGGCGTGCCGATCCTGCCGGCCGCCACCGACACGAGCGAACTGACCACCACGAGTCTGGCGCTGCCCGGACCGCTGCTGCCCGGGCTGCGGGCGGGTGCGAGCGCCTGGACGGATCCGGGCAACTCGCGGGTCGTGATCTACGGCGGCGGCGCGAGCAGCGTCGTGCTGTACCAGCCTTGATTTCTGGCCGCGGATCGGCCGGTTTGCTAGCGTCTGCACAGTGACCGCAAACCCGCGCGAGCTGTACCGCTGGGCCAACCAGCTGGGCGCCTGGATGGACTCCTCCGGCGCGGATGCCGACGTGGTGATCTCCTGCCGCGTGCGGCTCGCCCGCAACATCGACGGCTATCCGTTCGTGGCGCGCCTCAGCGACGAGACCAAGGCGCAGGATCTGGCCGAACGCAGCCTGGGCGTGCTGCGCGAGCTCGCGCTGTGCGGAGAGACGCTCATCGTGCGCATGAAGGAGGCCTCGCCGCTGCTGCGCCTGATGCTGCGCGAGCGCCATCTGATCAGCCGCGACCTCTCGCCCTCGGAAGACGGCAGCCACGCGCTGCCCGGGCGCGCGGTGGCCTTCGGCGCCGACGAGACCGTCTCGGTGATGGTCAACGAGGAGGATCACCTGCGCATCCAGGCGCTCGCCGGAGGCTTTCAGCTCGGGCTTGCCTACCAGCGCGCCCAGGCCGTGGAGCGAGAACTCGAGACGGCGCTGCCGCTGACCTACCACGAGGAGCTGGGCTGGCTGACGGCCTGCCCGACGAATGTGGGGACCGGTCTGCGCGCGTCGGTGATGCTGCACCTGCCCGCGCTCGCGATGGTCAAGCCGGAGCTGGAGAAGGTCTTTCAGGCGGCCACGCGCACCGGCCTCGCGGTGCGAGGCCTGTACGGCGAGGGCAGCCGCGCCGTGGGGGACTTTTATCAGATCTCCAACCAGATCACGCTCGGCCGCTCCGAGGAAACGCTGATCCAGGATCTCGAGGCGCTGGTGCAAAAGATCATCGCCTTCGAGCGCCGCTTGCGGCAGCTCTTGCTCGAGGAGCAGCAGCCCGCGCTGCGCGATCGCGTCTCGCGCTCGATCGGGCTGCTGCGGACCGCGCGCGCGATGCCGACCGAAGCCGCGCTGGCACATCTGTCGCACGTGCGCCTCGGCGTCCAGCTTTCCATGCTGGAAGGACCGTCGCGTGAGCTGCTCAATGCGCTGGCGGTGCAGGTTCAAAAGGCGCATGTGCAGGCCTTGTTCCAGGAGCAGGCTGGCGCGGGCTTGCTGGAGACCAGCGAGCGCGACCGGTTGCGGGCCAGCTTGCTGCGCCAGCGCCTCGCCGAGCGCACCTGAAGGGGAACCGGCTAGGGGGAGCGCTAGCCTCGAAGGACTTTCCACGCCTGCGCTTCAAGGTTCGCTTGCGGGCTGGCCGATGGCCCTTGGCATGTCCCTGTTCGCCTTCCCCCCAGAGCCGCCGCCGTCGGCGGAGCACGTGCGCATCGAGGCCGTTCAGGGCCGGGTCGAGGCGCTGCAGGGGCCCGATCTGCCCACGCGCGTGACGGTCGGAAGCACGCTGTCGGGCGGCGCCGTGGGCCATCTGGAAACCGGTGTGGGCGCGCTCGCCTGCGTCGGGTGGCCCGGCCGCGCGTCCGCGCGCATCGAAGGTCGCGCCGGCGTGGAATGGAGCAGCGACGGCCTGTCCGTGCTGGAGTGCCAGGCGCTGGAGCTGGAAGTGCGTCGCGGTCCGCTGACCCTGCGCACGCAGGATGGCTGGACGCTGCGGATCGAGCGCGGAGCGCTGTCCCTGCGCGCCGGACAGGGGCGCGGCTATCGGCTCGAAAACCACGCGGGGCTCATCGCGAGCCTGTGGCACTCCTCCGGTCCCTTCCTGAGGCCGGTGGAACTGCCTGCGCCGGGCGAGGTTTGCTGGCTGCCGGGGCTCGGTCTGGCGCCCAGCCGCGCCAAGCCCGAGGATTTCGCCGTCTGGCGCTCCTACGAGTGGCCCTGGGGTCTGCCTCCGGCGCCGCTGTTGGTCACGCCGCCGCCGCCCGCGCCGAGGCTCCCCAAAGCGGTGAGCGGGCTGGCGGAGCCGGTGCTGGAACCGACACCGCCGCCCGAGCCGCAACCCGAGCCGGTCGCGGAGCCGGTGCTCGAACCGGAGCCCGTCGCGGAGCCGGTGGTCGCGCCCGCCCCGCAACCCGA
>Ga0172376_10005635_pt1 | contig 13887 bp, 9 predicted proteins | sample Lak35m_FD_121114 | JGI IMG/M metagenome (GOLD analysis project Ga0172376, IMG submission 121114) | Freshwater microbial communities from Kabuno Bay, South-Kivu, Congo - kab_092012_35m | ecosystem: Environmental > Aquatic > Freshwater > Lake | place: Democratic Republic of the Congo: South-Kivu...
AGGGCCAGCATTTGAAGGTCGTCGCCCCCGGGGTTGCTGGTGCGGCAGAGCAGGAAAATGCCCTTGTCCCGGAATTCGAGAAATGGGGTGAGGCTGTCGCCACCCATATAGGGGCTGAGAGTCACAGCGTCTGCGCAATACCGCTCGAAGGCCTCTTTGGCGTAATTGCTTGCGGTCGAGCCGATGTCCCCGCGCTTGGCGTCCAAGATGAGAAGGTGATTGGGATGGGCCGCCTTGATGTGGCGGCAGATCGACTCCAGTGTGGATTCGAGTCCGAGTGCAGCGAAGTGGGCAATCTGGGGCTTGAAGGCGCAGCAATAAGGGGCCGTGGCGTTCACGATACCCGTGCAGAAACGTTCAACCGCCTCATTGAGCGGACGGCTCGCGAGGGAGTGGGGAAGCCGACCCGGCTCGGGATCAAGACCAACGCAGAGCAGGCTCTGATTTGTTTGCCAGGCCCGCTGGCAGCGTTCTCTGAAGGTCATCGTCGCATTGTAAAAAAAAAACCCGGGTCCAATGACCCGGGCTGGGAGGTCAGGAGGGAGACCCTCCTGCAGGGAGTCGTTATAACGGCCCACCCCGAGGGGCGGGCCGGTGGGGGATTACATGTCCATGCCGCCCATGCCACCCATGCCGCCCATTCCACCGGGCATACCGCCGGCGGCTGGCTTGTCATCGGGGGCCTCACCGATCATGCAGTCGGTCGTCAGCATCAGACCGGCCACAGAGGCAGCGTTTTGCAGGGCGGTGCGGGTGACCTTGGTGGGATCCACGACACCCATCTCGAGCATGTCGCCGTACTCACCGGAGGCCGCGTTGTAGCCATGGGCACCCTTGAGATCCAAGACCTTGGCCACAACAACGCTGGGCTCCTCACCGCAGTTGGAGACGATCTGGCGCAGGGGCTCCTCGACCGCGCGCATCACAATCTTGATGCCCGCTTCTTGGTCGGAGTTGTCGCCCTTGGGCTTGGCCTGGTTGCGAGCACGCAGAAGTGCCACGCCACCGCCGGCCACAATGCCCTCTTCGACGGCGGCACGGGTTGCGTGAAGCGCGTCTTCGACGCGGGCCTTCTTCTCCTTCATTTCCACCTCGGTGGCCGCACCCACGCGGATGACTGCGACACCACCGGCCAGCTTGGCCACGCGCTCTTGCAGTTTCTCTTTGTCGTAGTCGCTGGTGGCCTCTTCGATCTGTGCACGAATCTGCTTGACGCGCGCGTCGATGTTCTTCTTGTCGCCAGCGCCATCGATGATGGTGGTGTTCTCTTTGGCGATTTCGACCGTCTTGGCCTGACCGAGCTGGGCCAGGGTAGCCTTCTCGAGGGTCATTCCGGTTTCTTCAGAGATCACAACACCGCCGGTGAGAATGGCCATGTCTTCGAGCATGGCCTTGCGACGATCGCCAAAGCCAGGGGCCTTAACAGCCACCGTCTTGAGGATGCCGCGGATGTTGTTGACCACCAGGGTGGCGAGTGCCTCGCCTTCGACATCTTCTGCAACGATGAGGAGGGGGCGACCGGACTTGGCCACCTGCTCGAGCACCGGGAGCAGATCACGAATATTCGAGACCTTCTTGTCGTGCAGGAGGATGAACGGGTTCTCGAGAACGGCAACCTGCTTCTCGGGGTTGTTGATGAAGTAGGGCGAGAGGTAGCCGCGGTCAAACTGCATTCCCTCGACCACATCGAGCTCGTTCTGAAGTGACTTGCCATCTTCGACGGTGATGACACCCTCTTTGCCCACCTTCTCCATGGCCTTGGCGATGATGTCGCCAATCTCGCTGTCGGAGTTCGCGGAAATTGAGGCGACCTGCGCGATCTCTTTCGAGGTGGTGCAGGGCTTGGAGATCTTCTTGAGTTCCTCGGTGATGGTGATCACGGCCTTGTCGATGCCGCGCTTGAGGTCCATGGGGTTCATGCCAGCGGCCACGTACTTCATGCCCTCGCGGACAATGGCCTGGGCCAGCACGGTGGCGGTGGTGGTACCGTCACCCGCGTTGTCAGAGGTCTTGGAGGCCACTTCCTTGACCATCTGTGCGCCCATGTTCTCGAACTTGTCTTTGAGTTCCACTTCCTTGGCGACAGAGACACCGTCCTTGGTGACTGTGGGCGCGCCGAAGGAGCGCTCGAGGACCACATTGCGGCCCTTGGGACCGAGGGTGACTTTGACGGCGTTGGCCAGAATGTTGACGCCGTTGACCATCTTGTGGCGACCGTCGTCGCCGAATAGAACTTGCTTTGCAGCCATTTAAATTCTCCTGAACAAATTGGGTTGAGAGGGAGTTCGCCGACGCGTGGTCTTACTCAATCACGGCCATGACGTCGTCTTCGCGGAGAACAAGAAGCTCTTCGCCATCGACTTTCACGGTCTGACCGGCGTACTTGCCGAACAGGATGCGGTTGCCCACCTTCACATCGAGGGGGCGCTGTTTGCCGTCTTCCTGGATCTTGCCGTTGCCTACGGCGATCACCTCACCCTGGTCGGGCTTCTCGGCGGCGTTGTCCGGGATGACGATGCCCGAGGCGGTGGTTCGCTCCTGGTCAAGACGCTTGACCACCAGGCGGTCGTGCAGGGGACGCAGTTTCATACTTATTCGCTCCATCAAAAAAGGTTGCAGAAATAGGGTCTTCTAGCGGCGAGCAAGCCTTATTAGCACTCATCGCTATTGAGTGCTAATGGTAGGGGCTCGATAGAGGTTTTTCAAGGGCTTGGGTCTCGCCCATGAAAAAAACCATTCAATTTGGGGTTTTGAGGCCCCACACGCTCGGCGTCGCCCCTTTGAAGGAGCGGATTTGAGCAAGTGGTGTGGAAGGGACCTGGCGGATCGGGCCGAACTCAAGTTCTGGCCCGAGCGCCGGGAGACTTAGCCTGCGACGAAGCGGGACTGCTTCTCTAAGAGGGTCTGGCAATCAATGCAGCGGATCTTTCCGAGCTTCAACCGAGCCGAGACGATTTTCTCGGCGCAATCGATGCAGTGGACGCCGTCGAAGTCGGGGCTGGTCTCGGGGGCGATCTTGCGTCGGGCCACTTCCAATGCATCTTCGTTGAACTGGGCCTCGATGGCCGATGCCCGATCGTTCTCGTCGGATAGCTCAAAGTAGTTTTCGTTTTTTTCTAGTGCCATGATTCCTCCTGGGCGTCGCTCATAATGGACGCTCGGGCGCCACAATACCATCGAGAGAGAGTCGACCCCAGATCCAATGAGAGGTTCCAAAAAGATTCTTGGCGCATGCCTACTCCTTCTGGGTGTTGGCGCCCACTACCAATCGGCTGCTCAGGATATGACGGCCTGGGGCACGCTCCCCCTGCAGTTCTTCGAGTCTCGTGGGGTCCCGGCCGATGCCGTGGGAATCTCACTAGCGGTTCTTAAATCAGGGGAATTACGGGGGCCGCCGACCTGGCTCGAGCATCGGGCCCGGCAGCCGATGAACCCCGCCTCGACCATCAAGCTGGTGACGACCCGAGCGGCCTGGTCGATTCTGGGCCTCGACTATCGGTCTCGCACGCGGGTCTGGACAACGAGTCGGGTGAAGGCCGGGGTGCTCAAGGGCCCCATCTACATCCAGGGTGGGGGCGATCCCAAGCTGGTCCTTGAGGACCTTGAGCAAATCGTCGACCAACTCCGGGCCAAGGGCATTCGTGTGATTGAGGGCGACTTTGTTCTTGACGGAAGTCGCTTCGCTGAGGCTCCCGGTGACCCCAATGCCTTCGATGGGCGGGGTTACAAGCCATACAACGTGGAGCCGCATGCGGCCATGTTCAATTTCAAGTCGGTGCGGGTTGGCCTTCGTCCAGATCGGGGGCGCGTGACCGTTGAGACCATGCCCAACCTGCACGGACTGCGAGTCAACACCTCGATTCGTTTGGTTCAAGGGGGATGTGGCGCGAACTCTCTGGAGTGGATCCAGCGTGCCAACCTTATTGATGTGAGTGGGCGCATGGGACGCAACTGCCCTTGGCAAGAGAACTACATCAGTGTCTACAGCCACCTGCAGTATGCCCAGCGACTCTTTGCGGCGAGTTGGAAAAACGCGGGCGGGATATTTCGAGGCAAGGCCCGCGAGGGCAAGACACCGGGCAACGCCGAGCTACTGGTGGATTGGGTCTCGCCCCGGCCCCTCATCGATGTGCTCGCAGACATTAACAAGCTGTCGAACAATCCGATGGCGAGGACTGTCTTCTTAAATCTCTCGGCGGAAACAGGTGGGCCGGGAAGCCGAGACGATGCCGAGAAGCGGGTTCGAGCATGGTTGGCCGAGCGGGGTATGAGCTTTTCAGAATTGGTGATGGACAACGGATCGGGCCTGAGTCGGAACGAGCGCATATCGCCAAGAAGCCTCACTGAACTGCTGGTTGACGCAATGCTCGCACCCCAGGCCATGGAGTGGATTGGCACCCTTCCGGCCGCGGGGGTCGAGGGCACCATCCGGCGGCGACTCAAGGATGGGTCGGTGGCGGGGCGGGCCTGGATTAAGACGGGGAGTTTAGAGGGTGTTAGGGCTTACTCTGGATATATTCTCAGCCAGTCGGGCCACTGGGTCGCCTTTTCAGCGATCATCAACCACCCCCGCGCCGTCGAGGCGGCCCCCTCTTTGGACTCCCTCGTGAAGTGGATGGTCGAAACCCTATAGGCGGACTAGAGTCGAATTCAAATGAACGTCAAACCCACTCTGACCGCGCCCGTCTTCAATCGGGAATTGCTCTACCGCCGTGGCATGACTGCGGTGGTGCTGTTGGTGCTCGCTCTTTCTACGGTGCTCACTGAAGCAGGTCGGGCCAGGCTCATCGGCTGGGGCGCCACATTCATGGGGGCCTTGTCGGCCGAACCCGCAAACTCCGTCTTCCATGCGCGGGCCACGAATCTCACAGTCGAGCAGTCCCGAACGGCCCGCTGGATCGCCCGAAAGCACCGGGTCTCCCTTCCAGCGGTCGAGCAAATTGTCTCGGTGGCCTTCGAGAGCGCGGCCATCTTCCGGCTCGACCCTTACCTAATCCTTGCGGTCATTTCGGTGGAGTCGGGGTTCAACCCGCTTGCAGAGAGCAAGGCGGGCGCCAAAGGGCTCATGCAGGTCATCCCGGAATACCACAAAGAGCGTTTTGCCCAGCATGGCGGCTTGGGTGCGGCGCTCAACCCCTGGGCCAATATCCAGGTTGGCTCTGGAATTATTCGTGAATACCTCGACCGCTTTAAAACCATCGAGTCCGCCTTGCTCGCCTATGTGGGCGTTGGCCCCACCGGCGTAAGCGGCTATCCCGATAAGGTCATGCGCATTCGCGAGCAGATGCGCGCAGCCTCACAGGGGCGGGTCCTCGCTTAGTGGGACAGGGGGGCCACCCCCAGGGGGCACCCCAGAGTGTTAAGCGGTTTTGGCGAGCGACTGCATGGCGGCCTGAACGCCGCCTGCCTTGTGGGGCACGCCCGCCAAGCCAAGCGCCATTTCAACACCCGACAATGCGCCAATAAGGCTCAGGTCGTTGAAGTCGCCGAGGTGGCCAATACGAAAGACCTTCCCGGCCAGCTTCGACAAACCCATTCCAAGCGAGATGTTGAATTTTTCCAGCGCGATTGCTCGGAAGGCATCGGCATCGTGTGACTTGCCGCCAGTGCCCTCGGGCATCATCACCGCAGTGAGCACGGGGCTGTGTTCGGCCGGGTTCTGGCAGACGACCTCTAGACCCCATGCCTCCACGCAGGCACGCGTTGCGGCCGAGTGGCGCTTGTGGCGTGCAAAGACCCGATCCAGGCCCTCCTCGTTGAACATGTCGATGGCCTCGGCCAAGCCGAAGATCAAGTTGGTGTTCGGCGTACTCGGCCAGAAGCCCTTTTTGTTCGCCTCGAGAATGTCATCCCATGCCCAGAAGGCGCGCGGCAACTTGGCAGTCTTGCTGACTTCAAGCGCCTTCTGACTGACGGCATTGAGCCCCATTCCGGGGGGCATCATCAGGCCCTTCTGCGAACTGGCCACCGCCACATCCACGCCCCATTCATCGAACTTAAATTCAACGCTGCCCAGGGCCGAGATGGTGTCCACCAGAAGCAGTGCAGGGTGCTTGGCCGAATCAATGGCCTTGCGCACTGCTGCGATGTCAGAGGTGATTCCGGTGGAGGTCTCGTTGTGGACCACGCAGACGGCCTTGATTGCGTGTTGCGAATCCTTCTTGAGGCGCTCGGCAATCATGTCAGCGCGCACGCCTTCGCGCCAGCTGCCCTGCATCATCTCGGGCTTAAGACCAAGTCGTGTGGCCATGCGGGCCCAGAGGGTTGCGAAGTGCCCGGCCTCGAGCATGAGCACCTCGTCGCCGGGGCTGAGCGTATTGACCAGTGCGGCCTCCCAGGCGCCGGTTCCCGAGCCCGGGTAGAGCACCACTGGGCCGCTGGTGCCGAAGAGAGGGCGAACCGACTCCAGCACGCGCAGGGCAAGCGCCTGGAACTCTGGACCTCGGTGGTCGATGGTCGGAAAGTCAATGGCCCGCAGGATGCGGTCGGGCACATTGGAGGGTCCGGGGATCTGCAGGAAATGGCGGCCCTGGCCGATTCGATTGAGGCTCGAGCGGGCGTTGATTGCCTGGGGAAAATCGCGTTGCATGTTCAATGGCTTTCTGTATCGTGAGACAAATCCGCTATTGTAATCTTTAGGCCAAATCAAGTCTTGCAAAGTCAACAACCGTGATTCAAAACGCACCCGCCCCCGAGCCGGCCCGACGGGCACTGCTCCAGGGCCGAATTGGTCAGGCGATTGCTCGCCAGCCATTGGTGAGTCGGCTGCGTTCCGAACTGCAGGGCGAGGTGCTCTTCGATGCCGCATCCAGGGGTCGGTATTCCACCGATGCATCGATCTATCAGGTCATGCCGATTGGGGTCGCTGTGCCCAGGTCACTGGCCGACCTGGGCCTGGCCCTCGACATCGCCCGCGATGCGGGTGTGGCCATTCTGCCCAGGGGTGGTGGCACCTCCCAGTGTGGTCAGACCGTGGGCGAGGCACTGGTCTTGGATACCAGCCGCTATCTGCGAGGCATCCGCGACCTGGATGTCGATGCAAGGACAGTCACCGTCGAGCCCGGCGTGGTTCTGGACCACCTCAATCAGTTTTTAAAGCCGCATGGGCTCTGGTTCCCAGTGGATGTCTCCACGGCGGCCCAGTGCACCATCGGTGGGATGGCCGGAAACAATTCCTGTGGCTCCCGATCGCTCTTCTACGGCAACATGGTTCATAACGTTGAGGCCATTGATGCCATTCTCGACGACGGCACCCGGGCCCGGTTCGCGCGCTTTGGTGATGGCGGCCCGATGGCCCTCTCCAACCAGCGGATGCGTGATCTGGTCTCTGGGCTATTCCAGGTGGCCGAGTCGGTGCGATCGGAAGTCGAGGCGATCTGGCCCAAGGTCATGCGCCGCGTTGGTGGCTACAACCTCGATGTCTTTTTTCCGCAGAGCGAGCGCCCCTACAACGCCGATGGCAGCCTCAACCTCGCACAACTCTTGGTTGGCTCCGAGGGCACCTTGGCCACATTCGAGTCTCTTACCCTAAGGCTCGCGCCCATTCCCAAGCACAAGGTGTTGGGCGTGGTGAATTTCGCATCCTTTCAGAAGGCCATGTTGAGCACGGCTCGCATTGTTGAACTCGGCCCCGTGGCGGTTGAGTTGGTGGACCGAACGATGATCGAACTCTGTCGGGTCAACCCGGTCTTCGCGCCAGTGATTCAGGATGCGGTGGTGCTTGTGAATGGCGCGCCCACAGACGCACTCTTGCTCGTGGAGTTTGCGGGCGAGGATTTGGCATCACTCGAGCGGCGACTGCGAGAGTTGGAGACGCTCATGGCGGACCTTGGCCAACCCCAGTCTGTGGTGGCCATGACCGATGCCAAACGCCAGTCGGCACTCTGGGAGGTTCGCAAGGCGGGCCTCAACATCATGATGTCGTTGAAGGGCGATGGAAAACCGGTGTCTTTTATCGAGGACTGCGCGGTGCCCCTCGAGCACCTGGCCGACTACACCGACGCGCTCACCGAGGTCTTCGCCCGTCACGGCACTCAAGGCACCTGGTATGCCCATGCCTCGGTGGGTACGCTTCATGTTCGTCCCATTCTCGATATGCGCCGCGACGGCGCCGAGAAGATGCGATCGATTGCGCAAGAGGCCAGTACCCTGGTGCGCCGATTCAAAGGGGCCTTCTCGGGTGAGCATGGCGATGGTCTTGTGCGAAGTGAATGGGTCTCGTGGCAGTTCGGACCACGAATCACCCAGGCCTTTGAGCAGGTGAAGGACCTCTTCGATCCGGCCAATCGCCTCAATCCGGGCAAGATCGTGCGCCCCTCCCGCATGGATGACCGAAACCTCTTTCGCTACTTGCCGGGCTATGCCGCCTTGCCAATGGCAACTGGTCTTGATTGGTCTGCCTGGAATGTGAAGAACGATCCCTCCGAGAGGGGCGACCCCGGCACCATGGGCATTCGAATCACGGAACCCGGGTCGGGCGGGGATCCCACGGGTGGTCTGGCCAAGGCCGTCGAGATGTGCAACAACAATGGCCACTGCCGAAAGTTCGATGCCGGCACCATGTGCCCAAGTTACCGAGTGACGCGCCAAGAGATCCACTCGGTTCGTGGCCGAGCCAATACCCTGCGACTTGCTGTCAGTGGTCAACTGCCATCCGGCATTGTGGGGAGCGAGGTTGAAGAGGCACTCGATCTCTGTGTGGGCTGCAAGGGCTGCCAGCGCGAGTGCCCCACTGGCGTCGATATGGCGCGAATGAAGATCGAGGCCGCCTATCAGCGCGGCAAGTCTCGAGGCTTCTCACTCAAAGACCGAGCCGTGGCCGGTCTGCCGCGGATTCGTCAGGCGGTTCGAGACTGGCCTGTGTTGGCCACCGTCTTTAATCTTCGCAACCGTCTGCCCTTGGTGGCCCGACTCATGCAGCGACTCGTGGGCATCGCGGCCGAGCGACCCCTGCCAAATTGGCATTCAAAAGGTTTCGCGCAACTGCGCAGGCAGGCGCAATTGCCCGAGGCCTCCTTCGATGAGTGCGATCTCATTCTCTGGGCCGACACCTTCTCTGAATCGTTCTCACCCGCGGAATTGGTGGAAGTCCATCGAATGCTGCACGGCATGGGCTTCGCGGTGGCATGGTCGGGTGCGGCAGGCCACCAACCCCTCTGTTGCGGAAGAACAGCGCTCTCCGTGGGCATGATCGATGAGGCCAAGGCCCAGGCCGTGGGCTGTCTTGAGGCGCTTGGGCCCGCTCTCGAGCGGGGGGTTCCAATCGTGGGATTCGAGCCTTCGTGCCTATTGAGTATTCGAGATGAATGGCGCTCCTACGGGCTGGGTCAGGCCGCACAGCAATTGGCAAAACAGACCTTCTTGTTTGAAGAGTGGTGGGTCGCCCAACTAAAGTCGGGACGAATCAAGCCAACCGCACACGGCAGCGGGCTGGAGATTTTGGTCCACGGCCACTGTCATCAGAAGGCGCAGGCGGCGATCAGCCCGACGCTCGAGGCGCTGCGTGCAGTGGGTGCCGAAGTGTCACTCATTGAGTCGAGTTGTTGTGGCATGGCCGGCAGCTTTGGCTATGAAGAGCGACACCAGGAGGTTTCGAAGGCCATGGCAGAAGTGAGCCTACTGCCGACTCTTCGCAAGGCACCTGCATCGGCCTGGATTGTTGCCGATGGCTTTTCTTGTCGACATCAAATTGCCGACCTCTCGGGCCTGGGAGCAGAGCGTCAACCCATGCATGCGGCGGTTGCGCTGGCACGAATTCTTGCCAGGCCCATCCCCGCCCACGCTTAGGCGCACAATTTCCTTTATCGCAACTTCAGTCATTCTCTCTACTTCAGTTAAATAGGCGCGTTATGGATCCCACCCTTCGCAAGCAAGCCCTCGATTACCACGCACTGCCCACCCCCGGAAAAATCGCCATCGCGCCCACCAAGCAGGTGGTGAATCAGCGAGACCTCGCACTGGCCTATTCGCCTGGTGTGGCCGCGGCCTGTCTCGAGATCGCCGACGATCCGATGAACGTCTGGAAATACACCTCGCGAGGGAATCTGGTTGGCGTGGTCACCAATGGCACGGCCGTGCTGGGCCTGGGCAACATCGGGCCACTGGGTGCCAAGCCTGTGATGGAGGGCAAGGCCGTTCTCTTCAAAAACTTCGCAGGCATTGATGTCTTTGACATTGAACTCAATGAGCGCGAGGACCTCGACAAACTGGTGGAAGTGATTGCCGCCCTTGAGCCCACCTTTGGGGGAATCAACCTCGAGGACATCAAGGCCCCCGATTGCTTCTACATCGAGCGCAAGCTGCGCGAGCGCATGAAGATTCCTGTCTTTCATGACGATCAACATGGAACGGCCATTGTGGTGTCCGCTGCCTTGGTCAATGGCCTGGCAGTGGTCGAGAAAGAGATTTCGAAGATCAAGCTCGTGGTCTCGGGTGCCGGTGCCGCAGCGCTGGCCTGCCTCGATCTCCTGCTCGATCTTGGAATCAAGAAGGAAAACATCTGGGTGACGGACATCAAGGGCGTGGTCTATGAGGGCCGCAAGGAGTTGATGGACCCAGAGAAGGAGCGATTCGCGCAGCCCACCTCGGCGCGCACGCTGGCCGATGTGATTGCTGGTGCAGACGTTTTTCTTGGACTCTCGGCTGGTGGGGTTCTCAAGCCCGAGATGGTCAAGCAGATGGCCGAGCGCCCCATTATTTTTGCGCTGGCCAATCCCGAGCCAGAGATTCTTCCCGAAGATGCGCGCAAGGTTCGCCCCGATGTGATCATTGCCACGGGCCGAACCGACTATCCGAACCAGGTCAACAACGTGCTCTGTTTCCCGTTCATCTTCCGGGGGGCATTGGACGTTGGTGCGACCACGATCACGCGTGGAATGGAACTCGCTGCCGTGAAGGCGATGGCCGAGTTGGCCCGGGCCGAGCAGTCCGAGGTGGTTACCCGCGCCTACGGCACCGAGGGGATTTCATTTGGGCCGGACTACCTCATTCCCAAGCCTTTCGATCCGCGTCTTATTTTGCGAATCGCCCCTGCGGTGGCGCAAGCGGCCATGAACGATGGCGTGGCCGTTCGCCCTATTGCAGACATGCATGCCTACATGGACCGACTGCAAGAGTTTGTCTATCACTCTGGTAACTTCATGACGCCGATCATCACCGCCGCTCGCATGGCCGAGAAGCGGCGCATTGTTTTTGCCGAGGGCGAAGAGGAACGCATTCTTCGCGCGGTTCAGGTGGTGATTGATGAGCGACTGGCCGACCCGATTCTGATTGGGCGCCCTGCGGTGATCGAGCGACGCATCAAGCGATTCGGTCTTCGAATTCGCATCGGCGAGGACTTCGAGGTGGTCAACCCAGAGTTCGATGATCGCTTCCGTGAATATTGGGAGACCTACCATTCAATGACCGATCGCAAGGGTGTGACGGCCCAATACGCACAGATCGAGATGCGCCGCCGACACACGCTCATTGGCGCCATGATGATTCACAAGGGCCAGGCCGACGGAATGATTTGCGGAACCTTCGGCACGCATGACCTTCATTTGCATTACGTGGACCAAGTCCTGGGGCGCGCCAAGGGATCGTCGGTCTACGGGGCCATGAACATTCTCATACTGCCGTCTCGCGTGCTTGCGCTGGTCGATACCCATGTCAACGAGAATCCCTCGGCCGAGCACCTCGCAGAAATTACGCTCTCGGCCGCGCATGTCATGCGCTCGCTCGGACTCGAGCCCCGAGTGGCGCTTCTCTCACACAGCAATTTTGGTTCCGTTAATGCCGACTCCGCCCGAAAAATGCGTGCGGTGCTCTCGATGGTGCGCGCGCGCGAACCCGAGATGAACATCGATGGCGAGATGCATGCCGACGTAGCGATTGATGCCGAGTTGCGCCGAGCGATGATGCCGCATTCCACGCTTCAGGGCGATGCGAATTTGTTGGTCTTGCCAAGCCTCGAGTCGGCCAATATTGCCTACAACCTGCTCAAGCGGGCCGCCGGCAACAACGTGGCCATTGGTCCCATCTTGCTGGGATGCCGCGCACCGGTGCATATCCTCACCGCATCCGCCACGGTTCGGCGCGTGGTCAACATGACCGCACTGACTGTGAAGCATGCCAACTCAGCGAGCTGGGCAGTGAGCCCGGTCTAGTAGGGAAGCAAGCTCGGTCTCACCGTGCGCGAGGGCTCGCTCAACTAAAACTCTCCAATGCGAACGGCCACGGCGGCGAGCACGGCTGCTGCGGCCGTCTCGGTGCGAAGAATGCGTGGGCCGCATCGAATGCCAACGAACCCAGCGCGTTGGGCCTGCTCCTCCTCCTCGTCTGTCCAGCCCGCTTCGGGCCCAATCGCGATGGTGAGGAAGTTAGAGAGTGGGGCCTGGCCCAGGGACTCGGATGCAAAGGGGTCCAAGATCCAGCGGGTCTGCTCCAACCCCTTTTTTCTCTGCTCGTTCTGCTCGTTCTGCTTCCTTTGACCAAATTGTTCACTGCGTTCGCCGCCCTTGCTGTCCTCGCTGTTCTCGATCGACGCGAAGTATCCGGCGGAACGCTGCAGAGGCGCAATGATTGGCACGGCATTGCGCCCACATTGGGCGGCCGCGGCCTCGGCGATTGCTCGCCAGTGGGCGAGTCGCTTCTCGAGCCGTGGCCCTTCGAGTTTCAACTGGCTGCGTTGCGCCGCAAGCGGCTGAATCAAGGTGGCGCCTAACTCACTGGCCTTCTGTACCACCCAATCCATTTTGTCGCCCAGGCAGAGGGCCTGGGCCACAGTGATCTGCAGGGGCGACTCGCGAGAGACGGTCTTCACGGCACCAACCTCCACCATGCAGGCCTTTGCATTGGCCTCTACAACCCGAGCCCCCGCCTCGTTTCCCAGCCCATCGAAAAGAATAACGGCATGGCCCTGTTCGGCGCGAAGCACGCGAACCAGGTGGTGGGAGGCCTCCTCGGAGAGTCTGCAGGGCCCCTGGGCCAGCGGGCTATGGAAGAGTCGAATCTGCATGGGTCGGGCTCATTGATCAGTTTTTCTTTGAAATAATGGTCAGAAACATCAATTGGTCTTAGGGGTGGTGGTCTCAGTAGAATCCCTATTCCTCATTGCCCGCCGGACTCTCTAATCATGTCAAGCCAGTCTACCCAAGCCAGCCACTCCGCTCCCATGCGCCGTCAGATGGCCAATGCCATTCGGGCCCTGTCGATGGACGCGGTTCAGGCCGCCAACTCAGGTCACCCGGGCATGCCTATGGGCATGGCCGAGATTGCTGTGGCGCTCTGGGCAGACCACCTGCAGCACAACCCCAGCAACCCCGCCTGGGCCAACCGAGATCGCTTCGTGGTCTCCAACGGCCACGGCTCCATGCTCTTGTATTCCCTTTTGCACCTCAGCGGATACGACCTTCCCATTGGCGAGATCAAGCGGTTTCGGCAACTTCATTCGAAGACCCCAGGCCACCCCGAGGTCGACGTGACCCCCGGTGTGGAGACCACCACGGGCCCCTTGGGGCAGGGCATCACCAATGCCGTGGGCATGGCGCTGGCCGAGCGACTTCTGGCGGCCGAGTTCAATCGGCCGGGCATGGAGGTCGTGGATCACCACACCTATGCGTTCCTGGGCGATGGCTGTCTGATGGAGGGCATTAGCCACGAGGCCTGCTCGCTGGCTGGCGTCTGGGGCCTCTCCAAACTCATCGCGCTCTACGACGACAACGGCATCTCGATTGATGGAAAGATCGACGGATGGTTTCGAGACGACACACGCAAGCGCTTTGAGGCCTATGGATGGAATGTGATTGGGCCGATTGATGGGCACGACGATTCAGCGGTGAGCCAGGCCATTGAGCGGGCCAAGGGCTGGGCACGCAATGGATGCAACGGCCGACTGGCCCCGACACT